>SXGQ01221245.1_pt1 | contig 10088 bp, 7 predicted proteins | sample 3178371 | NCBI WGS metagenome assembly SXGQ01 (sample SAMN11356859, study PRJNA531348) | freshwater metagenome | isolation source: freshwater sample F1-20 | place: China: Fuxian Lake, Yuxi | collected 2017-12-25 | reverse complement strand
CCATTCGTTCCAGACGATCCTGAAGTTCCATCGATTCCTGAACTGCCACTTGTTCCAGAAGATCCACTCGTTCCACTTGTTCCTGAACTTCCAGAAGTGCCTGATGTTCCACTTGATCCAGAAGTTCCGCTTGATCCTGAAGTTCCATCGATTCCTGAACTGCCACTTGTTCCAGAAGATCCACTCGTTCCACTTGTTCCTGAAGTCCCAGAGGTTCCTGAACTTCCTGATGTTCCACTTGTTCCACTGCTGCCAGATGTTCCTGAAATTCCAGATGAACCGCTTGTTCCAGACGTTCCTGCCGGTCCTCTTTCTACAATTTTACTGGTTGATCCTGCTGGTGCAACTGATTGCACTGTAATAGAATTATTATTACTGCTTTCAACAACAGTATTATTCGATCCACCTCCAACGGTTACATTTATTTGATTAGCATTAGAGGAAGTATTGACATTTATATTTGACATTACGATAAGTGTGTTACATCAGCCAACACTTCCAATCTAAATTCAAAAAGAGTGCGATCCATTATACCTGTAGAATAAAAATGCAAATCACCGTATAAATTTATTGGTGGAAATCCTCTTGTAACACTAGCTGGAAAATTAAATTCTACTACACCAGTTCCATTTACTCCACTAATCACAGTTGGCACAAATTGATATAATAAATTACCATCAGGATGTGGACGTATTTGTCCTGTACAAGTTATATTTGTAAAATCTAAAGAATCTGATGTTACAGTTATTGTTTGCGTGGGAAATGTATCTCCTCTTATTATTGATAACTGTGTCGCCATTTGTTATTTATTACACGTTATATTAAATTTGGAGACAAAAAAACCCAAGCTTTCGCTTGGGTTTGTGATGTTAAGATGAACTCACTTAACTACTGGCAAATCTGGGTTGACGACACCATTACTTGATGCGCCAGCAGCAGTCTTTGCACGATTAGCTAGTTCTTGATTGATAAGACGAAGATTTGCTTGCGCCATTTCAATCTTACCGAGTTCATCATAAGCGAATGCCTTGAGTTGAACGTCGCTTACTTGTGATAGATTAACTTGATTCTGATTATTTTGTTCCATAATTAATTAGGTACTATATATTATATCTCGCGAAGAATTTTTAAAGTTTTTTGATGTTGTGGATTATTAGGATCTAAAATTAATGAAGGATTATTGATCAACATTGAAATAGTTCCTTTGTTTGTGGATTTAAATTCGCGCAAAAGCTTTTCCTTAATTTGTTGGCGCGAACCACTCGCAAAAATTCCAACCTTTTCGCACATATGTTGCAAATCTACCATCGTCATTTCGTTTAATTTGTCTCTGAAAATATCAATATTAGATGTGCCAAATGGATTCATCTTTTTGATACCAAGAATTTCTTCTAGCTTTTTCACTTTTTCAATATCTGGATCGACAAAAACTTTTCCATCTGCGAGAGTTAAATTATCTAGCTCTGATTTTTTAGGTTCAGGTTTTTTTGCATTTGTTGGTTTGTTTTTTACTGACTTTTTAGCCATATACTATATTATATAAAATATATATTATTCAATAAAAAAGGCGTTACCCTTTCGGATAACGCCTAATTTATGACGAACCGACTATTATATTAGACAATCAATCCAACTAGAGCGCGATTGTCGAGAACCATACGGCCCTCTTCCAAAGCACCATAGTAACCGATCTTACCTTGACGAAGTGTATACTGATCATCAGCGACGAGGTTGAATTCAGAACCGCTATCAGCATCAACAGCTACAGCGCGAACTAGAGAATCGCGGCTTCTGTCGAGACCAACTACGATCTGCTCAGTAGCGAGGAACTGTTGAGCAGTTCCGCTGTTTGCTTGAACAGCATAGTTATCAGCGTAAGCTGTAGCACCAGCGACTGTATCAAAGATTGTGGTGAACTTCTTGCCGACACCGAATTCAAGAATTTCCATAATTGAAACTCCGAAGAATTCAGGTAGACCAGCTTGATTGAAAAGCTGATTACGAATTTCATCAGTAGCAGCAATAGGAGCATTACCAGCTGAGTTGCTAGTACTAGCAGTACCAGCCAATGAACCCTTAGTATTAATTGGGTTATAAGCCATACCACGAATTTCTTCGATGATTTCTGGAGAAACGATAAGATCAGTGAGACCTCTACGAGCGCCAGAAGGAGTACCACCAACGAATGAAGCGTTGATACGCTTGATCTTAGTGAACAACTTGTTCAAGTCGTTAAGAACAAAACGTCCAGCAGCAGCAGAACGGAAAACGTGATAATTATTAGCAGCAGTGCTATCATTACCAGTGGAAGCTTGAGCTAGAGCAGTCATTACGAGGTTAGCAGAAGTTCTTTCTTGCTTGAGCATGACTTCTTGAGCAATGCGAGTGAAAGACTTACTAACTACGTCCAAGCGGCTCTTGGCAGCGTACTTCTTATCGAAAGCGACAGCACTGTCGAGACGATAAGTAGCGATCTTTAGCTCAGAAGCCAAAGGTTGAACTACGTTCTGAGGAAGACCACCAGCTACACTTTGGCTATAAACCTTGATGTAGTCCTCATCGAAGATATCATAATAGAGATCTAGAGGAATTGAGGGATTATCTTCAGCATTGAATTGAAGACTGGTGAACAAATTTGAAATAGTTGGAGCGTTATTAATAACTTCAGCCAAAACTGGTCCAATGAATTCAGCCAAAGCTACTTGAGCATCGAAGGCTACTTCACGGTTCTTTGAGGCTAGAGCTTTAATTAGCTCAACTTGTTCATCTGTTCTCTTTAAAACGATTTTCATATTATTTGATAGTTAAATAGATTAGACAACGTAAGATGTGGTGCAGTCGAACTGAACGAGAGCATATTTACCAGTAGTAGTACCGGCGAAATAATCACTCTTACCATTCTGAGAAACACGTTGACCAGTGCCGAGAATGCGGCCAATGATGCTTGTGGTTCCAGTGATTGGGGATACTGCTGAAGCGGCAAGACCAGAAACCTTACCAGCGTTAGCAGAGATAACGAGGTGGTTATTAACGGTCATGCTGCCATCAACCCAGTCGATAGCTGTATCAGCCAATGTAAAGATACCGCGAGTAGCTACAGGAACAGCTTGTCCAGTGAGAACAGCTTGTAGTTCGGCTCTCTTTACAGGATTATAAAGAAGTCTTTCGCCATTTTCGTCTGTGGCTAGAGTCTGATTAAGAGTCATGCCTAGAACTGGCTCACCAGCAGTGGCGGCTGTAAACTTCAAAGGTACAGCAGGGTATTGAGCAGCCCCCAAGAAGGGATAATCTGATTTACCAAGTGTATTTGTGATATCGGTAGCTGTGTACTGAATTGGATCGAGATCCAAGTTACCAGCAGATACCTTGACGAAAACACCAGCTGAACCATTACCATTTGTAGATGGGGTGGCATCAACAGTGTCGCTCGCGAACATGTTGACAACATCAACGTCGCTATACTGTCTGAATGGATATAATCTTAGTGACATATATTTTAAAATTTAACTGTTATATTTTCCTTGCTGAAAGCTTTACCTAGTCTCTCTTTCCAAGAAGTTTTAGATTCTGTGGCTGATAATGACTGAGCGGGTATAGCTGGCTCTTCGCGTTTGGCATTTGCCAAAGCTGTTTCAACTTCAACTGTCTTTTCGACAACTTCAGTTTGTTGAGTCTTTGCTTGTCCCATTCTCTTAGCCAATTCGGCTTCCAAACGTTCTTGAAAAAATCTATCTTGATCTTGCTTTGAAGCTTTACTCTTGTGTCTAAAAAGAACAGCGAGCTTTTCTTTATAAGAAGCGAATGCTTCTTCTGTATTTGCCAAAGCAGATACTTCTTTAGCCAAAAACTGACGATCAATTTCATCAAGATCGTAATCAGTATCTAGCGAACTCATTCTTGAACTATAAAGTTCTTGAGCAGCTTGAGCGGAAATTGTGCTTTCGAGTTCTGCGAGTTTAGCAGCAGTCTCAGAAAGTTTCTTGTTGTTTTCTTCAAGATCCTTCTTGAATTGTTCAGCTTGAGCGACAGCTTCAGCCTTGGCTACTTCAGCTTTTTCGATCTCTAGCTTGATTTCATCGTTCTTGAGCTTAATGCTTTCAGCTATCTTTGCTGAAATAGAAGCCACAGCTTCGTCACTAAACTTGGCGGTATCTTGCTTTTCAGCAAGAACCGTCTTTAATGCAGATAGTATTTGTTCTAAATCCATAATTTTTGTTTTGGTAATATTTACAGGTTGTTTTTCTCTTTGTGAAAATAATTTATTATTTAAGTTCAGTAATTCTATCGAATTTACTTCGTAAGATTCAGCTTCTTCTGTTTCCATTTCTTCTTTTTCGTTTTCATCTTCTGTTTCCATATCAGATGAACCATCATCAATTACAACACCTTGAACATCAGCAGCAGGATTTGTAGTAAAACCAATACCTAAAGGATAAATACGACCAGTAACCAAACGATATACTGGAGTACCATCATTCATGTAACCAGAACCATCAAAGCCTTTTAAATATTTTTTAAATTCTTCAATTTGTTCTTTTTTAGTAATTATTTCCGCTTGTTTTAAATCTAAACTTCCAACTGCGACAAAGTATTCATTGAATCCAATTTCCCAACTTGCACTAATCTTTTCGTACAATGCGGAATCAGGATCGTTAGAATCCATCAACGCATCAGCAAAATCACGATCAACTGTTTTATATACAACAGCCGCCAAAGCAATATTAAATGGACTAAGAGTTCCTCTCACATCATCATCAGATAATATTTTATTATCTCCATAAGAAGAAAACGCTGAATTAACAATATGCCCAACCACTCTTTGCTTCTTGTGTTCAATATTTGTTGGCTTATGAATAAAATATTTTTTAAAAGCTATTGCCGTATTAGTATCAATACCATCGCCATTTTTATTAAAGCGATTTACAACAGCAGCATTAAAAGCGGCTCCAACTAAATCAACGTTCTTCTCTAAATTAACTGAAGAAGGCATAATAGATCTAAGTGGCTCAAGCGAAGCTTGAGACAATAAAATATTATTATCAAAATTCAATGAAGCCGTAACTATATTGTCAAATTTAGTCCTATAAAGAAACATAATATTAGATTTTACACTGAATATTTAGTGCTGTGATATAAAAGCGCTGCCGCATATGTGTCTAAATCGTGTTCGCCAGCAGTAGTTTGAACTTCGCTTAGTATATTTAATTTATCTAATTTGCTTGGATCATTTAAAACTTCTGTTGCTAAAGATGTCCAAGATTCAAACTGCGATCCTAATATAATTGCTTCAGATATTCCTTGAGCCAACTTCTTTTGTTCAGCATTTAAAGACTTTTTAGAATATTTCTTTTTCAAACCTGACTCTACAATAGAATATAAATCTTTTGTTTTATCCATGACTTTAGCAATTGCATCTTTCGCATAAACAGAAGCATTAGATCCAACTGGACGACCTCTTTCAGTTGGAGTTGTGGTCTTTTTCATTGGCGGTTTAGCTCCTGGGACTTCTGGCATAGCTGGAGGAATAACAGGAACACCACCAACGATTGGATTATAATAACCTCTCTTTCTTTCCTCAACGAATTTAGCTTGAGCGGCACCCAACTCTTCTTGAGTTGGATAAATGCCAGTTTCAATGACCTTCAAACCTTCTTCAGGAGGTAATATGCCAAGTTCCATCATGCGCGTGACCACGCGATTGAATTGAGTTTCATCTTTAATAGATACTTCTTCAAACTTAGCGATAGGACACTTGCCCTTGAAACCTAAATTACGGAATATTAATTCCATCTCAGGTTGCAAGAAATCATTCAAGAAAGCTTTTCTAGCTTCTTTGAGTCTTTCGAAAAATACTTGAGCTTTTACGGTTGTATTAGCGAATTTTTCTGAACCAATTAATATATTTTGCAATCCTTCTTTGATATCTTCATTAACTACTTTATATTTTTCATATCCCAAGACTTTATTCATATCTGGAATAATAAACTCAGCTTTTGTTGTGTAGTCTGCAACAAGAACGCGACCAACTGATTGGTTGCTCAAAAGACTTTGCATCGCTTTTATGTTCTTATGGTTGATACCACCCTTTGTTGGCTCAGTACCCATAGTGATCAACAGAATTACATTCTCAATTGTGCGGCAAATAGCTTGATCAATCTTCTTCATTTCCATCTTGAAGTTAATATCATCAAGAACAGCGAAACCAAATGGAATAGCAAAAGGTTCGTAGTCTTGCTTTTTATAAAAAGAGTAAATAATATCAGTTGGATTCAATTGAATTTTTAATCCATCTCTTGCCCATTGACCTAATCTAATTTTTTCTTTTGTATCGTTGTCTAAACTATCAAATACAACTTTATCATGGTCATTCTTTGGTGATCTGAGTCTTTCCAATTCGTATTCAGAAAGTATTTTTTGATAAACAACTTGATGCCAAGAGCTTGTATGATTAGTTGTTAAATAATAAGGATTGAGCAAAGTGTATTGAACTGGAATTAAATTCTTTACATCATACGGAGTGGGATAATTATACAATTTAATATCTGTATTATAAGACGCGCCATCATACGAAGCGTATGTTTCTAGTATCTTTTGAAAGTCATCAATTTCAAACTTAGCATTAATCTTATAAAAGAAAACGTTACCACTACGATAATATTCGCGGAAGTATTGATCTTTTACGTTCCACATTCTTGTATACTTCATCCATTTCGCAAAAAAATCTTTTGCTTTCTGACTTCCGCCTTCTAAATAAATTTCAGCATTAGCAAATTCAGACATAATGTCTACAGCATTTCTAAAAATGGCTATATTTGCATAAGCTTTCTGGCATAATTCTATAGCATCACGAATATTATATCCGTTTATAGAAGTTTCGAATGGCAACATTCCTTCTCTTATGTTTCCATATTTATAAATCTTTGGTCCTATATAAGCTAAATTTCTGCGCAAATTAGTAGACTCTCCTGATCCAGCTCTTTCGTAACTAGAAGCTTTAGATTCTTGTTGATAAAAAGGATCACCAACTAAAGACGGTTCAGAAGCTGCTTCTTTTAATAGTGCGTCAAGAGGCTCAGATTGACCTTGTTGAGCTTTAGAAAATTTGTCCCAATAATCTGATCTTTTATTATATTTGCGACTCATGTTAATAATAGTTACACATTGTAACTTTAAAAGTGACTTTTTAACTTTTAAGCAATAAACATTGGTTCAAAAGTTTCTGTCATATCTTCAACATGAGTATTATTCATATCAAAATATACTTTACATAACCAATTGCCTAATACTAATGCAGAATAACTATCTTTTCTAGGTTTATCTGGTCCAGATTTACGTTTTAAATTAGGCGGAAGATCAAAATTTTGCATACCTTGAGCAGATGTTGTTATTTGTATAAGAGCGCATTCTGTTTTTGTAAGTAAAATCATGTCAGATAAATGTTCAACAAAGTCAATCATTTTAGCTTCTTCATTTTCTTTCTCAGTATCTAAAGCATTAGAGAATTTAATGTCTGTAATACCAATATGTTTCTTAGTTTGACTTCTAAAATTGTCGTCAATAGCGCGACTGGCAAAATATGTACGACGATGATCGAAATTAGCTTGCAACATTTCATTCGCTAACCGTATCCAACCAGAAGTAGGCTTTCTTAGAAAAACGTATTTATAATCTGATCTATTGTATTCACTTTTTGCGGCATATAAGTTTTGTGCATACTCTTCTGGTCTCTCAAATTCAGTTACCATTGATTTTAGATTAATTTTAGCGTCCTTAAATAGTTCGCTTTCATTACAAGAATTCATGAACTGAACGCCACCGTTGTAGTCCATGCAAATCGCCACAATATTAAAGTTCTGCAACAAATATAAGAAGTATTTAATATGATCTTTTAACGAAGACCCAGAAAGAGCATATGAATGTACTAATGTATTTATTTGTTTTTCTTTATTTATCTTTAAAACTTGAATAGCGAAATCGTCAGATGATTCTGTTTCTGACCATGAAGGGTCAACCGCTAATATATATTCATCTTCAGGATTACCGACAACTTCAACAGCAGGAAGCTCACCATCAGGCACTGTGCATAACGCCATTTTAGATATTTTAAAATAGCCAGAACTATCATCACTAAATTGTGCGCCAAACTCTCGCAAAAATTGTGATTCACTCATCGTTGCTTTTGCCTGATTGATCAGATTTTGATCGTATAACTGCACTGGAGCGCAATCATAAGAAAACTGCATAATACAACGCTTTGTCTTTTCTTTATTTTTGGGATTAAATATTAAATTCTCGTACTGCTCATATAGCTTATATAAATATTCAAATTTGAATGATGCGGAAGATAATGCAATCAATTTATTATTAGGCCAAATATATCTGTCATCTTCTGTCATTTCTCCTTTAGCGATCAATTGAGTTTCAAGATTATATAGTTCTTCTCTTTGTGTGGGATTCTGAACTACAGACAAGAATGGAACAATTACTTCATTATAAATACGCTCTGGCATCAATAAAAACTCGTCAATAATAATTCTGTGAAAGCGAAAACCACGAAGCTTTTCGCCATCACCTAAAGGCAATGCACGAATACGACTTTTGCCAATTTCCATTACCCATTCATCATTAGACTTAGATACTTTTGTAATACATTGCTTAAGAAGATAAGCTTCAGGCTTTGCTGCAATATCTTCTATCTTTTTAAATATCATTTTTGACTGACGAAATGAGCGTGACAATATGCCTGTTTCTACTCCTTGATTTAAAATAGCATCAAGCACAGCGTATATGCCAGTTGTATACGATTTGCTCATGCCACGTGAATTATGATGAACAATTCCATTACCAATATAACATTCTTCGTCATCTACTGTTATATCTATTGAAACTACTTTGCAATTATTAATCGATTTGATTTTAGAAAAAACAACATTTTCATTTTTAATATTTTCGATTATGTTCTTAGTTTTATCGCTTATATTTAATAGCTTATCAAATTCGTTTTGCGAAAAAGATTTGCCCCAATTTCCCCTTTTGCCAGTAACTTTTTCAAAAGATCCTTCTTTTTTCAAAATAAGACCCAAATTCGGAATTAAATTGTTCTGATAATTTCTTTTGGAAGTGTTTTCTAAAATTTTATTTAAATTTTCCTTTTTATGACATACGACAAAATCAATACTATCTTGAAACTTTTTTAGTGATTTATAATCATTTGCTATAAGAAGATCATAATAAGGCTTTCCTTTATTTTCTCCTGATTTTCTTAAAAACGACTGAATGCCTAAGTTATTTAATAGCATTTTAATCTGACGCAATAATTGTAAAGAAGTATTTTTTAAACCAACTTTATTACTAGTTTTATCAATGGAAGCGTATCCATCAGCATCAAATAAACCACCTATCAAAGCGCACAATTCATATTTTGAAGCTTGAAGAAGCTGATCGCATATAATTTTATCATTAGATTTTTTAGCGATATCCCAACCTATAGATTCAAACCAATCTACTAATTTTCTATTAAAAATTGAATATTCATAAAAATTTAAATTCTCACTTCTCTGTCTACTGTAAAGGCTTAAAGCATTTTCTTTTATAAATTTTGAAATGGTATTTAAAATTTCTTCATTTTCAGAACAAAAATGAATTCCATCTTTATTTATCCAGCCATCTCCTAATACATAACCCATCGTATAGAATAAATAAAGAGATCTTTTTATTGTTGATTTATTTGTTATATCTAAATCGCCCCATATTTCAGTAGACATTTTAATAGGCAAATAATCAGTATCATTTAAATCTTCTATTAATTTAAATTTAAACTCTTCATTTTGATATGTTAAAACTTTGTGGCCTTTTTTAGCTTTAAACGAGTCTCCAGAATTCAAAACTATTTCAAAACCCTCCTCTTCAGCATTTATGCGTTTATTAGATACGGTATTTAGATTTTTTCTTGATCTAACTCTTTCTCCAATTTGAATATCTTTTATTTTCTTAAAACCATTTTCAGTTAAAACGTACTCGTTTTCCTCTAGACACCATACTCCCAAGAAATAATCACTTTCCAACATACCTTTGATAGCCATATGTTG
>SXGQ01166883.1_pt1 | contig 10088 bp, 10 predicted proteins | sample 3178371 | NCBI WGS metagenome assembly SXGQ01 (sample SAMN11356859, study PRJNA531348) | freshwater metagenome | isolation source: freshwater sample F1-20 | place: China: Fuxian Lake, Yuxi | collected 2017-12-25 | reverse complement strand
TGCTGTAGTATTACCTACAGCAATACTAGTTAAATTAGAACCTACTTCAAAAACAGCCGAACCATTAGAAGAAAATAACTTTCTATCGGCTACGTTAATGCCTAACTCGGCTGTAGCTATATCAGAAGTAGTGGGTATTACCCCACTTATTGTACTTCTTTTTAATTGGAACCGAGTATTAGCCATTTTTAATTAATATTTTCCTTGTCTACTTTTTTCTTCTTTACAAGTTTATCATCTTGAACTACTTGTAAAGATCCTTGTAGTTCTTCATTTACATTTTTAACTATTTCATAATTAGATTTCATAGTATTATAATCAATTAGCATTGTTTCTAATTTTTTATTTTTTTCACGTTCATCATACAATGAACGTTGTAGTTCTTCACACTTACTTCTAAAAACTTCAATTTGATTACTACTATATTCCTTTGTAGATTCAAGATCAAGTTTTAATTGACCTATTTCATGTTTTAATTCATCTCTTTCACCAGTTAAAGCTGTAATACTAGTGACTGATTGATTAAGTAATTCATCAATTCTAACTTTTTCATTACTTTTTTCAATATAAGCATTTTGCAAAAGTTGGAGTTTTGTTTCTAATTCCAACTTTTCTCTAATCAGTTTTATAGTATAATCTTCTTGCTTTTTAATATATGTATTGATAAAAAGATCATTATCAGTAATATTTTCACTCATAATATAAATTCCCTAATATTAGAAAGTGCCACCATCTAGTATATCATAAACTAGTGCTGTCCCATTTGATTGAAGAACATAACCAGTTGTTCCTAATGTTAATTCATTATAACCATTAGTACTATTACCAACAAGAATGGCATTATTTGTCATTGTTGATTTACCAGTACCACCACTATTTCCTACAAGTGCTGTGGATAAAGCAAGTGTATTTGCAACTATACTTACAGAAACTGAAGAATTAGCTGTAATATTAACTGCAGTTGAATTTGTTGTGAAGGCGCCAGAGTCTAGATATGCTTGTAATGTTGCAGTGGTATAACCAACACCTGCTGTATTTACAACATTTGTTGGAGATTCTTGTAGACCTTTAAATAATTTAAAGATATCTTGTGAAGCATCACGGAAAAGACCGGCATGTTCATGCGCACCATTATCAGGATTATAACTACCAAAGAAACCAATATCAAGAAGATCAGATGTTGTATTATTAGCGGCTAATTGGATAAATGAGTCATCAACAATTAGATTATTAGCACTTACTGTTGTGGTTGTTCCAAGTACTGTTAAATTACCAGAGATTTGAACACTGCCGTCAAAATAACCAGTATTTGAATGAACGTTAGCTGCATGAATTTCAGCCCAACGTATGGTATTATTACCAAGGTTATATGTAGAATTAGCCGACGGCATAATACTTGTATTTACAGCACTATTGATGGATACTATATCAGAAGTAGCATCACCTAAAGCAACATTTCCAGTAATTGATGCTGAACCAAATGTTACCGCAGCTGTAGTTCCAACATCTTGACCAATATGAACACCAGAGGTATTTACAGTAACACCAGTGCCTGCTTGAACTGATAATGTACCAGTAGAAGTAATTGGACCACCAGTTAAACCATTTCCTGATGAAACAGATGTAACAGTACCAGATGCAGGAGTTGACCAATAAACAGTTGTGGCATTTGATGTAAGTACTTGACCTGCAGAACCTATACTTCCATTTGCCTCAAGACCAACAGTAGATCCTATTTTTACTCTAGAAGTATTAGCCTGAAAATTAGTACCAACAGTTAAACTAGAGCCATTAACTACACCTGTATATACACCAGTTGAATTAGCAATAGTGCTAGTACCAATAGAAATAATTGCTGCATTTACAGTATCTGTTGCAAATACATTTGCAGTAGTTAATGATGTACCATTAATTGTTGAATATACAGAATCATTACCAGCAGCTAAATCGGTAACGTTAATTCTACCTACAACACCTAAACCACCTGCAATTCGCATTGCACCTGTTGTGGTATTGGAACTTACACTAGTACTAGTAACTACAACATTTGCTGCTGTAAAAGTACCGGTTGTTTTATTAAAAGTAAATCCAGTAGCACCAGCTAAAGAACCACTATCATTAAATTGAATTTGAGTATTACTTCCTGCAACAGTTGCAGAAACATTTCCCCAATAAACACCAGATGCATTTGAAAATAATGCTTGACCAGATGAACCAAGAGTACCGTTAGCATAGATAGCACCAACATTTGCTGTTGCTGTTCTGATTTCATTGATTCCACTAGTTGAATTGGCAACTAGTGCTTGATTAGCTGTAAGAATACCTGGTGTTCTAGAACCACTGATTGCAACAACAGATCCATTTGGACTACCAATGTATAGTACATCAACAAGAGAAGAATAAGCAAGTTCGCCATTTGCTAATGAACCAGGAGTAGCGGTGCTAGCACTTCTCTTAATTTGAATAATATTAGACATTAGAAATTACCCCCGTCAAGGTTTATCTGTTTTACAACATATTTATTGGTTATTGTATCATACACCAACGTACTGTTATTTGACACCGCTGGAGGCTCATTAATATCATTAAGTGATTTTAGTCTAAGTGAAGCATTATTAGTATAATTATTAGCTACAGTATTTAATACATTATTAGTAGATATATTGGTGTAAGCAATAGCATTTGCATATGTTGTTGCATCATAAGCTAATACAGTAGCAGTATTTGGATATAAAGATAGATCATTAATAGCAGCAGTTGCTATAGTTGGTATATCAGTAGGATAAGATAAAAATGATCCATTAGAACCGGTTAATTTTATTCTTTGTGTTCCTGATCTAACAGGAACAAATGATTTATTTGGTATCAAAGAACCATTTAGATTAGTTAATTTTATACTTATTGTCATCTAGTTATTTCCGGTGTAACAGTCACCATACCTTCTACTAGTCTTGATCTAGTACCGTTTACATCCTGAACTTCCAAATCATACATATATCTACCAGCAGTGATAGAACTAGTTGTAGCAGCATTCATTGAAAGAATTATTGTACCATTACTATTCATACTAACTGAAAAAGCGTATGCAGTATTAGATGTATACGCTTTTCTCATTTGGGAATTTGCTGTGTATGATGAAAAGTCTATGAGATTATCATTATCATCAGTGAATACGTACTGTGTATTGAACGTAGTACCTTGATCCATAATAATATTTACTCTCTCAGCCATTTAAACCCCGTTATTTTATAAACTAATAATATCTCTCCCTATTTATAAAGAATAAAATAGCAGTACTTTATTTCTTTATACCTAAACAGCGTCGCCCATCAAAGATATTATCCTTATATGGTCCTGCTGCATTTACATAATGTATGAAAGTTTGTAGATACCATGACTGAATAAATGGTTTTCTCCAATGGTACATTTCAGTACCTTTATAGATACAGAGATCACCCTCTTCAAGCAGTAATTCAGTTTTATCTTCACTTTCTTTATCTCTAGAAAAATAAATTGGAGAGATTTCTTCTCCTTGTGGTCTGCCTAGACATAGAGTGGCTGAAATTTCACATTCTGGTCTATCACGATGAATCTTTAACTCATCACCTCTTCCATAGATCCTTGTATATGAATAGGTTGGTAATAGATTTATTCCTGTTGCTTCAGATAATTTTTTACATGCACTGAGTAATATTGTTTCACAAAATGTATCTGCATAGAAACTTTTTGACCCTGGGCATTGAACATCAATACTATAATTTAAAGTATCTTGTTGAATTTTATAATATACTTTTGCAAAATTGCATAGATCTTTAGGTAGAAAATTACGGATAACTAGATATCCATTTTTATCAAAATCTTCATTCATATTATTTAAACCTTGGACCAGAGCACCAACCAACTAAAGAATAACGAACACCACTTTTTACTGGTTTTACTTCATGTAAAGTATATGATGGAAATGAATTAAATGATCCAAGTTTTCTATTAGCAATTAATTCAGAACCATTATGAATAATAAGATCACCATCTTCATATGAATTAGGATCGGATAATTGAACAGAAAAACTAAGTTTTCTATGAGAATTTGGTGTTGTTGCTGCTGGAAATTTATCTATATGTTTTGTATAAAAACCACTGTAATCAGAATGATATTCTGTAAATTGTAGATTCTCCATGGAATGAAGATCAAATTCAAAATGTTTATTGACTTCAGTTACAGCTTCTTGGATCCTAATATAAATCCAATTTGTCAACTCAGATGGTGGAATCCAAGAATTCCGAGATTTTCTTTTTTCAGAAAATCCTCTACCATCAGCAGTTCTTGAATCATCTTTAGAATAAGCCCAACCAATTTTTATAATTTCTTGTATTTCAGTTGGACTAAAAATATTCTCAATATATCTATATTCATCCAATGCATCATTTTTCAATGACCAATGAGAATAAGTTCTTAAATTATATTCAGCAGCTGCAGAGAAATCAATCTCTGGTAATAACAAATTTTCCATATCTCACCATAATCATATTGTTAAGTTATAACCCATCCATCAACATCACCTAGAAAAGTAAGACGAAGTGATATAAAAGGTAAATCACAAATAAGTGGTTCATCAAGCCCCATTATTCTGTTACCATTACCACGTATATTTATCTTGGTCAAAGCATCGTGTGATAATTTACTTAATGCTGTAGTTTGTTCATAGAATAGACTAACCCAATCAAATAACTGTATATTATTAGGTAATATTAGATCAGTATTATAAGGTATATACTCTAAAGAATATACAGTATTTGGTGCTTTCAAATAAACGGATCCATCCGAGAAATGAAAATTTGGGCAGGTAATAAATCCGTTTAGTTGTTGTATATCGGATAATAGTCTTTTCTTTGCTTTAGAAAATTTAGCTTGTTTAGTGTAATCAGGTCTATCAGTACTAAATTCTTTAAAGTTATAATCTTCTTTTTTAAGAAGAGTAGTTCCAAACATTAAGTGTTCCACCATTCAATACCAGCAACACCTTTACCACCAGTACCACCAGTTTGATATGCGGTATTACCACCAGCTCCAGGACCAGGAGCTGGACTTGGTGGATTTGCAAGTGACATAAAAGTAGAACCACCCCCACCACCACGACCACCATTCCCAGAAAAGTAACTACTATTATAATTATTGCCGACATTAGTTGGACCTCCGGTAGTTGGTCCTCCCCCTACATATCCAGCACCAGCGCCACCACCACCCATGAAGCCACCATCACCAGAGGTACCATAAGAAGTAACAGCAGGACCACCTGTAGCTGTCATAGATCCGCCCCCACCCCCAGCACCACCATGACCAGCCGCTGGATATCCAGGACCACTCAAATTACCGCCGCCGCCACCACCAGCTGCAGCAAAAAATGTTTTAACTTGTGAGAAATTACCTCTTGAATTGTATTGTATAATATATCCTGGAGTGCCATTTATATTAGAAATTGTAGTAGTACCTGCAGAACCTACACCTCCAATACCAGCAAGACCAGACATGCCTGGTCGACCAGTACCACTAACACCAAAGTTTCCACCAGTTCCTCCTCCACTACCTCCAGCCCCACCACCACCAACATTATTTAATGTAAGAGGAGAAGCATTAGGAAATTCTAAACCAGTTCCACTACCACCATCTGAATATAAACCGCCTGCACCACCACCAGAAAATACAAATACATTTGCATATGCTGGTGCACCGGGGGGGCCGGCAGGCCCAGTATTAACTGTAAAACCTTTACCAGGACCTCCGGAAGTATTGATTATACCACCGCTTGATGTGCCACCTCCAGTATTACCAGGAGAACCGCCATTACCAAATATAGAACCTAATGGAATACCCGTAATACTAGTATTGCCAGCAGCACCACCAGTACTATTTCCAGAAGCACCAATAGTTACTGTTGCTGTAACAGGTGCAGGCATTGTTATAGTTCCATCATTATATGAAAATCCACCACCACTACCAGATGCAACAATACGTGTTTGTGAATATGATTGTGCTGGAAATGGTGTAACTAGTGTTTCAGAAGCAAATGAATATGCAGTTGAACCACCACCAAGTGCAGCGTATGCAATATAAACCGCAGAAGAGGGCACAGTTACAGTACCTGAACTGTCAAATAAACGAAAATTACCTACATTGGTTGTGCCAATTGAAGGATTAAAAAATTGACTAAGAGTGCTCATCTATAACTATACCTTTTAACTAAAGACCCAACCAAGTGTGGAATCAACATATGTCAATTTAAAAGCAATATATGCTCGATCAATAGAAAGATCACTAGCCAATCCCATAATATTACTTGAATTTCTACCAATTGAGCAATTAAAATTACCTGCTACTTCCGATATGCCAACTTCATCACCAACATTAGGAGAAGCTGGTAAAGTAAGTTTAATAGCAGCAGCATTTAAATAATAATTAGTTCCTGCCACTGCAGTTGTATTTGCCGTTATAACTGATGTACTTGGTTTAACTTTACTCCAGTATACACTAGTTCCGTTGGAAAATAATGCATCACCATTAGTACCAACACTACCGTTTGCATTTAAACCACCACCAGTACCTATTGTTAAAGTGCCAGAAGTATTTATGGTATTTGCTGTTATATTCCAACGTTGAGTTGATCCACCAAGTGCTGTTCCGCTAGAATTTGTTGCAGGATAAACACCAGATGTATTGGTTGTAACTCCAGAAGTTGTCAAACTTGCAGCATTAACAGTACCAGTGGTATATACACCAGAAGTATTGGATATAAAACTAGAACCAATTATATAAGAAGTAGAATTAATTACAGTAGAATTTACTGTAACCGTTCCGACAGTCAGTGTATTCGATAATTTATTAAATGTAAGACCCGATGAACCACCAAATGCACTACTATCATTAAACTGTACTTGAGTATTTGAACCATTTGGTGTTACTGCAACAACCGCAGCCCATTGACCATTTGCGTTTAAATAGTAGTTATTTGCAGCATATTGTGCAGAATTTGGAGATGCAAAAACATATGATACAGTAGAATTACTTAATGCTAATGAAGTAGAATTAATTACGGCATTTACAGTAGAATTACCAACAGAAATTGAATTATTTACAACTACATTTGCATTGAATATAGGTGTTTCTGTGGAATTCCATACAACAGCATTTGCAAATGTAACTGCATTTGCAAAAGTTGTATTACCAGTTATAGAAATAGTATTAGCTGTAATATTAATAATATTAACGTTAACGGTTAATACTGATTCACTGGTATTTGCAGTAAGTGTCATTAAATTTGAGGTGCTGTATTTAAATGCAGCATTTGATACTACATTTAATACACCATTTGATGATACATTACCACCACTTAAACCATTTGCTACATAAAGATAGTTAGCACCAAAATATCCATTTACATAACCATTACCCGTTGATAAAGATCCACCAGATGATGTATCAACCGTTACAGTATTTTGTGAAACTATATTAGCTAATCTATTAGTAGTAGATAACCAAGCACCGAATGATTGGCTATTAGCTATCGTTGTGACTGTTATAGTCATTTATTCTGTCCTACTAATGATCTTAAAAGATTTTTAATTTCATTGATGTCTTTCTTGAGTTCCTCATGTTCGATAAGCATTGTATCTATTTGAGTTTCCCTTTTTCTTTTCATTTTATATGATTTAAGAGAGTTATTATCTGTATTTAGGATAGCCGAAGAATTGATATCTCTAACTAATTCTTCAGCTTCCTTTACTTTTACATACTTCATTTATTATACCTGTAATGCAATTGCTCGCATGACAGAAACACGTGGTACTATATGTGATCCTTCATCCGAAGTCATGGCTATTTTAATAGAAAATGTTTTATAGCTATGATAATGGGCGCCAGATTTAGTATAATATGAAATTGTATTAGATTCATATCTATCTTTGAATGCAGTTTGTGGAACATAATAAAGTGTTCCAGTATTTGCAGAAGAAATAGCGGTCACGGTTGTTACAGTGCTTGATCCAGTATTTGATAGTTGAATTGCTGTTGTATTTGAAGAATAGATATTATAGAATCCATTTGCTATACCATTTGCAACAGATACACCAATGAAATATACTAGATCACCAGGATTAAGTGGTGTTGTGTTTGAAATTGAAATAACGTTATTAGAACCTACAGCTGTATTTGCAAATGTACCATAGATTGAATAATCAGCCATTGCAGTGGTTGATGCAGCATTAACTGAATATTTAAACGGCACATCATACATGAATTCTTTAAAGTCATTTCTATCAATTCTACTGCTAATTACCGATGCAGCAGTATTTTGACTTAATGGTGTCCAAGTTTTGTTATCAATAGTTTCACCATCATCACTATTTAATATTTTAGTATATACAGTTATGTTAGTATTTGCAGGTTTATATGCAGATAGATAAACTTGCAAATCTTCAGCATCTTGACCTTCTGCAAGTACAACTCTTTTTGAAACATACTTAGCAGATGTTGTACCACCACTAGAAGATGCTTCACTTGTTAGTGATGCTGTATTAGATATCACGTTTTTAATAGCAAGAATATTTGATTTAATATCATCAAATACCGGTGACAATCTAACATTTGTGGAAGTAAGAGGGACTGAAAGTACAAGACTCTTAGCGCCACCGTTCTGCAATTCAAGAGAACGTGACATAATAGTTCTTTCTTTATCAGTAAAGAATGCTTCAATATCAGAAGACACATCTGTAAAGCTAGAATCTAGTGTATTTGAACTCATACCTTTCATTCTCAATCCGGCAGATGTTCCCGCTGGAGTTATATATGAGAATTGAGGAATTACAACGCTGTAAGTTACTGAATCAACTGATACCAAATTAGCCTTTGCGCCGCTTTCAGCACCAATTAATAGAGCATTGGCAGAACCAGTAACTACATTTCCAAATCCAACAGTACTGTTTGCAGTACTCTGTGATGCATAAAGTAGATTTTGTGAGTTTGATACACGTGATACATAACCAAATAGATTACCGTTTGATGCAATATATCCAATTGAACAATTTGGATCAGTAAATGATAGCGGTGAATTTAATACTATATGTGTTGTATTTGGTATTGAAGTGATATAACGAACATCAGTTACACTTCCAGTATTAGATGTAATATATACATATCCAGTATTGGATCCTGAAAATAAACTAACGGCATTTGGCGATGCATTATTATATACACCAACAGCATTTGATGTATTATTACCGCTAGCATTTGAAGTCATTACAACAATGCCGTTTGATACATATAATTTTTCACCAACTTTGAAATTACCGTAAAAATTATTTGCGGTGAAAAATTCATCATTTGCATTATTATATGTAATGGTGGCAGATGTTGAGTCAAATTCAAGAAGATGGATAACAAATTTGATATCTTCTTTTTGATATGGTGTCCAAATGGTATTGGTAGATGATGTGAATAGTACACCAGTTCCATTATTTACATAGATTGGTGTATTTGTTAGAACATCAGTTTGTCCGATTTCACCAACCCAAATATTATAACCATCATTATTACCTACTGGTATTACAACAAAGCAATATTCTTCACCGGTTTGCAAAAATACAGGTGAATCAAATTGAAATGATGTTGCAGTTGATGAATTTGTACTAGTATTTACTTGTGCTGATGTTAGAATTTTTCTACCAAATGGAACAATCTTTGTAGTTGGAACTCCATTATCCATATATCTTACTTGTAATTCAACACCAAGTGTAGGATGTTTAGATTTGAAAAATACATCAATTTTATTGATAAAAATACCTGAATTATCAGTACCATCATCCACAAAGAAAGATTGAGCTATTGGATCAACTCTTGGTGCAGGTGCTGGTGTAACTGTTACTGGTGGTGGAGGTGGTGGAATTACTGATGTTGTAGTAGTACTAGATACTAATCTAGATGAAATTATGGTATTTGATACATTAACACTTGTTACTGCAACTTGAGGAAGTCTAGTATTTAAACCATATCTGGCTTTAGTAATACTAATATTACTGGCAGTATAACTACCTGCAGC
>SXGQ01719789.1_pt1 | contig 10089 bp, 11 predicted proteins | sample 3178371 | NCBI WGS metagenome assembly SXGQ01 (sample SAMN11356859, study PRJNA531348) | freshwater metagenome | isolation source: freshwater sample F1-20 | place: China: Fuxian Lake, Yuxi | collected 2017-12-25 | reverse complement strand
TTATCTATGTCATATCTTACCATACGCTCTACGAGGTTGTCAAACGAAATTTTCGGTTTCCAACCTAATTCTTCTCTGGCTGGAGTTGAATCTCCCAAAAGAAGTTCAACTTCAGCAGGTCTATAAAATTTAGGATTAATTTTAATTAAAATAGATGATTGAATTTCATTTTTAATTGCATATTCAGTAGAGACACTCATTTGTTCTTCTTGTCCATATCCATGCCAAACACCTTCAATTCCAGCGCATAAAAAAGATTTATTAATAAATTCCCTAATTGTATGGGTCTCATTGCTTGAAAGGACATAATCTTTCGGCTTTTCTTGATTCATTATCTTCCATACGCCTTCAACAAAATCTTCAGAATCTGACCAGTCTCTTTTTGCGTCTAAATTTCCAAGTTCAATTGGGGCGAATGGTTGATTGTTTTTAATAGCATGATATATACGAGCAACGCCTTTGCTGATTTTTCTAGTTACAAATTCTTCTCCACGTTTAGTTCCTTCATGATTGAAAAGAATGCTATGCACTGCATATAAATTATACGACTCACGGTATACTTTTACTAGATGACGAGCAGCAGCTTTACTTGCTCCGTATGGGCTTCTAGGTCTAACGGGGTGCGCTATGTCTTGAGGACTGTATTGAACATCACCAAACTCTTCGCTAGATCCAGCGGAATAAAAACGACACTTAGGTTGAAATCTTCGAATAGCTTCAAGGCATCTAGCCACTCCTGTAGCGTTGACTTCAAAAGTTTGAAGGGGGATTTCCCAGCTACATCCAACAAAACTTTGCGCTCCGAAGTTTATAAAATAATCAGGCTTTATATCGTTTACTATAGTGTCTATACTTACACTATCAGTAAGATCTCCATGAATGAATTTAAAACGAGAGTCGTTAATAAAATTCTTGCAATTTATAAAATTAGGATTCGATGATCTACGCATCATGCCCCAAATTTCAGCATCTGTATTTTTAAGCAAATACTCACACATATTTGCTCCGTCTTGTCCTAAAATTCCAGTAATTATAATATTCATATTTATACTTTACCCCATTTGATAAAATTCCAAATCCTTTCATAAAAATAATATACAAAAAATCCAGTGATGTTCATATATATAGCTTTATATAGATTATCTTTATTAGTGTCATTAAGATACAATAAAACAAAATAACTATTTGAAGTGGCAATCAATCTCCAGATTACGGTTTTTATTATTGATCTTTTTTTAGTTTCAGTCATTTATTAAAATTTGAAATTTTTCATATCTTCAATTTGTTGTTTTAAATTAGGAATATTAAAAGGAAGTTGATGTATTGAAGACATTGATCTGTCGCAATAATTTTCAGAATTCTTATTATTTATTTTAATATTTAAATTATAAATATTGTTAACAATACTTAAAAGCTCAAATTTATTTACCTTGTTTGAGTAAATATGTCTCGTTCCAATCCAGAATTTATTATTTTCAATCATTTCGTGCAAAACTTTGGCTACTTGTAAGCAAGTTAGTCCATTCCAAAAATGATCGTTATATCCGTTTATTTCTTTATTAGAGTTTGATTTAATCCATTCTATTAAAGATCTTTTCTGACCAATTTCTTCTCCAATGATTGAAGTTCTGATTACTGTGCAATTATTTGGTTCTCCAAGAGATTTCGTTCTTCCGTAAATATCAGAAACATCATGAATATCTGTTTCGATATAATTTCCTTTTTTCCCTGAAAAAACACAATCAGTTGTTATGTGTACCATTCTTGCTTTTATTTTTAAACATTCATCGGCCAGAAGATTTGGAAAAAGAGAATTAACAATTATAGAAAGTGTGGTTCCATACTTATCGACTTGCGGCTTAATAAGACCGATACAATTTATTACAATATCATTTTCGTTTATATTGTATCTTTGAAGAACGTTAGAAATTGATTCGCTATTAGTATTAGTATTTATTTCAAAATCATTTCTATTTGTACAATATACGTTATCGTGTTTACTTTTTAAAAATGATACAACATATTTACCCAACATTCCTGAAGATCCTAAAATTAAAATTTTCATATTATCGATATTCTATGTTCCATATATTCCATGTATCGTAAGAAAATCTTATATCATCTCCTTTGCTTTCTTCAAGCGTAGAAGTTGAAAAAAATTGTACTATTGCATCATCAGTTAAAGTCATGAATCCATTTGCGTGATTAGGCGGAACATATAAAATAGAAGGTTTATCAGAAGATAAAATAAACTTTTTTGGTTCTTGTCTTACATTTTGGCCTAGTTCGTCAGAATTACTATTTGTCGGCATAGGCACAGCGCCAAATAAAATGGTTCCTTTTACAATATAAACATATTTAGCTTCTTTGATATGTCCATGCCACGCCCGAATAAAATTTTTGGAATGATTTTGAACTTGATAAAATCTTTTAACTCCATCAAAATTAAAATCGTTTACGAATTTTAAAGATCCGCGATCATCTATAGCTGTATTCCCTGTTGTCTGATTAATTTCATGGATTTTCATAATGGTGTTTTAAAAAATTAGCATTGTGATAAATTATATCTAATGGATTTTTAATTCTATTAGTTTTTAGAATAAAATTTATTTCTTTAATTCCAAAGTCTATATCAAATAAAGGTTTCCAGCCTGTAGCTAAAATCTTATCATTTTTTACTTTGTAATTTCTAGCATCTTGAGTTTTAATATCAACGTAGTTAACAATAGTGTTTGGAAGATGAATTTTAATTTGATCGGCAATATTTTTAATAATTACATTTTTACTTGATAAATTATATAATCCGTTTAGTTTATTTTCTATACCATATTTTATTGCATGTCCAACGTCTTTAACATGTAGAAGAGGTCTCCATTGATCACCTCCGAATACGGTTAAAGGCTTATCATAGGTAGCTAAATAAGTTAAATAATTGACTACAAGATCTAATCTGATTCTAGCAAACGCATCTCCAGTTCCATATAAGGTTCCAAGTCTATAAATAAGATAGTTAGGATGATTATGAATTATATATTGTTCAGCTTTTAATTTAGTTTCTGCGTATATTGAAAGAGGGTTTGGAACAGCGTCTTCACTAATTAAATTATCGTTAATTCCATAAACAGAACAAGTAGATGTAAAAATTAATTTTTTATGTTGAAAATTATCTACCAGCCATTTGACAGTATCTTCATTTACAATCTTTGTTATTTTTTTGTCTACCTCACATGCGCCGTCGCCAACTATTGCAGCTAACCATACTATAATATCATATTGATTAATAATATTTTTTAGATTATTATCGTAATTTTTAATATCAAAATTAATAAAATCTACATTTTTTAAAAATCTATTTTCATATAGTAGGTTATCAACTATTGTTGTTTTGAAGTTGTTTGTAACAATGTCTGTTAGATAGCCGCCAATATAACCGGCTCCACCAACAATTAAAATTTTATTCGAATTATTCATGTATTTGATATTATATTTTTTTTATATTTCATCAATTATTTTTATCCATTTATCTTTCCAAGAATTCAAATCTAACTCTTTTTTAATAAAATCATTTCTTGGATTAAAATTATTTTTGTTATTAAAAATAAAATCGATTTCTTTTATGAAATTTTCAGATTTGTTGTCTCGCACTAATCTGCCCCATTCACCACTCTGCATTTCATGATATATTCCAACATTTGAAGAAATTAAAGGAAGGTTGCAAGCTGCGCATTCAACTCCAGCTAAATGAAGAGTTTCTTCTTTAGAGGTGCAAATTGAAATATCACACGCATTAATTATTTTTTTTAATTTATCGTGATTAACTTTATTAAAAATTCTTATTCTTGGATGTTTTTCAAACCAGTCGTCTTTCATAACAAAACAAAAATTGTAATTAGTTTTATTCACTATATCCATTAGAATGTCAAATCCTTTTGGATAAGCGTTAGCTGCGCCTATAAAAATAATAGAATTAGGCAGTATTTGCAATTCATTGCAAAGATCAGTTTTCTCTTTTATTTCATCAAATAAAAGAAAATCAGTTCCAACAGGAATTACTTCTATTCTTGTTGTAATTTTATTTTTATATTTTTCTCTAACATAATTAGAGACGCATACAACTAAATCAGATTTATTGCAAACTTCTATTTGCATTTGATCATTATCTCTAATGTCTTGTAGTATACTAATTGTTTTTGCTTTTGAATCTAAAACTGGAAAATAAGATGCATTTCTTATTATAAAATCTGGTTCTTTATTTTTTTTTAACTCATTTTCTACTTTATATTTTAATTGATGAAATGCCGTATATCCGCCGGTTTTGTCTATTAAATTTGGAAAAATATCTAATAAAAAATGCCATAAAGTTCTTGTGTCTGGTATACATGTCAGGCAATCATTTATAAGCCAGCCTTGTTTTTTTTTCATATTTAATTATATTTTTTAAACCAGAGAGATTCTGCTGGAGCTACAATTTATTTGATGCATTTATAAGAATCCTAAAATTTTTGATCTGTTATTTTCTAAATCTTTATATTGTAGATTTTCTAAATTTATTTCAGATGGTTTTTCGATATTTGATATTTGTGAAGTGTCGATAACGCCTAACCCGCAATCTGTTGGATAAGAGTATGTTAAATATTCACAAGTAAAACGAAACTTGACGAAAGCTTTCCAAGCAGTTTGATATAAATTATTTGAATCTATTTGAGAAAATTCATCAGGCGGGTTTACATCATGAAGTATTATTATACCATTTTTATTTAAAATTTTGAGGCTATTTTGTATATCTCTAGTTAAAAATTCTTCAGTGTGATTGGCGTCTATGAAAATAATATCAAAAGTATCTTTATTTATTTTAAAAAAATCATCAGTTGATATTTGATAATCAGCAGGGCGTTTGAAATCAACACATTTTTTATTTAAACATCTTATGCTATTAAATGTAGATTTATCATAAACACCAAGTTCTAAATAACTTGAAAATGATCTTGCTATTATAAATTTATTTATCAATTGTGGTCTATTCATCTTTTTCTCCTTCTTGTATGTGATAAACTAAGGAATTAAAAACAGTAATATGTCTCATTCCATAGTTTTTTTCTAGTTTTCTGAAATACCAATCATCTCCAGATTGAATAAAACTATTCAAAGTTCCTACACCATCAAAATATATATTTCCTTCTGGATACATACCAGATTCAATAAATCTTGATTTTTCAAAAATGCACGGCATGTAAAGACCTTTTTCTAAAATTTTATTTTCTGAAATGGTTTTTGAAACTTGAGTTAATTTATCTATATCAATTTTTTTAGCTGATCTTCCACAATCGATAGAAATACCATGAGTTCCGCTTGGCATTTTCCCGCTTTCTATTAATCTGCTAGTTGGAATATTTATTCCATTATGATGCTTTAATAAATTAGAAAGCCAGTTTTCTGTAAATACCATATCAGAATTTACAAAACAAATGTTATCATATTCACTGGTTTGACCACAAAAATTCCAGCACCTATAAACTCTATTTAAATAATAATCCTTGGGTTTTGGATCGTTATAAATGGAATAATTTATATTCAAAGTTTTTAATTTATCTATGATTTTTAGTGAAGCATCATTAGCGACAATTCGCACACCTATATTCCATCCATCAACTTTACAAGTACTGTCGAGTAATTGATTGTACAATAAATCAAGATATGATTCTGATTTATAAATTAATCCTATTATTTCTAAATTTTTATTTATTATTTTCATTATATATATCTATAATTTTTATTTTATCGATTGGATTAATAATATCTTTTATTTCGAACCATTCAGGTAATAGTTCTTTTTTTAGTAGTTCAACTTGTAAACCGTTTTCATTTAGAAGTCTATCTAAAGCCCATCCGTTTTGTCCATTGCTTTTATAAACATTATATTTTGTAATAATTTGATAATCTGTTGCAAATCCACGATGTACACAAGCGAATGAAGTTCGCATTCCTTTAGTTAAACCATCAGGATATTGTTTGCCATGAAGACCTGGACATGCATTATAATGGAGATTGCCATTGTTCTTCCACAAAGCGCACCAATTACCACTTAATCCATGATATTGATCATCAACTCTATAATATAAATCACTTCTCCAAAGATTATAATGATCAAAAAAACAGGCGTCTGCGCCATTCTCTTCAGCTAATGAGCAAAGTTTATGAAGTTGTTCTCCATTATTTTTTAATAATCTACCATCTAATAATAAATCTCCATCAAGCCATAATATCCAGTCTGTATCAGGATGATCGTTTAGTAATTTAGATAATAGTTCTTGTTTACAAATTAATTCTTCATAAAATCTATTTGTTTTTGATTCTATTACTACTGTATTTTTAAATTTCTTGTAATATTCTTGGCTACCATCATCGGAATTTTGATCAAAGATATAAATATAATCGCATATTTCCATTTGACGAAACCAATTTTCTAAATTACCTTTAGATAATTCATTTCTGAGTTGAGTAAATCCTATTATTTTTTGTTTCATTATTTCTTTATCAGGATTCGCTCTGATTTTATTTTCGTTTAAAGTAATATATTTAAATAAATTTGCATTTTTATTTTCTAATTGACGTATTGCATCTTTTATGTAGTTAAAATTTTCATGGTATTGATGAATAGAAATATAATCATCTTGAAATTCTATTTTTAAACCTAATAGTTTGATGCGATGAATAAATTCATTGTCATCATACGCAACGCCTTTGGCATATCTTTCATCAAAACCATTTAATTTTTTTAAATTATTTCTAGTTATTGCGGTGCAGAAATGTAAACTTTCTGGTCTAAAAACACTATGATTATACCAACCATTTTGACCGTTATGCCAATAAGGCGCACAAAATAATTGCATGGCTTCATAAAATAAATTTACATTTTCAGTTTCATCGAATTTATTTGTATAATTTTGACTTACAGAATAACATGCAAACGATAAATAGTTTGTATCATTTAAGCTATTATTTGTTTTTTGTAAAATATCATTTAGATGTAGACATTCTGGATTTTGGATTATTATTTTATCTCCCTTGCATTTACTAAATGCTAAATTAAAAGGTACGCAAGGATTATGATAGTTTTTTTCATTTTTCTCAACTCTAAAAACTTTAAGAAAATTAAACTCTTTTTGTAAATCTTCTATTCTTTCATTCTCGTCGCTTGCATCGTCAACAGCAATCATTTCAAAATCTTTATACGAAGATTTTAATAAAGATTTTAAGGTATTAATAAATTGTTTTTTTCTGTTAAAATAAGTTGTTGCTATTGATATCATTTTATTTTTTTTAAAATTGAGATTATCTTTTTAGTTGTTTTTCCGTCTCCCATCCATTCAGTCTTAATTTTGTTATCAGATTCTAACCATTTAAAAGATTCTTCAAATTTATCTTCTTTTAACATGAATGAACAATTATTCTCTACACTTTCTGGACGTTCAGTAAAATCTCTAGGCACAATAACTTTAGTATTTAAAAGAGCGGATTCTTCCTGACTAGTTCCAGAATCTGAAATAATAAATTTACTGTTGTAAACAAATGTTAAATAATCTGTAAAATTCATTAGATTTATCAATTCTATTTTATCAAAAGGTAAATTAAAATTTTCAATATTTTCTATTGTTCTTTTAAAATTTAATAATTTAACAGGTAGATTATACTTATTTGAGCATAAATTGGCATATTCAAATATCCATTTCATTCGATCTTTGAATTTGAAATTTTCAGGTCTATGAATATCGATCAAAATATGTGAATTCAATTTTTGTTTTGTTTTTAATTTTTCTGCAACTTTATTGCATACTTCAACAATCGTATTTCCAACAACAAAAATAGATTCTTTGTTGATATTTTCTTTAAGCAGTTTCTTTTTATAATTTTTATGATAAGTAAATAAATAATCACTGCAATGATCACAAACAGTTCTATTTATTTCTTCAAGCATCTTTTTATCTCCAGATCTCATTCCAGCTTCAATATGGCCTATTTTGTAACCTTCTTTCTTTAAAGACATAGAGCAAGTGACTGTATTTGAGTCTCCTAAGAACAAAATAAGATCTGGATTTATATTTTTAGATCTAAAAAGTTCTATTAATTTTACAGAGAGTTCGGCTGTTTGATGAAAATGTTCTTTTCCTGGTCCTCCGATAGCTAAATTATAATCAGGATTTCTTATTCCAAGCTCTTGAAAAAATACGTCTGATAAAAATTTATCGAAATGTTGTCCTGTGTGAATTAAAATATGATTAAAATTATTATCAAGCTCTCTAAAGACGCTCGACATTCTTATAAAATCAGGTCGTATTCCTACTATAGACACAATTATTTTATTTTTATTTAATAATTTCATATATTAATATTATAAAATTTCCCAAAATTTAAGACCCGCCTTACTGCATTTTTCTCTAAAATCATCGATTCCACTTTTTTCAATTTCACTTATGCAGCCAATTCTATGTTTTTCAGATGTTAAAATTTTCATTCCGCACAAAATAGCTTCTGCAACTGATCTGCAAAATGGTTCATTCAAATTAGGTTGATAAAACATGTTTGTGTATTTATTGTAAACAGCTGGCATTTGACTGTGTTCTACTAATCCTAAATATTCTACATTAGGCACGTTGTTACTAAGAAAATTTAAACAATGATTATCTGTCCATCCTGCAATTACAAATTTATGATCAGGATTTTTCAAAGCATATTCGAAAAAGTTAAAAGCTCCTTTCAGTGGATGTAAATATCCAGCATACAACGTTTTGTCTTCTCTGTCTGAATTTTCATTTCTGAAAAAATTCGTGTCTATTGGATCGTAAACTATTTCTACATTTTTAAAAATGTCTCCGTAAAAATGCTTAAAGAAAGAATAATGAAAATCAGTTAAAAAAATAGTTTTTGCACAAGAACGAAATAGTTTAATTCTGTCTTCTGTGGAAAGATACTCATTCGAATCATGCTCAAGTCTTACATGATATTTATGTTTAGATATTTCATTTATCAAGTCTTTTCTTGTATTTGAAAGAGCGTGAATATTAGAACTAATCACTACATCATAATCATGAATATTTAATTCTTGAGATATGTTTTTTGCGGTAATCTTAAGAATATTGAAACCTAATAATTTACCTTGCGATATGATCATTGAATCACTTCTTTGCGCTCCACCTGGAGCTTCACTCAAATCATAATCGGCTAACCATAATATTTTTTGATTGACATTGATCATTTAAAGAATACACTAATCTTATGATTAGGACTTTAGAATGTCAAGATAATTTTTACTTAGTTATTTGTGCTGATATAGAATGCATGATTCTAGCAAGCTCGTTTCAAGAAGCGGCAAATCATGGTTTAAAAAATATCTTAAAAAAATACGGCTCAAAAACTAATCTTTCTTTTTTAATCAGTGTAGATTTAATAAATAATCATGAAATAGAAACTTCCATATTTACAACGGCCACCGTTTTGAACGATCTTGGTTATTTTAAATTGGCAAAAGATTTGGAAACAATGAGCGATTTTTTCCTTGACAAAGGATAAAATCCTCATTAAACTCTGAAGCGAAGCGAAAGAGTTTAATAAGTCTTACGAAAATCGTACAAAAAGTCTTAATTAAGTCTAAATATTCAAGTCAGGTTATCCTTAACAAATTGTTAAGGTATACCTTAAGGAGCGAAACCTTAGAGAAAATGAACAAAACTCATAAATTTTTAATACGAAGAAGAAAAAAAATAATCTTGAAAGAACTACCTTTAATTTTCGGAATCTCAGGTGTAGCTAGATGCGGAAAAGATACACTTGGAAAACATCTTATATCTAAGCTCAACAAAGCTGGTTTTCCAGCTATGAATATTTCGTTTGCAATGGAGTTGAAAAGAGATCTAGATCCTTTTTTAAAAGATAAACTAAATATTTCCGCTTTCACAGAAAACAATTCTGAAAAAGATCTTATTCGCCCAATGTTGGTTTGTTGGGGTACAGACACATGTCGTAAAATCGATCCTGATTTTTGGATCAAAAAAATAGAAAAGCAGGTTAAGTCTTCAATCAACAATAAAATTA
>SXGQ01569048.1_pt1 | contig 10089 bp, 15 predicted proteins | sample 3178371 | NCBI WGS metagenome assembly SXGQ01 (sample SAMN11356859, study PRJNA531348) | freshwater metagenome | isolation source: freshwater sample F1-20 | place: China: Fuxian Lake, Yuxi | collected 2017-12-25 | reverse complement strand
GGGCCTCGGTCAACTCAGGAATTAAAGCTCTCTGCCAAAGGCAACGGTATGAGCGTAACATTCGCAGAATCGACGGGGTCCAAGCCATCCGTGGCCGAGCTCGCTTCCTTTGCCAGCAAAGCCAATGAGATCGATCTCGGCGCCGACATTGTGGATCTCGGCGACGATCTCGGTATGAATCTCCTGGCGAATCAAAACAAGGTGTCGGCATCCCCGAAGTCTGCGACCAGACAGGTCTCCTTTTCCGGCAACCAGAGCAATGACGCACCCAATATTCAAATCAAGGCCGTAGACGATCTCGAGGTCGTGAACCTCGACGCCGGTCCCGGAGCAAGCGATATCAAGATCCAGCGGGCCTCCGACACGCCCTTTGTTCTGAGTCCCGACGTGCCCCGGCTCGACGTGATGGATATGCCTTCCGGCCCGTCTCGCCCCTCTCCCGAAGAAGAGATGCGACTCAAACAGGAACTCCTGACGAAGATTGCCCGGCTCGATGCCCGTGAGATCGGAGGCCAGCGTATGACAATGTCGAACTCCCTAGAGGAAATCAAGGCCGAGGTCGACAAGCGCACCGACAGTCGCAATCTCGAGGCCTCCCTCCGCTTCCAGCGCAATGCTCTCATGACCTTTGTGACGGGCGTGGAGATGGTGAATGACAAATTCGGCCACCGTCTACCGGTAAAGCCGAAGCTCAAGGGTTGGTCCGAATCGGTGCACACAAACGTAGAGGATTTCGACGAGATCTTCGAGGAGTTGTATGACATGTACAAGGACAAGGCGAAGATGCATCCTCTGCTCCGTCTGGCGGGTACGCTCGGTGTCTCGGCGACCATGTACCATTTGACAAACACCATGGCCGAGCGCACCGGTATTCCCGGCATGGCCGACATTTTGAATGAGGATCCCGAGCTCCAGCGTCAATTTGCTCAGAAGATTGCGGCAAAGATGGGCGGCGGCATGGGCAACTTCATGGCGGCGGCCATGGGACCTGGGCCCACTGCTCCTACATCCAACTTCGGCTACCAACCGGAGCCGAGTCGTAGTCCGTTCAACATGTCGGCGGCCGCCGAGGAGGCGCCCCGTGTCCGACGTGAAATGAAGGGACCCTCGGGCGTCGACGACATTCTTCGGGCATTTGAGGCGGAGAGAGCTGCGGCTGTCTCCGTACCCGTCCGTGAGGAGCAGTCGAGCGTATTTACACCGAGTGGCCCTCCTCCTCTCGAGGCCCGTGATGTCCGTGTTCAGCGGAACTCGGATCCGATGGCCGAATTCAGCGTAGATGATCTCCAAAGTGTAGGCAGTGCGTCGACCATGACTAGTAGCCGTCGTGGACGCAAGCGTCAACCGGTTCCGACAGTGGGAGCCGAGCTCACACTGAATGTTTAGATCTGAGTCCCGCCGGTAAAACTCTCTCAATATCCTCCGCAACAATGGTCTCCTTTTCTATCAATAGTTCCCCAAGTCGAATAATGTACCGTTTATTCGCCTTAAGGATCTTATAGGTAAATTGTTCCAGGCCTTTTACAAAATTCTGCAGACGCCGTATCATGGATTCGTCGAGTTTCTCTCCATGATAATTCAACGGACCCAGCTCGGTATCCATGCCCCATGCCAGAAACCACCGGCGCACGAGTTCCGTAACCTTTTCGATATCATCATGCGCCCCCGAGGAATAGTCGCCGTACATGATGTGTTCGGCCACACGTCCTCCCAGCAGCACACATACACGGGATCTGAGCGCCGACTGTTCGAACAGTTTCTTGTCCTCGGGATTCGACTGACTGAAACCGAGGGCCGCCTCTCCTCTCGGCAGAATGGATACCTTGATAGGCGGATTCGTATGTTTCATGGCGAAACTCATAATGGCGTGGCCGGCCTCGTGAAACGCAATGCGGCGGAGCTCGGTGGGATTCGCCTTTCGTTCCGGCTTTTCACGGCCTATTACGACCTCGTCAATCGCCGTTTGAATGTGGCCGAGACCCACGTGATCCGCCTTTGCCATAACCATATTGATCTTGGCCTGGTTGCAAATATTTGCGATATCGGCGCCCGTCAGTCCGGGAGTCAAGACACTCAGAGCATCGGCTTTTACGTCAGCGTTGACCGGTATACCGGAGAGATCCAGCGAGAACATATCGGCCCGCTCCTGTTTGTTCGGAGCGTCGAAAAACACCTTCTTGTCGAATCGGCCCGAACGCATCAGAGCCGAATCCAGATTCTGCGCCGAATTCGTCGCACCAAACACCATGATATTGTCGGCGGATTCGAAGCCATCCATCTCGATCAACAGTTGGTTCAATGTGCTGTCGTGCTCGGATGTGCTCGACCGACTGTTGCGTTCTTTGCCAATCGAATCGATTTCGTCGATGAATATAATACAGCCGGCCTTTTCACGTCTGGCGCGCTCAAACAGATCTCTGACACGGGATGCGCCGACACCGACGTATTTTTCAACGAATTCGGATCCCGATGTGTGAATTACCGGAATGTCGATCGAGGCGGCCAAACTCTTTACGAGGAGTGTTTTACCGGTACCAGGAGGGCCGATCAAGAGTATACCTCGGGGAAGCCGGATCTTAAACTGCTCGTATTTCTTCTTGTTCTTGATGAAATCCATATAGTGGCGCAGCTCCTCCTTGACACTTTCGAGACCGATGATACGCTGCAGAGAACCTTCGGGTTTCTTTATGGGTCTGGTCCATTTTCTATTATACCACGTATACGCTAAGAATAATAATAAATATACGCTGAGCATATTCATTATTATTGACACTGGGTTTATTTGGTTGGCTTGATCGCAGTTAACAGATACCACGACGAGTTTTCATTGAACAGATAATGGAGACAGATGATCACAAACAGAGTGAGCCAGAAGGCTACGACGAGATTGCGGGTACCGATGAACATGATGGCGAATAACAGGAGAGGGCGAAATACTATATCTTGGAGGAAGGCTTCCTGGCCCGGAGTCACGGATAACACCATGAAACGTCCACCGAGATTCAGCAAAATGTACGCTAGGCCCAAGACGTAGGGATTCATGTTGATGTCGTGAAGGCCGATTAAGATGGAATCGGACTGGGACAGATTTTTATCTTCGGCGGTTACGATCTTTGCCTTTTTCGCCATATCCCTATTCATGACTTTTAATTTTGTGTCCGAGGTAGTGGGGTGTCATTATCCAGGCGAGCCATACGATTCCTGCAGGGATACCCCATATGGGACGGTAGTCCGTTATTAACAGCACGATGATCGCACCAATGAGCCGGAATAGTGGCTGCCGGGCCAGAGAAACAATGGTCTCCATCCTACATGACAGAGGGGAAAATATGTTATACCGGTTCCAACTTTAGAATATTTCCCATGAAGTGATTATTGCTATTTTGGATTCCTTCTTTTCTACAGACCATATATCCCAGTTATAAATATGTAGAGTTTCATTCGATTTTTTAAGGATCTTACCGAATTCTAGGCTTGCTTGTCTGGGTGAGCATGCGTAGACGATCCATGAGCCTCCCGCTTCCCAATAAGGAAATGCCTTGACAATAGCCAGAGACCAGTGGTTGTGTGATTCCGTCGGCACCCCTGACTCTGTATATGTGAACCTAAGTTCGTCGTTTATGTATCCTAGCACATAGTCACTGGGATTAGTAAGTAGTTCCACTTGTATTGACTTATCAAGTGAATAGGGTATAATAGTATATAAGATGTCTTTACCACTCGAAACTATTTTGGCCATCTTTATAGTGAAGGTAAGTTGTATGTTTAGACTTGGTACGATTCAACGTAAATCAGGATTCATCGTTGTTTCTTGGTAAGCAACCTCAGGATCTGATAAACTCTGAAATTCAACCGTGTTTTCTCCGAGCGTTTCCTCGCCGAACCAATGGCCGGCATCATCAGGCGTTACATGTTCCCGTGTCATGCTGGACTGTGTTTTCGTTTGAATAATATCGGGTTTTTCATTTAGGGCCTTTTCGGATTCCCACAGCTTTTTTTTGGGATCTACACGGTCCTGTGTTATGTTCGGTGAAAATCCCTCTACGTAGGAGCGTGTATACGTGGTCGCCAGTAACATAAACATGGCGGCGCCGAGAACGGGTTCTTTCCAGGCTACTGCCGCCGAGGCGGCAGCAAAAAGAATGGCACCCGCCGTTGTCTGTAATCCGTAAGACACCGGAACTGGCAGTTGATGGGGAAGTGCTGCTAGGATAATGAGTGCGGCGGAAACGATCCAGACCGGCCTTACCGGGAACCAGTGCAGACGAATCGGAGGCGGACTGGCTTGCATTACTATTGTATGATGAGATTTCACTGGCTGATGTCAAGAGACATGTGAAATTTCGTATCGAGATCTGTTGTCACCGGTTTTGGAATAGTCTTGAGTGGCGTATCTGCGCTCCAGAAACGATGGTCAGGACCACCGGGCAGATTCATCCATTCACCCACAGCGAATGCTTGAGATGAATCTGTGACTTTTACAAACGTACACGTGCCAATCTTAAGCAGATGGGAATACGTAACCCGTTGCATTTCCGTACCATATTTGGTTGTCTTAAGATATTCCGCCCCTGGCACGAGTTTGCTCCAGTGTACTTGAGTCTCAACAGAGTAATCTACCCAAGGGCATATGCGGGTCTCAATAGGGGCTGTCATGGGCTCCATTGATGTACTTATCCCATAAATAGGCCCGTGTCAACTTTATGTCGTGGGATTCACCCAGTCCCGTGTCAGAGGATAACGAAGAAAGTCATCCTTCAACTTGATTTTCTCCTTTCCCTTTTCAAATACGAATCTGTAACCGAAATCGTCAATAATGCCCCGAACGATAGATCCCTGTTCTGATTCTGCTCCCGGTTCCATCGGAAAATTCTTCTGCAAATACGACAGTATACGTAATTCTGCGTTTACAGCCTCTTCCGTCGTCGGAACAGATTCTTTGGTCGTTGTATCAAGAGGAGGTATCCACTTGGGCCAATTCTTCAATATATCATCCACCTTGAGCTTATCTCTAAAATTACGGGGACCGAATAACCGGTCTCTCAAATCTCCAAGAAGACGCATGGATTTAACACCGGAACCCTTGAAATCATTGTCCGTATATAACAAAAGAGTTTTGTAGTATCCCTTCACTTCTGAAGTAGATGGAGCAGAGTCTATCGCTTCTGTAGAATCAGAGAGTCCCGACACATAAAATGGTTCGACTGTATCGATTGCCTTGACTGTATTGACTGTCCTGACAGTCCATAGTATATAGAATCCGAGGATTACAGCTATGAGAAGCAGTATAGTTATCGTAGTTTTCCTTGACATACCCTATGCTCTGAATTGATTTTTGGTACGTTGAGACGAAACTAAATTTATATACAGAAATCAGGGGTATCATGAGTTACTGTGCATTAGATGAAGCGTTTCTGGGTCCTCCAAATGGCCCGCCACCTGTAAAACACCGTAAACATAGAAGGACAAAGGATGTGCCTCCCATGCTTCCCGACGTTCCGGTAGAACAAAAGGATGATTTGCTAGAAGGTAGTCCGGCGGCTCCCGTGAACCGCCTCGAGGCCACTCAGCCCGACAGTTTCTTTCCTCTCCCCGGAAAAGATTCTTGGGAATCGGCCTTCATGATGAATTCGGATTTCACCAAGACGCTGCAGCGCCCTGATAACTCTGTACCCGTAGCGGATAAGCCGACTCTCTGGCGGGAGATCCCTGAACAACCGATGGCTCCCTCCGTCATTTCCGACGTGAATCGCCGCCTCGACGCCCTAACAAAGCAACTCGAGAGTCTTGGCACACCTACGGCGGCACAGGGCACCGCCGAACTCTTCTTATTCGTGGCAATCGGTCTCCTTCTGCTGCTTGCGATTGATACTCTACTGCGGTTTGCGTCGTCGATGGCTACGACGAAGCAGGCCGGTGGCCGGAGAGGTTTTGGTAGAACCCGTTTCAGATGAATGTAATCGTGGTCCCATCCCGTTTCGCCCCGGTACCATTTGTCAAGAGCCCGGCCACTCCTTCGTTTACGGGCCGGTATGTCGATGTGGTTTTCTTAAGAATTGATTTGACTTGGGGGGTTTCCGTAACCGTCTTCATCGCCTGCCGAATCGGCGAATCCTGCATGTAATACTGCATCGCTTGCTCCTTCCAACTAATGAGCAAGCGATTCGTAGGAACATAGAGTACCTTGAAACCGGATTGCCGCAGATTCCACACGATATACAGAATACAGTCTTTTACGTCGAAACGAGGACATCCGGGCTGCCATTCCGGAATGTTATAATACGTCATCTGCGGCGAATTCGATTTCGATGCAATAAATTTAATACGTTCGTGAATATTGCCGAGAATACGGTTGAAAACCTGTAGACGAATACGATCCATATTTGCTTGTGCATCGAACAGACTCGACGGAGCAAGTTGGGGAGGAGCCTGTACCTGCGGTCGTATCGGTGCTGACATATCCTTGATTTAAGAAGAGGAATGTCTTGGCGACCTACAACGATCAGTTTCAGTTCGGGAGGAACCAAATCATTCGGTCATACGGGAGTAATGGTGCGGCTAATGGAAGCCGGATTCGTAGACAAGGTTAAATCGTGGTACGGTTGTTCGGCGGGATCAATAGGGGCCTATTTGTGTGCTCTGGGCGTGTCCTCTGCCTGGCTGCGGGAGTTCAGTATTCATGTCGATTCTCGATATTTTCTTAGAATAGACGAAGATGTCGTGACAAATTTCACAACAACGTGGGGGCTCTCCGAGGGCGATGCATTAAAAGAATACGTTGGAGGAATTGTGGATACGTGGGAACCGGGGTCTTCCAAATGGACCTTTGCGGATTTACGGAGAGAGAGACCAGAAGTATTTCTCGGTATATCCGCTACAAATCTGAGTAAACGTCGTCTCGAAGTCTTTTCACACGAGACGACGCCTCATCTTCTGATCATCGATGCAATTCGAGCATCATCTGCTATTCCATTCATGTTCACTCCGTGGACTTCTCCGTGGGGCGACATATACTGCGATGGAGGTATCACAGAGGAATGTCCATGGATCCATGTAAAAGATAAGGGACACACTCTGGTTATTGCGTGCGATGATTGTCAAATAGCAGGACGCAAGGAAGCGATTGAGAGCATTCTTGATTACTTTATGATATTCTTAGGAATGAGTCGGACATGTCCAGTCAAGGTACCGCGTTATTGTATTACCGTCAACAATAAAGCCGTATCGGAATTCGATTTTAGTTCTAGTCCCGAAGATCGTCGGGCACTGTTTGATGAAGGATGTGCGGCGGCCGATGCATGGCTCAAACTGCACTCTGAAGAAACTCCAGGAAGCCGGCCTGCGTCCGAGGGCCACCGTGTTTCCGTAGAGAACCATCTGCCTTCTGGAGAATCAGCGTCGGGTAGCCATCAATCTCGAAACCCTTTGCCTTCTCCGGCTCCTTCTCAGGGTTCACGTATACACAGTGTACGGTCTTCCCGCCGATGGTCGCTGTAGGTCCGAGGGCCTCGAACTCGGGTTTGGCGGATACACAGTGGGGACACCAGTCTACACCGAACATGTAGAATGTGGCATCGGCCGTGAATCCTTCCCCATAAAGATGGGCTTGGCCGGGCAGAATCCAGGGTTTGACGTGTCTCCGGGGTGTCACGATCATGACAAACACGAGAAGAAGAACGAGGCCGCCGATGAATAGCCACATGGGTTTCAGTTCCTGCATGTCTACTTGGGGGATTGATAAAAATTATTCGGTTAAGATCCCCAAAGGGCCTCTGTATAAAGACACTGCGTCCATATATGGACAATGAACACACAACGGGGGGAATTAGAAGCGAAATATCCAGGTATTGCGTGGGGCACAACGGGGCTTTTCGAACCGAAATCCTTTTGTCGGGTCGTTACAGGACCTGTTTCTTCTGTCGCCGTGTCATTACCGCCTTCCTCAAAGCGTTCCGCCGTGTCCGGCACGTCTTCTTCTTTGTCGAAGTCCCACACTTACTCTCAAAAGCCGCCAGCTCCGTCTTCAAATTCGGCAATGATTCATGTGCCGTCGGGCAATGCAGCGTCGAACAAGCCGATTCCTCCAGGTCCCAGAGCCAACAACTTACCGCATCACGGCCCTTTTCGAGGGGCGGTTCACAGGCAACCCAAGCCCGTCGCCAAGCAGGGCACGGTAGGATGGATGGGATCAAATTCCACCAACTCTTGAGCGCGCTCAATCGTTCTCTCGTCGTCAGAAGATTGTAGCGGTTTTTAGTGTCCATGGATAACTCGACTCCTCGTAATTCAACTGGTATCTCAAATGGCTTGGACTTGACACCTCGGGTCGGAGTAGTGTACGCTACGGATGCAAAAAAGTCCCATCCGATAATGGGACTCGTAGAACACAGCGAGTCACTCATGTCCTTATAATGTTTTCGGATACTTGGCCACGACGGATTTGGAGTCTTTAACAGACCCTGACTTCTGAGTTTGGCATTTACCATATTATGAATGGTGAACATCCAGTGACTGAACTTTTCGGGATTCTCGAGGCTCGGAGGCGCCGTTTCATAATACTCTTGAAGAGAGGCTCTGCAGTATTTACAAGGAAGAACATAGGGTAGAAGACGGATCCATTCTGCCATAGCTTCCTTGTTGTGAACGGGGCTCGCCGCCACCAAATGAAGTAATTTCCAACCGGATGGCCCCCAAAAGCGGGTGTCCATAACTACTTTGAGGGGAGAAAATTTAGCATGTGACGGTAGATGGAATCCACCGTGTTTGTATTCTACACAATGGCAGAGGGATCTTCGTGGTCATATTCTTTACCCAAAGGCTGGTGGTGGGTCGGTGCCGGTAGTCCGGTGACTCCCAAATATGAAAGAGAGGAGCAGTTTCAGGGTCCGGCGACTTCTCGGACCAAGACAATGAACTATCTCGATTCCTTTTTCAAGAAGCTGAAGAAGCAGGGAATTATAAAGACGTATAAGGTATCCCGGACCTTTGGTCGTAAGACACGTAAAAACTGACCGACTTTGCGGAATGAATGTTGTCGACAATGAGTTCTGCTCCACCCCTTAGCCGCTCTTATCTTCAAGGGATTCCAGAACAGCGTAAGCAACAGCGTATAGATGACTTTATTCAGGGGTTTATGCATGAATTGCTAAAAGTAGCAGAAGCAGGAAAAACCTCTTATATGTATAGTCTAGATCTTCGCCATGGTGTAGCACATTGTGAGGGGCCGCAGCCACCCGTGATCACCAATGATGAGCTTGTGTCTGCTTTCCAGAAAAAGTTTCCTGAGTGTGACGTTTCATACCAAGAGAAGTGGGTCGATGTTACCCCGCATAACATGATTCTTAAAAAGGGTATTGTTATCGATTGGTCTTAGGCAAAAAACTTTAGCGCATATCATGAGCTTAAGTTTTTATTGAGGACTATACTTTTTACATACCACTGATCGAGGATAGCATCGGTCGCACTAGCCACGGCTGCTCCGGCTCGTACTTGGCCTTGCACGTCACTTGAGGCTCGGGACAACGCGGCGGCTCTACCGGTGCACAAGGAGGGCACGACGTCGGTTTGGGGCACTGAACAACGGGGCATCTCGGTCTCGGGCAAGGAGGGCACTCACCAATCTTGCACGGCTTGTTGCACGTGCTAATACAAGGAGGGCACGGAGGCACCGATGCCTTCAACACGTATCTGGACATATCAGGCGGGGCCGGGCACTCACTCTTTAGCATGTACCGAGCCATGTCCGGCAGAGTCGGACACGGAGGCACCGATGCCTTCAGCACGTATTTGCTCCAGTCAATTGTAGGACAGCGATTGCGGTCGTCATCACCTCTGCAGCCGCACGGCTTCCGGTTACACTTGTTACACGTGTACTCGGCAACGTCCATGAAAAATTCCATATTACTTCCAACGTAGTGTCTTAGCACGTAGCCTACTAGTAGTCCCGCCAGAAGCAGGGCAACATACGACGGAATATTCTTGGGATGCATGGGTCTCTATATGAAGATAACGAAAAAAAGTGGGTTAAGGTCAGAATCTATTAGACGTATCCCTTTGGCAACGGAATCCCTCCATTCCACTCAGCGGAGT
>SXGQ01042261.1_pt1 | contig 10089 bp, 7 predicted proteins | sample 3178371 | NCBI WGS metagenome assembly SXGQ01 (sample SAMN11356859, study PRJNA531348) | freshwater metagenome | isolation source: freshwater sample F1-20 | place: China: Fuxian Lake, Yuxi | collected 2017-12-25 | reverse complement strand
CCTTGTGGCCCGTTGTTCGGGCTCACGCCGAGCAACGCCGTCAGCCAGTAGCCAGCAAGGAAACATAAATACAATGGAAACCAGACTCTATGTGGGGAACCTTCCGTTCTCCGCCACTGATGATGAACTCAAACAGGCCTTCTCGGCCCATGGCACCGTCACTGACGTTGCCTTGATCTCCGATCGCGTTACGGGTCGCTCACGCGGCTTCGCGTTCGTGACCATGTCGACGCCTGAAGAGGCGAACGCCGCGGTCGCCGGCATGCACGGCAAAGATCACGCCGGTCGAAGCCTCACCGTGAACATCGCGCGTCCGCGCGAGGAACGTCCCGCCCGTGGTGGCGGTGGCGGTTACGGTGGTGGTGGCGGCGGTTACGGCGGTGGAGGCGGAGGCGGTGGATACGGTGGTGGCGGCGGTTACGGCGGTGGAGGCGGAGGCGGCCGTGGCGGCCCCCGTGGTCCTCGTCGCGACAGCGGCGGCTATCGCTAAAACCTGACCTACGGTTTTAAGAGTGGGGGTGGAGATTTTTCTCCACCCCCATTTTTTTTCCTTTTTTACCCCCTCCCCTCCTCTTTTTTTGCCATCATATTGTCACTTTCGCGCCCGGGCCCTCGGCGCAAGATAGAGAGGTGATCTTCACCCTGACCAACTCAGGTGACTCAGATTCCCCAAGTACGTTTCGTCCCCTTCCCCCGCCCAAAAAAAAGTCCGAACGTTCTTTTTCTTCGCCGGTCAAAGATAGTATGAAGAACACAACTCAAGAAACTGAGGGAGCCGAATCATCCCTTCGCTCCTCTGAATTGCCCGCCACCCTCCAAGCTTACCTCAAGGGCATCGGGCAAACCCCCCTCCTCAATCAAACAGATGAAAAAAAGGTCAGCCGCCGAGTTCGCCGAGGCGAAGCTCAAGCCCGTGAGCTCATGATCAAATCGAATCTCCGCCTCGTCGTCAAAATTGCCAGCGCTTACAACCACTGCGGCCTACCCATTCTAGACCTCATTTCAGAAGGCAATCTCGGACTGATGAAGGCGGTCGATCGCTTCAAACCCAGCCGCGGGGTTAAGTTCAGCACCTACGCCTGCTGGTGGATCAAACAAGCCATCCGCCGTGCCCTCGCTAACCAAGGCAAAACCGTTCGTCTTCCCGTTCATCTTGTCGACAAAATCCAACGCCTGCGCCGAGTCAGCGCCGCCCTCGGAGCCGAACTCGGCCGCGAGCCCACCGATACTGAGTTGGCCGATGAATTGCAAACGGATACCCATCGGGTGACCAAACTCAGAGAGGTCTCCTTGGGCACCGTCTCTCTCGACGCCACGCTCGGTGCGGAAGGCGAAGAGGGAAGACTTGTGGATCTCTTGGCCGACCCCAGCGCGGTGAATCCCACGGAGGAACATTCCCAGGTCGATTTCCGCGATGCGGTCACACGCTGTCTTCAGGTTCTCTCGTCACGCGAACTTGAAATCCTCCGACTACGCTTCGGCCTGGATAACGATGCCAAGGAAAAGACTTTGGAGGAGGTTGGAGAAAAACTAAACGTCACTCGTGAACGTATTCGGCAAATCCAAAACTCCGCCCTCGCCAAACTGCGCCGTCGCATGCTCAAGGAAGAAAACTTTCCCGAATACTTCCGTAAACTTGTTGGGACGGGGGGACTCATCCAAGCCGTCTGATTGCCCTCGCCCCCTTAACATTCCCTCGCCCAGTCTGGACTTGTGCCGGCTGGGCGATGGCATTTTCAACTCCGATGACCCGTTTCCCTCCTGCCACCTCCCTCAGTCTCTCTCCTTTCACCTCACCAAACTTTCGCCTTAACCTACTCCATTGGTACCCTTGAGGTCGTGCCAACCGAATTACCCGCCTCTGCCCTCTACTCTCACCCCTCCCTCGGGCGGCTCTGGAAAAAAGTTCACCAAGCCCATTCCCCCTTTCTTCATCGCAAAGCGGTACGCCTTCTCTATCAAAAGCCCGCCTTCGCTATCCGTCGGCTTCTCTCCTGTCCTTACGCCCTCGTAGCCCTTGGCTGCGCCGACGGCGCCAAAGAATCTCTTCTTCTGCAAAAACTCCTCCCGCCCGCCCTTCTCCTCGCCTTTGATACCAACCTCTCTCTCGCCCGTCGCGCCGCCCGCCGCCTCCCCGCCCATCAAAAAATGGCCCGCCAAGTCGACCTCAATTCGATCTCTGCTTTTCTCAATCCAAAATCGAAAATCAAAATTCCGAAATCCTCCCGAGCCCTCCCCCGCCTCCTCACTCTCTTCGGGGTTCTCCCCAACCTCGATCCTCTGCCCCTTCTGCGCTCGATTCGCCGCTGCATGAGCAAAGATGATCTTCTCCTTCTCAGCGCAAATTTCGCTCCGGGAGCTTTAGGTCACCGGGGTGCCCTCGCTATCCTCCCCCAGTACGACAACCGCCTGACCCGAAATTGGCTCGAGGCCGCCATCCGTCGATACCGCCCCAAATTACCCAAAGGGTACCTCAAATTCGGCACATACTCTGATCCAAAACAAACAGCCCTCGCCCGAATCGAAGCCCGCTGGATGAATAGCAATCTACCTATCGTCGTCTTCTCCTCGCGTCGCCCCACTCACCCCCAAGTCGAAAGCTGGATTCAAGCCTCTGGACTCCGACGTCTCAACCGATGGATCGAACCCCGTGGGGAAGAGGGGGTCTGGCTTGTCACCCGCAGGGCGTGACCCAGCCTGCATTTTCAGATAAGTTTACTTTTATGGGCCACTCCCTGCGGACAAAGATTATGACTGGGGTGATCGCACTCCTACTGCTTTTTGCAGCCGCCCTCGCCATCACTCTCTACATGGTCAAGGACTCGGACGATGAAGTAAGCGGAATCTTGGAGTATCACATTCCCATTCTTACCAAAATCAATTCTTTGGATGTCATTACATATGAGATCGAGGTCATCGCCCATCGCTTAATCAATGAGGCAAAACCCTCTCCAAAGCGAATTGAGGAAATCCATGCCCGCTCCCAGAGGTGTCGCGAGGAAATCGACTCGATTTTTGAGGACACAAAACGACTGGCTGACGCAGGAAGTAAAGATGCCCACAACGATCTAACGGATCGCTTGGAAATGGCTCGGATGGTAGGAGAGATCGATTCGCTCAAATCGGAAGTCGATCGCTTCTCCGCAGCTGCAACCCTCCCGGTGGAGTTGATCAACCAAGGCAAGTCTGCCGAAGCCCGGAACGCGATCAGAAACTTGCAAGACTTTGAATACCTCGACCCGATCATTACTTCCGCTCGTAGGAAAGCAAACCAGCTGGCGATGGATTCCCTACTAGAAACCCGTAGAAACATTTTCAGCATCATTTGGACCAATGCGGCTCTCTTCCTCTCCGCATCCCTCCTGGGCCTCTTCGTTTTCCTTCTGATCACGGGACGCCTCCAAACCGCCTTTCGCAGGCTGACCTCCGCCTTTCATGAAACGGCGGATGGAAAATACTCCGACCCCCTTCCGATCACCTCGGGCGATGAAATTGGGGAACTCACCTCCTCCTTCAACACCATGGTGGATCAACTCAAGTCCAAGGAAAAACTGCGCGAAGCGTTTGGCCACTTTCTCGATCCCCGCATCGTGGCCAATGTCGTGAATCCAGAAACTGGGGAACTCCGCCAATCTGCCGAGCGCCGAAAAGTCACCATCTTCTTTTCCGATATCGCCGGCTTCAGTGGGATCGGCGAGCAACTCACCGCGGACAACACCGTCGGTCTTCTCAATCGCTACTTCACCGCCGCCACTCGGTGCATTCGAGATCACCATGGAATCGTCGACAAGTTTATCGGGGATGCCGTCATGGCCTTTTGGGCCAGCCCTTTTTCGGAGGGCGAATCCCACGCGCGAGACGCCTGCCTCGCCTGCCTCGAAATGCGCCCTGCCTTTGCCAAAATTGAGGGTGAGATTTCCCAAATCACCGGGCTGCGCAAAAATACCCCCAAATTTCATGTCCGCATGGCCTTGGCCACCGGGGACACCCTCATCGGCACCATCGGTTCCGCCACCACCAAATCCTTCACCGTCATCGGCGACACCGTCAACATCGCCTCCCGTCTGGAAGGAGTGAACAAAGTCTACGGTACGGATCTCATTGTGAACGAAGACTGCTACCGTCTGGCCGAAGTCGATGTCGAAGCCCGAGAGATCGATCTCCTCACCGTTTATGGAAAAACAGAGCCCGTCCGCATTTATGAACTCCTCTCCCCTGTCGGCCAACTTGACTCCACCACCGCCCAGCTTCGCGATGCCTACGCCCTCGCCCTCGACCTTTACCGTAACCAAAAGTGGATCGAAGCAGAAAAAGCCTTCCAAAAGTGCCTTTCCATCCGAAAAAGTGATGGCCCCTCACTCGAATTCCTCACTCGGATCGCAACCTTTAGCCGCACCCCACCCCCCAAGGATTGGAACGGCGTCTGGCAAACCGCCTCCAAATAATTTTATCCCAGCAAAAGTGGGTATTTTTACTTTAAATAAAGTAAGATATATCCCAACTACCTTTTGCCCGTTTTTCCTCGAATGAGTAAGCCATTCTTGACGCTACTTCCTGCAACCGCTATCTAGGTTGTTCAGCCCATTTGCTGAGCTCAATGAGAATCAATCAAGACAAAGACGCCCCCCAAACCATTATCGGAAAAACTGTCACTGTTAAGGGCGAAATCCTTGGTAGTGAACAACTCGTGGTCGAAGGCAGGGTCGAAGGTCGGATTATGATTGAGACCACCGTTCTCATCCGCGAGAACGGCCTTGTCAAAGCAGATGTGGATGCCAATGAGATCAATATCGCCGGCGGAGTGGTCGGAAACATTGTCGTTAAAGACAAAATTGAGATCGTCAGCGGGGGCTACGTCCTCGGTGATATTCGTGCCCCGCGCCTCATCATCAACGATGGGGCCAGCGTTAAGGGAACCATCGACATGGACGTCAAACCTCGCCCCAACGATACCCCTTTATCCCCCAACGAGTCCGCCTTTAACAGCTAGTCTTTACCCGTCCCCCCCTCTTTCTTTCGGCCACTTTCCCTTCAAGTCCTAAGGGCAAAACCATCTGCGTCTCCCCCTGCAACGCCCAAGCGCGGTGCCCTCTCTCCTGCAGATCCACCGCAAACTCTTTCGCAAACCCATGCACCGTTCGTATCTCTTTCGGCTTCACCCTCTCCACCATCTCGAGCAACTCTCCGTAATCGGCGTGGTCCGATAAAGCAAACGCCGCATCGCACCCATAACGGTAGATCACCCCTCGATCTAAAGCCCAACCCGTCACCACCGCCACTTGGCGGCTCTCCAAAGCCTTCACTTCCTTTCCCCTCGCGACCGAAGGCGGCACGATCAAAACATGACCCCGTACTTTCTCCTCCGAAATCTTTCCGAGCTTTCCTACCTGAGGCAAGGCTTGCCCAAGCTCCCGATACACCTCGCACATTCGATGCCCCGCCGCATGCATCAAAATAGAAAAACCCGCCGCCCCAATTCGATTCAAAATCTCCTGACTTTTTCCGAGCGAGTACGCCAAAAGAATTGGGACAACCCCACCCTTCAACGCGTTGCGACAAAAGGAAATCATTTCCCCCACCACTTTCTCCTCCGACGGAAAACGGTACTCCGGCCGCCCAAAAGTTGTCTCCATGACCAGCACCTCCGCTCGCTTGGGCTGGCACGCCTCCGCCGTCGTTCCCCCACGCAATTTGAAATCTCCCGTATAAAGCAACCGCGTCTCTCGCTCCCCCACTTTTCTTTTAATCCAGACCATGGCCGATCCCAAAATATGCCCCGCATGGAGCAACGTCAGACTCGCACCCTTGCCCAACGCAATCGCTTTCCCAAATGGAATCTCCCGAATCTTAGTTCTCTTCGGCACCCTGACCCTTAACAATCGAGCCGTGGCAGGACTCGCCAGAATCTCCTCGTGCCCCGCCAAATGATCGTAGTGCGCGTGCGTCACCACCGCCCGCTTCTGTGGTCTTTGTGGATCCATCCACAGATCCACCTGAGGTAAGTAAATGCCCCGCTCCCGCGCCTCTACCTCCCAACCCGACTCAGCCTGACCCATACTTTTCACGCTTTGTTCAAGTCTTGCTAAAATACGCCACAATCACACCCGCCACTTTTGCCCCCACCCCCTCCACCTCCGCCAACTCCGCCGCCGTGGCCTTGGCCACTCGTCCCACCGTGCCAAACTTTTTCAACAAAGCTCTCTTCCGCACTCCGCTTACCCCCGGAATCGAATCCAGTTCACTCATCTGCATCCTTTTCTTCATCAGGAGCTGATGATATCCGTTCGCCACCCGATGCGCTTCATCTCGGACTCTCTGCAACAAACGAATCGCCCCGTTTTCCTTCGGTAAAAGGATCGGATCGGGTCGCCCCGGTCGAAAGATTTCCTCATTCTGCTTGGCTAAGCCGATCACCGGAACCTTCGTCCAACCCCCTTTGTGCAACTCCCGCACCGCCGCCCCTAACTGCCCCTTGCCCCCATCCACCACCATCAGGTCAGGGGGTTCACTCCCATCCTCACCCCACCGCGCACAGCGTCGTCGGATCACCTCCGCCATGCAGCCCACGTCATCCTGCCCCATCACCCCCTGAATTCGATACCTGCGATAGGCTGGCCTCGAGGGCTTTCCATCCTGAAAAACCGCCATCGACGCCACGCTATGCGTGTCGGAAATATTCGAGATATCGAAACACTCGATCCGCAGCGGCAAAGACTCCAACTGCAAGATATCCCTCAGCGTCTCCAAGTCCCGCTCTGGCACCACCGTGGAGGGCAGATCCCGAAAGAACTTTCGGGAGGGCCGTGTTGTTTTCTTTAAATCCTCCACCAGATTTCGGAGTGAAGCCGCTTTTTCAAAATCCCGTTTTTCTGCCGCTTTTTTCATCGCGGCCTTTAAATCCTCCCGCATCTCTGCCGTCTTCCCCTCCAAAAAAGCACAGGCCTGCTCCACTCTCTCCCGATACTCCGTCCGCGAAATCTTTCCCACACAGGGCGCACTGCAGTTCTTGATCACATGATCCAAACAGTGCCGATAATCCTTTTCCCCAGGAATTTCAGGCCGACAGGATCGCAATCCAAATTTTTTCCGCATCAACGACAACGTCTGCCGCAAGGCCCCCGCATGGGCAAAAGGTCCAAAATACTTCGCCTTGTCCTCCCGTTTCATCCGTGTGGTTTGAAACTTGGGCAGGGGCTCCTCCAAGTCCACCCGCACGAGCAAAAATCTCTTATCATCTCGAAAGCTCACGTTGTAACGCGGCCGATACTCCTTGATCAGCCTTCCCTCCAACAAGATTGCCTCTGGCTCGCTCCTCACCCCATGCGTCTCCAACTCGGCAATGCTTTGCAATAATGCCCTTGTCTTTAGATCTGCCCCCATCTTGCGCGAAGGGTGAAAATATTGGCTCACCCGGCGGTGCAAATCCTTCGCCTTCCCCACATAAATCACCCGATGGAATCGATCCCGGAAAAGGTAAACCCCGGGGCGATGCGGCAAATCCCGCAACTGCTTCACAAATTCTGGAGAAATCGTTTCCATTCGATTAATTTACCATACCCTAAGTTCATGCCCCTCCCAATCTCTCCTTGGGTTAGATGCTTCTCCTTCATTCTCCTCTTGGCCAGCCCACTCTGGGCAGGGTCGGTCGCCAAAACCCCCCAGCTCACCGTTCATCTTCTGGCCGAGCCCACCCCCATCGTCTCCGCCCAGACCGTAACCCTCGCTCTCCGCTTTCAGCCCGTCCCCGGCTGGCACATATACTGGCAAAACCCGGGCGACTCTGGCCTCCCTCCCTCCGTCAGTTGGAAACTACCCGCTGGATGGACTGCGGGCCCCCTCCAGTTTCCCTTTCCTGAAAAAATACTTGCCCCCCCCCTCGTCAGCTATGGCTACGAACAGGAAACACTCCTCCTCACCACTTTCACCCTTCCCGATTACGAAAAAGTTCCCGCCTCTTTCCCGATCGAAGTAGATGTCGAGTGGCTCGTTTGCAAAGAAACCTGTCTGCCGGGACAGGCGCACCTCTCTTTGACTCTCATCTCTCAGCCCAAAGCAAATGTCGATCTGCAACGACTCTTTCATGATGTTCGCCGAGATCTTCCCGCGTCCCTTCCCCATATTTCCACCTCGGCCAAAATCGACGGATCCACCCTCCAACTTATCGTTGAGCCTCAGACGCAGGTGGGTTCCCTCAGCTTTTTTCCGGAAGGTGATTTTCTCGATGAGTTCCAAGCCTCCAAGACAGAAACTCTCCGCTCGGGCAAACTTCTCCTCTCCCTCCCCCTCAAGGAAAAAGCTCCACTTCCCCCCTCTCTCCAAGGAGTCCTCGTGGCCGAAAATCCCTGGGACGCCTCCGGACACCGCGCCCTGCAGATCTCGGTTCCTGTGGGCAACCTCCACCAAAACCAGAACACCGCCCGATCCCTCCCCTCTCTCCCCAATCTTCTGCTTTTTGCTTTTCTCGGAGGATTGATCTTGAACGTCATGCCCTGCGTTTTTCCCATTCTCTCCCTCAAAGCCCTGCACCTTCTCCAAATCTCCTCCGAGAGCCCAGCCTCCGCCCGTCGCGAAGGCCTCGCCTTCAGTTTGGGCGTCCTTCTCTCCCTACTTTCCCTGGCCGGACTTCTCGTCATCCTTCGCGCCTCTGGCCAATCCCTCGGTTGGGGTTTTCAACTCCAATCTCCCCCTGTGGTCTGGCTGCTCCTCGCTCTTCTTTTGGCTCTCTCCCTCAATCTTCTGGGTGTCTTCGAATTTCAGTCCCTTCTCGGAAATCTCGCCACGAAAAAGCCAAATCAAGGTTGGACCGGTGCTTTTGCCTCAGGCCTTTTGGCCGTGGCGGTCGCTTCCCCCTGCACCGCCCCTTTTATGGGTGTCGCCCTCGCCGCCGCCCTCACTCTTTCCCCCCACACCACGCTCCTAATTTTTACCTTTCTCGCCCTCGGCTTTGCTCTGCCCGTACTTCTCCTCTCCTTTTCGCCTAACCTTCTCTCCTTCCTGCCTAAGCCTGGGTCGTGGATGAACACGTTTAAAAAAGTTCTCTCCATCCCCATGCTCGCCGCCGTCCTTTGGCTCGCTTGGGTGGCCTATCGCCTTTCCGGTTCCTCCGCCGTTCTTCCCGCCCTGCTCGGCACCATCGCTCTCTCTTTCGGTCTTCTCCTCTACGGACGCAGCCAACACTCCTTTCCACCCTCCCCCTCTCTCCGCCGAGGCGGCTTCTCCCTCATCCTCCTCGCTCTCTTTCTCCCCGCCTTCATTCTCAAAACTGCCCCCACCAGTTCCCTCCACTCCTCCCCCACCGACCACACCCCCTGGTCCGAAGAGGAAGTCACCCGCCAACTCGCCCTCGGTCGTACCGTCTTCATCGACTTCACCGCCGCCTGGTGCCTTACCTGCCAAGTCAACCAACGCCTCACTCTTTCGCACCGCGATGTTCAAGCTGCTTTCCGCCAAAAGAATGTCGCCTTTCTTCTCGCCGACTGGACTCGCCGCGACCCCGCCATCACCGCCGCCCTCCAAAAATATGGACGCGAGGGAGTCCCCGCCTACGTCCTTCTCCGCCCCGACGGCTCCGCCCCCCAACTCCTGCCTGAGATCCTCACCCCCTCCATCGTTCTCAAGGCTCTTTCCCCCTAATCCCTCCAAAATTCTTCACTTCATTCCCCCAGCGCGTAAACTGTCATCTTGAAACATTCCCGCCCTCTTGTCGGAATCATCATGGGCAGTCGATCCGACTGGCCCACTCTTCAACCCGCCCAAACTCTCCTCCGTCGCGCTGGCATCCCAACCGAAGTCCGCGTCGTCAGCGCCCATCGCACCCCCCTCCGACTCGTCGCTTACGCCCGCTCTGCTCAAAAACGCGGCCTCCGCCTCCTCATTGCCGGAGCTGGGGGTGCGGCTCATCTTCCCGGCATGGCCGCCGCCCTCACCCCCCTCCCTGTTCTGGGAGTTCCCGTGGCGAATAAATCCCTGCGCGGTCTCGATGCCTTACTCTCCATCGCCCAAATGCCGGCCGGTGTGCCCGTGGCCACTTTTCCCATCGGAAAAAAAGGCGCCATCGCCGCCGCTCGCTTCGTCATCGCTCTGTTTCGT
>SXGQ01693769.1_pt1 | contig 10091 bp, 10 predicted proteins | sample 3178371 | NCBI WGS metagenome assembly SXGQ01 (sample SAMN11356859, study PRJNA531348) | freshwater metagenome | isolation source: freshwater sample F1-20 | place: China: Fuxian Lake, Yuxi | collected 2017-12-25 | reverse complement strand
CGCGTCCGCGAGCCCGTGAACAGGGCGTCCAGCTCCACCGTCTCGCCGTCGCCCAGGCGGATGCCCGCCAGCGCGGGTGCATCGCCCACGACGGCCTCCACGGGCCGCGCATCCACGCGCACGCCGCGCGACGACAGGTCCGCCAGCTGTTCCTCCGTCGGCACGACGGCGCCGTTGGTGAACAGCGTCACGTCCGCGCTCCAGTCCGGCAGCAGCAGGGCCTGGTGCAGCGACATCTCGCTCACGGCCAGGATGCCCAGCCGCCCATCCGCCACCTCGTAGCCGTGGCAGTAGGGGCAGTGCAGCACCGTGACGCCCCACCGCTCGCGCAGCCCGGGCACGTCCGGCAGGTCGTCCACCACGCCCGTGGCCAGCACCAGCCGCGTTGCGCGCAGGGTCTCGCCGGACGCCAGCGCGACCTCGAACGCCCCGCCGTCCTGTCGGGCGTGGACGGCCTCGCCGTGGCGCAGCTGGGCCGTGGGATAGGCAAAGACCTGTCGGCGCGCCGTTTGGAGGATGTCGGCCGGGGCGCGGCCGTCCTGCCCAAGGAAGCCGTGCGACGCATGGGCAAACCGGTTGCGCGGCCGGCCCGCGTCCACCAGCACCACCCGCCGGCGCGCCCGCGCCAGCTGCATCGCGGCGGACAGCCCCGCAAAGCTCCCGCCCACCACCACCACGTCATGCGTCGTCATCCAACCTCCCGTCCGTGGCTCGCAGCCCGGCTGCGCATGCACGCGCGCGGCCAGGTCCGCGAGGGAGATGGCGCCCAGCCGAGCCACCAGCATGGCCTCGGCGTCGCGCAGAAAGTCGTCCAGGGTGGACGATACGGCCTGCTGTACCCGGCACCCGGCGCCGCGCGAGCCCGCCACGTCCACGGCAAAGAGCAGCCGCTCGCCCAGCGCGCCCGTCACCTCGCCCAGGGAGATGGCGGCGGGGTCGCGCGCCAGCGCCCATCCCCCGCCGTGCCCCGCCGCGGAGGTGACCAGCCCCGCCGCGCGCAGCCCCGCCAGCGTCCTGCGCACCACGACGGGGTTGGTCTGCACGCACGCGGCAAGGTGCTCGGACGTGGCCGGCGCACGCGTCTCGGCCAGGTGCACCAGGACGTGCAGGGCGACGGACAGTCGATTGCTCTTCATGTAACTTACAATGTTACGAAACAGGCATCGCGTCAACCCTCCGCCGCGGACCGGAGGCCCGGTCACTGGCGATCTTCCGCGCATCGCCCGGATTCGCGGCCCACGTCGCGCCGTCGCGCCGGGGAGGACGCCGGTGGCCGAGAGGGCGGCGGGTCTTATTTTTTACATCCGATGTCTTGTTGAGGGCGGTCATGTTCTACCATGGACTTGCTGGCAAATCCGTGTAGTTTCCGCCGGGAAGTGAACATCTTGAACCGGTCACCGAACGCGGAATGCAAAGGGACGTGAGCCATGATGCAGCATCCTTTATCCAAGGTGCCCAACAGCGAGATCCTGGGCACGGGCCTGGTTCGCGAGCTTCCGGCGGACATCTCGCTGCACGCGTGGCAGGTGCTGCGCTGGGTGATCCTGTGGGCCGACGAGGGGTTTTGCCCTCCGTCGGAGCTGTTTGACCTGCCGGCCCTGGAAGACGCGCTGCTGGACATCGCGGGCCAGCGCCTTGCGAGCGCCCCGGCCGACGACCCCCGCAACCCGCTCGTGGCCATCGTGGGCGAGCTGCTGCAGCCCGATCCCGACGCGGGGGTGATGGCCCGCGCCTGCCTGTGCATGGCCGAGTGGGCCCTGCCGCGCCAGCACCTGGTCACGGGGCTGGCCTTTGCCGAGGCCGCGGCGTTCGCCATGCCCAGCGCGCGCTACTCCTTTCTGGCCGCCAAGCTGCACCGCCAGCACGGCCGCCACCGCGACGCGGAGCGCCTGCTCAAGGCGGCCGAGGTGATGGCGCGGCAGGAAAAGGACTGGGAAACCAACATCCGCATTCGCCTGGCGCGCGGCAGCGTGGACCTGCTGCAGGGCCGCTACGAGGCCGCGCGCGCGTCCATGGCCGGCGCCCTCAAGGCGTGCGACCGCCATCGGCTGGGGGGCACCATCCGCGGGGAGGTGCACCACGACCTGATGGCTGCCGAGACCGGCCTCAAGGACTATCCCGCGGCCCTCCAGCACGCCGAAGCCGCCATGGCCGCGTACGGCCCGGACCATCCGCGGCTCCCGCACCTGGCGCACGACCTGGCCAGCCTGTGGATGGAGATGGGCGACTACCACAACGCCCTCGCCGTGCTGCAGTCGCTCCTGGCCCGGCACTTTCAGCACGACGTGCAGCTGCGGCTGATGGCGTGCGCCAGCGCCGTGCGGGCCGCCGGCGGCTGCGGCGAGCCGGGGGCCTACGCGCGACTGGCCGGCGAGCTGGACGCCGCGCTGGCCCGGGCGCCGCAGGTGACGGTGCGCCACGGCCCCGCCCTGGTAGACGCGGCGCGGGGCGCGGTCATGGCCGGCGACAAGACGCGGATGGAGCGGTGGGCGGGGCTCGCGGGCCGCTTCGCAGTGCAGATGCAGCAGGAGGAAGTCGCAGAAGACGCGCGCACGGTGGCGCACCGTCCCTCGCCGCCGCCCACGGCCCGGTCGCGGGTGCGGCGCAACGAGGAGCTGGCCATGCGCACCGTCGCCGCGCTGGCGTCCAGCGTCGCCGCGTGAGTCGAGGGAATAGGCAATAGCCTGCAACGGCTGAACCGTGGAGCGGGCGCCGCCTGGAGGCGTCGCCCGCGGTTGGCAGGATGCGGTGTGAACTCCACGCGCAGGACGACTCGAGGCCGGCTTCCTCCCGGGGAAGCCGGCCTCTCGTTGTGCGGACCGCATCCGGGGCCGCGGGCTGTCCGCTCTCTCGGGGACGACGCCGGGGACGGCTGTCCCGGGTGGGGCCGGGCGTCAGTTGCCGGAGCCCATCATGTTGGGCACGCGCTGCGTGGTGTCCTGCGGCGGCGGCGCCTCGTCCGTGAGCGCGCCGGCGGGCGCGGCCGTGCCGGACGTGGTGGGCGAACCGCCGCACGCGGCCAGGACGACCAGGGCGGCGACGGCGAACAGGGCGGAAAGATGCTTCTTCACGGGGGCCTCGCGGGCAGGGGGATGATGATCGGGACCTCACCGGATCATCCCGCCCCCACCGTGCGCGGACAACAAGACGCTTCTGGAGATGACCGCCTGGTTTGCGACAGGGTGGTGGAAAAACTTGCGCGTCCCCCGGGTTCCGTGCGCAAGAAAAACCGCCGCCCGGGTTTCCGGACGGCGGCCTTCAGGCACGGCGCCTCGGCTGCTTTCTCAGCAACCCCGCCCGTCGCAGCTCAGCTCGCAGGTAAAGCAGTTCATCCCCGGCTCGGTGTCGCCTGGCGCGAGGCCGCCGTCGGCTTCCAGCCGGTCCTGGTACGCGTGGGCGGTGCCGCGCGTGCCGTGGGCCGCATCGGCGGCGAACGACTGCACGGCCAGGTCCTCCAACTCCAGCTTCAGCTTGCGCATGGCATTGTCTCCGGTCCAGGGGAGGGTGGGGCGGGGATGCGCTGCCGCCGGCGAGGCGGCGGCGCGGGGTGTGTCAGCAGCAGCGGGTGAGCAGCACGTCCGTGGCGCAGCACTCGGTGTTGTGGTGCGACGGGCAGCGCGGCCCCGTGGGCGCCAGCAGCTCGTTGGCCCGCACGGCGCCGCGCGCCGTCGCGCCCGTGCCCGCCGTAAACGACTCCACGTTCAGCGCGTCCACGTTCAGCGTCAGCTTCTTCATCGGCCGGATTCCTGTCACGGGTTGGGAAACGGAGGCCGGAGCGCGCCGGCCATGCGGCGATCGATGCGTCAGCCCGCGGGCGCGCCGGCATCGGAAGCCGTCTCCCTTTTGTGCCGGTGGGTCGTCGGTTCCACGATCCCTGACGTTTGCGGATAAAAATCATAGGACGACCATGGGATCGCAAGAAGTACAAACCTTGAACCGGGCGCTGCGGACGCATCGGATACGCCACCATGCGGCAGATACCGGCGATGCGCTACGTCTCGGCCCGCGAGTTGCGCCCGCGCATCGCCCGGCCTAAGCTGTGCGGCCCGCCGTGCCGCGCGAAAACCGCAGCGCGCGGCGGTACGATCTTCATCTGCCCCGGCCCGCTCTGGGCCTGCCCCGTCCTGGATCCATGACCAAAGCCATCCACGCCGCCCGCTCGCAGCCCGCCGAGGGTGCCGCGTCGTCCGCAGAGGTGCAGGCGGCCGCCGCCACGGCCGCGCAGGCCCTTGGCCCCGAGGACTTTCGCCGCCGCCGCGCGCGCCTGCTGGATCAGGTGGGTGACGGCGTGGTGGTGCTGGCCGCCGCCCCCGAGCTGGTGAAGTCGCGCGACACGGAGATCCCGTATCGGCAGAACAGCGACTTCTTTTACCTGACGGGGTTCCTGGAGCCCGGGGCCGTGGCCGTGCTCACCCCCCACGACTACGAGCACCGCTTTACGCTCTTCGTGCGCCCGCGCGACCCCGAGCGCGAGACGTGGTCCGGCGTGCGGGCGGGAGTGGAGGGCGCGCGCGAGCGGTTCGGGGCAGACGCGGCGTACCCCGTCGCCGAGCTGGACGAGCACCTCAAGGGACTGGTGGAGCCGGCGGACGCCCTGTGGTACGGCATCCTGGGAGACGGCGGCGAGATGGACCGGCGGATGCTGGCCCTGCTGGCGGGCTTTCGCGGCTCGAGGCCCCGCAGCGGCAAGGGCCCGTGGGACCTGCGCGATCCCGCGCAGCTGCTGGACCGCATGCGGCTGGTCAAGGAGCCGGGCGAGCTGGACCTGATGCGCGAAGCGGCGGACCTGGCCGCGCGCGGGCACCTGGCCGCCATGCGCGCGGGCCGTCCCGGCGTGGGCGAGTGGGAGATCCAGGCCCTGCTGGACGCTACCTTTCGCGCCCACGCGCCCGACAGCGGCACGTCGTTCCCCGCCATCGTGGGCTCGGCGCACAACGCCACCATCCTGCACTACGTCACCAACACGCGGCGCATTGGCGAGGGCGAGCTGGTGCTGGTGGACGCCGGCGCGGAGGTAGGGCTGTACTGCGCCGACATCACCCGCGTCTTTCCCGCCTCGGGCCGGTTCACGCCGGACCAGCGCGCGGTCTACGACGTCGTACACGCGGCGCTGGAGGCCGCCATTGCCGCCGTGCGCCCCGGTGCGCCCGTGACGGGCGTGCACGAGGCCGCGCGGCGCGTGCTGGTGGAAGGGATGGTCGCGCTGGGCCTGCTGGTGGGCGAGGTGGACGCCCTCATCGAGGAAGAAAAGCCGTTCAAGCGCTTCTTCATGCACAACACGTCGCACTGGCTGGGGCTGGACGTGCACGACGCCGGCGGATACCGCGGCCGCGACGGCGAGCCCCTGGCCCTGGCGCCCGGGATGGTGCTCACCGTGGAGCCCGGCCTGTACATCCCCGATGCCGACGACGTCCCGGCGCACCTGCGCGGCATCGGCATCCGGCTGGAGGACGACGTGCTGGTGACGGACGACGGCCACGAGGTCCTTACCCGCGGCGTCCCCGTGGATCCCGACGAGGTGGAGCGCATCTGCTCCTCGCGCGGCCCGCGATAGCGAACGGGTTCGACGGCGGCGGAAACGGCGGCGAGCCCCGAGCGGCGGCGCGCTTTCATCCTGAGGGTGTCGCAAAGCCTCACGCCTCGATGATGATGTCATCCTGGGGGAGCCGCCCACGATGGGGGACGGACGGCTGGCCCCCGTACCCGGCTCAGGCGCAGTCGTCGTACGAGCCAAAGCACGGGGCCACGCGCGTGTAGTCGCACGAGTAGCCCGTCGCCCGGCCCGTGCCGCAGTGGTAGTAGGCCGAGGGACACACGCAGCTGTCCCAGTGGGTGCAGAGCGCCTGGCCGTGCACGGTGCCGCGCGGCGGCGCGTCCCGCTCGCTCAGGGAGAACGACTCCACGGCCAGGCTGTCCACGCGCAGGGGGAGCTTTTTCTTCATGGGCATTGTCCTCAGCAGGCAGGGGTGATGGGCGGGGTGCCGCACTGCTGGTACGAGGTGTCCAGCCAGCAGCGCCGCGTCTGTGTGTAGTCGCACGAGAAGATGGTTTCGGGCCCCGTGCCGCAGTGGTAGTACGCCGTCTCGCACAGGCAGGAATCCACCCAGGTGCATCCGTCTTCGCCGCGGGCGTGCACCGTGCCGGGAACGCGGCCGGATCCGTCACCCGTGGCGAACGAGTCTACCGCGAGCGACTCCGCCTGCAGCCTGATTTTCTTCATCGCCCACCTCCGTGAGTTGGATGGGAACCGCGCGGCCGGCGGGTGCAGTCTAGTGGGCCTCCCGCCGGATATCCAGCACATTGTGGCGTGTTGTGTGGATAGTCGTAGGTGATGCCGGTGCCTCGGACCGCAATCTCGTGCCGCCCGGCCGATGTGTTCTACGATTTTCGCGTACGTTTCCGTCGTCTCCCCCTCCAACGCCCCCGCTACCTTCCCCCCTGGACGATGATCCGCGAACGACTGATGGACGGCCGCACGGTGGAGCCGAGCGGCTTTCGCTGGCGCGGCCGCGAGGTGTCGCGGCTGGAGGCGCTGAGCGACGCCGTGTTCGGCTTTGCCATCACGCTGCTGGTGGTGTCGCTGGACCCGCCGCGAACGGCCGCGGCGCTGTTCCAGGCCATGGGCGGGCTGGTGGTGTTCGCCCTGTGCTTTGCCATCCTGTTTCTCGTGTGGTTCAACCAGTACCGCTTCTTTCGACGCTACGGGCTGGACGACACCATCACCATCGTGCTGAACGCCGTCCTGCTGTTCGTCATCGTCTTCTTCGTGTATCCCCTGCGCTTCGTCTTCTCCATGGTCGTGGAGATCGCGCAGGGCAACCGGCCCTGGGAGCAGACCCACGAGGGAGTGCTGGTGCTGAGCAGCGGCCAGTGGCCCCTTTTGATGACCGTCTTCAGCGCGGGATACCTGGCGGTCTTTCTCCTCTTCGCGCTCATGCACCTGCACGCGTACCGCCTGCGCGACGCGCTGGAGCTGTCCCCGACCGAGCGCTACGACACGCTGGACAACGTCCGTGAGAGCCTGCTGAACGTGGGCGTCGCCCTGGTTTCCATCGTCCTGGCCTGGTTCGCGGGAGACAGGGGGCCCCTGTGGGCGGGGCTGTCATACTGGGCCGTGGGGCCCGTGATGTGGCTGCACGGATGGCTGTCCGGGCGCCGCCGCGCGCAGCTGCACGGGCCCCGGACGCCGGGCTGAACGCACGCGCGGCTGGCCGGGAAGGTTTGCGCCGCGCCGCGGGAAAAACGTATGTTGCTTCAGCATCGTGTAGCAGCGTGCGTCCCGGCTGTTCCATGCACGCGGGCGGACCGGTTCGTCTCCAAACTGGCGCTATCTAAATGCCCTGAACGGCGCGCAGGTGTTGACGAACCTGCTGCAAGATGCGAAATTATTGGGATCTATATCGTTAGCCCTCTCAGTGCCGCGCATCGTGCGCGCGCCACCCCCCCAACTTCCCGGACCTGATGACCTTCCTCAAGCACCCGGCGGCCCTGGCCGTCGTGCTGTGTTCGGCGCTGGCCGCCTGCGACGCGGGGCCCATGGCGACGGACCCGGCACCCCTGGCCCCTTCGGCGCCCCTGGAGCTGGCGCGCATGCAGTGCAACGTCACCGTTGCCACCGGCGCCATGCAGTGCGGCGACGCCCTGTCCACGGGGGCCGCCAGCGGGGTCATCCTGGGCAACCAGAACGTGCGCGTGCGGCTGGCGGCCAGCAACCACACGTACGACTCGCAGAACGAGCGCTTCACCATCGACGTCACGGTGCAGAACCTCATCGGCCAGGCGATGGGCACCACCGACGGGTCCACGCTGGACCCCAAGGGCGTGATGGTGTTCTTCCACACGGAGCCGTATCCCACCAGCGGCGACCTGGGCGGCGACGTGGAGCTCGCGGGCGCCGTGGAGCGTGACTTCATCCTGCGCGCCAACCAGGCGTACTTCCAGTACGACGAGGTCATCCAGCCCAACGCCGTGTCTGCTCCCGTGCAGTGGGACGTGGACCTGCCCACCGCGGTGGGCTCGTTCGCCTTTACGGTGTACGTCATGGGCGCCGTGCAGCACCCCAACGGGTGGGTGGACCTTTCCGTGGGGCGGGACACGCTGCTGGAGGGCGATTCCGTGCACGTGAGCGCCGTTGTGCGCGACGTGTACGGCGACCCGGTGGCCGACCCCATCTCGTGGGCCAGCTCGGACCCGGCCGTGGCCACCGTCGACAACGCGGGCGCGCTGTCGGCCCACATGCCGGGATCGGCCACGGTGACGGCCACGGCCGGAACCCGCTCGGGGCAGCTCAGCTTTGCGGTGTGCCCGGACCTGGCCGTGGGCGAGGTGTACACGGCCTCCATGCCGGGCGCGTCGTCCGTCTGCTTTGCCGGCGCGGCCGGTGCGGCGGCGGAGTACACGTACATGCCGGTGAACCTGTCGACCTCGTCGGCGCTGTCGCTGACCCTGACGGGCACCAACATCCAGGCCGTCACGGGCCCCCCCTCGCCGGCCCTGCTGCCGGGCGGCGGCCCGCGCCTGGCAGTTCTGGACGCCGAGGCGCTGCGGTCGGGCGACGCGGCGCACCTGGCGCGCCTGGAGCGCGACCGCGCCCAGCTTTCGCGGCTTGCTGCCCCGCGGCTGGGCGGCGGCGCGCGGCGCGCCATCACGCCGGGCGTGCCCGCCGTGGACGACCTGTGGAGCCTGAACGTGGCGCAGGACTGCGGCGGCGCGCTGGACCTGCGCACGGGCCGCGTGCGCAGCGTGGGCACCAACGTCATCATCGTGAGCGACACGGCCAACCCGGCCGGCGGCTTCACGACGGCGCAGTACGACTCCATCCGGCTGGAGTTCGACACCATCGCGTACCCTGTCATCACCAGCAACTTCGGCACGCCGTCGGACATCGACAGCAACGCCCGGGTGGTGCTGTTCTTTACGCGTGCCTTGAACGAGCTGTCGCCCCCGGCCAGCTCGTTGGTGGTCGAGGCGCAGTTCCGGTCGCGCGACCTGTATGACGCGGGCACCTGCGCCCGCAGCAACGTGGGCGAGATCCTCTACATGATGGTCCCGGATCCCACCGGCTCCGTCAACAGCAACGTGCGGACGGTGTCGTTCGTCCGCGGCAGCGTCATCCGCAACGCGGGCCACGAGCTGCAGCACCTGGTGAACGCCGCGCGCCGCGTGCACGTGCAGGGCACCAACACGCTGGAGGAGCCGTGGCTGGACGAGGGGCTCAGCGGCATCGCCGAGGAGCTGATGTTCTACCGCACCGCGGCGGGGCTGGCCCCGCGGCAGAACATCGCCCTTACCAACCTGACCACGGGTCCCAACGCGTCGCGTCGGGTGGCGGCGTTCAACACCTACGCGAACGGCAACTACACGCGGCTGCGCAGCTGGCTGCAGCGGCCCGACACGGCGGGCGCGTTCAAGGACAACGTCAGCCTCACGCAGCGCGGCGCCAGCTGGTCGTTCCTGCGCTACGCGGTGGACCGCGTGAACGGCACGGAGTCGGCGTTCTGGGCCAGCCTCACGAACACCACGCTGACGGGCAAGGCCAACCTGCAGGCCGCGCTGGGCGCCGATCCCGACGCATGGCTGCGCGACTTCACGGCGGGCATCTACGCGGACGACGCCGTCGCGGTCGCCACGCAGTACCAGCACCCCAGCTGGAACTACCGCTCCGTCTTCGGCGGGCTGGGCGGGGTGCCCATCGGCACCCGCCCGCTCACCAACGCCACGCCGCTCACGCTTTCGTACTCGCGCGGGGGTGGCACGGCGTACGCCCGGTTCGGCGTGCCGGCCGGCGGGTTCGCGTCCCTCACTGCGCTTTCCGGCGGCGTGGCGCCCACGAGCCCGTACGCGCTGATCGTCGTCCGCACCAAGTAAGCGGCACGGCGGGACGGGATGGATGAAGCGGGCGGGCGCCGGGGTTCCGGCGCCCGCCCGCTCCTTCGGTGTGGGGAGACGGTGGGGGCCCCAACGCGGCCGCGCGTCGGGCTGTACGACGGGGTGAGGCCGCCACCGGGCGGTGGCGAAGGCAGACCCGCAACCCGAGGATCCCACATGAAGGCGTACTGGATGATGATGGCGGCCGCGCTGGCCGTGGCGGT
>SXGQ01726250.1_pt1 | contig 10092 bp, 8 predicted proteins | sample 3178371 | NCBI WGS metagenome assembly SXGQ01 (sample SAMN11356859, study PRJNA531348) | freshwater metagenome | isolation source: freshwater sample F1-20 | place: China: Fuxian Lake, Yuxi | collected 2017-12-25 | reverse complement strand
CCATAAATGACTTTTTCATCGGGACGCTCGTCCGCATAAGTGCCGAAGAGTTGATCCCAGATACTGAAGATACCGCCGTAGTTCTTGTCGATGCATTAGTCGTTCTGGCCATGATGTACCCGATGATTCGAGGGCGTGACCATGAAACGCTCGAGGATCCCCAGACGACCGACGAGCTGTGTGTGTACCCAGTACTGATAGAGCAGATCGATCAGCGCCACGACGACGAAGATCTTCGTCGGAATACCGAGTAGAGCAAGCGGGAAGTAGAACGTCCATTTGAAGTAAAAACCCGTCGCCGACTGACGCAGCGCTGTCGCGAGGTTGAAGTCTTCACTGCTGTGATGGATGACGTGCGAGGCCCAGAAGAGATTGACCTCGTGCCCGGCGCGGTGCACCCAGTAGTAGCAGAAGTCGTAAAGCACAAGGGCGAACACCCACACCCAGACGTTGCTCGTATCCCAACTGAAGAGACCAAACTGTGCCACGAGAATTGAGTACATGAACACGCTGAACGCGCCGCCCATGATGTTGATGAACTGACTCACGAGCCCGGCATTAAGTGAGGTGACGGTGTCCTGAAAACGATAAAGATCCCCTCGGCCCCGCCAACGCGCTAAGGAGTACTCGATGGTAATCAATAAGAAGAAGACCGGGACGATGTAGAGGTACGGGCTCATCGTTTACCAAGCCTAACCGAAATCAGCGCTGATTCGGTGAAATGCGGACCGTGATTACCAACCTCCCCAATGAACTACGCATTGTCATCGTTAGCGGAGGCCCCCGCGGACTCGAGCTCGTGACCCGCCTCTGGGACGCCCTTGGCAGCAAGGGGCACAACGTCCCTCCAGATTTAGTCCCGGTTGAGTCTGGTGACGGACAATAAGGCTGTCTTCGCTGAAAAGACTGGGCCCGCTTGGATTCGAACCAAGGACCAAGGGATTATGATGAAGACTGGACTCAGCAATCCCTGTTGGCCATCAAGCACTTACACATGTCACTAACCTGTGTGTAAGAAAATGTGTAAGTAAATATCTTGTTTTTGACAGCGTTTTTGGGCTGTGAAAACACTTCCGCATGCAGGAGCTTAGTCAACGATCAAAGAAAGCGGTGTGAAGGTGAGAATTCGGTTTTGACACAGCTCTTTGATGTATCCGCATTCGGCATTTGTCGTTTAAACGACAAACGGATCATGATGTTTTCCAAGCGCCAATAACGAGCACTTGGTCTTGATAAGATAGCGCTAGTTTATTTTGCGGGACTCACCGCGAAGCCTTCACGTGACATCGCTGCGGCAATCTGTAGAGTGTGATCGACGCGCGTGAGCACCCGCCCTCAGCGGCTACCGAACCAGATCATAAGAAAGACCGTGATGTCGGAGCCAAGTGCTGCACCCAGCAGCGCACTTGCCGCCAACAGCCGCCCCATGCCTCGTTCGGCCGCTGCAATCGCCGCCGCCCAATTCTCGGGCCTCTACAGGCCTTACTGACGGCGTTTAAAATTCCTATGTATGCTGGATCCGCCCCAATGTATCCTCCGCGCAAAGCCGAAACGGCGAATGCCATCGCTTCAAGTAATACCAAGGTAGTGCCAGATAGACGATCGCGCCGGGACTTTCGCCGCATCCTTGGGTAACGCCTTGTTGCACACCAGATCTGGAGAGCCGACATGATCGAATACCTCACACAGCTCGCCGCCGACCCGGCGGCCTGGGCCGCCCTCGTCACGCTGATCACCATGGAAGTGGTGCTGGGGATCGACAATCTGATCTTCATCTCGGTCCTGACGAACAAGCTTCCCGTCGAACAACGCGAGCGGGCACGAAGGATTGGGATCGGCTGCGCCCTGGGGATGCGCCTTGTCCTTCTCGGCACGATTGCCATCATCGTCCAGCTCACCGAGCCGGTCATTGAAGTTTTCGGCCAGGGTCTCTCGTGGCGCGACCTGATCCTGATCGCCGGCGGTCTGTTCCTCGTCTGGAAGGCGACAAAGGAAATCCATCACAACGTGGACCCGACCCCAAACCCGGACATGTTCAACACCCGGGCAGCGTCCATCGGCTTTTCCGCCGCCGTCGCCCAGATCCTGATCCTCGACCTCGTCTTCTCGGTGGACAGCATCATCACCGCCGTCGGCATGACCGAGCATGTCCCCATCATGGTCATCGCGGTCCTCGTCACCGTGGCCGTGATGCTGGCCGCCGCCAACCCTCTCGCCAACTTCATCAGTGCCAACCCTACGATCATCATGCTGGCCCTCGCCTTTCTGTTGATGATCGGAACCACGCTGATTGCCGAGGGCTTCGGGGTCCATGTGCCAAAAGGGTACATCTACGCCGCCATGGCCTTCTCGGCGCTGGTCGAGGCTCTCAACATGATGACCCGCAACAGGGCCAGGAAGAAGGCTACCCTCGCCGCAGCCGCGGGCGTGGAGCCCGACAGAGGAACTTCCTCACATTGAAGCCATCGCCTTGAGGATTTGCCGTGGCGGGGCTCTGCTCTACAGTCGAAAAGATCGGCGTCGTAGCCGAGCATTGGTGCAGGGATAGGCACAGCGGACAGCGTGTGAGCACTGCTGGCAGATCTGGACTGGGCCCGCTTGGATTCGAACCAAGGACCAAGGGATTATGAGAAGACTGGACTCAGCAATCCCTGTTAGCCATCAGTGACTTACATGTGTCACTAACCTGTGTGTAAGAGAATGTGTAAGTAAATATCGTGTTTTTGACAGGGGTTTTCTGCATCAAAAACACTTCTGCACGCAGAGCTTAGTCAACGATCAGAGAAAGCAGTGCGAAGGTGAGGATTCGGTTTTGACAGGATATATCTTCATCGCTATCCGATTAAAATCCGTCTACTTAGTGTCCGCATATCTCGACGGCAGCGCGCACGTTAGTCGCTAATCGTTTCGTCGCCATGCAGCGCGATAAGTGTCTATAGGGCGAATTCAAGTAATCCAATGAGACAGCGCTGCCGGGGGGTTCCTTATGGCGAAACTATCGTAAGGTTTTCGGTATGGGTAATAGCCCCCACCGAAGATGAAAGTTGGTCTGCACAGGAACGGTGTACAGAAGTCCGCCCTGCGCTCGCTGTTGCGGCGCCATCCCCAGTGCCCATCCAAGATCCCCCTCGGGCGAAATAGCATCTCGGATAGCATCTTGAAGGTTCGGATGATTCATCCAAGTCACTGCCCGGCTGCGGTAGCATTGTCTATCGCCGACGGGAGAAGGATGCCGATGTTAGATCTCAAGCACGAACTCAAGCTCGACAAAACCCGGGACGAGAAGGCGAGGATGAACTTCGTCTCCGGATTACGCGCGCATGTCCTAAACGACATGGCAAGCGGTATGCGAGCCGTGTGGGACGCCGAAGTCGAGCCGGCCTTCCGCCGCAGCCGAGGGCGTCATCCGCAGAACGGGCCGGAGGTGCATGCGGCGATGAAGCCGAACGAGTGCTTCAAATTTTATTCTAGCCTGCGTGTGACCACGCAGGATCTGGTCTGGCAGTCAGTGTTCCCGGCGCTCGAGCGCAACCGCGGCGCGCTCAAGGAAAAAGCGGCGCGGCTCTCCCGTAGCAATCGGTTGCGCACCAGTAAGGCCCGCGGGACGCTCGCGCTGCAGCCCGGCTTTGATGTGCCGCGCAGCGTGTCCGCAATCGATGTGCATCTCATGGCCGGCAACTACGACGGCGAGTACGAGGAGGAGGATCTCGCAGCCGGGTCGCTCTACGATAACGGCCTCGCGGTATTCTCGTTCGGACTGATGGGCCAGAACCTCGACGACATTGGCCAGTCGATCGCCGGCTTCATCAAGCTCAAGTTCCCGAAGCTCAAGCCCGCCAAGATCCTCGACCTTGGCTGCACCATCGGCCACAACACCGGGTCCTGGAAAGACCACTTCCCTGAATCGGAAGTGCACGGCATCGACGTCGCCGCCCCCTGTCTGCGCTACGCCCACGCGCGCGCCCAAGCGCAGGACCGCGAACTGCACTTCCACCAGATGAACGCCGAGGCGCTCGACTTCCCGGACGCGAGCTTCGATGTGGTGTTCTCCTCGATGTTCCTGCATGAAGTGCCGCGTAAGGGCATCGAACGAATCCTCGCCGAAGCCCATCGGGTGCTCAAGCCGGGCGGCCTGATGCTGCACATGGAGCTGCCGCCGAACTCCCAACTTTCGCCTTACGACGCGTTCTATCTGGATTGGGACGGCGCCTATAACAATGAGCCGTTCTACAAGCCTTTCCGCGACCTCAAGCCCGAGGATATCTGCCGCCGGGCCGGCTTCGCCCCCGACAACTACCTGCAGTTCGTGATTCCCTCGGTCGGCTGGTACGGTGAAAAGGTATGGCGCGAGGCCGCCGAGCGGCCGCCCTCGGTGGACAGCGACAAGACCGGTCGGCTTACCGATGGCATCCTCTGGTACTGCTTCGGAGCATTCAAGTGAGCACGTCCGATCAAGCGCGCCGCCCGATGCGCCGCACCATTCGCGGCGGTCGCCCCTATTTCTTCGATGACCCTGCGATCGACAAGATACTAAACATGGTGGTGGTGCTCGGAAGCGAAGTGTGGACACTGCGCGAACGGCTCGCCGCGCTCGAGGCCATCCAGATCCGGCATGGCAGCTTGGCGAGCGGAGAGCTGGACGCCCATGAATTCAGCCCTGAGGATGAGACCCGCCTCGCTGGCGAGCGTAAGGAGTTCATCGACAGCCTGTTCCGCGTGCTGCAGGTACAGGTCGAGGAGGCCCGCACGCAAGTTGCGAAGGCAAAGACGTCGCGCCGCCAGGGTTCGGCAGTGAGAGGTCGTCAGTCACGACGGTGATGTACCACGTGGCAAGTCGACAGCCGGTCGATCCTCGCCAGATCGACCGTTCTGCTGCTCGGCGGACGGGACAACCCGACCGCAATGATTTATAAGTACGCTTTCCGGCCTATAACCATCCGAGGTCTCGCATGTATCCAGTCCTGGCCCGTGCTGTACGCATCGCCATCGCCGTCACCCTTGGCGCTTCCGCCGCTGCCTCCGTAGCGCAGGACACGGACAACGCCCTTGTGCTGACGGAGGTCACCGTCACGGCACAGCGTACTTCCGCCTCGCTGCAGGATGTGTCGATATCGGTCACCGCTCTCAGCGCCGAAGACATCGACCGTCAGCAGATCAACAACACGCTCGATGTGATCTCCAAGGTCCCGAACCTCGTCGGCAGCAACAACGTCGGTCTCGGCAGCGCCACCGCGTTCTTCCTGCGCGGCGTCGGCCAGGATGAGTCGCTGTCCACCTCAGATCCTGCGATCGGCACCTATGTCGACGGCGTCTACATAGCCCGCCAGATCAATAACAACGCCTTCCTATACGACATGGATCGCATCGAGGTCCTGCGCGGCCCGCAAGGTACCCTGTACGGCCGCAACACCTCCGGCGGCGCCGTGAAGGTGATCACCCGCAAGCCAGAAGACGAGCTCAAGGGCTATGTAGATCTGGCCTACGGCGACTATGACGCCTACACCGGCCGGGCGATGATCAACGCGCCGATTAGCGACACGCTCTCACTGCGTCTCAACGGCTTCGTTCTCGGCCAGGGCGAGGGCTACATCAAGAACCTCACCACAAAAGAGGAGATCTGGGCGCCCGAGGGCTCCGGCGCCCGCGCGCAACTGCGCTTCAGGCCGAACAATGATGTCGATTTCACGCTGGCCGCCGAATACGCCGACGAGGAGGGCACTGGCCTCACCGGCTCGGACTTCGCGCGCAACACAGACCGCGACCTCTTCACGGTGATCAGCGGACTGCGTGACCAGTTCGCCGAGACAGACCAGACCGCCGTCACGTTGGGTGGCACCTTCAAGCTCGGCAGCGTCACCGTCGAGTCGATCACCGGCTGGCGCGACCTTAACCAGCGCTTCCTGCTCGACCTTTCGGATGCCGCACCCTCGCAGTACATCCTGCCGCACAAGAGCAACCACAAACAGCTGAGTCAGGAGTTCGTGTTCTCCGGCGAGGCCGGCCGCGTGGACTGGCTCGCGGGTATCTTCTACATGGACGAGAAGAACCGCTCCGACATCGGTGATGAGCTTTTCCTGTTCGGCGGTGCCGTCGCGGCCAACTTCCGCCGCGACCTGCGCAACGACAACGAGAGCTACGGCATCTTCGCGGAGGCGACCTTCAGCCTAGACGACCAGTGGGCGTTCACGCTGGGCGGCCGTCAGACTGAGGAGAAGAAGACGGTCAACAATACCCAGTACTTCGTCGCGCCGGGCGGCGGTCCGCGTAACGTAGGCGGTAACAACTATCCGGGCGTCCCGGGCAGTCTCATTCCGCTTTGGAGTAACACCCAGATCCTGGCGAACGGCACGCCGACCAAGCTCGACTTCTCGGAGTTCACGCCGAAGCTCACCGCGCAGTACCGCGCCAATGACGATCTGCTCGCCTACGCGAGCTACACGGAGGGGTTCAAGTCCGGCGGCTGGAACGCCCGCGTCACCGACGTTCGCGATTTCGTCGACTTTCAGCCCGAGACCGTGAAGTCCATCGAGCTCGGCCTCAAGAGCGAGTGGATGGAAGATCGGGTGCGCGCAAACCTCACCTTCTTCCAGGCCGATTACGACGACTTCATCATCACCGCCCTTAACGACGCCGGTCGCTTCGTGACGGTCAATGCGGCGGAGGTCGAGATTGACGGCTTTGAGGTCGAGCTCGCGTTCGTCGCTGCCGATGGCCTGGATTTCTTCGCCAGTCTCGGCACCATGGACAACGCGTACAAGGCGCTCGTAGGCGCCGATTTCCCGAAGACCAACCAGGTCAAGCGCACGCCGGAGATGTCTTATCAGGTGGGTTTCAACTGGGATGTCGCAGTGCCGGGATTGGGAGGCAGCCTCGTCACCACCGGCGCGTTCTCGCATCAGGACGAGTACTACAATGGCCTGAAGAACGCAGCGGTCGAGTTGGCGCCGGCGATCGACCTGCTCGATCTATCGGTGAGCTATCGCCCCGACAATAGTCGATGGGCGCTCACCGCGAGCTGCAAGAACTGCGGCAACGAGGAGTACTTCCACTCGACACTGAACTTCGGCACGCTCGGGTTCGCCACCCAGTTCCCGGGGCTGCCGCGCACCTGGAGGCTCGGCTTCCGCTACAACTTCGGCGCGCTTTGACGGCACGCCGCAGGACCCCGGCCTCCCGCAAGGGGGGCCGGGGTTTTTTATGAGTGGTAATCGGCGTCGAAGAGGAGGTCGAAGGTCTCTATCCAGAACGGCATATCGTCGCTAACCTCGAGTCCGAAGGGCTGCAATAGCGCGTTCCAGTACACCGTATGCAGCGGCACCCAGACCGCCGGATCGCGGACAGGCGAGCCATCGACTGCAGTGTCCGCGGCGGTCACCTGACCGAACACCGCCTCACGCACATCGCGCGTGCGCAGCAGCAAGGTCGGCCGACCATGCATGTCGATCAGGATCATTAGCGTACCGACCCGCGGCACCAGTTGGCCCGTGCGCTCGACGATCCACGGCAAGGTGAAAGTGCCCGTCTTGTCGCGCATCCGGATGAGATCGAAGATCTGCAGGGTGCTCTCGGCATCGAGGCCGATCCAGCGCACTTCGCAGATCGGGTGCGGCCCGATCTCGGGACACGCGCGAACCGTTGCTGCCACGAAGGCCTCCAGCGCCTCGGCGGTGGGCGGCGTGGCTCCGGCCGGAAGGTGACCCGAGTTGATCGTTGCAGTGCTCGGACTCACGGTTTAACGGATCCCAGAAAAGCGATGGACAGCAGCAGGACATAGATCGCGACGACCCACACGACCGCACGATCGACGCTGCGGCGGATCACCGCTTCGACCTCTACGGTCGAGCCCTCACTCGCCAGACGCGCGAATGCCGGGGCCATCGGTCGAAACTCGATGTCGATCATGATCGAACAGACGAAGACCAGGCCGAAGAGCAGAACCTTGGCGGCCAGCCAGCCGGCGGGGAACGGCCCGCTCCCTAGCAGCGAAGCGACACCGAGGCCGATCACGCCCGCGCCAAGCAAGGCCTGCAAGACGAGATTAAAGGCGGCGTAACCCGCATGCTGGGGTGTGCCCTCGGCCTTATACAAGGCATAGAGCAGGGCCAGCCAAAGAAATCCGACGATCCATGCCGCAGCGAACGCCACCGGGGGCGGAGAGACCCACCCCGACGAGGCCGCCAAGTGCAGCCCGACCGCGAACGACAGCGTGAGGCAGACTCGTGGCAGGATGTCGATGATCATCGCGTACTGGAGCAGCACCGCGCGCTGCGGGAAGGACAGGTCGTTGCGGCGAACCGCACGCGCCAGGATCAGTACGCCAAGGTCGGTGCCGAGCCAGAACACCAGTAGCAAAACATGCAAGAAAACCCATTTACCTGGTTCCATCGACCCTCCTCAAGTCACGCGGCACCGACGCACGGCGGGCCGCTCGATGTACGTGCCGGATGCGACCCGCACTCACTCTCCGTCGATATCCCTTCCCGACAGGATGTTGGGCAGCGTCAGCGCCGCCGCCGCCGACACCAGCAGCAGCGGCGCGACCAGCAGCGAGAAGGCCATCTGCCAACCGCTCGTCTGCACGACAAGCGGCACCAGCGCCGGAAAAAGCGCGAAGCCCAGGCTGAGCGGCGCCGAGCCGCAGACCGCGAAGGCAGTGGTGCGTATCGAGGTGGGATAGAGCTCAGTTAGCAGGGCGCCCACGACGGCATTACTGCCATAAAAGAACGCGGCGGTGAGCGCGAAAAGCGTAAGGTCGTGCCAGCGCTCGCGCGGTAGCCACATCAGTCCGACCAGCGCGATCGCCCCGAGCAGGCCCCACAACGCGAAGGTATTGCGGCGCGGCAGGACATACTCGCCAACATAGGCGGCGGCTAGGTAGCCGCATATCGCGATGCCGTTTGAGAGGCCTACGATCCAGGCGGCCTCGGATTGCGAGTATCCGCGGACTTCGATGAAGTAAGTTGGGAAGAAGAACGCAGTTCCGGCGTAGGCGCAACCGAACGCAAAGAAGAGTACGATCGAAGCGATCGAACGACGGCGGTACTCGGCGGTGAACAGCCGGCGAAGCAATCCCCAATCCAATCCGGATCCGGTACGGCCACCGACCGCCGCGCTCGACGCAGCGGAGACCCGTTGCGAGGCCGTCTGCTCGAAGCGACCGCTCTCGGGCATGCGCCAACCGAGAAACAGCGCGATCGGTACCACGGCGAAGCCGATGAAGAACACTTCGCGCCAACCCCGTGTCTCGAGCAGTGGAGCAGCGAACAGGGCGGCGAGGAACCAACCTAGCGGATAGCCGCACTGCAGCACGCCCATCAGTATCCCGCGATGCCGAGCCGGGGCGCACTCAGCGACATAGGCGGCAGTGATCGGCGCGATGCCTGCGGCGAGGCCGAATGCGAGGGCGCGCAGTATGGTCAGCTGGGTGAGGTCGGTGACGAGTCCGCTCACGCCGACGCAGAGCGCGGACAACGCCAACAGCCCGGCGAGCGTCCAGCGCCGCCCCCAGGTGTCGGCTGCCAATCCGGCGAACACGACCATCACGGCTGCTGCCATGAAGCCGATGGTCAGTATCAGCCCAATAGTGTCGATGCCAACCTTGAACTCCCCCATCACCCCCGGAATCGCGTAGCCGAAGAGCGACTGGTCGAGGTTGCTCATCGTCCAGGCGAACAGGCTGAACACCAGGATGGTCACCCATCCGGCGGCGGGGGCGTGTCTTACGATACCGGTCGGAACGCTCATGTTGGAATACTAACCCGTCCAGCCCTGACCCGCGATGTCTGCCGTGCAATCGGTAATGCAGACAATACAGCGACGCCCCGTCCGCCTGCGGCTCGACTCCTTGAAAGGGCGCCAGCACTCACCAGTGCTCAATATCTCGCAGGGGATCTGTAGCTTGTCTAATCGATCTCGAATGAGATGCCTGAACCACTCAGTGCCATTGGGCTTTCTGAAATAGATCTCGCGTCTCAATATCACCGACCCATCGCTTTCGATCGAGATCTCATCGATATCCCCTACTTTCTCATAAAGCAGTTCGACAGTACGCCCTAGTTCGATCAGCTCTTCTTTGCTGTGATAGCACAGCTT
>SXGQ01376860.1_pt1 | contig 10092 bp, 10 predicted proteins | sample 3178371 | NCBI WGS metagenome assembly SXGQ01 (sample SAMN11356859, study PRJNA531348) | freshwater metagenome | isolation source: freshwater sample F1-20 | place: China: Fuxian Lake, Yuxi | collected 2017-12-25 | reverse complement strand
CTGGTGGCACTCGCCGCGCTGCGCGACGACGACCCCGCGGCGCTGGCCGCCGCGGCCGAGGCGGCGGCGATGGTGCCGCCGGACGCCGCGCGGGTCGCCCACCTGCCCCTGCGCACCATCGCCGCGCCACTTGCCGACGGGCCCGCAACGCTCGACGCCGACGCACTGATCGCGTTGGCCGAGCGCGGAGATGTCGAGGCCCCGGCACTGCTGCGGCTCGTCCCGGAGGTCGCGGCCACGCCGGATGACCTGTGGCTGACGCGCTCGACCGCACAGGTGCTCGCCGTCATCGCGCGCATGGGCGCCGAGGCGGACTGGGCGGCAGCGGCGCTCGACGCGCCCGCGCCCTAGGCGCTTCAGCTCGCGACGACGCGGACCCGTTCGTCGGCGGCTTCGACGACGTCGCCGTCGTGCAGCTGCCGGCCGCGCCGGTGCTCGAGCTCGCCGTTGACCCGCACGTCGCCCTGCTCGAGCATCATCCGCGCCTCCCCGCCGGAGTCCGCGAGGCCCGAGAGCTTGAGCAGCTGGCCGAGGCGGATCACGTCCCCGCGGATGGTCACGTCGCGCACGCGACCATCATGCCCGGTCGCCGACCGTCGCGGACACGACACACCGGGCGTCACGGGAGCGCACCTCCTGGCGTCCTCACGGGTCTAGGGTCCGGTGGACCGCTCATGCGCCGCCTCGCTCACATCCCGATCGTCCTTGCCGCGACCCTGGTCGCAGCCGCTCCCGCGCACGCCGCGGACGGCACGATCTTCAACATCGCGGGCAGCGTGCAGGGCGCGGGCGGCGACGGCGGTCCCCCCGGCCTGGCACTGCTGAACACCCCGCGCGACGCCGACGCCGCGCCGCCCCAGATCGGTGGCGGGGTGCTCATCGCCGACACGGCGAACAGCCGCATCCGTCGGGTGACCGCCGACGGGTCGCTCATCGTGCGCGTCGCGGGCGACGGCACCGACGTGCCCGGGCTCTCCGGCGACGGCGGCCCGGCGACCGACGCGCAGGTCAACGCGCCGCAGGGCGTCACCCCGCTGGCGGACGGGTCGTACGTCATCGCCGACACCGGCAACCACCGGCTGCGCCGCGTCACGCCCGACGGCATCATCCGCACGATGGCGGGCACGACGCGCGGCTTCGGCGGCGACGGCGGTCCGGCCACCGCCGCGCAGCTCGACTCCCCGCGCGATGTCGCGCAGCTGATCGACGGGTCGCTCCTCGTGGCAGACACCGGCAACCACCGCATCCGGCGGATCGCCCCGGACGGCGTGATCACGACCATCGCGGGCACCGGCACCGAGGGTGCGGGTGGCGACAACGGACCCGCCGGGGCCGCGCAGCTCGCGTTCCCGCGGGATGTCGCGCCGCTGGCCGACGGCGGCATCGCGATCGCGGACACGGGCAACAACCGGATCCGGCGAATCGCGCCGAACGGGACGATCAGCACGCTGGCGGGCGGCACGGCCGGGGCGGCCGGCGACGGCGGACCGGCGGTCAACGCGCAGCTCAACGCCCCGTCGGGCGTCACCCCGCTGACGAACGGCGCGCTGCTCATCGCCGACACGGGCAACGACCGGATCCGCCGCATCACCCCGCTCGGGACGATCTTCACGGTCGCCGGCGACCAGGCCGGGCTGTCGGGTGACGGCGGCCCCGCGTCGGCGGCGCGCCTGACCGATCCGGGCGACGTCGTGCGCACCGCGTCGGGCGGGATGCTCATCGCGGACACGGCGAACAGCCGGGTGCGCGGCGCGACCGACGTCGGCCAGATCCCGGCGCCGGTCACGGACCGGTCGCTCGGGTTGTCCCCGACGACCGGGACGGCGTTCGTGCGCCAGCGTGGTGCGGGTGCCGCCATCGCCGTCCGCGAACCCGACCTCGTCACCGACGGCTCAGTCTTCGACACCGAGCGCGGGGGGTTGGCGATCAGCGTCGCGCAGGCCGGCCAGGTGCGGACGACCACGCTGACGCAGGGTCGCGTGACGATCGACCAGGACGGCGGCCGCAACCCGATCACGAAGGTCAAGCTCGTCGCGCCGCTGACCGGCTGCACGACATCCCGCGGCGCCTCCATTCGCACGTTCGCGAAGTCGTCGCAGCGCAAGCGCAAGGGCCGGCGCGAGCGCCGCGTGGTCGCCCGCGGCAACGGGCGGTTCCGCACGGACGGGCGCTACGGGTCGGCGACCGTGCGCGGCACCGAGTGGCAGACGGTCGACACCTGCAAGGCGACGTCGGTGCGGGTGTTCAGCGGCGTGGTGTCGGTGTTCGACCGCGTGCGCGGCAAGCGCCGCACGGTCCGCGCGGGCCAGCGGGTGGTCGTGCGCGCGGCGAAGCGCCGCGGGTAGCCACACCCCTCCGGCCCCGGCTCGCTGAGCGTCGGGGCGCCGCCGCGCTACTTGATCAGGATCGGCGTCCCCACCGGGACGCGCGGGTACAGGTCGATGACGTCCGGGACCTTCATGCGCAGGCAGCCGTGCGACGCGCGGGTGCCGATCGACCACGGCTCGCCGGTCCCGTGGATGCCGACCGCGCCCGTGACCCCAAGCCACCGGGCCTTCAGCGGGTTGTTCGGCGCGCCGCCCGGGATGACGCTGCCGGCCAGCGAGCCGGCCCAGTCGCTGTTCGGGACGTGCCAGGCCGGGTTGACCTGCTTGTTCGTGATGCGGAACCGCCCGGCCGGCGTGCCGTACCCGGCCTGCCCGACCGCGATCCCGTAGGTCTTGCGCAGCTTGAGGTTCTTGAACAGGCGCAGCTTGAACGTCGTCCGGTCGGCGGTGAGCACCGTGCGGTTCTGGCGCACGAGGTCGTTCGCGTTGACCGCCGGCCGGACGACCAGGAGCTTCGCGCGCAGCTTGCGCGACGCGCCCGGGTCGGCCAGTGCGGCATCGATCGTCGCGGTGAGCTTCTCGGCGTCGATCCGGCGGCCGATCTTCGCGCGGCGGACGACCATCTTGCGGACGGTGATCTTCAACGTCGCGTTGCGCGCCTTGCGCGTGCTGCGCGCCTGCACGTCGGCGGCGAACGCCTTCACCGCGGCCTTCGAGTGCGTGACCGCCAGGCCCACGTCAACCCCGGCGGTCGCGCCGCCGCCACCCGGAACCGGCGTGGTCTGTGGCCGCTCGCGGCCCGCGTAGAGCGCGCGCTTGGCGGTGCGCTCGGCATCGAAGGCGACCTTGCCGCGCTCGGCGCTCAGGCGGAACGTCCGGTTGCCGGCCTTCACCACCACATCCCGCGTGAGCCGCCGGTCCAGCGCATCACGGAGCTTCACCGTGGCCTCCTCGACGGTCAGCCCGCCGACATCGATGCCGCCGGCGACGACGCCCGCGGCGATCCGCTCGTCGGGCTTCGGGGCCTGCGCGGACGCGGCAGGAGCGACGGCGAGGACGGTGATCAGCGATGTCAGAACGAGTCGGCGCACGGCCGTCGAGGGTACCCAACGGCCATCCTGCGCCTGCAACGGCGCGTGCATTCAGGCGGCGCGCCGCGCGGCCGCCGGGAGCGCCTCGGCCGCACCGTGGTCGCGCAGGAACCGGTCGAGCTCGACCCACGTCGTCGACACCGCGCTGCGCCCCGTGAGCACCCCGAGATGCCCGCCGGGAGCCGTGCGCAGCCGCACCTCAGGCGCGCCCGTGAGCAGGTCGGCGACGGCATGCACGGCAGCCACCGGCGCCAGGACGTCCCCCGCACCCGCCACCGCAAGCACGGGGATCTCGACGTTGCCGAGGTCGATCTCGCGATCGCCGAGCAGGATGTGCCCGTCCGCGAGATCGTTGTTGCGGAAGAACAGGTGGTACATCTGCGCGATGGACCGGCCCGGGTACCCGACCATGTTCCCCATGAAGTGGTCGACCGCCCCCATCTGGGCGAGCATGTCGCGGTCGTGCAGGTTCGCGGCGACCGCGGCGGGCTTCGTCACCCACTTGTCCCACGAGGTCAGCTGGAACACGCGGCGCACGAGCGGCGCGGGCGCGCCACCGAGCGTCTTGTAGATCGCCGTGCCGACCGCGCCGTCCTGCACCTGCGCGAGCGGCAGGAACGCCTTGGCCAGCGGCACCCGGCGGAAGTCGAACGGCGAGCCGACCAGCGCGATCGACTGGATCGGCAGGTCCCGGCGCGCGGCCACGGCGAGCAGCGCCATGATCCCGCCGAGGCACCAGCCGACGACCTGGACGGGCTGCCCGGTGTCGTCGGCGACGTTCTGCACGGCGGACGGCAGAACCTCGTCGACCCAGTGCTCCAGGCCGAGGTTGCGGTCACCGAACGCGATCGACCCGTACTCGACGAGGTAGGTCGCGTGCCCTTCGGCCAGCAGGTGCGCGGCGAGCGAGCAGCCGCGGCGCAGATCGAAGCACTCAGCCGGCGCGGCGAGCGGGGGGACGAGCAGCGTGGGCAGCTCACTCGACGGGCGATCGTCGGTCGGCAGGTAGCGGTAGACGGTCCTCTGCGGGGCCTCGGCGATGATCTGCCGCGGCGTCGGGCGCAGGTCGGCGAGCCCGTCTCCGAGGACGGAGTCGTAGACATTCGCGGCCGCGTCGCCGAGCTGGTGGGGGGACAACGGGTTGAACACGCTGTACCAGAAGGTAGTCGACGGCGTGTCAGATGGGCGTGCTGATGGTCACGCCGACGCGGGAACCGGCGCGAAATCGAGCAGCGTGTCGACCACCCGGTCGGGCGCCTCGAGCTGCGGGCAGTGGCCGCACCCCTCGATCAGCTCGTACCGCGTGTTGGGCAGCGCCTCGAGGATGTGCCGCGACCCCTTGTGCGTGACCATCCGGTCGCGGTCGCCCCAGACGAGCAGCACCGGCACCCGCACGTCCCCGAAGACGAACGGGTCGCGCAACTCGGGCAGCAGCCGCTTGCCGATGCCCATGATCCGGGCGACGCTCCGCCGGTCCTGCAGGTGCGCGGCGAACGTCGAGAGCACCTGCGGCGGGAGCTCCGACGTGTCCTGGAAGGCGAGGGTCCGGTAGAGCCGCGCGACCGCGAGGCGGGTGACCTGCGGCGGGATCGGCAGGCCGCTGCCGAGCAGCGTGCGCAGGAACGGGTCGCGCTCGATGAGCGAGAACCACACCGGCATGTCCAGGCCGGCCGGGGCGATCGGGGCGGCGGCGGCCATCGGTAGGCCGGGGTTCTGCGCGGCACGCAGGGACGCGCAGCCGCCGAGCGAGTTGCCGGCGACGACCACGTCCTCGCCGGCCTCCTCGGCCAGCCGGACCGTCGCCGCGGACACCATGTCGTCGATCTGCTCGAGGATGCCCGCGTCGGGGTCGATCGTCGTGCACGTGCCGAAGCCCGGCAGGTCGATCGCCATCGCGCGGCGGCCGGTGCGGCTGAGGCGGTCGAGCACCATCCGCCACGTGTCGGCGGAGTCGGCGAACCCGTGCAGGAGCAGCAGCGGCGGACCGTCGCCCTCGATCTCGAGGACCCGGGTGATGTGCCCCGCGATCTCGTCGCGGTATTCGATCATCGGCTCGGCCATCACGTTCTCCTGCCCCAATCGTATCGATCGGCACGATCGTCCTGGGCTTTACGGTGTGTCCATGCGCGGCGTGCCCCAGATTCCTGACGACCTGCTCGACCGCCTGCGGGAGGACCCCACCCGCGCTCCGGAGATCATTGCGCTCGCATCGGCGCACTTCCACGCGCCGCAGGCCGACAAGTGGATCGCCGAGCAGCGCTCGCGCTACGCCCACGACGACCACTGGTTCGCCTCGTCGGCGAAGGCCAAGCACGCCACGCTCGCCCGCCTGGAGGGCGCCGCGACAGGCATCGGCGGCATCATCACGATGATCCCCGACCTCGTCGGCCTCGCGTGGATCCAGTCTCGGCTGTGCTTCTTCGTCGCCGCCGCGTACGGCTACGACCCGTTCGACCCGATGCGCCCCGCCGAGATGCTCGTCCTGCACGACGTCTACGAGGACCCGGTCACCGCGCGCAAGGCGCTCGACGGCGAGGAGCAGCACATGGCGGTGCACTTCGTCGACCGCAAGCTCAACAGCCAGATCGCCCGTGACGAGGCCCTCGCGGTGAAGCTCATGACGTACGTCGGCAAGCGCGGGGCGAAGCGGATGGCCGGCCGGATGATCCCGGGCTTCGCGATCCTGTTCAACGCGACCGCCAATGAGCTGGATACGCGGCGGATGGCCGACAAGGCGATCGCGTTCTATGGCGGGGAGCCGGCGAAGAAGAAGCGGCGGTTGTTGAGCCGGTAGGACTGTAGGTCGGGTCGGGGTTGCGCGTGGACGAGCTGGCGGCGTGCATGGCGTCACCGCCTGCGCAACGCTGCGACGACGAACTCGAGCACCAGCACGACGAACAGCACGATTGGTGTCAACACCAGCATCTGCCCAAACCACTGCTCGTCGGCCAAACCGGCTCCACCGAAGTGCCCCGCCCAAGCCCACAACCAGCAGGCAGGGAGCATGACCACGACGACGCCGACCAAGGCGACTAGGCGCACAACCCACCACCTCATCGGCGAGACCTGCGGCGACGCCGGCGATAGGCCCACATCCATTCCAGGATGACCAAGAAGATGAATCCGAAGGCAAGGGTGAGGTTTCGGCTCGCCTTTGCCTCCACATCGGGGTCTCCACACCCGGCCTGGTACGAATCACACACCGATGGGCCGATCGCGTAGAGGAAGGCATAGCCCAGTAGGAGGACGCCGATGAGCAGGAGGATCAGCCGAGGAAGCCACCACAGCGAGAAATCGCTTTCGGTAGGGCGAGAGTTGCGCGAAGTCACGTCGGACAACGGTCGCGCACGGTGAATGGTTCCGCAACCTTGACGGGTTCACGGACCTCGCTGCTCGCAGTCACACCAGTCCGGTCGCATCCGTCGGAACGCGCAAGGGCGCGCACATCTCAGGTCATCCAGCGGGCCAGCTGACGTATCAGCGCAACGACTGTTTCGAGGACGGCGACGACAAGAACCAGGAGCGGCAACACAAGGAGCACGAATCCGACGATCGGGTTCGTCCACCACCACGCGCACGCATCGCCGCAGGTCGAGGCTCCGACGGCCCACAGGTAGCCGACCGCCAACCAGGGGACCAACACGATGAAGGTCCCACAGCGAAGCGCTACGAGCACGACACGGCCCCCAGCCGGGGCTCAAGCCTTGCCGTACACCGGCACGTGCGCCCCGCTGACCACCGTCGACGCGTCATCGCACAGAAAGAGCAGCACGTCGGCGATCTGCTTCGGCGAGACCCACGTGTCGTAGTCGGCGTCCGGCTGCGACGCACGGTTCCCCGGCGTGTCGATCACCGAGGGCAGGATCGCGTTGACCCGGACGTCGTCGTCGCGGTATTCGGCGGCGAGCGCGTCGACGAACGCCAGCACTGCGGCCTTCGAGCTGATGTACCCCGCCGCACCCGAGAACGGCCGGATCGCGGCGCGGGTCGACACGCAGGCGATCGCGCCGCCGCCCGCGTTGATCAGGTGCGGGAGGGCCGCGGCGCAGACCAGGTAGGTCGGGCGCAGGTTCAGGTGGAACTGCTTCTCGAAGTCCGCCACCGGCGTCTCGTGGACGCGACCGCCTGCCGCGTACCCGCCGACGAGGTTGACGACCGCCCGCAGTGGCGCGTCGGGCGCAGCGGCCGCATCGACGACCTCCTTGACCGACGCCTCGTCGAAGAGGTCGGCGGCGACGAGCTGGAGCGCCGAGTCCTGTGGCATCCGCGCGCGCTCGGACTCGTCGAAGATCGGAACAACGACGCGCCAGCCCGCGTCGAGGAAGGCGCGGGTGACGGGCGCGCCGAGCCCGCCCGATCCGCCGGTGATGAGCACGGTGCGGTCCATGGACGGACCCTACCGCCCGGCGTGGCGCGCGAAACAGCCCGATCTCGATCGTTCTGCGCATCACCCCGACGTGCGACGGGATGCGGCTCACGCCGTCCGTCCGTCCGCGATGCAACGCTCCCGATCGTGGACGACAGGGGTCGCACCGAGCAGCGAGACGACGGCCGGGAGCCGTGCCTCGGCCCGGCGCGTGAACTCGGTCAGATGCAGGCAGATCTCGCCGAGCTGATCGCCACGGTGCGCGACCCGCACCTGCACGCGCTGCTCCTCCGGCTGCTCGATCCCGACACCGAGGTCGGCCGCCGGTACCACCGAGCACCAGCGGCCAAGCGCTACCACCACTCCTACGAGCACGGCCTGCTCGAGCACTCGCTCACGGTCGCCCAAGCGGTCAGCGCCGTCAGCGCGATCTTCCCCGGCATCGACCGTGACCTCGCCGTGACCGGCGCGCTGCTGCACGACATCGGCAAGCTCGATGCGTACGCCGCCGCCGACGAGGGCATCGACATGACCGCCGCGGGCCGGCTCCAGGGGGAGATCCCGCTGGGCTACTTCCTCGTGCGGACCGAGATCGCGGCGATGGGCGACGTCCCGCCCGCGCGCGCGCAGGAGCTGCTGCACGTGTTGCTCAGCCACCACGGATCGCTCCAGCACGGCAGTCCGGTCGTGCCCGCCACGCGGGAGGCGACACTCGTGCACTTCATGGACAACCTCGGCGGGCGGCTCGGGTCGTTCGACCGTCTGCAGCAGGCGCTAGCCGAGGGTGAGGAGTGGTCGACCTGGGACCGCGCGCTCGGTGGCGCGGCGCACTTCCCCGCAGCACCCCCGCTGCCGCCGGCCGACACGCAGTCCGCCGCGGCGTAGCGGCCCCGCCCTACGTCAAGAGGCTTCTTGATCGCCCAGCGCGATCTCGCCACGCTCGAGCGCGATCGCAATCGCGTTGACGCGATTGCGCGCCCGCAGCTTGCGGACCGCGTTGCGCACGTGCGTGCGGATGGTCTCCACCGACAGACCGAGCTTCACCGCGACGGCCTCGCCGGTCATCCCCTCGGCCATGAGGGCCATGATCTCGCGCTCGCGCGGGGAGAGCTGCGGCATGCGCTCGGTCGCGCGCGGGGACAGGAGCACCCGGTCCAGGCGCGGGTCGACGTACGAGCCGCCGCCGGCGATCGTCTCGATCGCGCCCTTGAGCTCGCCGATCGAACCGGCCTTCAGCGCGTACCCGCGCGCACCGGAATCGAGCCCTTCGTAGAGCAGCTCGGCTTCCGTGTCGCCCGTGTACAGAATGACGCCGAGATCGGGGCGCTGCTCGAGCAGCGTGGCGGCGAGTTCGATGCCGCTCTCGTCGGGCAGGCGCACGTCGACGATGGCGACCTCGGGATTCGTCACCGCCACCAGATCCCGGGCCGCCGCGGCGTTGCCGCACGTCCCAAGGACCTCAAGACCGCTTTGGTCCAGCAGCGTTGCGAGACCCTCGCGGAGGGCCTCGTGATCGTCGATGATGACCAGGCTCGTCACGTGTTGCGTGACCCTACCCGTTCGCAAGGACTGAGTGCGTCAATGCCGCAAATAGCGGACTTTGCCGGGCGGTAACCCGCCCTTCACCGTGCGCCCGCGCCGTATCGTGTTCGGCAATGGCCAAGGACACGGAAAAGCTGATTCGCCAGCTGTCGCTGATCTCGTATCTCATGGCGGAGCGGCGGCCTGTCACCGCGCTGGAGATCCGCCGGGACGTCGAGGGCTACAGCGGCATGAACGAGGACGCGTTCGCCCGCCGCTTCTACGCCGACCGCGCGGAGCTCGAATCGCTGGGCATCCAGCTCACCGTCGACAAGCCCGCCGACGGCATCGCCGAGCAGGAGAACTACTCCCTGCGCCCGGAGAACTTCCACCTGCCCGCGATCGCGTTCAGCGACTCCGAGCTCGCCGCGCTCCAGACCGCGCTGACCCTGCTCGACGGCGAGTTCGCCTACGCCGAACCGCTGCGCCTCGCGCTGCAGCAGCTGTCGTGGGGCCGGCCCAGCCCGCTCAACGCGCCCGAGCAGCGCGCAGTGGCGCTCGGCATCACCGCATCGCCGGGCGGCCACGACCTGAGCCAGCGCCTTGCGAAGATCGAGACCGCGATCTTCCGCCAGAAGACGGTCACGTTCGACTACTACACGATGGAGCGCGACGAGACCGAGCCGCGCAAGGTCGACCCGTTCGCCCTGCTGTTCCAGAACGGCCAGTTCTACCTCGTGGGCCGCGCGCACGAGCGCGACGCGATGCGCGTGTTCCGCCTGTCGCG
>SXGQ01361129.1_pt1 | contig 10092 bp, 13 predicted proteins | sample 3178371 | NCBI WGS metagenome assembly SXGQ01 (sample SAMN11356859, study PRJNA531348) | freshwater metagenome | isolation source: freshwater sample F1-20 | place: China: Fuxian Lake, Yuxi | collected 2017-12-25 | reverse complement strand
GATTATCCCAATGCAAGTCAGACAAAAGTGCCACCCTGTTCTCCTCTTTGCTAAGTGTTATGCAATGCACATTCCTAGCAATTTTGGTAAGTTCCATTTATGTGGTTTCTACTTTACGAACTTATTAAACCTAGTCAGGATTGAATCAGGACTGAAGATCAAAACTAGACCTATGCCGATCCCAAAGGAAGCATCAGCCCATGATAAGCCCTTTACAAATACAGATACTATACTAGCAAGGATCAGAATCAATCCGAGTGCTGTGGTCTTCCATTGTTTAATATTATTTAGCTTCATTGATCTAGGTCTATATTTTCTTCATATAACAAAGTACGCAGGTGATCCCTGCATCCTTGAAAGACTTGGAACTGCTCATCAGTCAAGTCTTCATATTTCACTTTTCCCCTAAGCCATTGGTCAAATTCCCACAGGACTGACCGCATCTTTGAACCCTGAGTAGCATTTTCAAACTCATGATTCTCTTCAGGTAGTTTAAATTCTAGGACTACCTTCATACTATTCCCCTGTACTCAGCCTTAGCATCAAAGCAAGGACAGGCCTTGTTTGCATTCGGAAAGTCCCTGTGACCCTGAATAATTAGGCTCTTGTTATCACTCCACTCAATCACCTCTTTTATGCACAACAAAATAGCTTTTTTTTGCGCATCAGTTCGATTGTCTACAGGCTTGCCTTCCTTGGTTATGCCTCCAATGTAACTGATGTGAACACTATGATTATTAAATCCCTTTACCCCGTTTGCAACTCCATCAAAGGGTAGCAATCGGTTAATGGTGCCGTTAGTTTCGATTAATAAATGATATCCCGGTGACTTCCATCCAAGGTGATCTTTCCAATACCTTTGGATAGCTGCTACTGTTGCGTTAGGCTGAGTGGCCGTGCAATGTATTGCAATAAATTTAATGCTTCTTTTCATCTTCCCTGCCCCCTGTATTTCTTAGGTTTATTCAATGCCCTTGAGTATGCCTTTTTTGCCTTTCCGTTTCTTCTTTTACCAAAGCTAATTTTGACCTGCGCAATTACTTTAGCCTTCGCCATTTTTTTGCTTATCGTTTTTCTCCTTTTCGTTCTTAATCTTAAACACTAAGAAGATTATTGAAAGGATAGATATAACCACGGTCAAGCCCACATTAACAAGCTGAAGGCCTGCAATGGTAGTTACGTTTGCAAATATTGCTAGAAAGGTGGAGGGTACTCCAAGTTCATCACTTTTCAATATATTCATCTTTTTAGATAGTTGGTACTTGACAAAGGTTTAAAGGCATCGGGCTTGTAACTTCAATTTCGATGCTCACCCCAGCGGTAAAGTCATCGAATCGCTCTTGAAAGAATTCGACAGATGCTTGAGGCTGAGTGTTAAAATTGTAATCATTATCTAATTTTAATTTGGCCAACACATCCAAGGCCACTAGAAGCTGATCACTTTGCACCTGTAACCGGTTGCTCTTATCTTCGGTTAGTAGATCCGCAAACAAAAGGACCAAGCGATAGCGCATAGTCATGTTGCTATATTGCGAAGGTCGAACCACAGTCCAAAATACCGGGTAAACTATCTCCCCACCATTGTCGGTGTAATCGTAAATATCACCCTCTCCGAATGTCCGAATCATCGGATGCTCTTCTTGGATTACTTTTAGTTTTTCGATCAGATTTGATAGAGTCATCTTGTTTAGATAAGAATGCTTTTAGCTTTCGTTCGTTCTTTGAATATGCCATCTTTTAGAATGGTTTTTTGTATCGGTTTCCTTGGTATCTTTCTGAGTAAGGTCTGTGATCTTCGTAATCTCCACGGCCTAAATTTATAGCCACTTTATATTGATTGCTTACCGGCTGGATTGTAGTCACATCGCTTCCCGGATTCAAGTACTCAGGATACTGGGTTGAGTTCGCACATAGGTAATTAATTGAACGCTCCGCATACCACTCAGCGTAACCCTTGTAATATTGACTTACACTCTGCAACTCCGCAAATGTTGGCTCGGTTATGTTCTCGCTCTTTCTTTTTACCACTCCCTTGTTTACGAACTTGTATTGCATAGCCATAGGCAGCTCACCCAAAACGTAATTGAAAAGCGTATCTGTTAAGTAGTTATCTAGCAATGTTTTGTAAACCGCATTACCACCTGATCCAATAGTCCCCGCAAGGATTAAGCTTAGTATCTTGTCATACAAAGCAGTTCCCACGATCGGATGGATGTACCTATCCTGAGTCATCTTTATAACCTGAGTAACATTTTTCAAATCAATATTTGCACTTGCAACCGTGAAGTCCTTAAAGGACTGCTCACTAATCATTAATACGTTTGCGCTCATCGTGTTGTCTTTTCTACTACTACGTTTCTTCTCCACTCATGCCGACAAAAAGGTGTTGTCTTGCCAGTGTTAGGGTTTCGGTACCAGCCTCCACAAAGTTGGAATACTGAATAGCCTAACTGATTAGAGATATTTTGGATTTCTTCTCTAGTGAATAAAAGGCTTTTGCCTAAACCATCACCATTGTACAACTTATCACACAAAGGCCGGCTTCCGCTTATCGCCTCAGGAACGTTTGGTCTTTCTTCGTATGAATATAAAACCTTGAAGGAAGTAAGCGGTGTAAGCCTTTTAATTGCAGCCTGTCCTGTGCTTGTAATCTTCCGCGTAACTAATCCCACACGGCTAATATCTTCCGTCAAGACATTATCGTCAATTAAAGTATTAATCCTTCCAATCACCGAAGCCTCATCGATTCCTGTGGCCTTGGCAATTTGTGGTATTGTAGCCTTTGGATCGTTTTGGATCTCCTTTAATATCTTTCTTTGTACCTCATTTAGCATGTACTCCGCAAAGAGTTCTTGCTTAACAAATTCATCCATCGTGGAGGAAAAAACCATGCGATCGTTCTGAATTACTTTAAACCGGTCACGGCTGAATCCTTTACCTTCAAACAAGGCTAAAATTTCGTCATCACTTTTGGTATGCGAGCAGGTTAAGTGCAGGTGGTCTGAAAACTCAGAACCTAATGAAGTGATGATCTCTTCTTGTTGGGCCACCTCAGGAGTAATTACTTCCAACTTAGGAGGCAATCCAATTAATCTTCGTAATTCATTAACATCCATGCTCTCCACTACCTTGGTAGCAATCAAAGGTGATAAGCTATTCAAGGAATTAATGATGTCCTGCGACCCTGCAATTTCTTTCTTTTCAATAGCTGATAATCCAAGTTTATCTCGGATCTCGTCTTGAGTCATGTTGGCCGAAATAATTGCCTCGCTAAATTCAAAGCTTATCGGCTCGGTTTCCTTTAACTCAAGCTTTGCCGTTACATCGTTAAATTTAAATAGGTAGTTGATCGTTTCCTCTAATGCTCTTTGCTTTGCATTTACATAAGTGTTTTGGAATAGCTGATAAGATTCACGAAGTTCAGATCTACCTCCCAGCTGGCCTTCAGTCTTAATACCGAATAGCATCGGGCTTGTGATTTTGTGACCGCTAAAAATCTCTTGCTGAACAGTCAAGTTCAAAAGGTCAAAGTGCTTGTCTAGTTCGGTCCCGGATAGATCAATAATTGACGGCTCATTCTCTTTGCTATCATTAAAAGCCAGCATAAATTTGCCTGCATTTTTGCTTCCAGAAAACTTGTTTTGAAATTGCTTCTCAATACGATCCTCTTCCTCTTGGCTAACCTTACCCCCATTCAAGTTTATCAACTTGCTTGAGAACATCCCATTGTTTATGGTGTTCAGGTGGTATTCTCCTATCGAGATATCAAGCTCAATGTAGGATATGGCACCACGATAGTCAGGTAAGGAATAGGTGTTTACCCCTGCTCGATATTCCTTAAAATAAAGTATCTGAGATCCGGTAGTGTTGTTTGGATCAAAAGCCGGGTAGGTCTCAAAATCAGGCCGTGGATTTATGTTATCATTCTTGATCCAGTTATCCGATACGTAAAACTCGGTGTTGTCTAAATTGGTTCTTACCTTGTAGTAATCCACATGGTATAACTCAGCGATCTCACCTGTAGCCTTAGTCCAAATTACCTGCAAATAATAACCTCCAAAGATGGTTAAGTCCGTAACCAATTTATTGGTCAGCTCGTTTAAGCTTTCCTCCTTCGTGTTAACTTTTTGAATCATGCCAAATACTTTGGCTTTCTCCATTTCGTCTTCGGTCTTTACTCCCCAGCCATTACCACAAATGTAATCGACCTTACCAGTAACGATTGCGTTATGCTTTGCTGAGTTATTATAGATCCGCAGCAAATAGTTAGGGTAGTCATTTTTCTCCCCATAAAAAATGTAATCCTTACCTTTTACTTCTTTGTAAATTGGTAGTGGTACCTGATCAAACTTTAGGAATTTTATCATGTGGTTGTGTAGGTTTTAAAATCACCGTTGTAGCCATTATATCTAACTACACCAGCCGTGCTTAAATTAGTAGCGGTAAGCTGCATTTTACCTGAAGCAATTACCTCGGCACCGCTTCCGCTTTGAGTTACATAGTACCTCCAAAAGCCAATCGTTCTGTTATTAAAGTTATTTGAGGTAATTGCGAACTGAGAAAACCGATCTTTGAAATTGCTGGTATCCGTTAAGGTCAAGGTAACATCCTCTTTAGTTACCTCATGCTCAAATAAGAAAATATAAACATTGCTGCTTGTTAATCTCTTATCCGTAAGCGTAACTCGGATTGTGCTATTTGTCCCCTGTGGTATTGCTATCATATTGATAAATACAAAACTTGGTTAGTATGTACACAAAAAAAAACACCTCCACAATCGAAGGTGCTTTTCACATCAAACCTCAAACCAAATATTAAGTGATTGGAATAACCGCAGTCACTTTCTGACAAAGTTCCTTTTCATTACCTGTAAAGGTCAAAGTATATCCTGATCTATCACCGAAGGCAGTACCTGAAGCACTACCTCCACCTGTTAAATCCAAACCATTGCCTATACCCAAAAACCAGTTCTCATTATTATTGTCTGTCGCAATTACCGCAAGTCTATTTTTACCTAAAAGGATGATTTCGTTTCGGGTATTTACTTGCAATTTGTTTAAAATAATTTCAAGAGTTTGGGCATAGAAAATAGTACCATTCTGCACATTCGTATTTACAGCCTCAGCAAAGTTGGAAGATTCTTTTACAAGATCATATTTGTAAAAAACCTTAGTAGCATCCATAGTTAGGACAGTAACTACTCCAGCCACGATAGTAACTGTTGCCAAATCTTCATAAGGTGCAAAATATACGGCTTTTAAACCGCCTACGCTATCTTTGCAATCTAGCGTGTAAGCTTGAGTTAAGGCACAAGGCATATTTTTTCTATATTTAAAGTGTGAAGGGGAAGGCCAATCCCTTCCCCGATTTTATTAAGGTGCTACGTACAACTTCCAGAACACTACTTCGTCAGGGAAGGCTACTTGTACACCTAGCTTAAACTCAACTACGAATCTCATCTCATCAGCCTCTTTTGCGTAGAACAATTCAAAACGATCTTGCTCGTTCAAAAGGTCAGTACCAAGATAAAGGTTGCTCATAGATAGACCAAACATTCTGTCGGTTCCGTTCAATCCATTCACACCAATCAACTTGATGTTAGTGCCCGGTACGATTAGTTCCATATTTGCTGCATCAACTGGGTAATGAAACAAGTTGTCATCTCTCAACGCTAAAACGTACTCTCTGAAAGTATCGTTACCGCAGAAGATAACTACATCTTGCTTATCCAAAAGAGCCGCAGGAAGGGAAATAAAGATGTCATCAACCGCAGCTACTACGTTAGCCTTTGTCAATGTAGCCAAGTTAGATACGTTTCCGTTAATTGGATCACCAGAACCACCGAAGCCAAGAGCATTGATGATTGTTCCGATACCCATGAACTTGTTAAGGTTTGCAGAACCGGAAGCAGTATCTCCCTGCCACAAAGCAGTTTCAAGTGCAGCTCCAATACGCTCTACTTTCTGAGCAGAATACTCAGCAGCATAAGCCATGTAGTCATAGCTTGATCCTTCACGCAATGCCTTCTGAGTGTATTTAGCTTCGAATACTTTAGGGCAGATTGATTCTTGAATCTTAATCTTACCTACGGTGATTGTACGCTGGGTGATAGTGGTTGTTCCTGAAGAAGAAAAACCGCAAGTACCACCTGTTTGGAATACCGCATCGGTAGTCATAATGTTAATAGTCTCAGCGGATTTGATACCCACTTGGACATTACCTTGCGCTTCGATTAGGGAAGCAGTTTTTGCTGAGAAGATAGCAGCTGAAGTCAACTGCAATTCGTTCTCCTTTACATAGTTAGTTAAACCGGATAAATCTAGTGCCATTGTTGTTTATTTTTTTAGTGATTGAAATGCTTTTTGAAGGCTATTAAACCTATCATTTTTTTCTGTTTTTAATTGCTTTGCAAATTGATTTGGCGTAGTTATTGCCTTATCGCTTGGCTCTTTTGCTAGTGATTCGATTACCTCAGCGGATAGCTTTACGGCTTCCTTTACATCTTCAGCTTTCTCTTCCATTGCTTTTACCTTGGCAGATAGCTCTTCAACTTTCTTTTCAAGATACCCCATAGCCTCTTCAAATTTGGCCATTGCTTCGTCTTTCTTAGGCTCCTCTTCTACCTCAGCAGCTTCGATTTCAATTTCCACTTTCTGCTCCTCGCCTTTTTTAACCTCAGCGATTTTACCCGCCTCAGTTACCACTACGATCTCACCACTTTCAAGTTGATGCTCACCAACCGGTGCAGGGATTGACTCGCCATCTTCTCCGATCACATAGATTTCGGATGTCTCAAGATCGTATGCTACCTTAGTACCATCGACCAAAGCACCTTCCACCATAGCGAAAGCTGCCTTTTTTTCTGCCTCTGTGAAAAGCAGACTTTTGATTTGTGTGAGTGCTTCTTTTGCGTTCATAATCATAAGTATTTGTTTAGTAATTATTGTTCAATTTGTCCCAATATTTTAAAAATCTGTGACATGATTTCTTCTTCTTTAGTCATTACATCTCCAGCCTTTTCGTACTTAAATAAACCCTCCACCGAGAATCCCTTAAATGTTCCGTCTTTTACTTTTTTCCAAAGCCCTTCGTTTTCTATTTTAAAGGAACCAAACCAAGATCCGTTTGCCACGTCCTCAAATCCCTTCGGTGGATTAACGCCACGCTCCCGGTCAATGATATAGGATTCAAACATGTATACTCCTTCAGCTGCTTTTCCATGCTCAATGTTAACCTTTGCTTGGTATCCCTTTTTGAAAAACCGCTGCACAATTTTTTTAATTTGATCCTTAGTAAACATCACATAATACTCACCTTCCTCATCTTTCCGGTAGATCGGTAAATCTGCAATCATTAGCGGCCCGGATACTATCTTTTGCTCTTCGTCCTGAACTGCAAAAGAAAGCTTGGTGCTAAAGTCCTCCTCTAATTCACCTAGTTCCCGCAGCTTGTTACGGCTCCATCCTAAAGCAGCTTTCCCGCCCCATGCATCGTACATTAACTTGCCACATCCATCACCATAAGCGGTAGAAGATTCCAAGTCAACTTCGTGCCTGCTCAAATAAGAATACATTCTCTTAATTGTATCCAAAGAAATGGACTCACCTTTTGCCAGCTGGTTTGCTCGTTGCTTTCCCACATCGGTACCGCAAGATCCCCATCCATTTTCTTCGGTATACTCAAGAACCCTTTGAGCGTTTCCTTTTACCCCATCCGGGTAGTCGGCATAGCTTTCAAACTCTTCGTACATTTTTTCCTTTGGATGCCCCTTCGGTAATAGGTCAAAGTCAGTATCGTATTTTGGATTTTCAGGTCTGCCGTTTTTAAGCAAATAAAGAAAAGCATTTACCCTAGCATAAGCCCATTGCTCTGAGGAGTTTACCTCCGGTGAATGGCTTGTATTGTACGCTCCCAATCCCCTTTGAAATACTGACTTCAAAGCACCTAGCGTTGCTCTTCCATTCTTAGTGTTGCTATCCCTCTCATTAAAATCATCTACCTTCTTTTGCAAGGTCTTCTCCTGTTCTGCCGTTACTTTTGCCCCACGCTTTCCGCTCGCATCACCTTTGGCTGATCCTTCGCCTTGAGGATCTTTGTTTGGAGTATTTGATTTTGGTGCTTTGGGTGATTCTTTAATACCTCCCTTTGGCCCAACTTCTGCAAGCTCTTCTTTGTGGTACAGGTACTCGCTATCTTCCGAGTGAACGGCACCAGTCATTAATCTCCCGCTGGCATCCTTATGAGTTGGCCCTGTATACAAAACCCCATCGGCCGTGTAGTGCGCTATCCCTTCAGCAAAAGCTAAAAAGTTTCTTTGGATCGCAGGGCTTTCCACCAATGCGACAAAGTCAACCTCCTCCTCACCATCGGCATCGTCCGAAATGAGCATCCTATACAAGGGTAATTTTTCTTCCATGTCTTTAAGTATTAAAATCCAGCTCTTCGTTCAATATCCGCTACTCGCTTTTGTGTTCCGGTTACTTCGCTTTCCACTACATAGGCTTTTAAAGGTGGTTGATTTGCCATTACCTGACCTAGTGCCGTAACCGGACTAGATCCGATTGTTGGAACCCCTCCACCTACCGTAGGAGCAGCACCGCCTCCAATACTAGGAGCAGACACACCACCTCCTCCGCCTCCGCCTCCCGGTACTTTAACTGCGGTAATAGCTTTGACTGCCTTAAGCCCTGAAGCTAGTATAGTCGCTACGTTTGCCACCTTAGCAACCACATCAAATGGCGAAGGTAAAACGGACTTTGTTTCGAGGGCTTGAGTTACACCTACATAAGTATTTATTAAAGCTGAAGAAATACCAAGGGCTTTACCTGCTGCGGTTTGTTTCCCGGCAAGATCCGATAAGTTTGCAAGTAAATTAGATGCCGCCTGTGCCTGAGATATTTTAAACTCGTATTCCTGCTTGTCAATTTCTTTTCTTGCTTCTGAATTTTCCTTTAAAGTTGCGTTATATTTTGCCTCCTCAATTAATCCCTTTTCGAACTGCTCCCGAAGTAAGGCATCTTTTTGGTTTAGTAGATCCCGCTGCATTTGTAGGCTGATTTCATCCTCCTGCATTTGCTTATCAAGGGCCTCAAGTTCACGAACCGCCTCCGCTTCCGCAAAGGTCATTTCCAAGGCTGCTAGCTCCTCTTTGTTTCTGATCTCAAGTTGCTTTTGAAGTGCTAGTTTTTGATCTGCTCTTAGCTTAGTATCCTCTGCCAAATCTGCCAGCTCTTTTTCTTGTATTGCAAGCAACTCCGCCCGTGCTTTTTCGTTCTCGTCTTTAATCCCTGCAAGCCTTGACTCAACTAGGATTTCGTTTAGTCGGTTTTGGAACTCTTTATCTTGCGCTTCTTTCTCCTCTTGCAAGGCTTTCTGCTCCTCAGCAAGTTTCTTTTCTGCTTCTAATTTTTCAGCATTTACTTTCTCCCTTTCAGTCTTTGCTTTTTCCGCTGCTGCCTTACCTTCCGCTGCTTGCTTTTCCGCTGCTGCTTTTGCCTCGTCCGCCTCTTTCTTGTTGTATGCAGCCGTTTCTATGGTTAGGTTTGTGAGCAGCTCCTTGCGTCTCTTTTGCCGCTCCTCCGTGGTCTTGCCGTCAAGCCTATCTGATGCAATAATATCCTGAAGCTCTTGAGTAGTTTGCTTCTTTCTAAGTTCAAAGATCTCCTTCTCTTTACCACCCACAGCGGATAGCAATTTGATTTGAGTTTCTATGCTTTCGTTTCTCGCAGCCGTGCCTTTGGTCAACGATTCTAGCTCTCGATTTGCCTTGCTGGTGATCCCAAAAAAGTCGGTAACTTTCTGAACCAAGTTGCCAACTGTATCGGCAAATCCTTTGAGTCCGGGAAGGGTATTTAAAATAGCATCTTTAATCGCTCCAAAGTTTTGCACCAAGGCTACCAACCCCAGCACCAAAGCTGGTATACCCAAAGAGATTAAAGCCCCTCTGAGGACCTTCATTGAAATTGCCGCTGCCTTACTTGCTAGTGAACTTGCGTTTGTTGCTACCGCTTGTCCTTGAGTTGCCGTGGTGTTTGCTACAGTTGCCGCAGTATCCGATGCCGTAGCTGCCACCTTTTGCGAGGTGGTACCGAT
>SXGQ01523307.1_pt1 | contig 10094 bp, 7 predicted proteins | sample 3178371 | NCBI WGS metagenome assembly SXGQ01 (sample SAMN11356859, study PRJNA531348) | freshwater metagenome | isolation source: freshwater sample F1-20 | place: China: Fuxian Lake, Yuxi | collected 2017-12-25 | reverse complement strand
CACATAACACTGGAAAAACGCGTGGCAGGGCGGCAGCTTCATGCGCGGAATGTCGGATACATTCCACGCCGACACGATCAGGCGCCGGGAATCGGGGTTGTTGCGAATCTGGTCGATGACCTGCGCAATCTGGTCTATCTTGCCGCCATCGGGTGTGGGCCATGAGCGCCATTGCACGCCGTATACCGGACCCAATTCGCCATTTTCGTCAGCCCATTCATCCCAGATACTGACCTGATTGTCCTTCAGGTAGGCAATATTGCTGGAGCCCTGCAAAAACCAGAGCAGCTCGTGAATGATGGAACGCAGGTGCAGCTTTTTGGTTGTCACCAGCGGAAAGCCTTCGCGCAGGTCAAAGCGCATCTGATGTCCGAACACCGACCGTGTGCCGGTACCGGTGCGGTCGGTTTTTTATGTGCCGTTTTCCAGCACGTGGCGCATCAGGTCAAGATATTGCTTCATGTTTGCCGTCTTCAACAACGCTTGCTTGGTTCCAGACGGTAAATCCGCCCCTGCGTCACATTATAGCGACCACGACTGCAAGATGCCGACATGTCGTCAGACTGCCGTGGTGGCCGAGGCTGACCTGTCAATAAACTGCAATGAGGCCAGTCTGGCGTAAAGTCCTGGCCGGGTCAGCAGTTCATCGTGAGTGCCTTGTTCCACTACCTCGCCATTTTCAATGACCACAATGCGGTCGGCAGCCAGTACGGTTGCCAGTCGGTGGGCGATGATGAGGGTTGTCCGGCCTTTGGCAGATCGTTCAATGGCTTTTTGCACCCACTGCTCGCTTTCGGCGTCCAGACTGCTGGTGGCCTCATCGAGCAGCAGCAGGGGCGCATCCTGCAGAATGGCCCGTGCAATGGCAAGGCGCTGCCGTTCCCCGCCAGACAGGCGCGTACCCCGTTCGCCCACGAAGGTATCGGCACCCTCCGGCAGTCGGGCGATCAGTTCCTCGCAGGCGGCCTCTTTCAGTGCCCGGCGCACGGCGGCGTCGTCTGCTTCGGGACGCGCATAGCGCACGTTTTCGGCAATGCTGGCCGAAAATACGGCCGGGTCCTGGGGAACGAATGCCACCGCATGCCGCCAACTGTCAGGGCGTATGGAAAACAGCGGGTGCCCACCCTGGACCCGAATCAGCCCTGACTGCGGGTCGTAGGCCCGCAGCAGCAGTCCGAACAGGGTAGATTTGCCAGCGCCGGACGGACCCACGATGGCAACAGTCTCGCCGGCCTCGATGGTCAGGTTGAACTGACGCAGGATGGGCAGCTCGGGCCTTGCCGGGTAGGCAAAATGCACGTTTTCAAACTGTATCTTCAACCCTCCCGGAGCCGCTGGCATCTCGATGCCTTCCTGCGGCAGTCGGGTGTCCAGTGCAAGCAGTTCCACCAGACGATCGGTTGCACCGGCAGCCCGTTGAAACTCACCCAGCACCTCCGAGAGAGCGGCCGCACCGCCTCCCACAAAACCGGCATACATGACGAATTGCGCGAGCTGCCCCGCCGTCATGCTGCCGTCGCCCACGGCCCGGGCGCCGAGCCAAAGCACAGCGGTCAAGCCTGCGAAAGCCAAGCCGATGGCACAGAACAGCAGCGTGGCCCGGGTGCGGATACGGCGGCGCGCGGCTTCATAGGTCTGTTCGCAGCGTTGGGAAAAACGGTCGCTCTCACGACCTGTCTGATTGAGCGCCTGCACGGTGCCCACCTGTTGCAACACCTCGGTGGCCAGCGCATTGCTGTCGGCAAGCGTGTCCTGGCTGGCGCGAGACTGTTTGCGCAGCCTCCGGGCCAGCATCATGACGGGCAGTACCACCAACGTGACCACCACCATCACGGCACCTGACAGCATCGGACTGGTCAGCATCAGCATGATCAGACCCCCGGTAGTCGTGATCATGTGGCGCAGTGCAAATGAGAGCGAACTGCCGATCAACGTCTGGATAAGCGTGGTGTCAGCCGACAGCCGCGAGGTGACTTCACCCACCTTCAGCGTTTCAAAAAAAACCGGCCGCTGAATCAGCAGATGGCTGTAAACCCGAACCCGCAGATCAGCCGCGATGCGCTCGCCCAGCGAACTGACCATGTAGAAGCGCACACCGGTGACCGCTGCCAGCAGGAAGGTGACGCCAAGCAGGCCGGCAAACGCGCCCTCCAGTCCACCGTCGTGGCGGCCGCTCAGGTAGCCGCCGTCTACCAGGCCTCGGAACATCAGGGGTACGGTCAGCGCCAGGGCGGAGGACAGCAGCAGGGCGGCCAGCGCCGTCCATGCTACCGCGCGATGCGGCCGGATGAGATCTGCCAGCAGGCTGCGCAGGGTTGTAAGTGATTTGGTCTTTTTCATGTGTTCAGAGTTTCATCGGCTTCCAGTAGCCAGTCAATTCGAGGTAGCCCTTTCCCCAGCGCACGGTATCACCCGCGCTTGCCCCTTCCCGAGAAGTGCCAGAGTCCCGCGCTGCAGCCCCCGTCGGTCCTGCCGGGCGTCGGAACACTTGCACCGCACCCTCCCAATAGACCGTTCCGGTGCTCATGCGCGAATCCAGTTCCTGGTCGGGCATCAGGGGTCTGAGTTCGAACACGGTATGGTCCAGCACCAGACGCAAGCTGATCGGCCACTCGGTACCCGTACGCGGTGATGTCCATTTCTGTAGCACCTCAAACCGTATTTTGGCAAAAGAAACGACGCGACCATCTGCCAGTCGCAGCTGCGCATGTTGCCAGATATCGCCACCCGCGGCTGATGCCGCGTCTTTGCCCCGGATGCGGAAAGCCATCAACGAACTGCCGTCGTCCCCATGCAAGCCTACCCAGTCCCAGCCGACCGCCCGCTCATCCAGTACGCTGCTGGACCACTCATGGTCCATCCATGTCTTGCCCGTCAGCCGGCGCGTCAGCGCGTCCTTGCGCAGTCGCAGTTCAGCCCGGCTGGCCAGATGCGCAAGTGTTATGTAATGACTGGCCTGCTCGGCGCGGGGTCCTTTGCGCGAAAAGCCGGCATCGCCCTGTAGCCATTCGGGCTGAGTGGGCTCGAACTCGCAGCGCAGGTCCATTTCTGCTGAACGGATCTGTGCCACCCAAACCCCGTCGGCTCGCCGCTGCAACAACCATTTGCCGATGCGAAGTTCGAAACGGCCTTCGCTGTCCACCTCTGACATTCCGGTATCGGACAGCCCAGTGCGCCGCGCAATCTGGTCATGCACCAGTTTGCCGTTCTGGATGCTGGCAACGGCCACGTGGGCCAACAGCAATTGATGCGGCGCCATGCGGGCAGGATTGTCAGGGTCGCTGTGGGGTGCCGTCCGGAAGAATGTGATCTGGATGCCAATGGGCGAGGTGCCGTCGCCCCCCGCCTCAAACCAGCCGGTGAAATACCACCACTCGGTGCGGAATGATGGGTGGGCGCCATGATCCCGGGGCAGACGGATGCGATATGCAGGCAGGGCAGGCGCATGGTTGCGCGTGTCCTTGAGTGCAGCCTTCACGCCACCCGGAAAGCACACCGCCAATAAACTGGCCAGCAGAAGCCGTCGGGAGATTACCGTCTCACCCATGGTCTTCTTTCAGGATGTCCAGACAGTTGCCCCGCAGGGCAGCCCAGCCCGCCAGCGCCGCAGTCAGGCTGGCCAGCAGCAGCAGGGCGGCAGACAGAATCGCCAGCAGGCCCCATGGCATGTGCACTTCCATGGTCCAGTTGAATGATTGCGGGTTGACCACATGCACCAGAATCAGCGAAAACACCGTCCCCAAAAACAGGCCACTGCCAACGCCGGTCAGCGCCACTGAAAATCCTTCGGTCATCAACATCTTGAGCAGGTGTTTCATGTCGGCACCCATGGCCAGCAGGGCTGCAAATTCCTGTTTTCGGGCAAGAGCCGTGGCCGCGAATGTGCTGGCAATTCCCATCAGCCCTATCCCGATGGCAGCGGCCTCCAGCAGGTAGGTCACCGCGAAGCTGCGGTCAAAGATCTTCATGCTGATCTCACGGATGAATTGCGACTCTGCAAATTCAACCCGTGCGCCCCAGGGGTAGTCGGTCAACACAGCCTTCAAGCCCTGTGTCAGTTCGCCGATCGATATGTCAGCTTCGGGCCAGAAAGCGGCGTCGGTCAGCCGCAAGGCCAGTCCCAGCCCTTGTGCATCATCCAAGGCCATGACGATGCTGCCACCCTGTCGGGCATAGTCCCGCCAGATGCCGGCAATGTGTACTTGCCGACCCTGAAGTTCGGGAAGGGGAATCGTCACCACTTGTCCTTGCTGCCAGCCATACACCGTGCTGGTGGCCTCCGATATCCATATCGGGACGGCGCCATCGGGCCAGCGGCTGTCTGCCGCAACCACCAAGGGCAGTCTGGACTGCGGATTGCTGCGGTCAAGTGGACGCATCACCAGTGTCACCGGCGGTCGGGCGGCAGACAGGCTGACGGGTTGACTGGTCCAGAACTCAGCCCGCTCAACCCCTTTGACCGCACGCAATCGCTGCTGAACCTGTTCATCCATACCCACGAGATCGCCCGCCTGAACCCGCAGGTACAGAGGGGCGGGCAGCACTTCATCCAGCCAGTTGACCAGCGACTGGCGGAAACTGAACACCATGATGGCCATGGCAATCACCAAGGAAAAGCTGGCCACAATCCCGGCCAGAGCGATGCCGCTGTGTCCCGGGCTGTGACGGGTTTTCAGGTGGGAGAGGGCGGCCAGCGAACGGGGCTGTCTGACATCTGGCGTGAGAGTCTGCAGCAAGGCGGGCATACAACTGATGCCGCCAAACAGACCGCAGGCGATTGCCGCATAGCCTCCCAGGGGCAAGCCATTGATGGCGGGTACCAGCGCCAGCAGGGGGCAGAGCACCAAGCCAGCAAGTCCGCTCATCGGCCAGTGAGCGGCCATCGCCTGCTGCGCGCCCCCCATGCCGGATTTCAGTGCCGCCGTACCAGGTGTCTGCGCGGCTTGCGCTGCCGGTTTCCAGGCGCCGGCCACACTGCAGGCGCAGCCCAGCAAGACAAACAGCGCAGCATCGCAGACCGTGAGACTTAATTGCGGTTTGTAGGCCTGAAAGTATCCGCCACCCAAGTCGGCCCCCAGACGGTTGAGCACAGCACTTGCCGCGGCGATACCCAGAGCGGTCCCGGTCAGACTGCCCAGCAGTCCGGTGGTGAGGGACTCTGTCAGCAACTGTGCCCGCACGACCCCCGGGTCGGCACCCAAGGCGTTGAGCAGCGCCCACTGCCGGCTGCGTTCCATCGCCGCCAGTGTCTGGGAGGCATAAATGAGAAAACACCCGGTCAGCAAGGCAACCAAGGCCAGAATGGACAGGTTGACCCGGTAGGCTCTTGATACCGCAGCCCCCCGCGACCCCGCTTCATCCGGGTTGTCCAGCCAAAGACCCGCAGGCAGCATCTGCTCGATGCTGTTGTCCAGTTGTGTCAGCGACACCCCGTCGCCGGCTTTCAGGTCAATGCGATGCACCCGGTCCAGCAAACCCAAGCGCCACTGCGCCGCTGCGATGTCGGATACAGCCATCAGACTGTCGCCTGCGGTCTCGGTTAGCAGTCCTGCGACCCGCCACGACACCTCACCGTCTGTCCCGGTGGTGCGCAGCGTGTCGCCCTCTGCTGCATTCAGTCTTGCAGAAAGCGCCGGGCTCAAAAACACAGCATGACTGTCAAAAAAATCATCCGAGTCAGTCGCACGGCCAATCAGGTGGGGTGTTACCGATGCCGCACGCATAAAATCGATCCCCAACCACTTCACCGGCTTTTCAAGCCCCGCGATGCCGATCTCCAATTCAAGCACCGGCGAGACAGCAGAGACTGCGTCGACCTGCAGCAATTTGTCGACGATGCTCAAATCAAATCCGACTTTAGGCCCCCTGACCACCCGATCCGCTGTGCCGGAAAACTGCCTGACACCGCTGGCAAAACTGTCCAGCGCACTGGTATGGATCAGGTGTACGGCCAGTCCCAGTGCAATGCCCAGCGCGATAGCGATAACTTGCAAGGCGGTGCGAACGGGCCGCATCCTCATTTGCGATCCGATGCCAGACAGCCCCAGTTGCAGACCCGTCATCAGGGCTTTCATCATGCCAACGCCCTGTCGGTGAGTTTTCCTTCCTCCAGCCAGAGTTGCCGGTCCAGTCTCGCGGCAGCACGCTGAGAGTGGGTCACCATCACCAGAGCATTCCCCTCCTGCGTACATTGTGTGATCAAGAGGTCCAGCACCTGTTCTGCATGACGGGGGTCGAGGTTTCCGGTGGGTTCGTCCGCCAGAACCAGTCCCGGGTTGAGCGCTAGAGCCCGTGCGATGGCAACGCGCTGTTGCTCACCGCCTGACAATTCGGCGGGTTTGGCATCGGCCCGGTGGCTCAAATCGATGCGTTCGAGCAGGTCGTCTACACGTTTGTTGTCCGGCGTCCTGCCGTCGAGCAGCCAGGGCAGGGCGATATTCTGTCTGGCCGTCAGGTGGGGCAGCAGGTAGAAGGCCTGAAACACCAATCCAACCTGCTGTCGGCGCAGACGGTTGCGCTCTGCCTGCCTGATTTGCCACGGGTTGATGTTCGAGAGTCGGATTTCGCCGGAATCAGGTGCTTCCAGTCCAGCCAGAATGTGAAGGAGTGTAGATTTTCCGGTGCCCGATTCACCCAGAATTGCAAGACTTTGGCCGTGATTTACCTGTAGATCCAGCGCCGAAAACAGGGTTCTGGCGCCAAAGGATTTTTGGATGTTGTCACACGAAAGCAAGGCTGCATGCGGGTTTTGAGGTGCTGCTGACATGTGGGCTGCGGGGCATCCAGAGTTGACTCCGGCTTTGAGTGTGCCATGGCTTTAGGTAAACTGCGAAACAATCTTTCAAATTGCAACGTAAAATTGCACCTGCGAAAGCTTTCAACAGCCTGCGCGCTGATTACAATTAAACACATCGACAGCAAACAACTGCGTTGATTGAACAGAGGAGACTTTCAGATGGCCACCAACCCACAAGACGACAAGCGTAATCTGGCGGATCCGGCAGCGCTTGCCAAAGCATCACCCACAGCAGGCAAGCCGCTTGCGCCAACCACGCAGCAGCCCATCGTCGAAGCGGGCGCTGACGGTGACGAGATCGTAGACGCCAGTGTGGTTGGCGACGTGGCCGAAGCCGACGTGGAAGCCGAAGAAACCTCCGGTCTGTTTGGTGCCCTTGGTGGTATCGGTCTGACCGCTGGTGGGGCTGCCGCTGTCGGGGCAGGAGCGCTCGGTGTCGCGGCCATCGGCAGTCAAGGTGATACGGAGCAGAATCCGCCCGCAAGTGATGGTGCCGGTTCCGGTGGTCCCACGGGCACACCGCTCGATGTGGTGCTGGGCCCGATTGCTGATGCGGCAGGTGGCGGCGGCGGTGGTGCCGGTGGTCCCACGGGCACGCCGCTGGATGCGGTGCTCGGCCCGGTTGCTGATGCAGCAGGTGGTGGCGGTGGTGGAGGTGCCGGTGGCCCCACAGGTACACCGCTTGATGCAGTGCTCGGCCCGGTTGCTGATGCGGCAGGTGGTGGCGGTGGTGGTGGTGCTGCGCCCAGTCCGTCGGAAGGGGTTATTCCTAACTCCAATTCGCCGGCCGATATGGTCACCGATCCCATCAATGATGCCTTGATCACAGTCGCTTCACAGAACCCGGGAGACACCCCGGCGGAACCCATCCTCGGGCCATTGACCAATGTGGCCACTGGAGAGGGCTCCGGACTCGTTCCTGACAGCGGTACTCCGCTTGATGCTGCGACTAGTCAGGTCAACGCAGGTCTCGAAACAGTTGCGGCCGCCAACCCGGGTGATACACCGCTTGAGCCCCTGCTCGGGCCCTTGGCAACGGTTGTTTCTGGTGGAGATGGTACTGCTTCTGCAGCCTCCTCGTCCGGTGGTGCTCCCGATCCTACAGATTTGTTGACGGCCGGTTCTGCGGGCATCTCCAGCGCAGCAGGTGGCGCCGATCTGCCGGTAGCGCCACCATCAAGCCCCGTCTGACGGACCAGTCAAGCCAGGTCTTGATTTCAAAACGCCTCCTTCGGGAGGCGTTTTTCATGGTGAATTGCGTTTGTCTGCAATTTTTTGAATCCATTTTTTTGGTCTGTCGGTAATACACGTACAGAGTGCGCAAGCACACCACGAAACTCGAAACCGACAACACTGGAGAGATCACATGAACGCAGCCACCCGTAACGAATCTACAGCCAGCGCAGTTGCCGTCAAGGCAGGCAGCGCTAAAACCACGGCGCAGGCCAACGCCGCTCTGGCACGCCTGATCGCTGGGGAGGCGGGTGAAGGTCAGGAAGGTGTTGTTGAAGTAAGCGCTGACGCTGCAGCGCCTGCAGCCGAGCAAGTTGCTCAGCAAGCCGCCGACCCGGTTGCCGAGCAGGTGGCTGAAGTCGCGGCTGAAGAAGTTGCCGAAGAGGGGCTGATGTCTGGCCTGTTCGGACCGGAATTGCTGGCTCTCGGTGTCCCCGCTGCGGGTGTGGCAGGTGCCGTAGGCGTAATCTCCTCTGTTGGTTCCCGTAACACCGAGGCTGAAATGGCCGATAGCGGTGAAGGTTCCACCACGGGTCCTTTCCCCACAACGGGTACTCCCCTGGATGCCATCATCAACCCCCTGAACGCGGGTGCAAGTGGTGGCGCTTCCGGTGGCACCTCCGATGGTGGCGATTCGTCTGCCAGCAGCGGTCCTTTCCCGACAACCGGAACTCCGCTGGATATGGTGATCAACCCGATCAACGAAGGTGCCTCTGGTGGCGGCGCCGGTGGTGACACGGGTGGCAGTACCGGTCCCTTCCCGGAAACCGGCACTCCGCTGGACATGGTGACAGGCCAGATCAGCAGCGGCATTTCCAGCGGGGCAGACATGCTCGCCGGTACGCCCCTGGCACCGGTGGCTGAACAGTCTCCCTTTTGATTAAGCGTTCCTTTTCAAATGCAAAAGGCCGGTTTCCCGGCCTTTTTGCATGGTGCTTCACAGCGTTTGCACCACCGCTTCGCTCTGTGTTGGCGGTCGGCAGATCGTGGTGATTCCGCCCGCCATCAAGCGGTGAAACTCCCGATCGGGAGATGCTTATTCCGCAAGACCCCCGGCCACCGCACTGAAACCTGCGTCCACGTGCGTGATCTCCGCGGTAATGCCGCGAGCCAGATCTGACAACATGAAAGCCGCCACGTTGCCCACGTCCTCAATGGTCACATTGCGGCGCAATGGCGCGGTCTTTTCCACAGCGTCCAGAATCTTTCCGAATCCTTTGATGCCCGCAGCCGCCAGCGTCTTGATCGGACCAGCGGAGATGCCGTTACAGCGGATGCCGTGCTGACCCAGACTTTCAGCCAGATATCGCACAGCAGCTTCCAGAGACGCTTTGGCCAGGCCCATCGTGTTGTAGTTCGGCACCATCCGCTCCGCACCCAGATAACTCAGGGTGATGACGCTCGCGTCGCGTCCCTTCATCAGAGGCAATGCCGCCTTGGCCAGTGCCACCAGGCTGTACGAAGACACGTCGTGGGCTATCCGGAACGCTTCGCGGCTGGCGCCTTCCAGGAAGTCTCCGGCAATCGCCTCACGGGGTGCGAACGCGATGGCATGCACCAGTCCGTCCAGGGCGCCCCAAGTTTGGGTCAGTTCTGCAAACACGGCATCGATCTGCGCGTCTTCTGTCACATCGCAGGGAAACACCAGGCTTGAGCCAAAGTCTGCCGCCATCTCGGATATGCGGTCACGGAAGCGTTCCCCCTGATAGGTGAAGGCCAGCTCTGCACCCTGCTGGTGGCAGGCGCGCGCGATACCATAGGCAATGGACCGGTTCGACAGTACGCCGGTGATCAAGATTTTTTTTCCCTGAAGGAAACCTGACATGACTTGCTCCTGAGGTGTGGAATGTTCAACGTGTTCTGCAGCGCATTATAAGAGGCTTGTGCGGGCGGGTGAGGGTGCCGGTGACAGGCTTGTCGGATGTATGACCTGTTTTCCGCCTTGATTTCTGTCCGGACAGGTGTCGTTTCCAAGGAAAAACCATCGTCATTTGACAGAAGTTTAGACTGCCGTATAATTGCGGATTCCTTAGGCGCGTAGCTCAGTTGGTTAGAGCACCACCTT
>SXGQ01431381.1_pt1 | contig 10095 bp, 9 predicted proteins | sample 3178371 | NCBI WGS metagenome assembly SXGQ01 (sample SAMN11356859, study PRJNA531348) | freshwater metagenome | isolation source: freshwater sample F1-20 | place: China: Fuxian Lake, Yuxi | collected 2017-12-25 | reverse complement strand
TGACCAGCACGTTCACCTTCAACAAGATGAGACGCTCGACAGCTTTTTTGATGATCGACGCATCTGCGAACGGACTGTCGATCATGAACGAGACGTTCGTCGACGAGACCGACACCGAGCTCGGTGCGACGCTCGCCATGACCATCACCACTTCAGCCCGGTCAAGGTCGTAGAGGTCCAGGTTCGCCGGGTTGCGTTCGCCTTGCGGTACCGGTGTCGCCGCAAACTGCCACAACTGAATCGGCCCCGTGCGCAACGCTGCGAAAAATTCATTGACATCGGTAGGAACCACGGTCGAGGTCGTCGACGTGTCGGCCGCGCCGGTGGTCGGCACCGATGTCGCCGGTGATGACAGAGACGTACCGGCAATCGCCGTCCACAGGGACTTCATTCGCGCGAGGCGTTGACTCTCAGGGGCACCACGTTGCCTTGCGAGCAAAGCCGTCGCCATCTGCTCGGGCGTCATCACTTGCTCTCCGGCGACCGCGATCTGCCGCACCGACCCGTCGAGCGACGTGTCATACACATCAGAGTCGATGACGACCGTGCGGTCACCAACGGATTGCAACATCGCCGTCAGGTCGGCAACATCGACCTTGGCTGACGCAGCAAACGATACGTTCAAGAGTCCCTCGACATCGATTGCGAACGCGTCGAATCCGGACTCGCGGTACGTGTCTGCGACACGGTGAATTGTCCCTGTGCGTCCGATGCGCGCATTCGAACCGACGGGTACTGACACGATCGTGCCGCCGCGCCCACTCGGCGAGAGAGCGAACACGGCGATCATCGCGATCTCGTCGCGCGCATCGACTCCAGCAAGCAGTGCGGCAGGGGTCGACGGAATTCTGATGGTGCTGTCTGCCGTGACGTTTCGTCCGTCCGTCGAATTGAGAAGTGTCGTTGCGCTCACCACCAGACCTGCGGGAAGAGCGACGAGTGCGACGATTCCAAGAACGATGGCCGTGATCATGCGCCGACGGCGACGCTCGGGAATTGCGCTCATGAGGCCGTGTTGGCGGTCAGTGGTTGGCGACGACTGTCATCGACGTACAGATGACGAGCGTGAATGACGTCAAGGACGGAACGGGGCAAGAAATGATTGGTGTCGCCACCGTCAGAGAGGCGTCGGCGCAGGTCAGTGCTCGAGCACTCGATAACAGGTGTGTCGACACGAATCCAGTCGATGGAACGCGGTAGCGACAACTCGTCATCACTACGTGCGATGACGACGAAGTGCACGATCGCTGCCAACTCATGCCAACGATGCCACGACTCGACACGTGCTGCAGTGTCGCCACCGACGATGACGAAGATGTCAGTGTCGGGTGCAGACGAGAGAATGTCGCGCACCGTGTCGAAAGTGAATGTCTGTCCACCGCGCACGATCTCTGCGTCTGACACTTTGAGCCCAGGCACCCCTGCGCACGCGGCGCGAGTCATCTCAAGACGGGCATCGGCAGGAGTCACGACGCGCACGGCCGACTTCTGATACGGGTCGCTTGCGACCATCATGAGGACGCGGTCGAGCCCGAGGGCATGGCGCACGTTCACAGCCGCCGCGATGTGACCCACGTGCGGGGGGTCGAACGTGCCCCCGAACAGTCCTATTTGTAGCGGCACGGAGACCAAGTGTAGGTCCGGCCCCGTGCTGACACCCCTGTGCCACAAGGGTTTCAGCCGACAACGAGGGGACGCGCACGTCGGGACGAATGCATCTCAGAAAATGTGAAATTGGGGGGCGACAAACGAAACGGAAAGTGTTATTCTCACATTTCCCCAAAATTGACACCCCCACCCACCAGTTGTTCCGCAACCCCCGCGTGTCTGACGCCACCCGTCAGATGGGAACAACACCACAGGACACACGGTTACACGATCCATCATGAATGACTCAATTGGTCTCTATCTGAACGAAATTGGCAAGGTTGCCTTGCTCACAGCCGAGGACGAGCGCGAGCTCTCTAAGGCCATCGAGGCGGGCCGCGATGCGGCCAAGCGCCTCGAATCTGGCGAGCGTGGTGCCGCCCTCCGACGCGACCTGCGTAACGCTGCCGCGGCAAAGGACCGGTTCATCCGCTCGAACCTCCGCCTCGTCGTCTCTATCGCGCGTCGGTACCCCCTGCCCCAGGGCATGGACCTCCTCGACCTCATCCAAGAGGGCAACCTTGGTCTCGAGCACGCGGTCGACAAGTTCGACTGGCGCCGTGGCTTCAAGTTCTCCACCTACGCGACGTTCTGGATCCGTCAGGCCATCGGTCGTGCGCTCGACCAGAAGGCCAGCCTCATCCGCATTCCTGGCGATCGCTCGGCCAGCTTGCGCGCTGCTTTGCGTCAAGCAAGTGGTGATGGAGAGACCCTCGATGCAGGCAATGCAGAGTTGCACCGTCTCACCACCCCAGTGTCGCTCGACAAGACCGTCGGCGACGACGGTGATGCCACCCTCGGCGACCTCATGGACAACGGGCAGGGAACCCCTGAAGACGCCGTCATGGCGTTGGTCGACAGCGAACTACTGAGTGAACTGCTCGGCACTCTCGACGAGCGTGCTCGTTACGCCGTTGAGGCTCGTTTCGGTCTCATCGATGGTGAGCGCAAGAGCTTCCGTGAAGTCGGCGAAGACCTCGGTGTCACCGCTGAAGCCGCACGTCGTCTTGTCAGCCGCGCTGTCGAAGGTCTCCGCGAGGACGCCGAGCGCATCTTGGCTGCCTGAGTCGCCTCGTCGGCGACTCTCGCGCAAAATTCGCTTTGCAAATCGCCTGATCCCCCGCAAGGCTGTGGACCATGGCTCGTAGTTGGACTCCGTCTTCCTGGACGGCGTACCCCGCCGCACAACAACCCGATTGGCCAGACCACGCGGGTCTTGACCGTGCGCTGAAACACATCGCGTCGTACCCGCCCCTCGTGTTCGCCGGTGAAGCTCGGTCGCTGCAATCCTCGCTCGCCAAAGTGGCCGCCGGAAATGCCTTCTTGTTGCAGGCCGGAGATTGTGCCGAGAGCTTCGAAGAATTCTCCGCCAACAACATCCGCGAGAAGTTGCGTGTCATCTTGCAAATGGCAGTGGTGCTCACCTATTCGATGGGCGTGCCGGTGGTGAAGGTCGGACGCATGGCTGGGCAGTTTGCAAAGCCTCGTTCGAGCCCCACAGAAAAAGTCGGTGACCTCGAGATTCCCTCATTCCGCGGACACATCGTGAATGACCCCACGCCGACAGAGGCTGCGCGCATGCCAGACCCCGAACGGCTCGTGCAGGCATACCACCAGTCAGCAAGCACGTTGAATCTGTTGCGCGCGTTCACCAAGGGTGGTTTTGCAGATCTCAATCGAGTTCACGCCTGGACTCAAGAGTTCGTGGCATCAAGTCCGGAAGGTCAGCGTTACGAATCGCTCGCTGCCGAAATCGAACGTGCACTGCTCTTCATGCGCGCGTGTGGTATCGACACAGAGAACACGTCTGCATTGCATGAAGTCGATGTGTTCACCAGTCACGAAGCACTCATCCTCGGCTACGAAGAAGCCCTCACCCGCCAAGACTCGCTCACAGGTGGTTGGTACGACTGCTCTGCACACATGTTGTGGATCGGCGAGCGCACTCGACAGATGGACGGAGCACACATCGAGTTCTTGCGCGGTGTCGGCAACCCTGTCGGTTGCAAGATCGGTCCCGGAACAGACCCTGAATGGGTTCTTGAGCTGTGCCAGGTGCTAAACCCCGCACGAGTGCCGGGCCGCCTCACTCTCATCTCTCGTATGGGCGCCGACAAAGTGGAAGATGAACTGCGTCCACTGTTGCGCGCAGTTCACGACGCCGGACACCCGGTGGTGTGGGCATGCGATCCAATGCACGGAAACACCTACGCCACACCGTCTGGGCGCAAGACCCGTCACCTCGACACGATCATCGGGGAAATCGCCGGTTTTGTGCGAGCCCACAAGGCTGAGGGCACATGGCCAGGTGGCATCCACATCGAACTCACCGGCGACGACGTCACCGAATGCCTCGGTGGTGCAGACGATCTCGGCAATGATGACCTCGATGATCGTTACGAAACAGTCTGCGATCCGCGACTGAACGGAAGGCAATCACTTGACCTTGCATTCCGCGTCGCCGAGCTCATTCGCGCCAACGGCATCTGACGGCTCCTCCGCCATGACCGACGCGCTCGCCGGACTGGTCGCCGGCTGGCCACCGAAAAACGTCTCGATCGCTGTCGTCACGTCGTCAGGCCCCGTCACTCGCGGCGACATCGACCGTGACTACCGCATCGCATCGGTGAGCAAACTTCTCACTGCGTACGCGACCCTTGTCGCGGTCGAAGAAGGCATCACGTCGCTCGACGCAGCTGTCGGGCAAGAGTCCTGCACTCTCCGCCATCTGCTTGCACACGCTGGTGGATATCCATTCGAGGGTACGCAACCGGTGAACGCCCCGGGTCGAAAGCGGATCTATTCGAACACTGGCTACGACATGATCGCATCGCACATCGAGACGTGTTCGTCGCTTCCTTTCGCGCGCTATCTCCGTGAATCGGTCTGCGAACCACTCGGCATGTCGAACACGGTGCTTGCTGGCTCGGCAGCAAAAGACGTTCATTCCACCGCGCGCGACCTGGCGGCATTCGTCACCGAGATGCGTGCACCGATGCTCCTGTCTCGCGACACGTGGATGGATGCGATCGCGCCACACTTCGCAGAACTAGACGGCATTGTTCCGGGGGTTGGCCGATTTTCCCCCTGCTGGTGGGGTCTCGGACCAGAGCTGAAGGGTCACAAGCACCCGCACTGGCTCGGTGAGCGAAACAGTGCGTCGACGTTCGGGCATTTCGGTGGAGCCGGCACCTTCGTCTGGGTCGACCCGGTCGCCGACATCGGATGCGTGATGTTGTCCGACCTCGGCTTTGACGACTGGGGCCTCACCTTCTGGCCGACATTCAACGACGCGATTGTCTCGGAGAAGTTCATGTCATGAAACTTCAGAGCGGCGACCGAGTGATGGTGCGCACCGTCGATGATGACGGGTTGCCGATTCTTCGTTACGGCAACGTCTGCGAACAGTCCAACGACGACGGACCCATCGTCGTCATCTACGACGACTTGTCCGGAACCGACATCGTCGACGCATCCGAAGTGAGCCTCGTCGACATCACCACGATCGAATTAGTGCTCCACGGTTTTGATCTGTCCGCTGACCCTGACTTGCGCCAAGGCCTCGCTGCGATGTGGCGCGCAGAAGCCGACGTTGCCGGCGTGACCGTGCTCAGCATGTTTCACCTTGGCGCCGGCTTGCGCGACAGCAGCGACACGTGGGCGCTCGCCGAAGTCTCTGACGGCACCGACACTTTCGTCGTGCGCGTGCACACGAACCCGAATTCATCGGACACTGTGACCGTGCGCGCAGACCGCCCCAATCGCTGGGACTGGTAACGTGAACGAGACAAAAAAGAGCGGCATGGGAGTGCTGTTGGTGTGCGCATTTCTTGCCGCGGTGTCGAATTCCGGCATCTTTGCGGCACTGTCAGACCTGCAAGACAAGTACGGCTTCAGTGATGCGGGCCTCGGCTATGTTGCCGCCGCTGGATTTCTCACCTCTGTCGTCGTGTCCATCACCGTCGCACCGTTCGCTGACCGAGGACATCCGAAGACATTGGTCATCGCCGGACTTGCCGTCTCGGCTGCGGGTTCTGCCCTGTTCGCACTCAGTGGCTCACTGTTCGCGTTCATCGTGGCACGAGGACTGATCGGCGCAGCGATGGGAACTGCCGGCCCCGCCATCCGAGCCCTCGCAGCGAACCTTGACCCATCACGAGCGGCAGAGCGGCTCGGTCGGTTGCGAGGCATTGAGATGGCTGGTTTCACAGGTGGTCCACTCATCGGTGCATTACTGATTGAAGCGACGAGCGTGAACGGCATGTTCGTGTTCTTCTGCAGCTTCGCACTGTTCGCATTATTCGTCGTCATGCCGCGGCAATTGCCAACGCTTCCTTCAACGGGCGAATCGCAGCGATTGAGTCTCGGCCTGTTGCGACTACGGCCAATTCGTGCAGCATCGATCGCATCGCTCACGTTGTTCCTGCCCGTCGGCATTTATGACGCTTTGTGGGATCGTTACGTCACCGATCGCGGCGGCACCAACCTCATGGTCGGGCTGTCGTTCCTGCTGTATTCGATTCCGTTCATCATGTTCGGTGCGCGTGGTGGACGCATCGCTGACCGTCGAGGGGCCCGCACAATGGCGCTCGTTGGTATCGCATGTGCGGCGCCGGTCGTGTGTGTCTACGGACTTCTCACGAACGCGTGGCTCATCGTGTTGTTTGGAACGGTAGAAGGTCTCGTTGGCGCACTCGCGCTGCCGGCAGCGCAGTCGATGATGGCTCGCGCAGCACCAGAGGGACGTGCCGCTGCAGCACAAGGACTGATGGGCGCCGGTGATCTGTCAACGGCGGCACTCGTGTCGCTGATCGCACCGATGATTTACGGCTCAGCCGGACCAGAGGCGACATTCGCCGTCGCCGCTGGAGCGATGGCCGTGCTCGGACTCGTCGTTGCGTATGAGAGTCGGGAATCGCGTGACTAGCTGAGACGCTCGATGATCATGGCCATTCCCTGACCGCCACCGACGCACATGCTCTCGAGCCCGTACTGCTTGTCTTCCCATTGAAGACCGTTAATGAGCGTCGACATGATGCGCGCACCGGTCATTCCAAACGGGTGACCGAGTGCGATGGCTCCACCATGCACATTCAACTTCTCCATCGGAATGCCGAGATTGCGAGCCGAAGGAAGCACCTGCGCTGCGAATGCCTCGTTGATTTCAACCAGGTCGATCTGATCAATGGTCATGCCGGCTCGCTTCAGAGCTTGACGACATGCCTCGACCGGACCAAGTCCCATGATCTCAGGGTTCAATCCGGACACTCCGCTCGACACGATGCGTGCGAGCGGAGCGATACCGAGCTGCTTTGCTTTCGTGTCGCTCATCACCATCACTGCTGCAGCACCGTCGTTCAAGGGGCATGCGTTGCCGGCGGTGATTTTTCCGTCAGGACGGAACACCGGCTTCAGCTGCGAAGTCGCCTCGTAATTGGTCCCCGCACGCGGGCCGTCGTCTTTCGACACGACGGTTCCGTCCGGAAGCGTCAACGGTGTGATCTCGCGAGCAAAGAAACCGTCCTCAATCGACTCACACGCGAGGTTGTGGGAACGCACACCGAAGTGGTCCATGTCTTCACGTGACACATTCTCGATTTCCGCCACGTTCTCGGCGGTCTGACCCATCGCGATGTAGGCATCGGCAAGTCCCTGCTGCGGCGACCACTTTGGCTGACCACCCTGTGCACGCAGTGCACTGTGTTCCATCGCCGTCTTGAAGATGTCGTTCGGCGCGGTGTCTGCGCGACCGTGCACATAGCGACTCACGGTCTCGACACCTGCGGCGATGAAGCAGTCGCCTTCACCGGCGCGAATGGCGTGTGCGGCCATACGGATGGTCTGCAGACTGGATGAGCAGTAACGATTGACTGTCACGCCAGGGACGTCATCGAGACCAGCCAAAATCGCAGTCATACGCGCCACGTTGAAACCACTTTCACCGGCTGGTTGACCGACGCCCATCATCAGGTCTTCGATGTCTGAGGCCTTGACCTGCGGCACCTTGGCCATTAGGGCCTTCACGATCTGGGCGGACATGTCGTCTGGACGCAGATCGATGAGCGAGCCCTTCTGAGCGCGGCCGATGGGGCTACGGGCGGTGGCGACGATGACTGCTTCTGGCATGGAATTTCCCTTCACGACTCCCGCACGCATGCGAGACGGCTCGCAAAGAGTAGCCAAGGAGACCCGCTCTCAGGGAGTTGGGTGCGATGGCTGATGTGTCGCCTCAAAGGTCAGAGAGCCGCTCACCGCGAGCATCGGCGGCCGCGAGCACACGTTCCAATTCCTCGAGCTGAATCGCGTCGCGCACCCCGAGCAACCGTGCATAGAAACGCAGGCCCTTCGGAGTGCCCGTCACTCGCACGGGGATTCGCATTCCAAGGTCAGCCCCGTATTCGTTCGGGATGTCCACCGATTCGACCCCGGCTGCGTGCAAATCCGTCTCGTCTGCGGCAAGCTCTCCACCATTCATCTGATACAAATCGGCATCAACGAAGAAGGTGAACTCGGCCATGGCGCCGAACCTATCTGTCCGGTGAATTGCGGTGTCGAGTCGGGCAATACAGTCAGAGGCATGGAACTCCCCGTGGTGCCCCTTGACGACATCGATCTCTCGCTCAACGAATTCTGGACGAAGGATCGCGCATACAGAGAAGGTGCGTTCAAGACGCTGCGCGACGAATCGCCCTTCCATTTCTTCCCCGAAGCACTCATCGAGGACTCACCGTTTCCCCGCGGCCCGGGTTACCGCGCGCTGACGCGTCACCAAGACATCTGGCATGTCAGCCGCAACCCGCAGATCTTCTGCAGCGGCAAAGGCTCAAACATCGGTGACATGCCGACAGAGTTGAACGAGTTCTTTGGTTCGATGATCAACATGGACGACCCGAAGCACTTTCGTCTTCGCTCCATCGTGTCGAAAGGCTTCACCCCGAAGGAAATTTCGCGCGTCGAAGAACAGGTGAAAGTGCGTGCGGTGAAGGTCGTCGACCGTTTACTCGAGAAGTTCCCCGGCAAGTCGTGCGATTTCGTGGAAGAGGTCGCAGCGCTTCTGCCATTGCAGATCATCTGCGACATGATGGGCATTCCTGAGAGCGACGAGCGCCAGATTTTCAATTGGACGAACGTGATTCTCGGTGTCGGTGACCCCGAATTCGTCGGATCGTACGAGGACCTGCTGAAAGCCGGCATGGAGATCTTCGCCTACGCACAGGCGCTCGGCGAAGATCGTGTGAAGAGCCCGAAAGACGACGTGACCTCAGCGATGATGAATGCTGTCGTCGATGGCGAGCGACTCACGGCGCAAGAGTTCGGCTCGTTCTTCATTCTTCTGGTCGTCGCCGGCAACGAGACCACGCGAAATGCGATCAGCCATGGCATGAAGTTGCTCACTGACCACCCCGACCAGAGACACAAGTGGTTTAACAATTTCGAAGAGCACACACGCACAGCCGTGGAAGAAATCGTCCGGTATGCGACTCCTGTCATTCACTTCCGTCGAACTGCGACGGAAGACACTGAGATCAACGGTCAACCCATCAAAGAAGGCGAAAAAGTCGTCATGTGGTACTGCTCGGGCAACCGTGACGAGCGGGTGTTCACCGACCCACACACTTTCGACGTGGCTCGCCCACTCGCCCCCGCGCAAGTCGGGTTCGGAGCTGGCGGCCCACACTTCTGCCTTGGCGCGAACCTGGCACGCCGCGAGATCGGTGTAATGTTCGACGAAATTCGCAAGCGCGTGCCGTCACTACACATCACGAGCGAGTCTGCATATCTGCAGAGTGCCTTCATCAATGGCATCAAGCGCATGCAATGCGCGTGGGACTGACGCGCACGCACGAGTCTGAACTACGGGCGCGAAAAGGCCGGGCTGGTCGCTTTCGCTGGAATTGCGTCAAGTCGGCGCGCGATATCTGCATGAGTCGGCCCGAATTGGTCTGCAAGTGGGCGAAGTGCGTCGAGATCAAAGCCGTACACGCGTGACGCAGTGCCGGCGAGCAAAGTCTGCAGCTCGTGGGGGCCCCAATCAGAGAACACCAGGCGCAATGATTCGCGTGTGTATGGGTATGTCGACTCGTGGTGCGGGTAATCACTTCCCCACATCACTCGCTCGATTCCAACTTCACGGATGATGGCAGCGTCAGATGGGCTCGGATACGCAGACCCGATGAAACAGTTGCGATTGAAGTATGTGCTCGGCGTTTCTTTCAGAATCTGATCAGGCTCGAACGCGATCTCACCGAGGCGACCTTTCACCATCTCACTATGGAAGTAGTCCATCGACCGCAACATCTCAGGTACGAATTTGATGCCGACTTCGGTGAGGACGAAGCGAAGACCAGGAAAGCGTTGGAAGACGCCACCCCAGATCAGGTGCCACACCGCGCGGTCAGCCCACCATGGTGACTCCATGGCGAACACGATCATCGTGGCGGGATGATT
>SXGQ01319802.1_pt1 | contig 10095 bp, 7 predicted proteins | sample 3178371 | NCBI WGS metagenome assembly SXGQ01 (sample SAMN11356859, study PRJNA531348) | freshwater metagenome | isolation source: freshwater sample F1-20 | place: China: Fuxian Lake, Yuxi | collected 2017-12-25 | reverse complement strand
GCCGAGCCGCGTCTTGGTCTGCCCCTCGAACTCGACGTTCTCCATGCGGATGTGGACGACGGCCATCAGGCCCTCGCGGATGTCGTTGCCCGAGAGGTTGTCCTTCTTCTTCCAGAGGCCGCTTTTCCGCGCGTAATCATTGAGGACGCGGGTGTGGGCGGCCTTGAAGCCGGTCTCGTGGGTGCCGCCCTCGCCAGTCCGGATGCAGTTGCAGAAGGAGGTCACGACGTCGCCGTAGCCGTCGTTGTACTGCAGGGCGACCTCGACCTCGACGCCCTGATGCTCGCCGCGGAACGAGAACGGCGGGTGCAGGACGTCGGCGTCGGCGTTGGCGTAGGCGACGAACTCCGCGAGCCCGCCTGGGAAGCTCCACGTCTCGTCGAAGGCGGGCGGCGACGCCTCACCCTCCTCGACGGGCGGCAGCTCGGCCTCGGCCCCGCGGGCGTCCTGGAGCCGGATGATGAGCCCGGGGTTCAGGTAGGCCAACTCACGCAGGCGCGAGGCGATGGTCTCGACGCTGTAGCGGGTCTTCGGGAAGATCTGGTGATCGGGCTTGAACCGGACCGAGGTCCCGGTGCGCCTGGACGTGCCGATGACGTCGAGGCCTGACTGCGGCACGCCGCGCGCAAAACGTGGCCGGTGCTTGTGACCATCGCGCTCGATGACGACCTCGAGCCACTCGGAGAGCGCGTTGACGACTGACGCGCCGACGCCGGGGAGGCCGCCCGAGACCTTGTAGCCGCCCGCGCCGAACTTGCCGCCCGCGTGAAGTTTTGTGAAGACCACCTCGGAGGTCGGGATGCCGAGCTCTGGGTGGCGACCTGTCGGGATGCCGCGCCCGTCGTCCGAGACGAAGACCACGTCGTCGGGCTCGAGGCGGACCACGATGCGGCGGCAGAAGCCAGCGAGCGCCTCGTCGACGGCGTTGTCGACGATCTCCTGCTCGAGGTGGTGAAGGCCGCGTGACGAGGTCGAGCCGCTGTACATGCCAGGCCGCACGCGGACGGGCTCGAGGCCCTCGAGCACCTGGATGTGCGCGTCGGAGTAGGCTTCAGGGGTCGCGGACATGGCGGACTCCTCGGGGGGTGATGGGCCGGGTCGGGGCGGGCTGGTTCAACGAGGCCGGGCTGCAGGGCGGGGCGGCGGGCCGGGGCTGCGATGGCCGAGGTGTGTAGGACGAAGGGGCGCGCATGGGAAGTTTACGAGGCGGCGGCTTGACGCCGAGGAGCGATGTTCTTACGATCGTGTGCATGCATCCTCACGCCATTCTTCACGATGTTCATGGGGACACCCAACGTCCTTCGCCCGAAGGCCTGGTGAAACCCGTAGCCCCCGAGCGGAGCGACCGCCATGTCGACCGGGTGTCGATAACCCTCGAGGCGCAGCTCGGCGCGGAGGTTCGGTCGGCCGCACAACGCGCAGACGTCAGCCTCTCCGCCTGGATAGCCGAGGCGGTGGCGGACCGCCTGCGGCATGAGGCGATGGGGCAGGCGCTCGCGCTGTGGCAGGCCGAAGACGGGCCCTTCACGCCGACCGAGCTGCTGCTCGCGGAGGAGACCCTGGCCGTCGGCGTCGCGCCGAGGCCCGCCATCCGGCGCCGGAGCGCCCGCGGATGAAGGTCGTGCTCGACGCGGGGGCGCTTGTCGCCATCGACCGGCGAGACCGGAAGATAGGCGCCCTCCTCGCCGGGCTCCACGCGCGGCGAGTGCCGTTTCACACGAGCGCAGCGGTCGTGGCGCAGGTCTGGCGCGACGGACGCATGCAGGCCCTGCTCGCGCGCGCCCTCGGAGGTGTGCGGGTCGTCGGGCTCGGGTCGGGCGATGCGCGGACGATCGGCGAGCTGCTGGGCCGCTCGGGGACGACCGATGTCGTGGACGCGCACGTGGCCCTCCTCGTCGAGGACGGCGACCGCCTGCTGACGAGCGACGTCGACGACTTGTCGCGGCTGCTCGCGGTGACAGGCAAGGCCGCGCAGGTCATCGCGGTTTAGGCGTGCGTTGGGCTTCAAGGGGCAGTGCTCCGTGGCGGGGGACGAACCTCAGGGTTTGGCTCAGGTGCCGGCGTAGAGCCCGCGCACCCACGTGAAGGTCTCCGCGTCGAGGTGCAGCTGGCTCGCGCGGGCGGCGGCCTCGACCTGGGCGAGGTTGCGTTGTCCGAGCAGGGCGCAGGCCCTCTGGGTGTCGTCGAGGACCGCGGCGACGAGCGCCCCGAGGACCGCATCGGGCTGGTCGGGGAAGCGGGCGCGAACGGCGGCGGCCGTCGATGCGAGGCGCGCGAGCAGGGCGGGGTCGCGGAAGCCGCTGTCTCCGTTCCGGAAGTCGCCCTGCGGGAAGGTGGTGGGCTCGGTGTACTTCCCGAGCAGCAGCCCGTGGCGGATCGGCGAGAAGAAGGCGAGCCCGCAGTCGTGCGTCTCGCACCAGGACGCGAGCCCGCTGCTGTGGAACGTGTCGTGCGTGACGTTGCGGTAGGGCTGCACGACGTCGGGGTCGACGCGGGCGATGACGCGCATGATGTTCGCGTCGTCCCAGTCCGAGAGTCCGATGAAGCGGATCTTGCCGGCGTCGCGGGCCTGCCTCAGCAGCGCGAGCGCGTCATCGAGGCGCGCGTCGCCCGGCCCGAAGCCGCAGTGATGCAGGTAGTAGAGGTCGATGACGTCGGTCCGCAGGCGCCTCAGCGAGTTCTCGAGCTCGCGCGCGACGAGGTCGGGGTGGAAGAAGCCGTCGAAGCCGCCCGTGTTCCAGCCGACCTTGGTGGCGAGGAAGACGCGATCGCGTCCGACCATCGGCCACATGCCGCCGATGAGCTCCTCGGAGCGGCCATTGCCGTAGACGTCGGCCGTGTCCCAGTGGTTGATCCCGAGCTCGGCGGCGCGGAGGAGCGCCTCGCAAGCGGTCGCGTCATCGTGGCCCGACCAGCCGATGTGTGCCTTGCCAGCCATGTTCTCGCCGCCGTAGGCCCAGGTGCCAAGCGAGATGCGGGAGACGCGAGCCTCGGTGCGGCCGAGGCGGATCTGCGGGATGGACGTGGACATCGGGACATCTCCGAGCGGGGGGGCTCAAGGAAGGTGCGAGAACCTGACAGGCGTCTCGTGCGTCGGTTCTCACTCGGTCGCGAGGCGCCATCGGGCAAACGCCGGGCGTTCGGCGCCTGCGCTGTCAACGAGTCCCTCGATGAGCGCGGTCCGGGTCGCGTCGGCCCGCGGCCCGAGGTCGCCGAGGTGGTCGCAAAAGTCCGTGTCACCGCTGCATGGGCAGGACGCCAGCGTCGCGGTCGGCCCGGCGTCGGCGTGGTGACGCCACGCGAAGAATGGCATGCTGGCCGCCTTCGAGGCCGCGATCGCGAGGTCGAGCCACCGAATCTGCTGCTCGGCGTCGCTTGGGAGGAAGGTGACGCAGGGGTTGCCGACGCGGGTCGCGAGGGGGACCGCCGGGAGGGCGGTGCCCAGCACGGCGGCGGCGCTCGCCCAGCCCGCGACCGCCGTCACCGCGCTAGAGAGGTAGGAGGCCGGGATCGGGGCTGTCGGCGCGTCAATGAGGACGGCCGCTGGGTAGCTTTCGAGGCCGACCAGATCGGGTGCCGAGGGGCCGGTGAGCGCCTCCGACCAGGCTGTGCCGAGGGCGGGCGCCCGGATCGCGAGGCAATCCGCGAGCGCGACCCCGGCGCAACGCCCAGGCCTGCGCGGGAGGCCGTGGAGGTCTTCCACATCAACGCCGACCGTCAGGGTCGGGACGACGAAGGGGGGAACGCCAGGTGGCTGTTCCGAGTCGGCGAGCGCGCGGACGCGGGCGATGGCGGCCCCGACGAAGGCCAGCGCGCTGCGCCAGGGTCCGTCACCGCACTGCGCCTCGAGGAGGTTCAGGCGGTGGCCGACGACCAGGTGGGCGGGACGGGCGCGGTTGGCGAGCCACGCGACGTAGCGCGCGAAGCGGTCGCGGAGGTCGTCGGGTCGCGTCTCGGTCGCCGGATCGAAGCACGGTCGGAAGGCCGAAGGGTCCACGATCAGGCGCCCGTTCGCCTCACGCGCCTCTGCGGCGAGTGTCCCGAAGTCCGGAGCGAGCGGTGACACCACGAGCGCGAAGGGGCGGCCGTCGGCCTGCAGCCTGGAAATGGCCGCGTCGATCGCGTCGAGCCACGGCGCGGGGGGCGCGTTCGGGGCATCGGAGGGGCCACCGAAGGCGTCCCAGGGGATCCCGAGGTGGTCAAGCGGAGCGAGGATCAGGGCCGCCTCCGGGTCCGCGCGCGAGACATCGAGCGTCTGCTGCGGCACCGCGGCGACGTCGTACCCCACGGCCCACGAGGCCGCTATCCATGGTGTCGGGGCGGGCGCTTCGGGGGTCGCCGGGTCACCGCAGGCTGCGAGTGCGAGGGCGCCACACAGCGGGGACAGGCGATTCAGGAGGGGACGCAGCATGGGTGGCTCCTTGGGGCCGGCACCGACGTGCATGGCGGACAGGGCTGGCGTGAATGGGGTCGGCGGGGCGATGCACGCGGACCGCCGAGGGCGCGAGCCTGTACGAACGCTCAGGTCTCGGTCAATCCCTTCCGCGCCGATTCCGGTCCGGGACGCGGGGGCTTGTCGCGCCGCGACCGGTGCTTACAGCGCGGCCCCATGGCCGAGCCCACGACGCAATCCCGGAAAGATGACCACCTCCGCATCGCGCTCGACGAGGCGGTCGAGGTGCGGTCCCCCGTGGGCTTTGAGGCGGTTCGGCTGTCGCACGAGGCGTTGCCCGAGCTCGATCTCGCGGACGTGGATCCGTCCGTGACCTTCCTCGGGCGCCGCCTCGCGTTTCCGCTGCTCGTCGGCAGCATGACGGGCGGGACCGAGCGGGCGGCCGAGTTGAACCGGAACCTCGCGCTCGGGGCCGCGCGCGCGGGGGTCGGCATGTTCCTCGGGTCGCAGCGCGTCATCCTCGAGCGGCCCGAAACCGCGGCCACCTTCGCGGTCCGCGACCACGCGCCCGACCTCCCGCTGCTCATCGGCAACATCGGCGCGGTTCAGCTCAACTACGGGGTCGACGTGCCTGCCCTCGAGCGTGTCGTGTCCTCGGTCGCGGCCGATGCCCTCGTCTTCCACCTGAATCCCGCTCAGGAGGCGGTGCAGCCCGAGGGCGACACGAATTTCGCCGGGCTCGCGGCGAAGATGAACACAGCCTCGCACGCGCTGTCCGTGCCGTGCGGCGTCAAGGAGGTCGGCAACGGCCTCTCGACGAGGACGCTCGGCAGGCTCGCGGCGGGGCGCTGGGCCTTCATCGAGAGCGCGGGCGCGGGCGGGACTTCGTGGACCCTCATCGAGGGGCGGCGGCGCCCGGGCACGACCACGGCCGAGCTCGGGGACGCGCTCGCGGACTGGGGGCTGCCGTCCGTGACGAGCCTGCTCGGCTGCGTCCGGGCCTTTCCCGGGACCCCGGTGGTCGCGTCGGGGGGACTCCGGACGGGGCTCGATCTCGCGAAGGCGCTCGCGCTTGGCTCGGCGGTCGCCGCGACGGCCCTGCCGCTGCTGAAGGCTGCGCACCACGGCGCAGATGCCGTGTATGACACGCTGATGCGGTTTCGCGACGTGCTCGTGCGGGTGATGTTCCTGACCGGGGCGCGCACGCCCGCCGAGCTGCGTCAGGTGCCGCGGGCCATTCATCCGTCGGCCGACCCGGACATGTGGGTGACGCCAGGCCGTTGACGTCGCGTCAGCCGGCCAGGCATCCCGGCCGTGTGCCGGGCCGAACGTCAGCGCGCGGCGCAGCGGCCCGGGCGCGGATCGCCTTCGCACCCTTCGAGGCCACAGGGGCAGACGTGCTCGCCCTCGCAGAACTCGGAGCGGTCGCAGTCCTCGTCCGTGTAGCAGAGGCCGCCGACGGCGGTGGCGGGGACGCAGACGCTGGTCGTGTCGAGGCTGCAACTCGAGCCGAGGCCGCCCGAGACGCAGCGGAGCCCGGGCTTGCAGCCCTTGTACGAGCTGCAGCACTCGCCGAGGTCGGCCCGCGGAGCGCAGAGTCCGGGGGTGTCGGGGTAGGCGCAGGTCGTGTCGGGCGGGCAGATCTGGAGCCCCGCGCAGTATTCGCCGGTTTCGCAGGTCTCGTGGTTCCAGCATCGTCCTTCGACGCGCTCCTGGCAGGTGCCGCCGAACGGGCACGTCGTGACCGAGGAGCACGGGCTCAGGATGCACTCGACATCGCGCGCGCAGGCCATGAAGTCGCCGCAGTCGGTGTCGGCCTCGCAGAAGGTCGGCGCCTCGCACTGCCCGATGCGGTTGAAGAAGCAGCGTCCGTTGCAGCCGCAGATGACGACCTTCTGGCAGGCGAGCCCGTCGGGGCAGTCGTCGTAGTTCCAGCAGGTGCGGCCAGCGTCCGGGATCGGCACGCAGACCGCCGAGCCGCTCGGCGGGCAGGTCTGGCTGCTGTTCTGGTTGCGGCACTCGAGGCCGGGGCCGCACTCGCGGTGGCTGTTGCAGCAGTCCCACTTCCGGACCTTCGTGTCACAGATCCCGGGGCGGTTCGGCGCCTCGCAGCCGCCCTCGGTGAGGCAGACGACCTCGGCGCCGCAGCGGACGTTCGGGTTGCAGTCGTCCGAGGTCCAGCAGCCCTCGTCGTTCAGGGGGACGCAGACGCCTTCCTCGGGGCTGGCCTCTCCCGGGCAGAAGGCGCGGTCCGGGACGACGCACTTCAGCCCGGCCGGGCACTGCGAGCTGTCCGGGTTGCAGGCGATGACCTCGGTCCGGCAGGTGCCGGCGCGCGGCGCGCAGTCGGCCTCGTTGCAGTCGCAGAGCGTCGCTCCCTCGCAGACCCGCCCCGCGCCGCAGTGGCCGTCGACCCAGCAGCTGTTCGCCGCGACGTCCGGACGCGGGAGGCAGCCGCGACCCTCGACGCAGAGCTCGCCCGCGCCACAGTCGGCATCCGCGGAACAGCACGTGTTGTCGGGGCCTTCGCAACGTACCGGCGTTGACGGCAGCGCGCAGTTCGCGACGTCGCCAGCCCCTGGCGTGCAGGGGCAGGTGCTCGCGCCGCGGCAGGTCTCAGCGCCGCCGCAGTCGGCGTCGCGCCAACAACTGTCGCCTGCGGGCTCCGCGACGCAGCGTCCGTCGAGGCACTGCCCGTCCGGGCCGCATTCTGCGTCGAGGACGCAACAGACGCCTGGCAAGGCACACCACCCGGGTGTGCTCTCGCAGCCAGAGTCGCCGCAACCGCAGACCTTGGCGCCCTCGCAGGCACGCCCTGCGGCGCAGTCGCCATCGGCCCAGCAGCCGTCTCGCGGAGCGTCGAGGCAGCGCCCGCCTTCACAGCGCTGCCCCGCGGCGCAGTCCGTGTCCGCGTTGCAGCATCCCTCGGGCCAGGCGCAGCGCCCAGCCGTCGGTTCGCAGGTCTCGCCACAGGCACAGGTCACGGCGCCCGCGCAGATCTGCCCTGGGGCGCACTCTGCGGCGAGGTAGCAGGCGTCCTCGCCGCGCGCCACCGGGAGGCAGGCGCCCGCGTAGCAGGCTTCGGAGGTTGGGCAGATCCCCTGTGGACAGCAGCCGACGGCCCGCTCGGGCGCCGCGTCGGGGGTGGTGGCGTCGGGCGTCACGACCTCGGGTGCGGTGTCTGGCGATGTCGCGCTCTCTTCACCGCCGCAGGACGCGAGGAACAGCGTGGCGAAGGTGGCAAGGGCCTGGATGCGTCGGGCGCAAGCTGTCACGGCAGTCCTCCGGGACCGCGCGCGCCGGGAAGAACGGTTCCGAACGCGCGTCGGCGGGTTCTACGCCGAGTTCGGCGCCACCGGAAGCCCGTTCTCACCCGCGAACGCCGACGACGCGGCCAGCCTCGTTCTTGCGCCACGCGACGAGGCGCGCGCTCTCGAAGGCGAGGCCCATGACGGCGTCAACCTGGGGCAGGGCCTCGCGGGGACCGACGGGTTCGACGCGCTTCAGGCCGTTCTGGTCGATGACGACGCGCACGCGCTCGACGTGGCTCTCGCGGATCTTGGCGTCGCCGCGGGTAATCCGGAGGACGACGTTGATGTGGTAGACGCGGGCGCACGGGACGTCGACGGTCTCGAGCGTCGTCGGGTGGACGATGCGGTAGGTCTCGATGGGATCGTCCATGCGCTGACGCAAGCGCGCGAAATTCAATCGGATGATGTCGTTCAGGCCGTCCACCCCGACGAGCGCCTGCTGCAAGCCTTCCGAGGTCAGGATGACCTCCTTGCAGTAGCGGATCACCGACTCGGGGCGCCCGTGGCTCGCGATGCTCGAGGGGTGGTCGAAATGCCGTATCTCCTCGATTTCACGGTCGAGGTGGTGTGGGTCGGTGACGTTGATCCATTCGCGGGACTCGCCGATGACCTCGCGCGAGTCGGGTGAACGCACCTCGTTGACGAAGTCGGGGAATCGGCCCGCGAAGCGCTTGCCGAGGTAGCGCTTGCCCCAGTCCTTCAGACGGTCCTTGACGATGTAGGACAGCACGGCGATCGCGACGAAGGCGCCTGAAAACACGCCCCATTCGAGCTGGGCCCACATCGCGACGACGGCCGCGAAGAGCATCGCGATGGCGGCGGCGATGCCAGCGATGATGTCTTTCTGGACGGTGCCGCCCTCGGCGTGCTGGGTGTCAAGATAGAGAACCGACGAGACGATGCGCTTGAGGATGCGGCGCCGGCGCGGCAGGTCTTCGTTGGTGGCGCCCGGGATGGCGTAGGAGGCGTAGCCCCGGGAGCGACGATAGCGGTAGGTCGAGACGGCGGACTCGGCGAGGGCGCGCCGGACCGGGGCGAGGGGGTGGGCGTCGCGGGCGGGTCCGGAGGCGATGCGGCGGAGCAGTTCGTCGGCGGCGTGAACGAGGGCGGTGAGCGTCTCCTCGGCGTTGATGGCGATGTATTCGTCGACGGCGGCCCAGACCTCGCGGACGACCTGCGGGACGACCGCGTGATCGCAGCGACCAGCCGTCTCCTGGAAGCGGGCGTGGGCGCCAGCGAGGTGGTCGAGCATGACCTGGAGCGCTCGGGCGAGGTCGCGGGCCTGATGCACGATCTGCGGGTCGGGCAGGCGGGCGAGGGCGTCGAAGCGCTGCAGCAGCATGTGGCCCTCGTCGCGCATCGCCGTGCGGTAGATGCACCCGAGCAGCTTGAGCTGACGGACGAGCGGGGCGGTCTCGGTCGGGGTGGCGGCGAGCAGCAGGTCGAGGGCCTCGCGCACGGGCGAAAACCAGCGCTCCGCCCGGCCGGCATGGGCGAGGGCCTCGAGCGCGACCGTCGGGGTCTTGAGGCGGACGAAGGTCTGAGTGTCCTCGAGGAACGCGGACGCCGGGTAGCTCTGCACGTTGATACCGAGCGTCCGCGGCACGAAGATGAACGTCTCGACGAAGTAGCGCTGGCGTTTGACGCCGGGCTCCACGAGGTAGCTGAGCTTGAGCTCGAGCTGATTGTCGTCGTGTGCTTCGAGGCGAGGGTCGTTCACGTCTGGGGCCTCCGTCGGGGCTTGTGGCGCGTAACACGGGGCGCGGCGGTCGCATGTCACGCGTTCGTCACCGCATCGTCACACGATAGCGCCAGGACGCGCCGAATGCCAGAAACCTCGACGCGGCAGTACGCGGCAGAGTGACCAGGCCACGAGGTGCGGGGCTGTGACGGACCGGGGGCCAAGGACGGCCAGGGGCCGTTGGACAGCCAGCGCACGGGGCACGCTGGTCGGGGCGTCAGTCGTCCTTCGGGGCCGGGCCGCTCCAAGGCCGCGTGAAGACGAGCGAACTGTCGGTCGAGCTGGCGGCGTCGAGGCGATAACCGTGGAGGTCGAAGGTCCGCAGGTCACGCGGGTCGGTCAGGCGATGTTCGAGGATCCAGCGCGCCATGAGGCCGCGGGCGCGCTTGGCGAAGACCATCATCACCTGTGGCTTGCCGTCCTTGACCTCGGCAAACCGCGTCTCGACGACAGGCAGCGCGAGGGTCTTGCGGTCCACCGCCTTGAAGTACTCGCTCGACGCGAGGTTCACGATGACCGGATTGGCGTGCGTCAGCGCTGTCTTGCGGAGCACGCGCGCGATCTTGTCGCCCCAGAAGGCATAGAGGTTCGAGCCGCGGCTCGTCGCGAGCGCGGAGCCCATCTCGAGGCGATAGGGCTGCATCAGGTCG
>SXGQ01560461.1_pt1 | contig 10096 bp, 11 predicted proteins | sample 3178371 | NCBI WGS metagenome assembly SXGQ01 (sample SAMN11356859, study PRJNA531348) | freshwater metagenome | isolation source: freshwater sample F1-20 | place: China: Fuxian Lake, Yuxi | collected 2017-12-25 | reverse complement strand
TTTTTTGGCGGAGGCGAAGATGTTCGATCTCGACAAACATTTTTCGGTACACGGCACCTCGCTGAAGATCGCGGCGTATCGCTCTGGAGTGCTGGCGCGCAACCTCGCCAACGCGGACACGCCCAATTACAAAGCGACGGACGTCAACTTTCAAAAGGCCTTGGCGCAGGCGCTGGGTGAGGGTGGTGCGAGCGCCATGAAGACGACGCGTCCTCTACATATGACAGGTGGCGTGCAGAGCCCCGATCAGATGGACGGCATCCAGGTCGAGTACGTCGAGCGTCAGCCACTCGCGCCCTCGCTCGATGGCAACACGGTCGATGTGTCGATGGAGCAGGCGGAATTCGCGAAGAACGCGGTCCGTTACCAGGCGTCGCTGAATTTCATCAACTCACAACTGCGCGGTCTGATGACCGCGATCACGGGGCAATAATCATGTCCACGTTCCGAATCTTTGATATCGCAGGCTCTGGCGTCGCTGCGCAGACGGTGCGACTCAACACGGTGGCCAGCAACCTCGCTAACGCCAACAGCGTCAGCAGCACGGCCGAGGGCACCTACAAGGCGCGCATGCCGATCTTCGAGGCGGTGCGCGAAGAGTTGAAGGGTCGCGAGACCGGTGCTGCCGTCAGAGTGACGCAGGTCATCGAGTCGACCGCATCGCCAAATTCTCGCTATGAACCCTCGAATCCGCTCGCCGACGCCAATGGCTTCGTTTACACCCCTGACATCAGCGCAGTCGAGCAGATCACCGACATGGTGTCTGCGTCGCGCTCCTATCAGAACAACATCGAAGTCATGCGCACTGCCCGCGATCTGATGATGGCGACCTTGCGGCTTGGCCAACATTGATCGACGGAGATCATTATATGAGCACACTCAATTCACTGGGATCATCGGCCGGCACTGCCGCGGCGGTGCAGCCGAAGAGGAATCAGCTGCAGGAGCTCGGTTCGGACCAGTTCATCGCGCTCATGGTGGCGCAGATGAAGAACCAGGATCCGATGAAGCCGACAGACCCCTCGGAGTTTCTCGGCCAACTCGCCCAGTTCAGCACGGTGAGCGGTGTACGTGCCAGGCAGGATTCGATGGGCGACATGGTCACGGCCATGCGCTCCTCGCAGATGCTCTCGGGTACGCAGATGGTCGGTCGCGATGTACTCGCGAGCGGCAGCCAACTCAACTACGACGGCGTCGGCACCGTACAGGGTGCGGCGGACATGCCGCGCTTCATACAAAGCGCGTCCGTCATGATCAAAGATTCGGCGGGTGCCGTGGTGCGCCAGCTGCCTATTTCGTCCGCGGCGGGGCTCAACGGCTTCACCTGGGACGGCAAGAGTGATGCCGGCGCAGCGGTGCCGTCGGGTCGCTATTCGATCGAGATCGTTGCCCGCTCGGCCAGTCGTACCGAACCCGTCGCGCCTTTGCTGCAGAGCAAGGTCAACAGCATCACGCTGGACAGCGCCGGTGGCGGACTGATTCTCAACACCTCGAATGGCGAGCTGCCGCTGAACGCGGTCCGCCGCGTGCTCTAATCAAAATATTTTCAAGGAGAAAAGACCATGTCCATGCGTGTCGCAGTGACCGGCTTGAATGCCGCACAAACCGAGCTTTCAACGATCGCCAACAATATCGCCAATGCCTCGACGCTGCTGCTGGCGTTTTTCGTCGTGATGTATTCAATCAGCTCGCTCAACGAGGGCAAGTATCGCGTGATGTCTGATTCACTCGCGGCGGCGTTTCGCGGCCAACCGATGCGCGAGATGCCGATTGCGATCAATACCCAAGGCGGGTTGCCGACACCGAATGTCGTGACCTTGCCGAATGCGCCGGGGCCGGGTTCGACGCAGGCGTCGCGGACGCAGATTCAGCCGACCACGCCCTCGCTTGCCCAGATCGGCGATAACGTGGCGCGCGCGATGGCTGACCTCGTCATCAAAGACGAAGTCATCATCCGCAAACACGAGGATTGGCTCGAGGTCGAAATCAAAAACGATGTCTTGTTCCCAAGTGGCTCGGCGACCCTCACCCCTAAAGCCAACGAGATCGTTCGCAAGTTGGGTGAGACGCTTGCTGGGATCCCGAATCCGATTTTCGTTGAGGGTCACACCGACAACGTACCCATTAGCCGTGTCGTATTCCCAAGCAATTGGGAATTGTCGACGGCGCGTGCATCGGCGGTCATCCGATTGCTGGCCGCAGGCGGTATAACCCCCACGCAGCTGACCGCACTCGGGTTCGGTGAGTATCGGCCAACACAGAGCAACGAGACCGTCGAGGGACGAGCGGCCAATCGGCGTGTCATGCTGGCCATACTTGCCCCGGAGCGATCGGGGCAAAGCCTTTATTCGCTGCAGGGCGTGCAGCCCGAAACGAGCAGTGATTCGGCCGCGCCCATGTCCTTTGCGCCGGCGACGGGTCCCTCGGCACTGCCCAAGGCGCCTCCGCGCTAGGCGTTACTCACGAGCGGAATGTTACTATTTGTTTGAGAAACCTAACTATATCGGCGGCGCATTATTATGAGTCTTGAACCAAAGGAATTGTTGACCAAGCTGCAAGGCGAGTTGTCTAGCAGTTCGCTGGAGATCGCCGGTTTCCCGGATGTCTGTATCCGCATGCTGCGCGAGTTGCGTGATGTGTTCGTCTCCAACAATACGCTCGCGCGAATTGTCAAAGGCGATCCTGCGCTCTCCGTGCGTGTCGTGACCATGGCGAACTCCGCGGCCTTTCAGGCCTCATCCGGGCCGATCGGTGATGTCACCGGCGCGATCTCGAGAATCGGTCTGGCAACGCTGCGTACCGTCGTTCTGGCGCACGCTTTCGCCACGCTTCGCGACCAGAAAATCTACAAGCTCGTGCAGAATCGCATGGGCGATATCTGGTCACAAAGCCTCGCGGTGGCGGTGGTGGCGCGGGCCATTGCCTCGCGGACCGCGGTGCGTGTGGATCGGGAGGCGCTCGTCCTCGGTGGCATGTTGAGTGGCGTCGGCAAGATTTATCTGCTCGCCGAGGCGGCACATCACGAAAAAGTCATCGCGGATTTCGCCGCCGTCGAGCATCTGCTCGAAACCTGGCACGCCAAGGTCACCCGGCGACTTCTCGAGCACTGGGAGTTTCCGGAGTCTACGGTTCGGGCGGCGACTACTTGGGAGCTGGCGCGGAGCCCGACCGCCGAAGATCCGATGGGGGACATCCTCTACGTGGGCAATTTGCTCGTCGAGTTGCGCGATAATCGCGAGGAATTGGTCCGTCGCTTGCCGATGTCGGCGCCGGCAATGCGCTTGGGTATTGCCACGGCTGATCCGGACGAGTTGTATTCCGCGGCAGACTCCGAGGCAGCATCGATCAAGGGAGCTTTGGCTTGAGGGTATCTGCAATCGCATTGTTTTTCTTGCTTGGCGTGCTCGGCAGCAGTTCGGTCAGTGCGGTGGAGTACGAACTGCGCGGCGACGGCGGCGATATCTTCGGCAGCGTCGAGCGAATTCGTACGCGCTATCAAGACACGCTCATCGAGCTCGCGCGGCGCTACAGCCTCGGCTACGAAGAACTGCTGCGCGTCAACAAAGGCGTAGATCCGTGGTTGCCGGGCGAGGGCACGCAAGTCGTCATTCCGGGAAAGCGGCTGCTGCCGCCCTCAGTGCGTGAAGGCATCGTCGTTAATTTGCCCGAGCACCGAATGTATTACTTCCCGAAGCCCAAGAGCGACGAGCCCGCACGCGTACTCACGTTTCCGGTGAGTGTGGGCAAGATGGACTGGCAAACACCCATCGGCGTGACCAAAGTGGTCTCCAAACAAAAAAATCCGCCCTGGTATCCACCCGAATCGGTACGCAAAGAGCACGCCGCGCGCGGTGAACCGTTGCCGACGATGGTGCCGCCGGGGCCGGCCAATCCCCTCGGCGCACATGCGCTACGACTGAATATCCCGGGCGGGTCTTATCTCATTCACGGCACCAGCAATCCGGATGCCGTCGGTATGGCGGTGACCCATGGCTGTCTGCGCATGTACCCCGAGGATGTCGCGCGGCTGTTCGATCTCGTGCCGGTCGGTACGAAGGTCACTCTGATCAACGAGCCGCTCAAGATGACGCGTGCGGACGGCGAGGTATGGATCGAAGTGCATCCGCCCATCGACGCACAGGGTCAGTCAACAACGGTGAAACTCGAAGATTTCGAGGCGCGCCTCGATATCTTGCTCGGTGAGTCAGAGGTCGCAATCAATTGGGATATTGCAATCGAGGCATTGCGCGAGGCCTCGGGCATACCGGTGATGATCGGGCTCGAGCTCGCGCCCGACGAGGCTCAGACCAACGCGACGTGATGCGAGCCGTCGGCCGGCAGGATCACGCCGTTTACAAATGATCCTGCCTCGCTCGCCAGCAGCAGCGCAGGACCCACGAGCTCTTCGAGTCGACCTGCGCGGCCGGGCGGCGTTTTCTTGAGATAGGCAGCGCCCTCGGCGGTAGCGAAAAATGCCTCGTTCATCTCCGTGACGAACCAACCCGGCGCGATCCCGTTGACACGGATGCCGTAGCGGACGAACTCAAGTGCCATCGCGCGAGTGGCCTGCGCGAGCGCGGCTTTGGAGGCGGCGTAGGCCGAGTACCCCGGACCGACGCCAATGCCCAGTACCGAAGTCACGTTGATGATGCTGCCCGATTTCTTTGCTGCGACCAGACGCTGAGCGACAGCCTGCGCGACGTTCCAGGCCGCAGTGAAATTGGTAGCCATCGTCGACTCAAGCGTGGCGGCATCGGTCTTCAGGAACATCCCCGGCTGCGCAATGCCTGCATTGTTAAAGGCGACATCAACGATACCGAAACGCGCGCTGATCGCCTCGAGCGCAGCGTCAATCGCCGCCCGGTCGGTGACATCGAGCGGCACCGCGAGGGCTTCACCACCCGCCGCCCGAATCTCCTCGGCGAGCGCCTCGAGACGATCGATGCGTCGCGCTCCGAGCGCCACCCGCGCGCCCGCTGCTGCAAAGGCGATTGCGATAGCGCGACCGATGCCGCTCGAAGCACCGGTGACGAGCGCCACTCGTCCATCGAGGCGGAAATTGCGTGTGGGGTCAGCGAGAGTTGTCATGTCGGGAATGATACCGTACGACCCATGAACAAACTCGCGAAGCCCGGTGGATTGATCACGCTCACCTCGGATTTCGGCACACGCGATCCGTTTGTTGGTGTGATGAAGGGGCGGATCCTCGCCGAGGCGCCGGCGATCCGCATCATCGATTTGACGCATGAGGTGCTTGCCCACTGGCCCGCCGAAGCAGGGTTTTGGCTGGCCCGCGCCTTTCGTTATTTTCCGCGAGGCACAGTGCATGTGGCCGTGGTCGACCCCGGTGTCGGCACGGCGCGCGATATCGCCATGGTCGAAGCTGAGGGCCACGTCTTTCTGGCTCCGGATAATGGCCTGCTCGCCGAAGTAGTGCTGAGCGCGCCTGCGGCGAGGCTCTGGCATTTATCGACGGAGGCGCTGACGACGCTCGGGGTCGAGCGGCCGAGTGCGACTTTTCACGGACGAGATATCTTTGCGCCGGTCGCCGCCAGGATCGCGAGCGGCGCCGTAACGCCCGCAAGCTTGGGGCGGCCTGTACCCGCGCTGGTTCCGGGCTGGACCGATGAAGTGCGAGTCGAGCGCGAGCGGGTGAGTGGTGTGGTGATCACCATCGATCATTTTGGCAACCTGATCACCAATATCGATCAGCGGGCGATTCGGTCCTTGGTCGATCCGATCGTCCACGCGGGACAGCATGCGCTGCCAATGCGCAGGACCTATGGCGATGTCCGCCCTGGCGAGGCGATTGCGTTGGTCAACTCCTTTGGTGTGGTCGAAGTAGCGGTTGCCGAGGGCAGGGCGACCGATGTTCTCGGGCTCTCGCGGGGTGCCCCGATCAGCATTCGCGACGGCGTTCGACGTCGCTGACCTTGCGCCGCGGCGTGTTTTCGCTATAGTTCCCGGCGTCCGGGTCAAGGGGTTGTAGTTAACTCCTTGTTTTTAAAGGATTTAACCTCTCAAGGCACCGCTAAACCATGTCCGAACGGGATTCCGAAGGCTTCGAACTCGACGAGGATATGCTCGGCGAGGTTTCCAGTAGCGATGACAATCAGGACTACGACCGTTTCCTCGATCGAGTGGACCGCCGGGCAAAGCCCGTGGCCGGCAAGCGCGGCAAGGCCGCCTGGAGCAAACTCGAGGAAGTGCTCGCCGAAAAAAAATTGGCGAAGGATCTGCGCGACATCTACGACGACGAAGTCTAACGGCGGAGCTTCTCCATGGCCGCAGCCAGTGACGTCCGATGGGTCGTACTCAAGTTCGGCGGAACGAGCGTCTCGTCGGAGCCGAACTGGCGCAGCATCGCAGCGACGGCGCGCGCGCGATTAGCCGAGGGTCACCACGTTCTGATTGTCCACTCCGCGTTGAGTGGAGTAACCGATCGACTCGAAAAAATACTCGCTTTGGCATTCACGCCCGACGTTCAGTCGGCGCTGGCGTCGCTTCGTCAGCGTCACCTTGAACTCGCCGAAAGTCTTGGGGTCGATGCGACAGCTCTCGACCGCTGGTTCGATGAGCTTGGGCAGCGGGTGCGAGACATCGTCGCCGAGGGCGTCATCACCGATCGCATGCGCGCGCGGGTCATGGCACTCGGCGAGCTGCTGGCCACCGAGCTCGGCGCACAGTACCTCCGGCGGCAGGATCTCGCGGTCGCCTGGGTCGACGCGCGCGAGCTGCTGCGCGCCGAGCAGCGTGAGGCCGCCACCGAAAAGGCCGGGTACCTGTCGGCCACTTGCGATTTTCGTCCGAATGTCGCGGTGCAGGAGCGGTTGCACGCCCTCGGTCCTTTGGTGATCACGCAGGGGTTTATCGCGAGCGATACCGCGGGCGAGACGGTGCTGCTCGGGCGCGGCGGCTCTGATACCTCGGGCGCTTATTTCGCGGCTCTACTGCAGGCTCGACAACTCGAAATCTGGACCGACGTTCCGGGCATGTTCAGCGCCAACCCGCGCTCGCTGCCGGGAGCGCGGCAGTTGCTCGAGTTGACCTATGACGAGGCGCAGGAAATCGCTACGGCGGGCGCCAAGGTGCTGCACCCGCGTTGCTTGCTGCCGGCCCGTCAATACGATATCCCGCTGCTGGTTTTTGCGACCCAGGTGCCGCAGATGCGTGGCACGCGTATCACCACGCGACCGGTCAGCGAGGCTGCGCAGGTCAAGGCTGTTTGCGTCAAGAAGGGTGTGACGCTGGTATCGCTCGACAGTCCGGGCATGTGGCATCAGGTTGGTTTTCTGGCCGACGCGTTCCAGATCTTCAAGCGTCACGGGCTCTCGGTCGACCTGGTGTCGACCTCGGAGACCAACGTGACGGTCTCGCTCGATCCGCAGGCCAACACGCTGGAGCTCGACACGCTGGCGCGGCTGCAAAGCGATCTTGTGCCGCTGTGTCGTGCGAAAATCATTGGTCCCTGCGCATCGGTGAGCTTGGTCGGGCGCAATATTCGCAGCATTCTTCATAGACTCGGTCCGGCGCTCGAGCTCTTTGCCGAACAGAAAATCTATCTGGTCAGTCAGGCGGCCAACGACCTCAATCTGACCTTTGTCGTCGATGAGGAGCAAGGCGACCCTTTGGTGGAAGGGCTGCACGACATGCTTGTGAAGCCGGTGCACGACGATCTCGTGCTCGGGCCGACTTGGCAGCAACTCTTCAGGCCTGATCTTGGTACGCCCTCGCCGCCGCGTCCCGAGGCTTGGTGGCGACAGCGCGCAGCGGAATTGCGTACCGTCCTCGGCGATCGCGATTGCGCCTATGTCTACGACTTGCGAACGGTCACTGAGCGCTGCCGCGAGTTGCAGGCCATGCGTGCCGTCGATCGTGTCCATTATGCGATGAAGGCCAATCCGCATCCCGACATTCTCCGGCGCGTGCACGCCGAGGGCCTCGCGATCGAGTGCGTATCGCGCGGCGAGATCGAGCGGGCGTTTGCCGCGATCGACGGGCTCGAGGCCAGCGCGATCCTGTTCACGCCGAATTTTGCAGCGCGCGCGGAATACGCCTGGGCGTTCGAGCGCGGTGTGCAGGTCACGCTCGACAACCTGCATCCGTTGCAACACTGGCCGGAGCTCTTTGCCGGTCGGCGCATCTTCGTCAGGCTTGATCCAGGCAGCGGTCGGGGTCATCACGCGCATGTACGAACGGGAGGGAGTCAATCCAAGTTCGGCATCGCGCGCGCGGAAGTCCCAGAACTTCTCGAGGCAGCGCGCAACGCCGGTGCAGTCATCACGGGCCTGCACGCCCACGCCGGCAGCGGCATATTCGAATTGCGCAATTGGCTTGATACCGCGCAGTACCTCGAGTCCCTGCGTCCCTTGTTCCCCGAGGTGCGAGTGTGGGATCTCGGCGGCGGCATCGGCGTGCCGGATCGCGAGGGCGTGGCGGCCTTCGATCTGCCAGCGCTCGATGCGGCGCTTGCAGGCGTTCGTTCGCGACTCGAGGGAATCGCGCTCTGGCTGGAGCCGGGTCGATTCGTGGTGGCCGAAGCCGGGGTATTGCTCGCGCGCGTCACGCAGCGCAAACGTAAAGATCAGTCGGCCTACATCGGTGTTGCCACCGGCATGAATTCATTGATTCGCCCCGCGCTCTACGGTGCGCACCACGAGATCGTCAATTTCGATCGGCTCGATGATCATGAGACGGTGTCCTGCGATGTGGTCGGTCCAATCTGCGAGACGGGCGACGTATTGGGACACGATCGTATGCTGCCAAGTCGCACCAGCGAGGGCGAGGTACTGCTGATCGCCACGGCAGGCGCGTACGGTGCCGCGATGGCCTCGCACTACAATTTGCGCGACCCGGCCGAGGAACTGGTACTCGATTAAGACCGGTTGCGGGCGTCGTGTCGACGCTCAAGTTCGTCGGCGACATCCTGCAAGGATGCCCCGCCGTCACGCAGCAACACGGCCAAATGAAAAAGCAGATCCGCCGCTTCGCCTACGAGTTCCTGCCGCGTGCCGGCGGCTGCGGCCAGTGCGACCTCGAGGCCTTCCTCGCCGACTTTTTGCGCGATGCGGCGACGCCCCTCGGCGACGAGTTTGGCGGTGTAACTTGCCGGATCATTGCTCGCGAGTCGCTGTTCGATCACTCGCTCGAGTTGCGCCAGAAAAGACAGCGGTTGGCGCGTGAGCGGTCGATCCGCAAAGCAGGTCAGCGTGCCCTCATGGCAAGCCGGACCCCGCGGCCGTACGAGCAGCAGCAAGGTATCGCGATCGCAATCGGCGTGGATTTCGATGAGTTCCAGCGTGTTGCCGGACTGCTCGCCTTTTTCCCAGAGGCACTGGCGGCTCCGACTCCAGAAAACTGCCCGGCGGCGCAGCAGCGACTGCCGTAGCGCTTCGGCCGTCATCCACGCGACCATCAATACTTCGCCGCTGCTCAGGTCCTGCGCGACGGCAGGCAGCAAACCGGCATCATTGAAGGCGAGTTGTCCGAGGTTTTCGCTGTCGATGATCACGGTCTGATCTCCACGCCCGCAGCGCGCAGGCTTGCTTTCAAATCGGCGATGGCCAGCGATCCGGAATGGAACACGCTTGCTGCGAGCGCTGCATCGACCCGTGCCTCGCGGAAGACATCAATGAAATGCTGCGTGCAGCCGGCGCCGCCGGAGGCGACGAGGGGCACCCGACAGAGCGAGCGCACCCGAGCGAGTTGCACGAGATCGTAGCCCTGCCGCACCCCATCGCTCGACATGCAATTGAGGACAATTTCGCCTGCGCCGCGCTCCTGCACCTCGCGCACCCAATCGAGCGTTGTGCGACCGGCGTCTTTTGAGCGATTCGGATCACCGGTGTACTGGTAAACGTGGTGGCCTTCGGCGGTGCTCTCACTGTCGATACCGACCACGACGCATTGTGCGCCGAAGCGACTGGCCAATTCATCGATCAACGACGGGCGCTCGAGTGCGGGCGAGTTGACCGAGATCTTTTCGGCACCTGCGTTGAGCACGGCCTGCGCATCCTCGACGCTGCGAATGCCGCCGGCGACACAGAACGGGATATCGAGTACGCGAGCCACACGCGCCACCCAGGAGCGATCGACA
>SXGQ01765548.1_pt1 | contig 10098 bp, 7 predicted proteins | sample 3178371 | NCBI WGS metagenome assembly SXGQ01 (sample SAMN11356859, study PRJNA531348) | freshwater metagenome | isolation source: freshwater sample F1-20 | place: China: Fuxian Lake, Yuxi | collected 2017-12-25 | reverse complement strand
TTGATAATAAGGATCATGTTTAATTCACAAGACAACCAAGATAAATACTTAGAAACCAATATATTCAAAGGATACAAAAATGGGTTTTTTGTAGATGTAGGCGCTCACGACGGAGTCTCTATAAACAACACCCTATATTTCGATAAAAATAATAATTGGACCGGAATAAACATTGAACCGATTAAGCCAGTATATGATAGACTAGTCATTAATCGGCCAAACAATATTAATTTGAATTGCGCGGTTTGTAATAAGGACGGAGAAACCGAGTTTTTATGTAATACGGGTTATACCGAAATGATTTCAGGAATTAAGGATACATTTGATCAAAGACATTTGCAAAGATTAGAAAACGAAAATAGACAAATGGGTTCAACGACAGAAGTCATTACAGTGAATACTAAAAAATTAGAAACGATATGCGACGAACACAACATATCGCATATCCATTACCTATCGATCGATGTGGAAGGCGCCGAATTTGAAGTAATTAAATCGATCAACTTTGATAAAGTATTCATAGATGTGATTGGATTTGAAAATAACTATAACGATGTTAGCGTGCCAATCGTAGAATATTTAGAAAATAAAAATTTTGCAATGATTCACCAATCGTTAGATATTTTTATGATAAACAAAAAATCAGCCTTTTACGAACAGCAATAAACAGTTAGTTTCGCATTGATTTCCGAGATAAACGCGATCGAGCGTTTTTATTACGTCGAGAGTTTCGTTTTCTCTTCGTTTTACCACCTTTCGTCCTTGTTCTTTTGAAATAAAAGAATGAGGGGTCGCCGGTAATTTCTCGTAATCGGCTGTTAGTTGCATCTTCATACAATCGGGTCAATCTATTTTGCTCGATTTCTTCTATTTCTGGTAAATAATACGTCCAGTGTCCTCTTGTGTGTTTCCATGGACTATATGGCATATCATGAATGGTGCTTCTACGTCCGTTTATGAGAGGTCTTTCATTCATTTCAAATGTAGGAATTGTCATATTATCAGGTAAATGATGCGATGATGTTCCTGGCATTTTTTCCACGTTTTTAAATAATGCCCCAGGTCTAGCACCATCATCATAGCCAATAAAAATACCTTTATGCTTCCTTTTAGGTGGATTACCTACCATTTCAATGTAATATAAAGTGCCTATAACTAAATCATTGTAATCAACTATGCGCATAGTATATATTGTATAGTGATAAATAAACTATTCGTATATATTATAGACGATCGAAATGAAACAAACACGAAGTAATAACCGAATTCAAAAAAACAGAATAAAAGCAAAACAAAACCGGACGCGTAAGGGACGTAATCGAATAACTAAAGGCGGCGCCACGACGCCAGAACACCCCCACGTTTGTCCCATCTGTTTAGAGAATTTAACCCCAGAGTCCGTAAGAACGAAATGCAAACACGAGTTTCACGAAAAATGCCTCATCGGATGGTGCAAAACACAAGAGGAACCAAATTGTCCAGTATGCAGATCCGACATAAAGACCACGTGCACAGAGATCATGCCCTTCGACAGCCTCGATATTTTTAGATACGTCGGTCCAGGAAAGGGAGTGCGCAGCCAATCATGGAACTCAACGCGCGGAGAATATAATTATGAAAAGGCGATGGAGATGATACATAATCCAAAGTTCGACGTAAATATCCGAACCGATCTAGGCGACGCACGCGGAGAGCACTCGCTATTTTTTTGGCTCGTCGAAAATCAAGACAAAGAACTGTTAGCAGAATTGCTTTCGCACAAAGATCTCGCGTTGGATACAAATGAAGTGGCCGAACATAGCGGAAAAAAATGGGTGGTCGACCTATTGAAACAGCACAAGAAGGTGCCAAAGAGTCTGAAAAAGTTGATGATGTAGCCACCACATTATAGTTCCTCCAGCGAATGATTCTCTTCCACAGGTTTGATGAGCGACGGTCTCCAATACACACACCATTTATGATCCAGGGTCGGAATCATACGAACACAATTTTTATTATTAATACCCCACATCCGTTTAAACAATTCCTCGCTAGAAGGATTCTGCCCATCCGTTTGCAATTCCTTCGGAGCATCCGAGGTAGATCGCTTGTTGAGTTTCGCACCCAGTGTTTTTCCAAAGGCAATGGCGTCGTCCTGAGATTCAAACACCCGATGTTGTTTATCCGTGTCCTCCGCTTTGAATTTCATTTGTTTCTCCTTTGTGATGCGTATATTTTCAATGGCGGACGCTCCAACCTCCCCCATTTCGTTCATGGGTTCCCTATAATCATGTCGCGAAACAACGTCTCCATTGTGATCACAAGCCATATTCCGTGCACACTCTTCCATCACATGACAACGATGCATGATCGTGGTCGGGCAATACACCTGCGTCTGTATATATTTTTCGCCCCAATCCTTCATGCGCCCGGTTATTCGTCCAAACAATTGGTATATTTCGTCATTTGCAAGATCCAAATGCCCAAATACGGCTGAAGTAAATGACCCCAGCAATTTATGTGTGAGAGTTTGTCCCATTCCCACACATAAGAATCCAGTGATCACGATCGGCCGGTTCTGAAGTCCATGTTTCATAACCAGACGAGTAATCGTTTCGCAAACCTCCTCCTCTTCCGAAGCTAGCGGGAGCGTTTTAGTATTTCCAACAGGATCCTTGAATTGAAGTGTTTTCTCAAATCCATTGATCACTACCACGACGCATTGCGGGTTGATACGAAATACCAGACTTCGGACGGCATCGTGTCCGATACGGCGAATATGGGCCGGGATAAAGGTCCGTGTATTTTCCAATAGAATTTCCGGATACATGTCCAACACATGTTCAATAAACCCAACGGTTTGATGATCTAGAGCGTCAAAGTCGAATGGCATTGGACGGATATACGGCTTTGGAAAGAAATCATCAATGCAATTGAAAACCATGTCATTATATCCGGCATAGTTCGAGTCATTGAAGTGATCCAACTGAATCAGACGCAATTTCGACCAAAACCCCGACGTCTTCCATATTTTATCGGGGGAGGCAGTGAGAGCAATAATCCCTTTTACGATTTCAAGAGAGTGAATAAGTTCGATTTGAGAACGAAGCGATTCGGAGATATACTGATGGAGCTCATCATAATAGGCAAAGGCACGCAAAATATTTGTTTTATTTTTATCAATAACTGTAAGGAAGTCCACGCCATCATCATACCGGCGCGAATTGCTGCACATAACAACGACTCTAGGACAGGTCGTTTCGTCGAGACAAAGACCCTGTAATTCCGCTCGATTACGAACGTGGATATACTTACCATCATATTTGGACGCAAACACACATATAGACCCACGTCCATAGGTGTTTTCAATTGTTTGCAAACGTTTCGCAAATTGTTTATTATTTAATAACGTATTCATCGTAAAAACGATGTGAATGCTTCTGCCAAACTCATCGTCCTGTTCAATCTCAGTAAGAATGCGATTGATCGCGGTGAAGGTCTTCCCCAACTGAGTAAGGAGGACGCAGAGAATAAACTTGCAAGCTTGTTCGACGGAATCCATTTTGTTAACAGTGTATGTAGTTGTTGTCGGGTCGTAGATGCCAAAAGGATTCAATTTTATGCATTTGAACATTATTATACATGTTCATCGGTGTAAACCGCACAAAATGCGGTTAGTGTTCATCGGGGTATAGCAAACCCGTGTAAAAATATTTGGACATTCTATAAACCATATAAAATGATTTTCATAAAATATCTTGATGAGCAAGATATTATACGACACCCCATATCATTCATCTAATTTATCTATCGAATTAAAAGAAGAAAAACCGAACGATGACGATGATGAAAGTAGTATCACCGAAACCATCAAAAAGGAATCTGTATATAGCATACTGAGAAAGATAAGAAACAACTGTATCCAACTGAGTATATACCACAACAAGCGATATCACTTTTACAAGAACGTTTTGTTTACCTTCTTTCGTATCCCACTTATTATCCTAAGTGGGTTCAATTCATTTGTTGCCGTAGGTTTGCAGTCGCAGATAACTCAATCGACGATCTCTATCGTGAACGCCTTAATATCCCTCTTCTGCGGAATTCTAACGAGTGTAGAGTTGTTGTGGAATTTACAAAAGAGAATGGAAAACGAATTGGACTCGCACAAAAATTATTACAAGCTGAGTATCGAAATATTGAAATTCATAGAATTAGACGAGACACTGAGCGTAAGTGCAATCAAGATCTATTTAAATACGGTATATAAAAACTATGAACAATTGATAACAACGAGCAATGCTGTAAATATATATCGCCGCGGATTTAAGGATGAATTGGAACAGGTGGACGGTATAACCGTTGAAATCACACCCCCAAATCACTGTTGCTATTGCTTTTGGTAATACCCATCCGACGTCCGATCGTGTAAAAATTGATAAATGATGTGATAATATTCCTTATCTCATAATTATATAAATGGCATCGAGCACGCGACTAGATAAATGGATAACGGTTGGCGTTCGACCGCCCAAACCAGTTATTCCCGCGGATCCTCCGTCGACCAAACGAATCGTCTTGTCCCTTCCAGAGCCGGTGCCCCCTGCACCACAAGAACCGGAGGAAACCCTCGACATAAAGGATTTGTCGCCGGAACAGAGAATCGCTTACCATCAATTCATCAAAGGAGGCAACGTGTTTATCACCGGTCCGGGTGGAACCGGAAAAACCCGTCTCATCAAATACTTGGTGCAATTCGCAAAGTCCATTAATAAAAAGATTCAAGTATGCGCACTCACGGGTTGCGCCGCCATATTGTTAGAATGCAATGCACGAACCATCCATTCTTGGAGTGGAATCAAACTAGCCAAGGATCCGAAAGAAAAAGTGATCGATTCGGTCCTGCGCAATAAGCATCAGGTGGCAACGTGGAAGAAGACGGATTGTTTAATACTCGATGAAGTAAGTATGTTATCGCGAAAAATCTTCGAAATCATCGAAGAAATCGCGCGACGAGCCCGTAAAAACAGTGCACCATTCGGAGGTATGCAAGTCGTATTCACCGGCGATTTTTACCAATTGCCTCCGGTAGGAACATACGGAGAAACAGACACGGACGCCTTTTGTTTCGAATCGCCTGTATGGAACCAGGTATTTCGAAAGGAGAATCACATTGAGCTCAAGACCATTTTCCGACAGACCGACCCAGTCTATGTAAAAATATTACAGGAGGTGCGCGAAGGCAAGATCAGCGAGGCCAGCATCCAAACCCTCCAGCTGCGAACGACCAGCACCTATAAGGCGGAGGACCACGCCGGATGTGCGCCGACCAAGCTGTTTCCACTGCGATCCAAGGCAGATTATGTCAACTCCACCATGTTCGCCAGATTGGCCGAAGAAGAACACGTCTATTCCGTGATTCAAAAATCAGATTGTATCGTTAAAATGGATACAGGAAAGGAGTTGAAATCCACCGAATTGTCGGAATGTCTTCGTCTAACTGCCAAAGAGCGCGAACATGAACTGAGTCTATTAACGACAAACAGTCCGTGTATACAGACCCTGCGGTTAAAAAAGGGAGCCGCGGTTATGTGTATAGTGAATTTGGACATTCCGAATGGTATATGTAATGGTTCCCAGGGAATCGTCGAGGGTTTTGCAAAGACATCGCAAAACGAGGAGTTGCCGATCGTGCGATTTTCGAATGGAATAACCAAGACGATCTCTCTCCATTATTGGCAATCTGAAGACTATCCGATGCTCGCGGTGGGCCAATATCCGCTGTGTTTAGCCTGGGCGCTCACGATTCATAAGATCCAAGGTGCGACGTTAGGGATCGCCGAAGTAGACATTGGGCAAAGTATATTTGAGTATGGTCAAACCTATGTAGCCCTATCCCGTGTCCGCACCCTGGACGGTCTATATTTGTCCGCCTTTCAGCCGGAAAAAGTGTGCGCAAATCCCAAAGTATACGCTTTTTATCAAGATAAGATCGCCGATCGCGCCCCAGTATCCGTTGCCACTATACAAACCACTCTAGCATCCATAAAACCGGCGAATTTAGAAGAAGAGACCGATTATATGGAAACAAAACCGCCCTCGTCAGACACAAAGGTAATCCGATATCTGTAGTCAGAAATAGTGAATCACAATAATTTCAAAGAATACAAACAAATAAAAATAGTAGTATCATATTATACAATGGTGGCAGGAAGCATTTTACCAATAACAATTTATAAAAATCGTCTCTATTTTTTATTCGGGAAAGAGAACCCAATGGAAGATAGTGCCCGCGGATGGTCCGATTTTGGCGGTCGCGTAGATGACGGAGAAAACCCCTTCTCGGCGGCCCTGCGAGAGGGAGAAGAAGAACTAACGGGTTTTTTAGGCGATGCAAAAACGATCAAAGAGCACATCCGAAAGAACGGTGGAACCTACAACATAACACACAACAAATATCATGTGCATATGTTTTATATGGACTATGATGAGAACCTGCCCAAATATTACAATCAAAACCATGCATTTTTATGGAAAAAAATGGACAACAAAGTGTTGAACGATACCAAATTGTTTGAAAAGATCGAGATCGGCTGGTTTTCTGTGGAACAGCTGCAGGCACGAAAACACGAGTTCCGCCGTTTTTACCAAGAAATAATCGACAAATTCCTGGAACAGGCGAACGAAATTCAACATTTCGCGGAAAAAAAGCGTCGAAAACCGACCAAACCGTTCAGACAAATGAATAAAACCCAAAAACGGAACGACAAAAGCGATTAGCCTATGCATTCGTATCCGACAAATCGTCCATCCGGAAAGAACGATCCGAACGCCGACTAAATAATGAACCGATGAACCGTTTGATTATTTAGAATGATGATGAAACAACCTAATAAATATTGCGAACACAAGATGTAAATAAAATACATCGTAATTGTATATAATATATTTTTTGACGAATACAATATGTCAACTTCATGGAAAAAATATGGAGGTATAAGTCAATCAAATGATTTTAATACATTAAATGCGAGCACGATCATTGCAGACAAATTCATTTCAAGATCCGTGCGTCCAGCGTATCAATATTACAATGGCACATATGAAGTGGCACAAGATATAAGTGCGGGGATGAATATACTGGCCGGAAATAGCACGTATACCGCCGTAGACGCATATGTTAACCGAAATATTTACGCAAACAACAAAATATTTTTTGGCGGGAATGCATTTGTGAATACGGGAAATACCTTTCCACAACTCCCATTGAACACGACCCATGCCTATTTATATGGTGATGCATCCAATATTGGTGTAAATACGCTCGCACCCAAGACGATTTTTAATATAACGGGGAAAATACCAGCGGACACGGAGATACTGACAGTAGAATCGAAAAATGGATATATTCGCAACATCATCACGCAAAACATGAATGCGCATGGAGTGGTCGTAGATGCGAGCGACAGCGAGTCCAATATTTATTTTTATACAGATGTAAGCACGAATAAATTAAATGCCCCCGATGCGAACATCAAATATAGTGTGGGGAAAGTGCTCTCCATGTCCACCGCGAATGGCATAACGACACGATCAAAATATTTTCGTGTCGATGCGTCGGGTGGGTCGATATATTTTGATGGAACGAAATATCGTGTGGATGCTTCCGTGAACATGTATTTCGATACGAGTAGCAATATCTTTATGCATTCCACCCAAAATATACAACTGAATGCAGGCAACAAATATCGCCTGGATGCGTCAAATGGATGCATGCAAATCGACGACGCGGGTCTAATGGCATCCACCGGCGGAACATTGGTGTTAAATAGTTCGGGCGGATTGGTCGAAGTGCTCTCCAAAGAAATGAATATTCGCACCTTGGTTAATATCACTCCGCCCGTCAGAGGAATTTCGTCGGAATCGGTCTACAATGAAACCATAACCGTGTATGATAATTCCAACAGTGTCTTTTTAAAGAATGTGTATAATAGCAATGAAATCCAGACGGGAAATGCGATTACGGCAGTTGCAAAGGATGGCAGTGCAAATACCTTTATCCGAATGGTCGCCTCCGTAAATAATCGAGGAAGCGCAATTGGAGGAGGTGTATTTCCGCCGGACACGGCTCGTGCAATGGCCGTATTTGGCGTGAGCGATTCGTCTGGTTCCTATATTCCCTCTCAAATGATCGTGTCAAGCAATAGCCGAGCAAAATACGCATCGACACTAGGTATCAACACCTTCTCTCCCAAAACAGAGCAATATGTGCTGGATGTGAACGGATCGATGCACGTCGGGAACGGCGAGATCAATACCGTAGCGGAAGCGGGATTTGAAGTGAAACAACTGTCGTTTTCAAAGACGCAGCCAAATTATGGTATCGCGGTGGGAACTCCATCGACGACCACTGTAAACAATTACAAACAGAATTTATTGTATACGGAGAATGGCGGAAAATCATGGGCGCAAAGTGATATCTATGCGAAAACGACCGCCGCCGAAGAAATCAATAATGTGTCGTTCCCGGTCGTCGACGTCTATGACAATAATTATGCGTTTATCGGAGGCAACACGCAAAACTATGCCTATATAACGAACGATGGCGGAAGAAGCTGGGTCCGCCTACAGGGGATGCAACCCATTCTCGCGGCAAATCTGACTCAAATAAACGTCAACGAATTGCGTCTGTATGTATCCGAGCAAACGACCGATTTATCTCAAAACATCTATTATACGGATATCTCGATCAATGCATTGTCGACCAACAACACCCTCAATATCGCGGGTAAACGAAATCCTCAAATCAATCCAAATCGCCCAGTAAAATCCGTATTAACCGGAAATTATTTCTATTTGGCCGGCGACAGTGGAGTGATACAATATAACCGATCCTCATACACAACCACCCAGGTCGTGAGTGGTAGAAACTATGCCGATATATATGCCTATGACGAAAACAATATAATGGCGGTGGGATCCAATCTGATCTCCTATTATCGCAATAGCACTTGGACGCACGTAACCAATGCCCCAAACATTGGGGTAGTGAACCTACAACGTGTGTTCATGTATGATACGCAGAACATAGTGGCGGTGGGTTCTGCCGGAAAATTCATATACACGAGCACGGGTCCGGACGCAGCCATGTGGAAATATGTGCCCGACGAGATCTTAAATACCTCTGGAATGAAGGATCGGTTAACCGGCGCAGAGAATAACTTACTGGGTCTATCCATGCCAGATAAGAATACTTTTATCGTGGTCGATGTGATCACCACCTACGACAATACGATACCCAGGTTAGGATATAGCAAGATCCAATATGCCTTTTTACCCAATCTATTGAACCGACAAGGAAACACGGTGTTAGATGTGTCCGGAAATATGGTTATCTCGGGAGATGTATACATAAATGATGCTGGAAAATTATATGTGGACGCAACCACTGTATTAAACCAAGATGTTTCGATGAACAGCCGGCTCTTTGTCTTTGGGGATGCGTCCTTCATCAGCAAAGTCTTTGTCAAAGGAGACGTGTCCTTGAACAGTCGGCTCTATGTCCAATCCTCCACGATTCATCAAGGAGACGTATCGATGAACAGCCGATTGTTTGTCCAAGACGACGTGTCATTCAACAACAAACTCTTTGTGCAAAATCGGATCATAATGCCTTCTTTATCGAACGTGTCGGTAAATATAATCGACGGAAATGATGATGGTTCGGGCTACCTAACCAATGCAAATCACAGCAAAAATATTCAGGTTGGAGGAAATACAGTGTTAACGAACATTGGTCCGGTAGATATCGCGCTCAAATCGCAGACGCTGGAAACCAATAAAAAATATATTAACATTGGCGCGATCAATCCGACAGGAGGCGCCGAATCCGTGGTTATCCGAGTCGGAAATTATACCACGAATTTGGGCAGTTCTTCGAATATGATTTATATCGGCGGTGGAACTGACCGAGTCGAAATTGGCGGCAATGTGCAATTTACGACGACGGAGCAAATGCGTGTGAATAATCCATTGATCGAATTGAATGCAAATAGCAATGGAAACCTGACATCTGCGGGTGCGGGAATAATAATTCGCGACAATTCGAACTCTAGGGCC
>SXGQ01299336.1_pt1 | contig 10098 bp, 6 predicted proteins | sample 3178371 | NCBI WGS metagenome assembly SXGQ01 (sample SAMN11356859, study PRJNA531348) | freshwater metagenome | isolation source: freshwater sample F1-20 | place: China: Fuxian Lake, Yuxi | collected 2017-12-25 | reverse complement strand
GTGGATGAGCGCGGCCGCGACGCTGGAGTCGACCCCGCCACTCAGGCCGAGGATGACCCGCTCGGATCCGATCTGGGCCCGGATATCCTCGACCGCCTGGTCGACGTAGCTCCGCATGGTCCAGCCCTTGCCACAGCCGCAGACCTTGTGGACGAAATTCGCAAGGATCTCCTTGCCCCGGGGGGTGTGGACGACCTCGGGGTGGAACTGGATCCCGAAGAAGCGTCGGGCGCGGTCCTCGATGGCCGCGTAGTCGGAGTTCTCGGTGGTTCCGACGACGGCAAAATCCTTGGGGAGGCGGGTCAGCTTGTCGCCATGGCTGTTCCAGACCTGGAGCGAGTTCGGGAGCCCCCCGAACAGGGCGCAGCAGGAATCCCCGACCGTGAGGGTACCCTTGCCGTACTCGCGCTTCTGGCCGCGCTCGACCTTGCCGCCGAGGAACTGGGCGAGGACCTGGACGCCGTAGCAGATCCCCAGGACCGGCAGCCCGAGTTTGAAGAGGTTCCGATCCGGCAGCGGGGCCTTGGGCGAATACACCGAGTTGGGACCGCCCGACAGGATGATCCCCTTGGGATTCAGCCGGGCGATCTCGGCCGCCGGGGTGTCATACCGGAGTATGGTGGAATAGACGCGGCATTCACGGATGCGGCGGGCGATGACCTGGGTGTACTGACTCCCGAAATCAAGGATGACGATCTGCTCGTTCATACAGATGGACCGAAGGGTCTAGGATGTGCCGTCCGCAGCCCGATTTTTCCAGCCATTTTTTGGACACTGGGGGCCGTGAGCGATCAGGAACCCAGTTTCCGGTCCGCTGACGGCCTCGGCGAGGCCAGCAGTCGGAGGCTGTTGAGCACCACCAGGACGGTGCTGCCTTCGTGCGCGGCAACACCGGTCCAGAGAGGCAGGCCACTCCATCCCAGCGTGGCCAGGGTCATGGCCGCTATGGTCCCCAGAGAGATCACCAGGTTCTGTCCGATGATCCTCCGCGACCTTCGGCTCAGCTCGCAGGCAAAGAGAAAATTCTCCAGCCGGTCGTTCATCAAGACGACATCGGCCTGTTCCAGGGCGGCGTCGGATCCACGGGTACCCATGGCAACCCCGACATCGGCACCGGCGATCACCGGGGCGTCGTTGACCCCGTCACCGATCATGGCGACCCGACTCCCCTTCTCACGGAGGGCCCGCACGGCCGCGACCTTCTCCTCCGGCTTAAGCTGGGGCAGCACCTCGTCGACCCCAACCTCACGCGCCAGACGTTCCGCGGCCGCAGCCCGGTCACCGGTGAGCATGACGGTCCGGAGACCGTCCGACCTAAGCCGGGCCACCAGCCCGGCGGATTCGGGGCGGAGCACATCGCGGAGCCGCATCCGGGCGAGGAGACCCGGGCCATAGACCCACGTCTCGTTGACACCGTCTGGGACTGGATCCAGGGCCTCGACGACCTCCCGAGGGAGTCTCATCCCCATCAGTGCCCGGCTGCCCAACCCATATTCTCCATCAGGTCCATGCGCCCGGATCCCCTGTCCCGGGACGGTCTCGGATCCCGACAGCGGGACTGTCGCGGCGGCACGCCGGATCGTCTCACGCTGGAGCGACCTTGAGATCGGGTGGTTGGAGAGTGCGGCCAAGCTCCCTGCAGCCGCGAGGGCAGCCGCCTCGGACCCCTCCAGCCGATCGACGCCAACGAGCTGCAGCGTTCCCTCGGTGAGGGTGCCGGTCTTGTCCATCGCGACCGCGGTGATGTCGGCCAGTGTCTCGACGGCTGCACCCCCGCGGAACAGGACGCCGTGTCGGGCACCGCAGGCGATGGCCGACAGGATGGCGGACGGCACCGACAGGACGAGTGCGCAGGGGGAGAGGACCACCAGCAGGGTCATGGCCCGGTAAAACGCGGTTCCCCCCTCGACCGGCGCCGAGAAGGCGGGCATGCCCCGACCGAGGTGGTTGTAGAGGAACCAGACGCCACAGCCGGCGACCACCCCGACCGTGTAGCGGGTTCCGAACCGGTCGGTGAACCGCTGTATGGGCGCCTTCTGCTGCTGGGCCTCATGGATCATCTGGATGATCCGCTGGAGCGCACTCTCCCCGGCGGGACGTTCGACCCGGCATTCGAGAACTCCCCAGAGGTTGAGCGTCCCGGCGGAAAGTCGGTCACCGGGGGACTTCGGAACCGGCTCGGCCTCACCCGTCAGGGTCGACTCGTCGCAAGCGCTGTCGCCACGGAGCACGATCAGATCGACCGGCACCTGCTCGTTGGCAGTGAGACGGATCTCCTGTCCGGCACGGAGGCTGTCGACCGCAACCTGGGTCTCGACCCCGTCGACCAGCAGCCGGGCCTGCTTGGGGACCCCCTTGAGAAGGGCCTGGATCTCGCGTCGGGTCCGGGCCGAGGCGAAGGCACCCAGCGCGGACGAGGAGGAGAACAGGACGAGGAGCAGGGCGCCCTCGCTCCAGGTTCCCAGCACCGTGGACCCCAGGACCACGAGAAGCATGAGGAACTCGGTGTTGAACCGGAGCGCCCGGAGATCCCGGGCGACATGGCGGGCGAGATCCCAGGAGCCGCTGAACAAGGCGAGGCCGTAGAGAGCCTGGGAGCCAATGGGGCCAGCCGACTCCATCCACCACGCCACCAGCGTCGAGACGGCACACACCCCGGCCCGTGCGGCCATGGGACGCCACGGCAGTGCCTCGTCGTGGGTATGGCCCGAACTCACCGGCTTCCACCCTTGGGCAGACGTCGACGGTATTCGGTCGGGGACTCCCCGAGAACCTTGCGGAAGACGCGGTTGAAATGGGTCAGGGACTGGAAGCCGACCGCGAACGCCACCTCGCTGATCCGGGCATTGGGGTTCAGGAGCAGGTTCTTGGCCTTCTCGATCCGGACGCGCGAGACGTAGTCGGTGAAGTTCAGTCCCGTCGCCTTCTTGAACAGCTTGCAGAAGTAGAACGAGCTGGTGTTCACCGCCTTGGCCACCTGGCCCTGTGAGAGGTCCTCATCCTGATGCTGGGCAATGAATTGCTTGGCACGGACGACGGCTGGCGGCTCGGCATTCCGGTCCTGGACCAGGATCTGGTTCCCGACGATCGACAGGTGCTGCGAGAAGATGGTGACCAGCCGGACCATGGCCTCGTACTGGTCGCGCGAAAGAACCCGGGTGTGGAACCAGGCCTCCTCCATACGGGTCAGGTCGGTCCTCAGCCCCCAGTCGATGAGGTGTCGGGCCGTCTTGGCAAAGCGTTCGTCCGTGGGGCCGTCCTCCACGAAGACCTGTCCGGTCTGCAGGAACCCCACAAGCTGGTGTCCGAACCTCAGCGGGATCGAGGTCTCGCTGAAACCGGCGAAGCAGACCGCGGTGCGCGGCGAGGCGCCTGGATTCTCAGCGAGGGTCTCCTGCATCTCCAGGCATGCGGCGCAGGACCTGTTCGACTTCGCCAGGAGGGCGCAGAAGGGATTCTCGTGCGGGTGATCGTGCAGCGAGGGGGCGCCCACATGGATCGGACGGACCGTCAGCGGCAGCCCGGTGGCCTCGCCGAAGGCCTTCTGGTAGTCCGCGAAGATCTGCGACTTCGAGAGCTTCTCCAGAAGCTGTTCGTCCTCGATTCCGATCACGCGACAACGTCTAGGGCCACCCTGCTACACCCGCAAGCCTAGCTGTCTCGGGGAGGGTCCGGCAGGACTCGACCCCACGGGCTGGAATCGCGGACCAGTCAGGGCCGATCCTTGGGTTCCGGCCAGTCGAGATGTCGGTGGAGGAACGAGAACGTCCCCTCGCCATGGATGCAGTGGCCACCCGAGAAGACCTCCAGCGACACCCGGTCCCCGAGGCCCAGCTGGTCATAGAGCCACTGGACCTTGGCAAACTCCCCGACGACCTCGGAATCCAGCGCGACGGCATCGTGGTGACCGCGCTCCACCATGAAGGGACGCGGCACCATGAGGTAGGCCAGCTCGGCGTGGCTGAAGGCGCCGCCCATGTTGAAGTACGGGAACTCCCACTGGCCGGTGAACATGTAGCCCATCGTCTCGGTACCGGCGACCATCCGGGTCCACTGGTTGAAGTTCGCGCAGCAGATCGACAGCGCGTAGCCCTCGACGGCCGGTGGAACGAACATCGCCGTCGTCCCCCCGTAGCTGATGCCGTAGAAGCCGATGCGCTGCGGGTCGACCTCCGGGCGCGAGGCCAGCCACGACAGCCACTGCTCGTGGTGGGCGATGATGATCGAATAGAGGGAGGCGCCGACCGTGTTTGCCTTGCGGTGGAGCTGGCGGAACCGCTCGCCATGTCGGTATGGGTTGTGCGGCGAGAAGGTGATGAATCCCCGCTCCGCCAGACGCGCGGCAAAATCGCTCGCCCCCACCCACATGCCGGGCTCGATGGTCTCGGCCGGCACGTTCTCGAGACCATGCTGGCAGACCACCACCGGACGCCGCTCCCCCGGCTTCAGGTCCCGAGGCAGCAGCAGGAACCCCCAGGCGAACGACTCGGGGAAGACATCGATCACCACCTCATGTCCCACCCATTTGGGGGACGTGTCATAGGCGATCCGCGTCCGGGGTCGGGCCGGCTGTCGCGGCTCCTCGAAGACACCGACGATGTCCCGACGGAACGCCTCCCTGAACCTGCGGCTGCCATTGACGAAGGGAGCCACCGGCAGGGGGGGCACCTGATGGGTCCGCGACAGCCCGCCCGCCCGTGAACTGCCGAGACGCTCAGGCATCAGGGCGCCCAGGAAAAAGCGGTCCCGTTCGAGATCTGACCGCCTCACGCGCTGCTGGATGACCGCGCCCAGATCCCGCACCAAGCGTCCCATCCGATCGTCCGACTGGAAACGCCTCCGATGATGCCGGACGACCGGAGGGAGAGCCTCGGTCGGGACCGCATCCACGCCCAGCGCCTGGACCAGCCGGGCCAGCGATCCCCTCAGTGGATCCGACACGGGCCCGCCGTCGGATGCCGTGACGAGGGCTCGGCTCTGGAACCCCGCAGGAAGCAGGCCGTCGATCCTTTCGAACTCCGCACGGACGACCGAAGATTCGGGTGTGGTCACCTCCCCCTTCTCCCCACTGACACGCGGGAAGCCGGCGTGTTCGATGATTGCCGGCCGCGGGGCGACTAGGGTGACCAGCTCCGCATCCCCGAACTCCCGGAGGAACGCCCAGACATCCCGGTCGATCGGCTCGCGCCACACTCCCTGGCGATCCGTAAACCAGCCACTCACGAGCACCGCTGAGATCCGGGGATCGCAGGCGGCCGCATACAGGGCGATTCCGCCACCCTCCCCATATCCGGCGACGGCCACGGGACGGTTTGTGCCGTGGCGCTGGCCGATCCAGTCCACCGCCGCCAGGACTTCCTGGACCTCATAGCCGATCGGGTGGCGTCCCATGTGGAATGCCTGCCGCCAGATCCATTCCCGATGCGACTGGTCCACCGTGCCAGGCACTGCCGGGTGCAGCTCAGAAAGCCCCGGCGTTCCCGACCAGCGTCGGCCGCGATCGATCAGGGTCGGGATCACGACCTGGAACCCCGAGGCAACCCATCGCCTCAGGGCCTGTGCCCGGGGGGAGTCAGCATCCAGGCCGATGCAGGACTCGGGAGTCTCCGCAGCATCCGGGAGGAGGATCAGGTGACCTCGCGGCGTGCCTTGGGGTTCGACCAGCAGGCCCTCGGCCTGGAATCCCGGCAGGACCGTCCAGCGGACCTGCCAGATGGAGCCCCCCTCGAAGGTGCCGGTGAGCGCCGGGTTGTCGTCGTCGCCGAACCGTTCGAGGACGACGGGACTGACCCGCGGGTCGACCACACCCAGGAGGCTCCGCAGTCGTTCCCGTTGAGGCAGCACGGACACCGTATAGGCCTCCGGCGACCGGGTGTCCCGGTGCCAGCGTCCGGCGCGGCGCGACAGGGACTCGGTGATCACGCGGTCCACGAAGCGGTGCGCGCCCTCCTGCATGCCCAGCGACCAGTTCGTGCCGACGGGAAGCGGCCCAGTGCCGGGGAGGGACTGGCCCTGGGCACGAAGCCAGAGGCAGAGGATCCCGAGGGCCAGGAGACCAGGCCGAGGGAGGCGCGGAAGGGGCATGGGGGAGGATTCCCCAGTCGGGCGCGGACAACAACCGCTGGGTTTTGTTGGGCAATTCCCGGGAAGCACCCGGGTGTCCGGAGGTCCAGCCTCTTGTCGACGGCAGAGCGCCGATCGGACATCTGGAACAACACCTCCACACGCCATGAAGACCAAGAAGAAGTCCAACGCATCCCGAAGGATCAGCGATGCCACAAACGGCACCTCGACAGCCCGCCTCGTGGTTACCGACACCTCGGGCAGACAGGTAGCCTCGGCGCCCGCCCTTCAGCTCACCCCGAACCGGTTCCATCTCCGCAGGATTCTTGTGCCCGTGGACTTCTCCCCGAACTGCCAGGAATCGATCCTCTACGCGCGCCATTTTGCCGAGCAGTTCGGAGCCGAGATCTGTCTCCTGCATGTGGTCGAGCCGGTCGTGGTGACGAACGACTTCGGATATCTCCCGGTGTTGCCGAATGACCTGGAGGAGCAGCGGCTGGAGGGCGCCGGGAAGGAGCTCCGGGCACTCGCCAAGGCCCTCGGTGCCGGGGTGCCCGTGGAGTCGATGGTCCGACTCGGCCAGGCCTGGAAGGAGATCACCGACGTGGCGCGCACGATTCCCGCGGATCTGCTGATTGTCTCGACCCACGGCTACACCGGGATCCAGCACGCGCTGCTCGGGAGCGTCGCCGAAAAGGTCGTCCGCCACGCCCCGTGTCCCGTTCTCGTGGTACGCCTCGGGGAGCACGAGTTCGTCTGATGTCGGAGGGCTTTTGGCTCGATCCCAGCCCGGGTTGGACACAGCTTTGGGGAATGCGCCCCTCTCCCCTGATTACCGGACGGGTCGGCCTCGCCGGCCGGCTGATCCCCGATCTTGTCCTCCTCGCCGGCCTACTGCTCGGACTTCGGGCAGGGGCCGATTCCCGACCCGTCCCGGAGACACGCCAGACCGCGCTCGACCGCTACGTCGCCAAGCCGGACCCGAGCTACTCCTGGAAGATGGCGATCTCGCTGCGGGACGAGAGCGCCACCGGCTATGCCATCGACATGACCTCGCAGACCTGGCGCACCTCCGAGGAGGTCGACCAGACCGCATGGCGCCACTGGCTGCTCGTGGTGAAGCCCGACAACCTCGCCCACACGACGGGGCTTCTCTTCATCTCCGGCGGCAGCAACAAGGGCAACAACCGTCCCCCGACCCCCTCGGCCGAACTGATCCGGATCGCCAAGGCCACGCGCTGCGTCGTCGCGGAGCTCAAGATGGTCCCGAACCAGCCGCTGGTGTTCAACAAGGACGGCAGCCCGCGGGTCGAGGACGACCTGATCGCCTACACCTGGGACAAGTTCCTGAGGTCGGGTGACGAGACCTGGCCGGCACGGCTTCCCATGACCAAGGCCGCGGTGCGGGCGATGGATGCCATCACGGAATTCCTCGGCTCCGAAGCCGGTGGGAAGGCCAAGGTGGACACCTACGTCGTCTCCGGCGGCTCCAAGCGCGGCTGGACCACCTGGACCACCGCGGCGGTCGACCGGCGCGTGGTGGCGATCTGCCCGATCGTCATCGACGTACTGAACATGGCCCAGTCGATCAAACACCACTACCGGGCCTACGGATTCTACGCCCCAGCGGTCGGCAACTATGCCGAACAACACCGCATCCTCGACTGGCAGGAAACCCCCGAGATCCAGGCTCTGGACAAGATCGAGGATCCCTTCTCCTACCGGGACCGCATGACCATGCCGAAACTGATCCTGAACGCCGCCGGCGACCAGTTCTTCCTGCCCGACTCCTCCCAGTTCTACTTCAACGAGCTGCCAGACCCGAAATACCTCCGCTATGTGGCCAACACCGACCATTCGATGCGGAACAGCGATGCCTACGAGACCCTCCTGGCCTGGCAGTATGCCATCGCCAACAAGGTGCCGCTGCCCCGGTTCACCTGGACGCATGGTTCGCGCGGCACACTGACCCTCAGGACCGAGACGAAGCCGACAGAGGTGGCCCTGTGGACCGGGCACAACGACGCGGTCCGTGATTTCCGACTGGAGGTCGCGGGGCCGATCTACAAGTCGGTACCCGTCTCGGAGACCTCCCCTGGGGTCTACGTCGCCCACATCCCGGAGCCGAAGTCGGGATGGACCGCCTATTTCGCCGAGCTGAGCTTCGACATCGGAGCGGCGACGCCCCTGAAGCTCACGACCGATGTCACGGTGACGCCGCGACACCTGCCCTTCCCGGATCCCAGGCCCGCCTCCACGCCGAAAGGATTCCTGTCCAAGTAGGAAGCCGCCACGGAAGCCCACGCTCCACATCGATGCCCCGCCGGAAGCGAGAGACCCCGGAGACGTGTCCGAACTGCGGGGCGGACGTACCGGACGGCGCGTTGGCGTGTCCCGAATGCGGGGCGGATGAGGAGACAGGCTGGAACGACACGGCGGTCGGGCAGCGGCTGGGGATCGAGGATCCGGACGACTTCGACCACGACGCCTGGGAGCGGGAGGAATCCGGGGAACCTCGCCGAAGACCCTTGGGGCGCCTCTGGTGGATCACGGCGGTGGTCCTGCTGGCGGCGTCCGCGATCGGGTTCCTGATCCTGTTTCTCCAACGCTGACGCCGGACAATTCGGCTCAGGCCGCCTTCCCGTGGCTCCGCTCAAGGGCCGCCGCGATGAAGCCCCGGAACAATGGGTGCGGGGCGGTCGGCTTGCTCAGAAACTCGGGATGGAACTGGGAGGCCACAAAGAAGGGGTGGCGTTCGATCTCAATGATCTCCACGAGATCCCCGTCGGGAGACGTGCCGCTGATGGTGAAGCCCGCCTTCTCGAAGCGTTCCCGGTAGGAGCCGTTGAATTCGTACCGGTGACGATGTCGCTCATGGATCAGCGGGGCGCCGTAGAGCTGATGGGCGCGGGAGCCGGGCTTGAGCCGACACGGCTGCGACCCGAGCCGCATGGTGCCCCCCACCTGGGTGACTCCGCGCTGCTCCTCGAGCAGGCAGATGACGGGGTGCGGCGTCGCAGGATTGAACTCCGTGGAATGCGCCCCCTCCAGACGGAGGGCGTTCCGGGCGAACTCGATCGTCGCAATCTGCATGCCCAGGCACAGGCCCAGATAGGGCATGCCACGCTCCCGGGCGAAGCGGGCCGCCATGATCTTGCCCTCCGTGCCCCGTTCGCCGAACCCACCCGGCACCAGCACGCCCGAAAGATCCTTCAGCACCGTCTCGGCCCCATGCTTCTCGATGTCCTCGGCGTCGATCTGCTCGATCCGGACACCACAGTCGTTCGCGATGCCACCATGGGTCAGGGCCTCGTACACAGACTTGTAGGCGTCCTGGAGCTCGATGTACTTGCCAACGACCCCGATCCGGACGCGGTTCTGGGGGGCGACCAGACGACGGATGATGTCCTGCCAATGCGCCATGTTGGCCGCGGGCAGATCGAGATGGAGCTGACGGCAGACCAGGTCGTCCATCCGCTCCCGCTGGAGCATGAGGGGCACCTCATAGATGGAATGGTCGACATCCTTCTCCTCCACCACGGCGTCGAACGGCACGTTGCAGAAGAGGCTGAGCTTGTGGCGGAGCTCCTTGTTGAGGGGGTGCTCGCAGCGACAGACCAGGACGTTCGGCGCGATGCCGATCTCCCGCAGCTTGGCGACGCTCTGCTGGGTGGGCTTGGTCTTCAGCTCGCCCGCCGCCTTGATGAACGGGATGTAGGTGACGTGGATGAAGCAGACATTGTGGGGGCCCACATCGAGGGCGAACTCCCGGATCGCCTCCAGAAACGGCAGACCTTCGATGTCGCCGACCGTCCCACCGATCTCGGTGATGACGACATCGGCCTTCGATTCCTCGGCGAGGAGGCTGATCCGGCGCTGGATCTCGTCGGTCACATGCGGAATCACCTGGACCGTCTTGCCGAGGTATTTGCCCGACCGCTCGTTGTCGAGCACCTGCTGGTAGACCTGTCCGCTGGTGGTGTTGTTCCGGCGGGACAGCTTGGAGTTGGAGAACCGCTCATAGTGGCCGAGGTC
>SXGQ01540707.1_pt1 | contig 10099 bp, 15 predicted proteins | sample 3178371 | NCBI WGS metagenome assembly SXGQ01 (sample SAMN11356859, study PRJNA531348) | freshwater metagenome | isolation source: freshwater sample F1-20 | place: China: Fuxian Lake, Yuxi | collected 2017-12-25 | reverse complement strand
TATAACTTTTTTTTTATTTAATGCCAAAAACGCTTGCATATGTAGGTCCGCATATAGTCCGAAATGTTAGGTGTTTTGCCTTTGCTTGGTTGATGCCTTCGCGAAGTTCTAAAATTCAGCGTCTATTATCCACATCTACAATAAGATCCGCAAATTCGGTCAATTTTGTAATAGTTTTTACAACACAACGACTTGAATAGGTATTAACTGGAACACGTGTAGGAAAAACCTTTCCATATGACATTGTTTGGCAAGTAACAATCAACATAAACATAAATGCGAGAACATATTTCATAGTATATACTTGCTTGCTTTAGTTGTTTAAAGTTATAAAAAAACTATTTCAATTTTTTTCAACATTTTTTAGATTTGTAATTTATTATAATAGCATAAGTAATTATCTACAAATATATGTACATCTTTAGTTTTTTTATAACAATCAACAATATAGTAACCCTCTGCTTCATAAAGATTTAGTATCCATTTTTCATCTTTGCATAATTTATAAGGTATTAAAACCATGGCAGTATCAATACATTCAACGCGTATATCATTACCATTCAATCTATCATATTGATTAAATGTGTACATTTTATTATTATCAATAATATTCAATAATCTATACATATGTGGATGGATTATATTGTCATCATCTAAATAAAATAGTAAAGTATCTGGATTTGTAATTTTAGTTAATGCATAATTTCTTTGTGGGTTTCCTGATATACCTTCACCGTTAAATACATATTCTTTAATTTTATTATTTTCTTGATGTTCAAATATTTTTGGATTATCAGTTATTTTACTACCATCATATACAATAATCCACTCTTCTATATATTCAAAATTAATACTTTTTTTAATTGTTTCTAAATTAAAAACTCTATATGATGGTGTTATTATAGTTAATTTATTTGTATTTTTAAAAATAGGTTCGGCTCCTCCTTTTATTAATATAAATAATTTATCATTATTCCAACCAGTAGAGTTTCTATTATTATGGTCTAATTCTATAAAATAATAATCTTGAAAGTCATGTAATATAGGAGTCAATCGATTTATATAATCATTTTCATTATATGATTTAAATATATCTTCAATAATTAATATTCCTCCCGGTTTTAAATATTTGTAAACATTTTCAATAACTCGTATTTGGTCTTCAAAATTATGTGTAGTATCCTCTACGATTATATCATACAATTCATTTAATTCACTGAATGCTTTTATAATACTATTTTTATTAGTTACATCTATATTAGAAAGAGTAATTCTGTCATTATTAAAATTTTGTTTAAAATGATTTATAAAATCATTATTATATTCAAATCCATATATTTCTGAATTTATAAAGTATTCTTTCCACATAAGTAATGAACCACCAAGATATATACCTAGTTCTGCTATTTTTAAGTTTTCATTTCTTTTTTTTTTAAATATAGACTCGTAAAATAATGTATATGGATGACAAAATCTAGAATCACTTACATTATTTCTTTGCGATGATTTATCAGTATCATATTTTTTTCCAATTTCACACAATTCAGAGGAATTATTTAGGTAGTTAATTTTGAGAGTCACCATTTTTATATTATTTTAAAATAATATTTTTATATCATAATCTTTTTTATATTATTTTAAAAATATTATTGCAAAAAAAAATTGAAATCTTTAATTTTAAATATTTTTATAATAAACTATTAACTACATACTGTTAAAGAAATGGCCTCCTTGTCTATTAATGCTACTACAGCATACGATAAATTAATGTATATTATTACTATAATTCCCAAGAGTGAAGGTAGTGACAAAGTATTTATGAAATGTTTAATAAGAGAATTAACTATACTAGTTAATGGATTAAGTAATGGAGAAAAAATAGCATTTATAGAAATATTTAGCATTTGTTTTAAAAGTTATTATTCAACTTTCCCAGAAGCCATGGAATTATATTTTACACAAATAATAACAATAATTGATGCCAATTTACCTCTGCCTGTTGATTTTTCCGATATTGAATTTCTGCAGTTAGCAGAACTAAGTAATAATACTATGAGAATGATTGTTACAGAATTTGAAAACTAGGAATCAATAAAGAACGACGCATTTACCTATTACTAATGTAAGCATGTTATTTTTTTTATAATATTGTAAAAATATTGTAAAAATATTAATTTCCAAAAAAATTGAAATTTTTGTCTTTAAATTGTTTTATTAATTATTAAAACTTATTAATAAGTAATAAAAAAATGAGCGTCTCCATTAAGGTACCAAATAATAATTATACAAAAGAGTTCTTTGACGACATTTATAGTAGAGTTTTGATTTTTGGAGTACTACCAGAGAAACGTATTATTACTATTGATGGACAAACTTATACTAATTTAATAAATAGTTTAACCTATTATATGTTTCACTACGGTTTGCCTGATTGTTTATATCCATATATAAAAGATAAAACTTTACCTCAAGTTTGTGATTATACATTTCTTAAAAAATATGTTAAAAAGTTTAAAGATTCTAATAGAGCATTTAAGAACTTTAAACACAACGTCCATCCTTATTTAAGATGCTTTATATCTGGTGTTAGATTTTTCCAGTTATACAATAGTAACGAACCCGAATGTAGAGTCTTTCAACAAAAAATTCATGATGCTATTCAACTAATTTTACAGTCTAAGACTTATAATTTTGGATTAGGATTAAAAATTGCCAAAAGACAATTTGCTGAGGAATTTTAATATATTATAATAAAATTATATTAAAATTCAAAAATTGATTTTTTTTATTTTTATAAAAAGTAAATTATTAACACATTATAATTATAATATGCCTTTTACAAAAGCAACTAAGTTTTTATATAGCAAATCACTATTTAATATGCTATTTTTAAATGAATTGGGTCCACTTGGACGATGGAACAAAGAAACTTGTGCTATTAGATTAAATAAGAAAATAGATTTAGCAAATGAAGACAATTGTGGTCCTTGTGGAGAATATATATTAACTAAGATGGAAAAGACAAAAACTAAGACTAATAAGACTAATAAGATTAATAAGACTAATAAGACTAATAAAAGTGCTAGTCCATATTTAATGGCAGAACATAAACACGCTAAGTACTAGCGATTTTAGCATAACTAAAATAATTTGTTGGTCATAACTCTATAATTAAAGAAATCAAAAATTATATTTATCAAATATTTTTTTTGTGGTATGAATAGAATTTTCAGGTCTATTCACAATATAATAAATAGGATTATAATCTTTAGCACTATCCGAATCATGATATGTATTTATCATCATATCTAACTGTTTATAATTAAAATTATGATATGTTACCAATATATACCAAGTATTATGATCTAGATATAGACCATTTTGTTTAAAAAAATTAATATATTTTTTAGGAATATACATCATCATATCATTAACTCTTGGATGTATTCCAAGTTTATGGTGTGGTTCAAAACATATTGAAGGAAATAATATTTTATCATCGTCTAGTTTAAAAATTTCCGTAAATTTATCCTTTAAAAATAAATCTATTCTCATACATAATATAAAATCAAAACTATGTATAGTATCTATTCTATTTATACAATTATTAATTAATGCATTTTGTCCTAATAAATTTGTATAAAATATACTATCATATAATACATCTTTATATATATCAGTAAGATCTTTATCATATCGTGTCGTATAACTATTAATACTAACAATCATATTTATATTTTTTTTTTGTAAACTTGATATAAACTTTATATGTGATTTTGCTGCGTTTATTTGTTCATCATATGATTGTTCAGACCCAGTATTTCTATTTCCTTGACCACCTAAGCGGAATGTTTCGCCAAATAATATTAATAATCCATCAGTCATTTTATATATTATGATAAATAATTTTTAAATAATATAATTTATAAATAATATTATTTATAAATAACAAGAAAGAAACGATGCTCTATTAATTTAATTGCGGACCTAATTTTATATTTGCATCATTATAATATTTTTTTCTATATTCTCTCATTGTTTCATCTTTAATACGTGTTGTTTTAAAATATTTATATGTTTTATTTTCTTGTAATAATTCTATTATAAAATATAATGTATACATACCACATTGTCCATCGCTAAATTGATGTGTGAATCCTTCATTATTATCTGCTATTAACTTAATATTTAAATTATGTGCTTGATTTACTATTCTGTCAATTAAAACTTTAATTTGTTTTGGTGTTTTAGACCCATTACTATCAAAATAAAAAATAAATTTTTTAGTTAAATCTAAAAATAATGCAATCCAATGTTGTCCGGGTCTATTATGAGGATCTGTATTAAATATTACGCCTATTTTACTAATTTTGTTTCTTATGTGTTCCTCTAAATTGAAATTACATAATTGCTCCCATACACAAGTTGAAAATAATTCTTTAGAGTCAAAATCAATGGGCGATGGTCCTATAAACTTGAAATTTGTATTGGATTTTTCATATTGTTTCATTATTTTTATTATATCCACACTAGATAACCAAGTATTTGGTTTGCTAGACCAAGTATCGGGAGAAAAAGGTTTAAATATTTCTTTTATTAATAATTCACTATTATTTACTTTATTTAATGGTGTATTTTTTAACCAGCATAATTCATCATAACATTGTTTATTTAATTTATTTCTAAAAAAATCCCATATTTCTTTGCTATTATTTGTTACTATTTTATCATTAGTATTGGCATTCCATACATCTTTAAACACTTGTAAATTGCTTCTTGAATAGCATGTAAAATCTCTTAATTCTTGGTCTATATTTTTATTTTGATATGGTGAGCATTTAAGTTTATTGAATTTGCGAGTTCTTTTTTGTTTCCGCTTATACAAACGCATTTTAAATGATGGAACTTTATGTGTTTTTGTAAATTTTTTATATATATTGTTTTTAACATTAATCATATTAATTATATATTAGCTAATTAATATATAATTATAAAAAAATTATTCCCTTTTTTGTGGAAGTATTTTTTTATTATATTTATTTGATTTTCTTACAACAAATAAATCTAAATTTGATATTTTTTTGGAAGTATCATTTGGACACATACAATTAATTGTTTCGTTAGTTATATTAAAATCACCAACTGTTTGGTCATTATAACTGCTATTTGAATAGTCTTTTAATTCGTCTTTTATTGTATTTTTTATTTTTTTTTCTTTTAAATGTAGTATTAAGTTTAATACATACAATAAATAATACATTTTGTATTTTTCATTAATATTATTATTAGTAATATTAGTATTAGTATCAGTATTAGTAGCCAATAGTTTTTCTAAAGTAGAATTATTGTATTTTAAAATTTGCTCTTTATGTAGATTAATATTGTCTTCTAAATTATCAAATATTTCTTTTAACAAACTATTATTGCTTAATAAATTTTCTAATTTATTTGTTTTTGCATGTTGAACTTGGTTTGTTAAATATAATAAGTCTATATTGTTTATAAATGACTCAATAGGTTTAACTTCTTTAACTTCTTTAACTTCTTTAACTTCTTTAACTTCTTTAACTTCTTTAACTTCTTTAAGTTCGCTTTGCTCTAAATCTATAGCAACTATATTACATTGTTTGGATTTCTTAGCTTTTATATTTTTCGTAACTTTATTATTTTGTTCCATTAGTGCGTATTATAATAAACTTTATTTTAAATTTTTTAATTGAACTCGTGTTGAGTTATAAAATATTTCATTTCCAATTGAACTTGATATATTTGGGTTAAAATCATTAAAACTTTCTTCTTTAAACAATAAATGTGTCTCTAAATTATTAGCTTGTGTTATAAAATTTATATTATTTTCATATAAATCACTATAACTATTTGGAAGATAGGCACCCTGATCTGCTTTTTGTAAAGCAAAAAATTGGTTTCTTAAAGTTGATTCTTTATCAACATTTGTTGCAAAACCGTTAAAATGTGGTTTTCTAGTTCCAGGAAAAAAGGTGCTACTTACATCATATATTTCGCTAGTGTTTATAGGAACCGATGATTCAATAGGATGATTGTATGTAGGCATTAAAGTATATTTTGTATTTACTGGTCTAAATGAAAAATTCATTTCTAAATTATTTGACGGAAAATTTCTATTTGCTAGCGAATTGTTCATACTATTATGTGCCTCAAAATTATGTAAAGTTACATTATACAAACCATCAGTCATTGCCATTATATATATTATAAAATACTATATAAATTAATATAAACAATTTACTTAATAAATAAATAATAAAAAATTTTTATTTATTTTATATTAAAAAGCTATAATTTATTTGCTTTGATTTGGATAAAAGCAACTAATATCTTTATGCTGACGCTGTCGATATTCTTTTAAATATGCAATAATCAATGGAAAGTAAGTATCAACATATCCTATATATGTTGTATTTGTACTAATTGCTTTTGCTAAAGCAACTTTTCCTTCCATGTCTCCATGTGTTAGTAAATCATCTAAATCACGAGATGTTTTAGTGTCTCCTCCACGTAGTATATCAATACGAGTATTGTTAACAAATAACTTATATTTTTTAAGTTCATTGTTTTGCCAAATAAGTGCACCCTCCAATGTCTTAAAATATGCTTTTACCAGGTTGAGTTGATAAGGGACCGAACTGCCAAAATAAAACACTTTTTCAATACTAACCATACAATATCCATTTTCAGGAATTATATATGTCATACCAACAAGTTCATCTGTATTTGATTCTCTAGTTAAGTTTTGCTTCATAATGAAAAACACATCGCTATTTTGATTAATATCTTTAATAGTATGAGGCATAATTGGAATAGCAAGAACTAGTGTAATTGTGCTAATGATAATAGTTATCATAGTCTTCATGTATAATATTTTAATAATATAAAAAATTATACATTAAAGCAAATCAATTTTTTTTTATATAATAGAAAGACTTGTTGCATCATTGTTAAACCAAGTCATTTTAATAGTTGTAATATTAGCTTTTATAATTTTATATGATATGCTTAAAGCATATAAACTCATTAATTTATAATATTCTTTATTTTGAATCCATGTAATAACTTCATAATAATTATTATAACTATATGATATATTTATAATAGCAGGTATAAAATTATGAATTTCTTTTGAACCAATAGCATCAAACTCACTCCATAACACACTTCTCCCAAATAATTCATAATTATATTTATCTAAAATATATTCATCCATAGTTTCATAACAATCAATAGGATAATTATATAAATCTAAATATGTTGTAATATTTTCACTATTCATAATAATAGTTTTAATAGTTTTTTTCATGTTGTTAATTAATTCTTCGTCTACCATCATATAATATGTGTGTTCCTATTATATTATTTATGCTTTAATATGTAATAGTAAATAATAAATAGTAAATAATACTCAATTTTTTTCATAATCTTTTCGTACTATGTCTTTCTAATTTATTATTAATTTCTAATATACATTCGGTAGTCGATGTAACAAATAAATCTGGAATAAATGAATGTATCAATGCTTTAATACATGAAATAAATAATATTAAAGCATAATTTAAAGAAACAAACATATGTTCAAAATAATTCATATTTGAATCTCTCAAATGTTTAAATTCAAAAAACATAATATATAAAATAATTATATATTATTTTTAAATGGTAAAATTGAATTAGAAATATATATTTAATAATACATATAATAAAACATGATACAAGAAACGCCTGAAACTATAAATAATGAAGACACTATACCACCAGTTAATAGTAAAAAAAAAAATATAAATAAACAAATACTTGGTCAATTTTACACAACCCATCATGAATATATTTTACAAAATATGAAAATTCCTTATTCTATAACTAACATCATAGAACCATTTACAGGTAATGGTGATTTACTTAATTTTATAGAAAAACAACAAGTAAATAATAATGTCAACTATAGCATTGAATGTTATGATATTGAACCTACTAAAAATTATATAATAAAACAAGATACCATTAAAAATCCTCCTAGTTATAGCAACAAATATTTAATAACAAATCCACCATATTTAGCAAGAAATAAATGTACAGATAAATCATTGTTTGATAAGTATGATGTAAATGATTTATATAAATGCGTAATTAAAGAAATTTTAACAAATGTTTGTTTGGGTGGAATATTTATAATTCCATTAAATTTTTGGTCATCAATACGCGTTGCAGATATTAAATTAAGGCAATTATTTTTAGAAAAATATAACGTGTTGTTATTAAATATTTTTGAAGAACAAGTTTTTGATGATACAACTTATACTATTTGCTCTTTTCAATTTGAATTGAAAGAAAATAATAATGAAAATAACAATAATGAAACTACTAATTCATTAAATACTATTGTGTATCCATCGAAAACAATTATAAAAACAGAATTAAATAGCACTAATAATTTTATGATTGGTGGTGCTATATATAATTTACAATTAAAAAATAATTATAAAATAACACGACTAACTACAAAAAATAAAGAAAAATCCAATACGAATATTTTAGTAAAATGTATTGATGATAATATTAATTCGCAAATTGGATTGTCATTTGTTGAAGACAAAGATATATATATAGATACTACCCCAAATCAAACAGCAAGAACATATGCTAGTTTAATAATTGAACCAAAAATAGATAAAATTAAACAACAACAATTAGTAGACAAATTCAATAACTATTTAAATGAAGCTAGAAAAAAATATAATTCCTTGTTTTTAACTAATTATAGAGAGAGTAAAGATATTGCAAGAAAACGAATATCATTTGACTTGGTATATTCTATTACTGAATATATATTAGATAATTTTGATACAATATGATTGTAGTATTATTGGTTTCTATAGTATTAATACTTTCATTTTTTTTTTGGAAATCATATAAACTACCAATAAATATATATTTTTTAATTTGTGTATATATTTCCTTATTTAATAAATAAAGAAATTTATCCATATTATGATAACATTCGTCTCCATCTAAAATATTAATAAAGTATGTATTATTAGCATTAGTATTATTAGCATTAGTATTTAATTTTATTAAATACTCCATTTGACATTTTATAAAATGATATACTTCTCTCAACGTTCTTGTTTGTGCACCGCCTTTATCACATACAAATTTTAGATTAAAATAATATTTATTAGTATTTTTAATTAACAATCCGTCGAAATTTTCGGTATATTCATAACCATTACTATTTTTCATTGGATATTTATTACTTGTAATCTCATATGTTTCCATATTAATTCTATCAGGTATCTTATTTAAAATAGTTTCTGTCATTTTTTCAATTAAATCAATTTGATATTTTTCACATTCGTTTGCTTTACCGTTTTTATACCATGTTCTAGCTTTGCGCCACTCTTTTGTTTGAAAATATGATTGTGGAATTAAAATACATTTTCTTTTCAAAATCATACGAACATACTTTTGAATAGTTATAATTTGACTAATATACTTGTGATTAGTAGTTATTTGAGTCATTACTTCTACTTCTAATAGTCAATACTTATTTATGTAGTTACTTACATAACATATCAATTTTTGACAAACATTTAGTTTCTCAATAGTTTATGATATATTGTATAACTTGAATATAGTAATATTATTACTAGTAATACAAATTTTCTTGATACATCATACGGCCAATATGGTAAAAAATATGTCACTAATAATGCCAATAGTCCAAATATATATATAATGTTATTATATTCAAAGTATTTTTTTACATTTAATAATGGATAAAAACCAACAAGATGCATAATTATTATAAGAATAAAATAACCTATTAATTTTTCCTCTAATATTTTATAATAAGTATCAATAATTCCAACTATTCCAATCAATAAGAAAATTAAACTTACATATTTAATATAATTGTTAAAATAAAATATTAATAAGGAAACAATAGGAACTAAAACCCAACTTAATTCACCGCGAAATATTTTATAATGATAATAATATACATTATTATTTTTGAATGTTATTTTCATTTATATTAACTTTATAAAATTATAAAATATAAAATTAT
>SXGQ01859895.1_pt1 | contig 10100 bp, 9 predicted proteins | sample 3178371 | NCBI WGS metagenome assembly SXGQ01 (sample SAMN11356859, study PRJNA531348) | freshwater metagenome | isolation source: freshwater sample F1-20 | place: China: Fuxian Lake, Yuxi | collected 2017-12-25 | reverse complement strand
GGCGTCTGCACGGCGGAGCGCGCCTCGGCGGCGCGGGCGACGTCCCCGGCGGGTTCGGGCGGCGTCTCCGACGCCGCGGGCTCCGCGGCGTCATCGGCTGGCGGGATTCCGTTCTCCACAGGGCATCCGGTGCCAAGCAGGGGCGCGAGCGCGGGGCGCTCCCACCGGCCGACCCACTATACCGACCGTCCTGCTCCGCGATCGGGGTGCCGGGGTACCGTCGGATGCGGGATGGTCCCGCATCCGCGCCGACTGGCCGCCGCATCCGGCATCGGGCCCGGGCCTAGCGGGCGACGAGGTCCAGGATCACGGGGCAGCCTTCGAGCCCGGCCGCCTCGCGCAGCCGGTTCTCGAGGTAGTAGGCGTAGTCCCGCGTGATCAGCTTGCGGTTGTTGACCGTGACGCGGAAGCGCGGCGGGCGCGTCTGCACCTGAGCCCCGTACAGCACCTTCAGGCGCGTGCCGTGCACGAGCGGCGGCTGGCGCTGCTCGACGGCCGCCTGGAGCGCGCGGTTGACGGCCGGGGTCGGCATCCGCCGCGCGTACGCCCCGTAGAGCTCCTCGATGCGGTCGAGCAGGCGGTCCAGCCCGCGGCCGGTGACCGACGAGGTGGTCACGATCGCGGGCCGCTGGCGCAACTTGCGCTCGATCCGCCCGCGCAGGTCGTCGAGGTCGACGTCGGAGGCGTCCCACTTGGACACCACGACGAGCGTCGCGCAGCCCGCCCTGCGGGCACGGTCGGCGACGTCGAGGTCGTGGTCGACGAGCCCCTCGGCGCCGTCGATCAGGACGAGGGCCACGTCGGCGCGCTCGGCGGCGGCCATCGCGCGCTTCTCGCTCCAGTACTCGACCTCCTGGCGCTGCGCGCGTTTGCGCCGCAGGCCCGCCGTGTCGACCAGCCGGAAGGTGGCGTCCCCGCGCACCAGCACGGTGTCGATCGCGTCGCGGGTCGTGCCCGGCTGGTCGGAGACGATCACGCGCGGCGAGCCGATCAGGGCGTTGAAGAGCGACGACTTGCCGACGTTCGGGCGCCCGAGGATCGCGACGCCGATCTCGTCGGTGACGCGCTCCATGCGGGCCGCGCCGGGGATCGCCTCGAGCCGGTCGATCAGCTCGTCGAGCAGGTCGCCCGAGCCGGAGCCGTGGATGGCGGAGACGGGCAGGGGTTCGCCGAGCCCGAGCGAGTGGAACTCGAGTGCCGCGTCGTCGCCGCCTGCGCCCTCGGCCTTGTTGGCGGCCAGGATCACGGGCATCTTGATGCGACGCAGGATCTCCGCTACCTCGAGATCTCCGGGCATCACGCCCGCCTTGGCGTCGACGACGAACAGCGCGAGGTCGGCCTCGCCCAGCGCCGCGCGGGCCTGGTCAGCGACCTCCTCCGCCATCAGCGTCTCCCCGCCGAGGTCGATGCCACCGGTGTCGACGAGGCGCAGGCGCTTCCCGTTCCACTCGACGTCGACCTCCTTGCGGTCGCGCGTCACGCCGGGCTCGGAGTGCACGACGGCGTCGCGCCGACCCGCGAGGCGGTTGCAGAGGGTCGACTTGCCGACGTTGGGGTAGCCGACGACGGCGACGACCCCGAGCAGCGGCAGCTCCGCGGGGAGACCCTCCTCCCCCTCGCTCTCACCCTCGCCCTCGTCGCGTCCGCGCCGCTGCCGCGCGCGCGGTGGCTCGCGGCCGCTCACGCCGACTCCCCGTCCGTGGGCGACTCGGGCGGCACGGCATCGCGTGGGCGCCCCGCGCGCTCGGCGCTCTCGGTGAACGCCTGCAGCCGGCGCAGCTCCTCGGCGAGCCGGTCGGCGCCGGCCCGGTAGGCCTTGGAGCCGCGGCCCACGACGTGGAACGGCCGTCCGAACGAGATCGAGATCGGCGCCCGCGGATCGTCGACGACGCGGTCGGTGCCGTGGATGTAGACGGGGATGATCGGCGCGCCCGTCTGGCCCGCAATCATTGCGGCGCCCGCCCGCACCTCGCCGACCGCGCCCGCGTGGTGGCGGGTGCCGTCGATGAAGATCCCCAGCATTCCACCGCGCTCGAGCACCTCGCGGGCCGCCTCCAGCGCCCCGCGGTCGACCTCACCGCGGCGGACCGGGAAGGCTCCCGCGTGCGGGAGGAAACGCCCCATCAGCGGGTTCTCGAACAGCTCGACTTTGGCCATGTAGTGGATCGGCCGCTTCACGCTCACGCCGAGCACGAAGATGTCGTAGAAAGAGCGGTGGTTGGAGGCGAGGATCACGGGTCCCGACTTCGGGATCCGCTCTCGACCCCACGTGCGCAGGTCGGAGAACGAGTGGATCGCGCGGCGCACGACCAGCCAGGCGATGCCCCAGGTGCGCTCCGGCGTGAAGACCCGGAAGCCGTCCCAGGCGAGCCGGGGGCCGCTCATGCGCGTTCCTCAACGAGCCGGGCGATCCGCTCGACGACAGCGTCGACCGTCAGCCCCTCGGTGTCGAAGCGCACGCTGCCCTCCGGCACGATCGTCTGCGCCGCATCTCGGCGGTCGCGCTCGAGCGCGGCCTCGCCGGCCTCCTCACCGCGCTCGTCGGCGCGCCGACGGCGGCGCTCCTCGGGCGAGGCGTCGAGCCAGACCTTGAGCTCGGCCTCCGGCCAGACGACGCTGCCGATGTCGCGGCCCTCGGCGACGGCATCGCCCCCCACAAGGAAGGCTCGCTGCTCGGCGCGCAGGGCCTCGCGTACCGCGGGCAGCGACGAGACGGCGGAGACCTCGGCGTCGACGGCGACGGAGCGCAGCGCGGGGTCCTCGAGGCGCGCGGTCCAGCCGCCGGACTGGGCGATCTCGACCGCGTCGCCGCCCGTCTCGAGGACGACAAGGGTGACCGCGCGGTACATCGCGCCCGTGTCGAGGTGGCGGTAGCCGAGCCGCGCGGCGAGCGCGCGCGCGACGGTGGACTTGCCCGCACCCGCCGGTCCGTCGATGGTGACGATCATCGCCGCACCGCCGTGGCCGCCTCGATCAGGGCCCGGAAGCCCGGGAAGGAGACGTCGATGGCCTCGGGGTCCGTGATCGTGACTCCCTGCTCCGAGTAGAGCCCCGCGATGGCGCCGAGCATGGCGACGCGGTGGTCGCCGTGGGGGTCGACGGTGCCGCCGCGCAGCCGCGTCGGCACGCCGCGGATGAACCAGCCGTCGTTCTCGACCTCGATGTGGCCTCCGACCCGCCAGAGCGCGTCGCGGACGCTCTCGAGACGGTCCGACTCCTTGACGCGCAACTCGGCCGCGTCGCGGACGCGGGTCTTCCCGCGGGCACAGCAGGCGGCCAGGGCGAGGATCGGCAGCTCGTCCACGAGCGCCGGCACCTCGTCGCCGCGGATCGACGAGGCGGACAGCTCGGCGTGCGCGACCTCGAGGTCGGCGACGGGCTCGCCCGCATCGGTCGTGCGGCGATTGAAGACGGCGACCCGGCCGCCCATCCGCTCGAGCACGTCGAGGATGCCGGTTCGCCCCGCGCCCATCCCGATCCCGCGCAGGAAGATGCGCGACTCGGGGATCAGCGTGGCGGCGACGATCAGGAACGCGGCCGACGAGATGTCGCCGGGCACCTCGATGCGCTCGAGGTGCAGCCGCTCAGCGGGCTCGACCTCGATGCGCACGCCCCGGGCCGCCACCTGCGCGCCAGCGGCGCGCAGCATGCGCTCGGTGTGGTCGCGGGTCGGCTGGGGCTCCACCACCGTGGTCGTGCCCGTGGCGCGCAGGCCCGCGAGCAGGATCGCGGACTTGACCTGGGCGGAGGCGACGGGCAGCACGTGCTCGATCCCCTGCAGGGGCCGGCCGGCCGTGACCGTCACGGGCGGCCGGCCCGCGCTGGTCTCGACCTCCGCGCCCATCGCGCGCAGGGGCTCGGCGACCCGCTCCATCGGGCGCGTCCGGATCGAGTCGTCACCGTCGAGCGTGAAGACGCCACCCGGCTGCATCGCGCAGATGCCGCTCAGCAGGCGCATCAGGGTGCCGGCGTTCCTGACGTCGATCGCGCCGATGGGCGGCCTGAGGCCGCCCAGGCCGACGCCGTGGACGGTCAGGCGGCCGTGGCCGTGGTCGTCGACGCGGACGCCCAGGGAACGCACGGCCTCGAGCGTGGCGCGCGTGTCGGCGGAGTCGCCCCAGCCCGCGACGTCGACGGGGCCGTCGGTGAGGGCGCCGATCAGGAGCGCGCGGTGGCTGACCGACTTGTCGCCGTTGACGGCGAGCTCGCCGAGGAGGGGGCCCGCCGGTGTGACGTGCCAGGGCGCGCTCACGCGGCGCCGCCCGGCTCGGCCCGGAACGCGGCGCAGCCCTCGGCGCGCAGCACCTCGACGGCGCGATCGGCCTGGGTGTCGCCGGCGACCACGATGCGGATCTCGCCGCCGGACTCGGGCGAGATGTGGGTGAGCGCGAACTCCTCGATGTTGATGCCGCTCGCCGACAGCGCCAGGGCGATCGCGGAGATCGCACCCGGCCGGTCCGGAACGGAGACCACGAGATCGACGAGCTCGGCCGGGGCGGTGCGGTGGGCGCGGGCGAGGGTCTCCTTGCGCGCCTCGCGGGCCCCGCCGATCCAGCGCTGCAGGTAGTCGGCGTCACCGGCCTCGAGCGCGCGCGCGACCTCGTCGAGGCGGCCGCGCGCATCGTCGAGCGCGGCCAGGACCGCGCTGCGGTTGTCGAGCAGGATGTCGATCCACATCGCCGGGTTGGCGCCGGCCACCCGCGTCATGTCACGGAACGAGCCGCCGGTCGTGTCGAGCGGGCGGTGCCCGTCGACATCGCCCTCGGCGACCTGCAGGGCGAGCACGTTGGCCAGGACGTGCGGGACGTGGCTGGTCAGGGCCACGATGCGGTCGTGCTGGTCGGCGTCGACCACCACGGGGCGCGCGCCGACCTCGCCGACGAGGGCGTGCAGCTGCGCGAGCCGCTCGGGGTCCGTCTCGATGGTCGGGGTCAGGAACCAGGTCGCACCGCCGAAGAGCTCGGCGCGGGCCGCGGCGACTCCGTGCGCCTCCGAGCCGCAGATCGGGTGGCCGCCGACCATGCGCGCCCGGCCCGCGGCGGGCACGGCGGCCATGATCTGGCCCTTCGTCGAGCCGATGTCGGTGACCGTGGCCGCTGGGTTGGCAACGAGCGCCTCGGTGACGAGCGCCGCGATCGCGGAGACGGGCGTCGCCACCACCACGAGGTCGGCATCGGCCACGGCCTCCGCGAGGCTCGCGGCGGCGCGGTCCGCGCAGCCGCGCTCGACGGCCAGGGCCGCCTCGTCGCGGTCGCGGTCGAAGCCCGTCACGTCATGGCCGTACTCGCGCAGCACCAGCCCGAGGCTGCCGCCCATCAGGCCGAGGCCGGCGATCGCGACCTTCATGGCCGCCTACCGGCTGGGCGTCCGGCCGCTGACCTGGACGAGCCGCTCGACGTCCTGCACGAACGCCCCGAACTCGGCCGAGGGGATCTGCTGGGCCGCGTCGGAGAGGGCGTGCTCGGGCGTCGGATGGGTCTCGACGATCAGGCCATCGGCCCCCGCCGCGACCGCCGCGAGGGCGAGCGGAAGGACCAGCGAGCGCTTGCCCGCCGCGTGCGACGGGTCGACGATCACGGGCAGGTGCGTCTCCGCCTTGAGCACGGGGATCGCGCTGACGTCGAGGGTGAAGCGGGTCGCCTTCTCGAAGGTGCGGATGCCGCGCTCGCACAGGATCAGGTCGTCGCAGCCGCCCTTGGCGACGTACTCGGCCGCCATCAGGAGCTCCTCGACCGTCGCCGACATGCCCCGCTTGAGCATGACCGGCTTGCCGGAGCAGCCGACCTCGCTGAGCAGGTTGAAGTTCTGCATGTTGCGGGCGCCGATCCAGATCATGTCGACGTGCTCGACGACGTCTGCGAGGTCGCGGGCGTCCATCAGCTCGGTGGTGACGGGCAGGCCGACCTCGTCGCCGACGCGGCGCAGGATGCGCAGCCCCTCGACGCCGAGGCCCTGGAAGGCGTACGGCGAGGTGCGCGGCTTGTAGGCGCCGCCGCGCAGGACGGCGCCGCCGGCGGCCTTCACGGCCTGCGCGGAGGCGAGGGTCTGCTCGTAGGTCTCGATCGAGCAGGGGCCGGCCATCATCGCGAAGTTGCCGCCGCCGACCTTGGCTGGGCCGATCGACACGATCGTGTCGCGCGCGCGGAACTCGCGCGAGACGCGCTTGTACTCCTTGCGCAGCGGCACGACCCGCTCGACGCCCGCGAGTGCCTCGAGCGGCAGGCCCGCGACGATCGCGCGGTCGCCGATGGCGCCGATCACGGTGCCCTCGCCGCCCTCGTCGACCTGCACGCCGGCACCCGCCTCCTCGATCAGGGAGACCACGTGCTGGACCTCCTCCGGCGTGGCGGAGGCGCGCATTACGACGATCAGCTCAGGGGCACCGGTGGCGGGGGCGTTCGCGCTCATGGGACGCGAAGTATACGGGCGTTCGGATTACCGCCCGCCGCTAGCCGTGGCCCGCAGCTGCGCGACCTCGCGGGCCATCAGCTCGCGGCAGCCGCCGAGCTGGAGCCGCCCGAGGGAGAGCGAGCCGTAGCCCGTCCGCTCGAGCGCGATCACCGGGTGCCCGACGGCCGCGCACATCCGCCGGACCTGGCGGTTGCGTCCCTCCTTGAGCACGAGCTCGAGCTCGGCACCACCCGAGCGGGTGCGCAGGACGCGCGCCTGGGCCGGGCGGGTGCGTCCGTCGGGCAGCTCGACCCCGCGCTCGAGCCGGCGCAGCGCGGCCGGCCCGGGCAGGCCGCGCACGACGGCCCGGTACGTCTTTGACACCCCGTGCGAGGGGTGCGCGAGGAGCTGCGCGAGGTCGCCGTCGTTCGTGAGCAGGAGGAGGCCCGAGGTGTCGCGGTCCAGCCGGCCCACGGGCATCAGGCGCTCCGTGCGGTCGACGAGGTCGAGGACGGTCGGGCGCCCCTGCGGGTCCCGGGCGGTGGTCACGTAGCCCGGCGGTTTGTTCAGCATCAGGTGCACGATGGCCTCCGCCGCGATCGGCCGGCCGTCGACGAGCACCGCCTGCCCCGGCGCGACCTGCGTGCCGGGCGGCGCGACGGCGCCGTCCACCGTCACACGGCCCTCGGCGATCAGCCGATCGGCGGCGCGGCGTGACGCGACGCCGGCCTGGGCCAGCATGCGGTTGAGTCGGACGGGCGCATCCATGCGCCCGATCCTACGCGGACTCGGCGGCCTTGCGGGGCTCCACGATCGACACGGCCTCCTGCGCCGTCATCGCCTCGAGTCGGCTGCGCACCTCGTCCGCGCTCGGCAGGTCCTCGCCGAGCTCATCGATCGGGGGCAGCGAATGGCGCCCCTCCTCGAGGGAGAAGACGCGCTCGAAGCGCGTCGTCGTCCGGTAGAGGATCGGGTTGCCCGGCCGGTCGGAGCGGCCCGCCTCCTCGATCAGCCCGCGCTCGATCAGGCTCTGCACGGGGTTATCGGCCGCGACGCCGCGGATGCGCGCGATCTCCGGCCGGCTGACCGGCCCGGCGTAGGCCACCACCGCGAGCGTCTCGAGCGCCGCGCGGCTGAGCGGCCGCTGGGCCAGCCGGTCGAGCAGGCGCGCGCAGGCCAGCGCGGCCTCGTCGGCGGCGCGCAGGGCCCAGCCCTGGGCGACGCGCTCGAGCACGACGCCGGAGGCCCCGGGCGCGTGGCGCTCCAGCAGCACCTCGATCGCCTCCTCGACGTCCGCCTCGCCGATGCCCGCCGCCTCGGCGAGCGCTCGCTCGTCGAGCGGCTCCGAGGCGAGGAAGAGCAGCGCCTCGACGACTCTCGTGTCCTGGTCCGTCACGCGGCGGCCCCCCTCTCGTGGTCATGCGCCGCGTGGGCGGCGGCGCGCATGCGGATCGGCCCGAAGGGCTCGGACTGGTCGGCCGTCACCTCGCCGCCCCGGATCAGGTCGAGGACGGCCCAGAAGGCGGCCGCCTGCTCGCCCCGGCCGAGGCCGGCGACGGCCTCGTCGAAGGTGCAGCTGCCGCGCGCCCGCACGACTCGGCGCACGTGGTCGAGCAGGCGCAGGAGCGGGATCCGCCGGCGCAGGACGTGGATCGGCTCGGCCTCCTCCCGCGTGCGCTCCATCACCGTCCGCAGCGCGGCGGCGAGGTCGGCCGCATCGCCCGTGGCCGCGTCGTCGAGGACGGGGCGGGGCGGGCGCAGCGCGGGCGGTCCCTCGCGGAACAGGCGCGGGCCGGTCGCGACGAGACGCTCCTCGAGCCAGCGGGCGGCGGCCTGGACGCGCGCGTACTCCGCGAGCCGCGCGGCGAGCTCCTCGGCCGCCTCCTGGGCGTCGGGCATCTCCTCGATGAGCTCGGGCGTCAGGAGCAGGCGGATCTTGAGCTCGAGCAGCGCGGCGACCAGCACGAGGAACTCGCTCGCGCTCTCGAGGTCGATCTCCCCCGCCTCCTCGATCTCGGCCAGGTAGGCGAGGCAGACGTCCGCGACGGGCACCTCGCCGAGGTCGATGGCGTCCCGCAGGACAAGCGCGAGCAGCAGGTCGAAGGGCCCCGCAAAGGGCTCGAGATCCAGTTCCATGGCCAGGGACGAGGTGGGCGCCACGGCCCTCACGCTAGCCCGGGGGTCGGACGGCTCAGGCGATCGTGACGGAGCCGACGGAGGCCTGGATCTCTGCGAACATGGCCTGATCGGGCCGCACCCGGAAGCCCGGCCCGAGCCGCAGGCGCCGGCGCCCGTGCGGCGTGCGCAGGTCGACCACGACCGGGTGGTCGCCGTGGTAATCCTCGCAGATCCGCCGCAGCCGCTCGATCGCGTCGGCCGGCGCCGTCGTGGCGTCGACCTCGATCCGCACGATCCCCACGACGGGGACGGCGTCGAAGCCGAGCAGCTCGAAGGCGACCAGCTTGGTCTCGCCGCCGCCCTTCTGGTCGACGCGGCCGCGCACCAGCACGACCCTGTCCTGCTCGAGCAGGCCGCGCGCCGCCGTGAAGGCCTTCGCGAACACGACGACCTCGCAGGCGCCGGTGGTGTCCTCGAGCTGGACGAAGGCCATCGGTTCGCCCTTCTTCGTCATCGTCTGGCGCACGGAGCCGATCAGCCCGCCGATCGTGACCGTCTCCCCCTCACGGCGGTTCTCGAGCTCGCGGATCGGGATGTCGACCTTGCGCTGCAGCTGGTCGGAGATGTCGGACAGGGGGTGGCTCGAGACGAACAGCCCGAGCGTCTCGCGTTCGCCCGCGAGGAGCTCGCGCTTGTCGAACTCGCCCTCCGGCACCGGCGGGTGCGACCCGCCTCCGAGCCCGCTGTCCGTGCCGTCGAGGCCCTCGAACAGGTTCGTCTGGCCGGCGTGGCGGTCGGCCTGGCTCTTGCGCCCCGACTGCACGGCCTGGTCGAGCACCAGCAGCATCCCGCGTCGGGTGTCGCCGGTCGTGTCGAGCGCACCGGCGCGCACGAGGCTCTCGAGCACACGACTCGAGACGTGCTGGGCGTCGACGCGCTCGGCGACGTCCCAGATGCTGACGAACGGCCCGCTTTCGGAGCGCGCCTCGATGATCGCCCGGACGGCGTTCTCGCCGACGTTCTTGACGGCGCTCAGCCCGAAGCGGATGCGGCCCTCGACGACGGCGAAGTCGCGCTGCGACGAGTTGACGTCCGGGGGCAGCACCTCGAGTCCCATCGCGTCGCACTCCTGCACGTAGAACGGCACCTTGTCCTTCGTGTCCATGACGGACGAGATCAGTGCCGCCATGTACTCGGCCGGGTGGTTGGCCTTGAGGTACGCGGTGCGGTAGGCGATCAGGGCGTAGCAGGCGGCGTGCGACTTGTTGAACGAGTACTCCGCCGAGCGCTCGTTCTCGTCCCAGAGGTCGCGGGCGACCTGCTCCTCCACCCCGTTGGCGCGGCAGCCCTCCATGAACGGCCCCTTCAGGGACTCCATCTTGGCGGCGTCCTTCTTGCCGATCGCCTTGCGCAGGTCGTCGGCCTCGGCCGGCGAGAAGCCCGCGAGGTCCTTGGCGATCTGCATCGCCTGCTCCTGGTAGATGTAGACGCCCATGGTCGAGTCGAGGATCGGCTCGAGCCGCGGGTCCGTGTAGGAGACCGCCTCCTGGTTGTTCTTGCGGCGCGCGTAGGTCGGGATGTTGGCCATCGGG
>SXGQ01230658.1_pt1 | contig 10100 bp, 17 predicted proteins | sample 3178371 | NCBI WGS metagenome assembly SXGQ01 (sample SAMN11356859, study PRJNA531348) | freshwater metagenome | isolation source: freshwater sample F1-20 | place: China: Fuxian Lake, Yuxi | collected 2017-12-25 | reverse complement strand
GGCATGACTTTGCTGTCAAAAAAGGCTTGTCGTGCTTTTGCTGTGGTTTTCTTTTTGTGGGCTAGGTATAGCGCTCCACGTTTGGCGTTGCAGGGTTTGCAGCTTGGCACAAGGTTGTCAAGGTCGTCGGTGCCCCCTGCGTCGTGTTCTCGTAAATGGTCGGCTTCGGTTGCGTTGGGTGTTCCGCACCAGTGGCAGTCGGGTTTGTCTGCGAGCAGTGTTTGTCTGTTTGCCAAGTATGTGGGGTTTGCTGTGCGTTTAGGCATGGGGTAAGCCTTGTCCTCTGCAACGTGTAAGTCCTTTAGTTGCGTGGTGTGTCCAGCCTGTGCCGTCGCAGTGTGTACATACTGACGCGCACGCGAGCGTGCTTGTCGTCTTTGCTGTGTCGAGTCTGCCGGGAACACGCCCCCCGCTGTTTAGAGTTTGCCTCTCAAGGTCGCCGGTTGTTTGTTTCATTGGACGGTCACCTGTCACGTTTCTGTCGTTCGTACGCTGCACCCCACGTGTATGGGGCTCTACCCACGTTTCCGTGTGTTACCACCTTAGGTGCAATCCCAAGTAGGTCCGTGTGCTGGTTATTCAATTGTGCGATCTAAGCCCCACGCCCATGACCGACAGACGTGGGGCAGCGCCGGCCACTACACCTTGCGCTTGGTCTGTGATGTTAGACGCTTGGTGATCTTTTGCCAGTCAGTCGGGCGCCACACGTAGCATTCAACCTGGCCGATCCGGCACACCGATTCGAGCAGCTCAAGCCACAAATCCTGGTTGGCTCTGGTTTTGGTTTTGTCCATTTTGCATTCCACGAACAGCAGCTCACCTTTACGGGCGAGGATCAGATCGGGGAAACCTGCGTCAATGCCGGGGCTTAGCCAATGTCCTGATTTGACTTGCACAGTGCGTGTCGCATGGGCACGCCAACCGTGCCACCGAGCAAGGTCCACAACTGAGTGCTGAAAGTCTTTTTCAAGCACGGTCACCAGTGGTCTTTGTTTCTAATGATTTTGATTGTCCAAAGCAGCGCCACTACGCCTAGGTAGATCATGGCTGTGATTGCGATGGTTTCTGTAAGGTCATTCACGTGCAAGTTCTTCTTTCAGTCGGTTTATTGCTTGTGATACTTCTTCTTTGTTCAGGTCCATGAAGCAAGACACGTCGTTGTGGCAGTGCTCCAGCACGAATACAGCTTTGACCCAGTCAAGTGTTGCTAATGCTTGCCACTGTTTTTTGTGACCGAGCAAAATTAGGTAGTCAATTTGTCTGCTGGTTGGTCGTTCTACTTGTGTCCGTCTGTACCGGTAGCGCTCAAGTTGTTTGCGTCGTTCTTTGTTTTTGATGTAATCGCTTTTGTATGCGCCCATTAGAACGGTTCTTCCAAATTGCAGTCGCCGTCTTTGTGCGCTGTCTTGTATTTGTCGCCGTCTTTCCATGACACGCCCTGGCCCTCACCTACGGTGTCGCCACAATGCAAGCACGGTTTCGGAAACTTGTTTGGGAATGTGCGTACGGTCGTGCTGGGGGTCGAGGGAGATTGGTCGCCCCCAGCACGGTTACGCACCTCGTTAGCGGAAGCCATGCCACCGCCAGGTCGGATCCCAATACCGCCCACCAGCAGAATTGCCCTACCAATTGCGCTGGTTTCGGCGTTCATCATTTCTGAGTCCCGTGTGTACGGTGTCGTGCCTTTGGGTTCTGCAGCTGACGCACGCACCGGTATTTCGTCGCTTGGCTCACGCCAAATTGTGGTTGTCACTATCCACCATTCACGACCGTCAAATTGCACAACGTTTGGCACCGTGTTTTGTATGCGTGCGTTTGGGTATTTGACAAACAGCTCGAGCAGTCGGTCATTGACTGTCGTGTAGTTGCCTAAGTCAAAGCTCATTGGCGCACTTCCCACACGATTGCAGGGTTGCCGGTACGTGTGTTGCGTCTCCTGCGTGAGTCACGTAACCAGCCGTCTTTGACAAGGCTGTTGATCGTTGGGGTTGCTGACTGCACCAACATGCTTAACTTTTCGCACACCTCGTCACACGTTAAACCGCCATGAACGGTGATGACACGTAGCACTTTGGCTCTGTTAGTGCCGGTTTTCGGATAGGCACGTTCTGCTGCTAGGCGTGACGTGTGTTGTTTGCCAGGTGTCAATACGTTGGCGCTTGGGTGACGACGCACCCAGTCGGTCAGGGTTGGCTCATACATGGTCAGACCCCAAACGGATTGCACGCTCATACCACAGTTGGCGTTCCTCGGTTACTTTGGTTAATTCTTTGCGTAATGCGTCACGCTCGGCTTGTATCTGGCCCGTTAGGCGTGTGATCTCAGCCAGATCACGTTCAAGTTTGGCTAACTCTGCGTACAGCAGGTTTAGTTGCGCTTCGGTCATGTCCTAGTCCTTTCGTAAGTAGTGGTGGACAACTAGCACAGTAATTAAACCAAACCCGTAATACAAGCATGTGCGAATTAGAACCCCCACGGTCGCCAGCCAGTCCCCTGCCACAGCTTCAACGCAAAACGTAGGTTGTACTCGGGGTTGTACATGTCGTCAGGCCAGGACCAGCCCATGACCGCTACGAACTCGGTGTGTATTTGGTTGATTTGTGTTAGCCCTGCGTCGTGGCCATTCCATGCGCCAGGTAGGCACCGGGACTCACGCCACAAGATCCGATCCAGCATTGGCAGCTGCTCGAGAGGCCAGCCGACCTTTACAGCCAACGCCCACCATTGTGGGCACTGTGCCGACTTTGGGATTTGCACCGCTGGAATGGTCGTAGTTGTGGTTGGGGGCACTGTCACTGCGGTTCGGTAGTTGCGTGCCGTAGGGGCGCTTGTAGGGGCTTCTGACAGGCTTTTAGTGGCACCCAGCACCGCCAATGTGGCGATAATGGGCAATAGCAAAGCAGCCATAAGTTTTGGGGCGGGAACGGTGGGCAAAAGGCCTCCTCGTTTGTCGTCCTATCCACCCTAGTCGCTGCCTGACAGCCTCAGTATGTTCAGGCACCTGACCATTTCTGCCGGTATGAAGAACAGCCCTATGCCCTCGTCGTCACATAGCGACTGCCAAACCGTGTAATGCTTGGGTTTGCCGCCCTGATCTTCAGGTACTAAAAACCCGACGGTGTGCACCAAAGTTTCGTCAAACTCGTCTAAAACGTTGCTGATCCAGCCGTGACCGCCTGTGTGTGCGTCAGCCCAAATGATGTGCACGACAGCCAAATTGTTCGGATTCACCATTTTTCAGCCTTACGGTCAGTTACAAATAGTGGGGCTGTCCACGTTTTACCATGCTGCGGTGTCATCAGCCACAACGCCTGAGCTGGTGGCTCAAAGTTGAAATTTTCTGTGGCTGCGTATTCGTCGTAACCCTTTAGTGACCCGTTCACAATAAACGACGGCCCAAAGATCAGGTTGTGCCAATGACCCATAACTAGCAGGTCGTAAGGCTGGTTTACAGCTGCTTGGCGTTGCCGTTTGCGTGCGTCGAGTCGTGTTATCGGTGACCAAATACCTGCAATACCGCCACCGCCACGTGCCTGGTCGCCGTGTGTTATGCAAACCGTGTGACCATACGACTGCACCAACGTGTCGGCTGCTTCGGATACGTCAAAAGTTATGCGTTTATCGTTGCGGAATTGTCGTGCCAGCATTTGCCCAATAAACCAGTCAAAGTTGTCACGTGCACGCATTTTGGCTCGTGGTTTTCTTGTGCGCCGGCCGTGGTTGCCTACCACCACCGGTACGTGCACTTTGCCAAACGTGTCAGCCAACAGGTTTAGCCCGGCACTTAAATGATCTGCCCAATGCAGTAGCGAGTCCAGGATTGGTGCTTCGTTTGTTTCGCTCAGTTCTTGGTGAATGTCACCGCTAAAGATGTCACCAGCTAGGGCAACGACTATTCCGTCGTATGTGATGTTTTGCCAGTAGTCGCCAGTGACTTTGACTGCCGACTCAAAGCAGCGTTTTAGGCGTAGTTCTGCTATGCGTCGGTCGTAGGCGTTTACGCCCATAAGTTCTGCAGGGTTTACTACTTCGTCCAGGTGCAGGTCGGACAGGATCAGCCAGGGTGTGCCGTGATGTTTGCCCGACTTGGTGGGTTTGGTTAGCCATTGTGCCGGGGCCGATTGCGACAGTGCAGTAAGCAACCCGAGTTCACGTTGCATACGTGCTGTGGCTTCTTCAGCCATTTTGGCTCGGTCACGTGCGTCGGCTGTTTCTCGGCGTGCGTCGTCCAGTTTGCGTTGCCACGTGATCCGTTCTAGCGACTCGAGTTCTTCACGAATTGTCACAAATGCACTCTTTACGTCGGTGCCGGGTAATTGAGTTGTCTCTTATGTTGTAACCGTGATTGCGTAACAGTCTGCCCAGTGACGACGCTGTTACACGCCTGTCGTTTAACAGCTCTGCGATCTCGTCACGATCCTTGCCAGCGTCCTCCAGCACAAGCTGTACGGTGCACACTCGACTAGGTCCAAACCTGTACTGGCCGAGTTCGTCACGCAAAGTCACAACAGCTCTTTGAACTGTCTCCACCTACGTTTGACCAGCCTGGTCGGGTTTAGTGGTTCGGATAATTGCCAATGCCACGGTTCGTATTCCGGGTTGGGTCCTGTAGCCAGGTATGCCGGTGGACCCTGTAGGTATAAACCGTATTTAGGTGCGTTGGCTCGTAGCCATGTGAACACGTCGCCGTTGTTTACGTCAAAGTCCTGGGCGACACCCCAGCCGTGTGGACTGTAGCCAGGTGTCGCTGACGGTGATTTGCCTACCTTTAGGTACCATTTGCCACCGTTGAAATACCGTGTTATTTCAGGTTTACGACCTGTGGGTCGGTCACTGTAGCGATCGTAGAACAATGCTTCCTGGCGTGCGTAGGATCTGTAGCCCTCGGACACCGCTTTAAGCGTGATACCGGCTTTGCGTGCGTCGTCGTACATGACGTTACAAGCAAACACAAAACCGCCACAGTGGTTTACGTCAAACCAGCCTGTGCCACCGCAGCTGAGTTTTGCCAGCGCTTCGGACGGCAGTTTGCCGTTGATCGGCAACCATTCTTTTGGCACGTTTAGGCGCTTGTAGGGGTAGCCCAGGTCAGCCATTGTCTTTGCGTCCGATGATCGGCTGCACTGGTTCGCCTGTTTTAGCTGCAATACCGTTGCCGACTGCGTAGCCAATGACCAATGTAATAACCGGCATACCTTGGCTGGTGTCAAGCTTGTCAAGCGCCATTAGCACTGTTATGCACACGAGCCCAGCCAGGGCAATAAACGCTTTGCTCGGGTTAGCAATTTTCATTATGCCACCCGGTAGCACAGCACCATTGACAGTACGTCAGGGCTTGCCCATGTCATAGGCACTGTGGCGTTTACTACGGCCCAGCGTGTGTACCTGTTGTATGTAGCGCCGTTGTCAAAAACTCGAGGTGCCACAGTCAGGGTGGTTGCGCCACGTGTTGCTACGCCGTTGTAGTTAAGGCCTGCCGAGTCGTCAATAAACAATGCGTTACCGATAGGGGTGTCAGTGGTTGCAATTTCGTACCCTGCTGGCAACGTGAACGTGATTGCGCCACTAGCTGCACCGGTCGCTGTTGCTTTAATTTCTACAAACGCAATCTTGTTTAACACGTAGCCACGTGCAGCGATTGTGCCAGCAAAGTTTGTGGCAGTGACCGTTATTGTGGCCATGTTGCCTAGGTCGTTCATGTCTGCAGCTGTCAGCACGTCACCGACTGCAAAACCTCCAGGTGATGTCATTGTTGCCCCTTTCTAAAAGCCGAGTTTATTGCCCGGGTAGGTGCCCGAAGTGCCTAAAGTGCCGAAAACAGCGTTGTTTAGGATCAGGTAGTTGTTGTTGTCGTATGCGCTGAACGTAAATCTTGCCCTAGTTGATGACGTGTCTGCATCTACTTGCAGGCCCTCTAACACGACGCTGTAGGTTTCGCCCCTAAACTCGAGCGTAAATAACGCACCTGCAAAAGCGACAGTGTCGGTAATCATGTCCTTGAACTCATTTTGCGAAAACGGTTCTTGTGATTCGTAGTCACATGTTAAAGCGTGTGGCGTTGATGTGGCCGAGTTGTATTGGCTGACCAAATACTGTGCGTGGTTTAATGCTTGCGCTGTCGTAAAGTCCACTGAGCTTTGGTTTAGTCCATAAAAACCTGACCCTGATTGCTGTGCGGCAAGCGCCAATGGGTTTATGGTTACTTCGGTGTAATAGTTTTCTGCAGCTGACGTGAACTCAATTTCGTTGTATTTGATTGTGTTTGTGGCGTTCGTGTCAGCAAATGTGTAACCGGCTGATGTGTCGTAGTTGCGTGGGTACAAAACTGCGTAGGGCATGTAGGTGCCAGACACCAAACTGGTTTCTGAGACGTGCCCTATTTCAGTAGTTACTACTTCGTTTAACAGGTCAAGGCCGTTACCTGTGTATGTCTGTGCACTGGCTGTGGATAAACCTGTGCCTGTTGTACTTGTTACAGCGTTCAAGCCGGTAGCTGTTGCCAATGTGTTGAGCTGTGTCAATGTTCTGGCTTGTGTAATGCTGCGGTTATTAAATTGTCGCCTGCCCCAACGTGACAACGGACCCTCACAGGTAATAATGGCTGTATCGAGATCCTCAACTATTCCGTATTGGATTTCAACGTCTTGTATGAACCCACCAAAGTTTGTTTGCCCACCACTAGACACGCCTATGAGATCGCCAATTTGTGGGTAATTGGTCCAAGCGGCAAGGTTTCTTGACCGGATAGTGCAGCTTGCTGGCGAATAAGGGTCAGTAGCCCATTCACGGCCACGATTCCACGAAATGGATTGCACGTCGTTTAACACAAAACCACCAGCCAGCAAACTGGTGCCAGCGATTCTGACTGTGTAATTCAACGGTGTTGGCATTAGAACGACCCAGTAACAGCGATAGGTAATGGACCTGAGTTGCGCCCGTATTGCCTTAATCCCTCAACCAATTTTTTGGGATCATTTGTTTGCACGTAAACGTTGTTAATGCTGACACCAGTGGCTTGACCCAGGGCCAGCCCGGCACCGACCTGACCGGCAACGTTACCAACAGCTGTGTAAGCCTGGTTCAGTTGGCGTATGTCCCTTAACGCATTTGACTGTTGTAACAAGTCACGGGCAAATTGTGAACCGCTAGCCAGGTCCATTTGCATAATGCCCTGGATTGCCAACGGCCCTAAACCCATGCCCTGAAGTTTGAGCAGGTTTTTGCCGTAATCTTTTATTTGCGACACCATGCTTTTAACGTTCTTCATAAAGTCCGGGAAGTTCTTGGACTCTGCGTATGCGCCACCTAGGTCAAACAAACCTTTAATTGTGTCGGTAATTTCTTGTTTGACTTGACCAAGCATTTTTAGAAACTTTTGCAACGGTGTTTCAACTTTGCTCGTAATTGTTCTGCCTACACGATTAAAACCTTCATCGGCAAAAACAAGTGCGTTGCCAATTTGATTGAACACGTCAAAGATTCCGTTGGCTGCAGGGTTCAGTTGTTTTTCAAGCACTTCGCCTAATTTGTAGCCACCGTCAGAAGAAATCTTGAATAACGCAAACGGGTTTAACAGATCAAACGTTTTACCTAAAATGCCGTTAGTTTCGCTTACTTTGGCTTTCAAATTAGTAAATGCTTCAGCGAACGTATTAAGACCGTCAGCTGCAGGGGCTAACAAATCGGTCAAGTCTTCTATCAACGGAATGAACACTGCGCCTAAAGTTTCTTTGGCTTCGTCCATTTTCTGCTGTGTAATTGCAAGTTTGCCGGCGTAAGTGTCGGCTGCGTTAGCTGCAGAACCGGCAAACGTGTCGCTCAGCACTCGTACGGCTGCGTCAAAGTTTTTGCTTTTAACGATGTTTTCGCTTAACGGAATACCTAGACGTTTAAGCGAACCAAGGTTGCCCTGGTATGCCTTAGCCAACCCAAGGGTTACCGTCTCAAGGCTTTTGCCGGTGCCGACGCTGACGTCAGTAGCCAGGGTCAGCAGGTCTTGTGCTTTGGTTACGTCACCAGTTGCTCGAGCAAGGTTTTGGAAACCGACACGCAGTTCGGTGTCCGTAATGCCGGCAGCCATTTGCATTTTGGTGATGAGTTCCTCAACGCTGGCAATTTGTGCGTCAGTTGCACCGGTCGTGTTCTTTAACGCTGTGGCAAGTATGGCTTGGCTTTTTTGGTCGTCGGCTGCAGCTTGAGCCATGTTGAAGATTGCATAAGCAGCTGTCGTTGCTGCACCGGCCATAGCCGTAAGCCCAGCTGGGGTCGTGGCTTTGGCCATAACAAACTGGAAACGCTGTGCGTTTGTCTCTAGTTTCTTAAACTCGCTTAACGTTTGCCTAAACCCAGTTTTGTTTAGTTCGCTAATAATTGGGATTTTGATAGCCATTACATGCCCTTTCGTGCAGCTGCAGACCTGAGTGCACGGTTAGCGTCGGCTACTGCTTGATCTACGATCGGTCGGCAGTTCTGTGTCACGTCGTTCAAGGTTTCCTCGGCTGCCGGCCACATAGCACGTGACGCTTTGCCGTGCTCCTGATTGAGTTTGTTAATTAGGGTCATGCCCTGCACTGTGCGTGGTTTATTGCCACGGCCAGCCATGTCATAAATGGCTATGTTTCTGCCTCGAGATACGCCGTTGCTGGCTTTACCGCCACCAGCCTGGACACTGACTACGCCGACGGTTTCGTAAATGATTGACCGTGCAGTGATTTTGCGTGACGCTTTACGTGTCTCAATTTTTGTACCGATTTGTTTACGTTCGGTAGATCCGCCACGCCACAACGGCTGACCTTTCCAGTTACGTTGCATACCTGACAACGGTGCTTCAGACGGCACATTCTTTTGAGCTGCACGAACCATAGGTTGAACAGCGTCCTTAAAATCTTTAGTGAATTGTTTACGCAACGTTTTGTCAAAATTGTTTATGACACGTAACGCTTCACGTACGCCTGTTATTGGTGGCTGAGTCATTTGTTGCGCTCCTCCAGGACACGCACAACCGTCATTAGTTCGGGGTGCTCGAAGTCCACGTTTGGAGGCCAATACCCGGTAGCCACGACAACCTGCGCTAGGAGGTAGCCGACGCTGCCGGGTCGGTAGGGTTTCGGTCGTCAGCCTCGACGATCTCTGGCATGTTCTCAAGCTGGTCAATAAATTGGTCAAGGGTGCTGGGCACAACAATGCCGGCTTGGCGTGTTGCTTCGTAAGCAAAGTAGGCAAGATCTTCGGCACCAACACCGTCACCGATTTGCGAGATTTTGCGTTTGTATAGCCGTTCCCATTTGACCAGTGTTGCCAAGTTGGTTTGTACCTGGCGTGAGTCGCCGTCAATGGTGCGGTAAGCGAGTGTTAGTCGCATAGGGGTTTCCTTTCGTCGGGCAAGGCTCCGCCCTGGGAGGCTTGCTTTGTTTTACTCTCAGCCTGAGGCTGAGGGATCATGCGACAGCTTTAGCGAGTGTTCCGCCACGGAACGTCAGCGTAATTGTGCTGAGTTCTCCAAGGCTTGCTGCAATAGGGGTGTGGGTTTCAAGGTATGCGCCGGTCAGCGTGTAGCTGGGGTTGGTTGCGCCGACAACTGCGCTGGACGGTTTGAGCACGAGTGTGGTGGTGGTGCCGACAAGTGCGTAGATCGTTGCTTCGGTTTCGCTGCCTGCATACGACTGGTACAAGGTCACAGTGACTTCATTGTTTTGCAAACCGCTGGTGTATTTGCGTGCGGTGTCACCAAAAGCAGTGGACTCGAGCGCTTCAGCCGTAAAAGTTACGGTGGCGCTGGTGCACTGGTCTGACAGATCAACACTGTTGATAGTGACGCTTGGGTTGGAAAGGTAGGTGCTGGTTGCCATTTGTCAGTCCTCGGATTTTTTCTTTTTGGTTTCCTCAACGACGAAACCGCCGTCAATAAGTGCCGGGACGTTTACACCCTTAGCCTCGGCAGCTGCAGCGTCAAACACGTCACCAATTTTGCCGAGTCTCTCGGACGCAATCTTGTATGCCATGTTGTCGCCTCCTTATGCCGTTTGAGCTTGTAGGGAAATAGTTACAGTGTACGACGGGTATTCTACCCCACCGATCAACGTGTTAGTGGGACGACCGTC
>SXGQ01351585.1_pt1 | contig 10101 bp, 16 predicted proteins | sample 3178371 | NCBI WGS metagenome assembly SXGQ01 (sample SAMN11356859, study PRJNA531348) | freshwater metagenome | isolation source: freshwater sample F1-20 | place: China: Fuxian Lake, Yuxi | collected 2017-12-25 | reverse complement strand
GGTCCGCGACTTTACGGCTCGCGTCCGCCGACTGGCTTTCCGCCGTTGCAGGATTTGTTTGACACACCGGAAGCGGCAAAGGAGGCTTGCGACTTGTGGAATCAATACGCTCTTTGGCATCAAGCACAACGTAAGAAGAAATGAGATCGACGCAACTAACCAGAGGAAATCGTGATGACAGATTGCAACAACTGGCGGGAGAGGTGGCACTGCGAGCTATCGAAGACTTGCGCTTACTGCGCCGACGGGGGGCGGTGAAGGGCATGAAGGTTATACCTTGCTACACAGGGCGGGACTTAACCGAATGTCCCGAATACAATAATACTATCGAGATCCGCAAACTCTTGCGCGACTTTAAGAATGGGACGGTGACGTGGTGGTGTCAGGCCAGCGGAATAAATATCGACACGCGCCGACTTTTGAGGATGATGCAGGAATGACTTTGCACATCGTTAACTTCTTGGGCGACCTGTTTACCTTCTTTGCGTGGGGGACGTTGTTTATGTCCTTGTTTGTCTCCATCGTGGCAACCGCATCCTACATCACCATCAAGATGATTGAGTACATCATCCAATTATTCCGTGAGTGAATTTAAGCAAAAAGTATTAACCGCGGCAGTTGACCGCTATGTGCTGACCCCTAGTCAGTGCATGATGTTGCGTCAAGACGCGCAAGTGATCGGCATGAAACGCGCGCCAGTGCTGGCCAAGGATGGAGTGACCCGTACAGTATCACGTACGCGCACCTGCTCATCGTGCTGGATACCTTTTGCCCCACACTACAAGTGGGTTTACGGAATCATTAACGAGTTGACCGCGCAGATCAACGCCGAGCATTACCGATTCGACGTGACGGGCGTGCAACAGCTACAGATCCTGCGCTACTCGCCATTGCAAAAGTTCTCTTGGCATTGGGATACTTTTACAGGCAGCGACCGCAAGCTGACGGCAGTGGTTAACCTATCTGCGCCGACCGAGTACCTGGGCGGTGGGTTGCAAGTGAAGGCTGACATCGACAACGTGCGGTTCATCCGCGAGCAGGGGGCTGGGTGCTGGTTCCCGTCCTACATCGAACATCGAGCGCGTGCGCCTATCTTTGGTACACGCTGGGTATTGGTCGCTTGGCTAACTGGACCAGCTTGGCGATGACCCACGCTGGCAACCTACCCCGCCACCAATACGTGTCGGTGGATAAGTCTGTCTGTAGCCAAGGCCAAGTGCAGGGCTGGGAGGAGGCGGTTTGGTTTGGCCTATCCAGCGTACCGCACCGAGCTTGGGCTTGCACCGTGATGCTCAAATGTGGTGCGCTGTACCGAGGCTTACCGCTGTCAGCTATCTGCCACGATCCGGCAGGACACACACACAAGTGGGAGTTGCGGGATGCGCAACGCTGGGATTGTTTTGGGTATAACTTCGCCACGATAGAATACGATTACTTGCGCGAGCTAGACTGCAACGTGTGGATCGCCAGCAGGCAGGAGTGGCTGGGTGGCAGCTATATGTTTACCGCCGAGCCTTACGGGGATGGCTACAGCCTAGAGCCAAGTCAAACTAAGTCGCATCACTTCATCGCCCTGCACAACGGACGGATGACGTGTGTGCCGGGTAACAATGTTTTATTCACAGAGACTTCGTTCACAGGCAAGAAACCTATTGCCAAACCAGATTGGCTTCGGGTACAAACGTCAACCTACCACGCCGAGGAGCAAGGCTTTGACGCGGTGGTGGGTGAAGAAACCGCATGAAAGCATTATATAAATACGCACGCCTAGAGGTGAAGGCATTGGCCGAGTTGCTGGACAAGAACGCCTGTCAGCCTGGGCGGTTGCTGGAATCAAATGTGTCGCCTCTGGCATGGATTATGAACCAGATGCTGTACGATAAGTTTCACGGCAATGGCTGGAACCTTAACCTACTAACGGGAGCGTTTGAAAAAGTATGACTGTAGAAGCTAAAGACAGATTGAAGTGGGCGCGGGATATGCTTTTGGTTGCGCGTGGCAAGCTGGTAGTGGAGAGGGATCGGGTCAGCCACGGCCGCGCGATAGATATGATTCAGATCATTACGATGGTGGATGCGGCCAGCTTGGTGTGTAAGGAAGTGTTGGAGGGGGAAAAGTGTTGACGCAGTAGAGAAACCTAAATAGAAAGGCACACCTATGGACATAGTTAAAGAATGGATTCTTGTGGGCGCGGGGCTGGCAATAGGGAAACTTATTGTGGCTGTTGCAGTGATTGCTGTAGTCGCAGTAATCCTTGCCGTGATCTTTATTATAGAGGAGAAAACAAAATGAAACTATGGACCAATAACACCAACGCTGTAACCGTCGTCGACGACAACAAGCTGTGGCCACGATGTAGCTACATCCTACCCGATGAGCTAGTCAACCCGCCGTTCACCGATGGGATACCCGTACCGCACTTAATCAAACCCTATTACCCAGGCCGAGCGGAGGGCGGGGCAACAGCAGTCTACCGCGCTGGTGCAATCGGGGATGCGATCATGGCGACGGGTGTTATCCGATACCTCACCGAGACTTCTGGGGGTGCGGTCGATGTCTACTGTCCTGCCCGCAATATGATTCTTTACGCTGGGCTAGGAGCGCGGGTGTTGCCCTTACCACCAACGGCTGAAGCGTGGGCATCCTACGATGCGCACGTGCCGCTGGATGATCTGTTCTCTGGCAAGGTTGGCGGCACGGAGCTAGGCACTGGTCCTGGCAATCACTACGATAGGATTTACTTGTGGATGGGGGCGGAGGGGATTGTGGCTGACGTAAATGGCAGGGCTGGGGATATTCGGTTAGTCGATGCCAAGTATAAGAAGCCTTACCTATACACCACACAGCCCGATACCGAAGAGTTAAAGAAGATCGGGGTGTGGCCGCTACCGACTAAGTATTTCGCCTACCATGTCAGCTCCAGCGGTCCGACCCGCACCTACCCGCCCGCGCTGGGTAAGCTGGCAGTCGAGGCTCTACTCGAAGCCTTCCCCGACCATCATGCAGTCATCATCGGAATGGATAAGTCAGTGGACTTCCGAGTGGACAGCAAGCGGGTGGTGGATTTGTTTAACGCGACGGCCAACATACGCACGCTATTCCCCGTCATCCAAGGGGCAGAGTTTGTCGTTGCGCCGGATAGTTCTGTCGCACACATGGCAGCGGGGTTAGATACAGCCTGCGTTAGTTTGTGGGGTTCGTACCATCCAGAAGACCGTTGTAAGTATTATCCTAAATCGGTCCCAGTATTCAAACCCGATACTTGCCCGCACGCGCCTTGTCGACCGCATGGAGGCTTGCCGCAGGCCAAGTGTAAGGATGCAACCAACCGCACCAAGAAGACACAGCTGTGGTGTAATGCGCTACGCAACATTACAGCCGAGGATATTGTCGAGGCAGCCAAGAAGGTGGTCACGTTATAGTTTAATCCAGCGCATAGAACGCAGGGAGAGCCTGCGGCGGGTCCGTGTGCGACCTCTTTTAACAAAGCTGGGTTTTAATTTTTATGATCGAATCACAACGCAAAGCTGAAGCTATCGTCGGGCAAGTGGATTGGCAGAGTGATGCCCACGGGCTGTGCCGGTGTCCTGGGGAGGCCACGCATACCAGCCACACGCGGGTTCGGGATACGACTGTGTTTGTCGATAGCGTGCCGACGATCTTTTGCTGGCACACCAGTTGCATCGCCTACCGAGATGAGGCCAACCGCAAGCTGCGTAAAGCCATCCTCAACGACCCGCTCTATCGCCCTGTTAACATCATGTCTACTGGCACGACGAGTGGTACGGCGGTGGTGTCTTTACCCAAGCCAACAGCGGAGAGCGACATCCTCAAGCGCATTACCACAATCGCTGAATCAAATAAGTCTCGCTATTTGACCCATTACCATTGGGACCCTGCGGATATGTTTGATGAGTCGCCGGTGCGGTTGTCTGACCCCGACCAAGGCTACAAGCTGTTCCTGTCCTTGTTCGCACCCGACGATGTGATCTGGATTGGGGCGGTCAAGGATAGCGGCAATCACCCGCAGAACTTTCGCACCCAAGCCGAGTGGAGCAAGCTGGATGCACCCGTAGGGCAGTTTACTACAGGCGCGGTGTTTGCTCCAGGTTGCATCAGCCGCGCCAATGAGAATGTGGTCAAGCGCAAGTACCTAGTCATCGAGTCAGACACTCTGAGCAAGGGGGAGATGGGGGCGGTGTTTGGGGTGTTGCGGGAGAAGTTTCGTATGCGGTTATACGCAATTATTGATACCGCTGGAAAGAGTTTACATGGCTGGTTTGAGAACCCGCCAGTTGAGGAGTGGGAGAAGCAACTTAAGGCTTTCCTTGTTCCGTTGGGATGCGACCCTGCACTGTTTAAGCCAAGCCAACCCGTGAGGATTGCTGGGGCAAAGAGAGAAGAAAAGACACAGAACCTTTTATGGTTCGCAAAGGAGGGGAAATGATTGAGCCAGCCGTAGCACTAGGAGTGAAACCAAAGACCGATGAATGGCCACCGATTAAGTCATACACCGATTTGATGCAGGAAAGGATGGAAGAGCCGGAGGTATTGATTGATGGCATCCTGCATCGAGGAGGCAAGCTACTGCTGGGCGGGGGCAGCAAGGCGTACAAGTCGTGGTCGTTAATTGACCTGGCCTTATCGCTCCACGCTGGCGTGCCGTGGTGGGGACAGGATTGCAGGCCGTGCAAGGTGCTGTTCATAAACTTTGAGATTCAAGAGTGGAGCTTTCGCAATCGGTTAGCTGATGTGATTAAGGCAAAGGGGCTGGAGGGCAAGGTGGATGACTTCGCCACTTGGACGCTACGGGGTTATGCGGCTGACCTAACTTTGATCCGCCCGCAGATTGAGAAGGAGATTGAGGGGAAGGGATACCAAGCCGTTGTCCTCGACCCAAACTATATGCTCATGGGGGAGAGGGATGAGAACAACGCAGGCGACATGGCCAGTTTGATGAACGAGTTTGAGGCTCTGTCGGTGCGCCACAACTTGTCGGTCATATTGTCGCACCATTTTAGCAAGGGCAACAAGTCGGGCGCAGAGTCGATTGACCGTTTTAGTGGGTCGGGCGTGTTCGCCCGCAACCCAGATACGCTGGTCGTTCTGACTGCCCACGAGGAGGATGAGAAGAGCTACACTTGCGACATCACGCTACGTAACTTCCCGCCGATCGATAGCTTTGTGGTGCAGTGGCATTACCCGCTGTTCCAAGCCAACTTTGCGCTCAATCCAGACAAGCTAAAGAAGCCAGGGGCGCACAAGGCGGTGGACGATAAAAGGTTCCTAACAGAGATGGGGTCGAAGCAGTGGCAGGCGGGGGATTTATGTCGTCATATCATCGGAAAGTTGGAAGTATCGGAAAGCACCTTTTATCGCTATCTAAAACGCCTTCACAAAGCTAACAAGATATTGTCTGACAATGGCTTGTATATCGCCAATCAGACTACTTTCTAATCCACTTTCAAAACACTATCATTCCTTGAGCAGTCAGACCCTTATATATATATATAAATACAAACCGCGAAGGAAAGCAGGGGAAGGGGGACTCCTTTAGTCCCGCCCCCTCCCCTTCCCTGCGGTGCTTTCCGAAGCGAACTCTTGGCGTGTATTTGGACAAGCAAGCAACGGCGTGTTACAATCGCAAAATGAAATCAAACCGACCAGGCCTCTACGCCAACATAAACGCCAGACGCAAGGCTGGCACCAGCCGCAGCAAAGCCAAAAGCACGATCAGCCCTCGCATCTATAGAATGATGAAGGCAAAGAAGGGCGGGTTTGCCTCTTGATAGGGAGCAACTGAAGCTGGCGCACCGTTTCATTGGCCTGCTTCAAGCTGAGAACGCTCAACTACACAGCGTGCTAAGGCTATTGGGGCAGCTAGTAGATGACATGAATGCCAACTGCTCTTATGAGGTCTTTGAGGCGCAGTGGAACGGGCTGACAGAGCGGGTGAAGGGGTTGTCGGGCTTCTTCGAGAGCCACCAGAAAGCCCTACAATCGCTCCAGGATGCCTGTCCTGATGAGTTTGATGCTGATGAGGTCGATGAAGCGTGAATCCTCGTAACCTACCCTGTAACTCACCCCGCCGGACTCCAAGCGGACCGAAGAAGTTTGTGGTGCGTGCCTGTTCGGGTGGTAAGAGCAAGGTTATCAGATACGGCGATCCCAAGATGACTATAAAGAAGAGCAATCCCGCCCGCAGGCGTAGCTTTAGAGCGAGGCATGGGTGTGATAGCCGCCCTCCCGCCAAAACCTCCGCCCGCTACTGGTCTTGCCGCAACTGGTGATAAGTATGCCTAAAAAGACACGCCCCAATGCCCCGCAATCGCGCAAGGATGCCCCTAGAAAGCGTCTTAGTGGCAAGCTTGATGCCCCAGACCTTCCAGTGGTCAAATTCAAGGTTGAGGAGCTAGGAAACAAAGCCTGCTGTTGCAGTATTGGTCGCTAGACTGCAATTTGCCAGCCTTATAGACCCCTTATACTGCCGTTTGGTTAACGCTCCCGCTACGCTTCCGTTTACCCTTTATCCTGCCGTTTATAGCTCGCCAATTTTCCCAATACTCCCGCGATAATTTGCCTACTTTTTGGTAGTGCTCCCGCGACATTTTACGAGCCTTACATTTACCTTTAACGCTCCCGCCTTTCTTACCAAGGCGCGAAAGGTAGGCTTTGATAATTTCGCCTTCTGTCATATTTTTATATTGTCCTTGTAGGTGGCTACGCTTCCGTTTGTAGGTTGTCCTGGTGCTGGTGGCAATAAGAATCCCCAAGGGGGTGGAACCCTTGGGGGAGGGTTATTTATTCGCGCTCCTCCATCCCAGTAGAAAGAGATTCAATCCCTCAAAGGGAAGAACTGGGCTTAAGGTTGCTTTGTCCCTTTGGGCAAAATACTTTTTTATCTTTTTCCTTCCGTCTGTTTGGTGCTTTTCATGGATGGTCAGATTCAATCCTCTGGCCATATTGGTTAATGCGTCATGCTCGGTTATCGTGTTCATTTATGCTTTTCCCTTCACTTGTTCCGCGCTCCCGATATTATCGGTTGCGCTTCCGTTTGGAGTGGCTCCTAGCTATCGCCGGAATCCATCCTCTCCCTCCCACTTTGCTAGAATGGGAGGACGAGGCGGGACTAAGCCGTCCGCATAGGCATCAATATGCCCTTTCCGTCTCCGTCCGTAGTAACCTTAATCACACTATGGCTGTCCTTTTCTGAATCAATTTCAAGTGTCACTTTATTGTTAGTTGCATCCTCTCCACCTATCGCCTTCCACAAAGCTAGAAGGAGTTTCGCGTCAAATGATACTTTGACGCTGTTCTTGTATTCTTTCGGTAATACTTGGCGATAGCTTGGGAATGTCCCTTCTATATAGGGGAAGGATTGCTCCCCATCCCGTCCCGTCACCTTTGCGCTGCCATTTAACTCAATATGAGCGTCCGGTAGTTTGCCGCAAGCTTTACGCGCTGCAGTAAAAGCCTTAGGCGAGACTATTACTCCTGCTTTGTCACCATCGCGCAGCTCAACGGGAACAATCGCCATCATTCGCCCGTCTGTCGCAATTGCCTGGGCTCCCGTTTCTCCCTCTGTTTTGTCAATATAAACAGAGTTGAGGATTTGCCTAGTAGCATCCACAGAGGATGCGGATTCAATCTTATACTTTTTATCTATTTTCATTTTGTCGTGCCTTTCCTTTATGTTCCGCGCATCACTGCGCTTCCGTTTTTTAGGTCATCCCTATCGGGTTTGACCTCTCCTCCCCTCTGTTACGAGGAGAGACGAGGGAAAACTTTATTTCCTTTTGGGCCAACAGAGCCAGACGAACCCCACTATAAGACCGCCGTGGAGCAGGCCTAAGGCGTATATTTCCGGGGTGTTCATGCTTCCTCCATTTTCATGTTCAGGCCTAGGTTTTCTAGTATAATATCGCAAGCCTCGCTCTTACTTGTCGCCTCAAATTGCAAGGCTGGCATGGACAAACCATAGGCATCTTCTATATCGAAAACTTCGACTAGGTAAGTTTTCAACTCTTCCCCTTTCCCATGATATAATCATGAGCCGCTTGTGCTTTGGCGGCGGCATAGAATATCATTTTGGGGTCATTCTTTAATACTTTTGACCAGTTTTGACAATAGGCTACCGCGTTTTCCTCAATTTCGGCACGATTGATTCCCGATGATTGGCACAGAAACTGCGCGCCTATCTCTGCCACTAGCTCTTCTTTGGCATACTTCTCGCCGCCAAAGTTTCCGCCCAAGTCGCGCTCTAGTCGTGTCTCATGTCCCGTTGAATGCGTCAATTCATGGAACAAGGTGTCATAATATGCGCTCGCGCTGGTCCAGTGTGCCGTCTTTGGCGGCATATTGACTAGATCTTGTGATGGTATGTAACAAGCGCGCGAACCATCGACAATCTTAGGCGCGCGCGGCATGCGTTTGATTATGTTATCCGCTTCCACAATTTGCGCTACTGGTTCACCTGCCGCCTCTCTCTCAGGCATGCCATCACACTGAGAAGCATTAAACACTGTGTAGTGTTTCATAAAGCGGAAAGATTTACCCTTTCCGCTTGTCTCACCTTCTCCTCCTGCGCTTTCCGCGTTCTTTTTGATAGTTGAATAGAATATGACCGGCCAACCCTTTTCGCCTTTTCTAACTTGTGCGCCAAGCGCGGCAGCTTGCTTATAGGTCAGAAAGCGCGGGTCGGGGTAATGACTCGCTAGATTTAATACTAGGGCATTGACTCCCCTATATTCCGCCTTGCTGATTGCGTTATGAGCCGCGCAACTGCGCCAAGGCTTGCGCCAAGGTACTTCGCCTTTCCCCAAGGCTTCGACTATTTTCTCAACGATTCTGTTCGTATTTTCTGTGTTCATCGTGTGTTCCTTTCTTTTGGTTTTTGCCTTGGGACTCCTACCGGACTCCCTCGACAATTGACAACTTATGCCACTCGCTCGCTTATGTCAACCCTTGCAAATATAATTTTAGAAGTTATAAGGCTCTCTTATGGATGAATCGAGCGCAGCTCCAGGCGCACCAATTGAGAAGGCGAAGAATGGGCGAGAGATTTTCACTGCGGAATTGGCGGACGAAATTGTTTCAGCGTGTGGGAGCGGATTTACTTTAGAAAAAGCTGGTGCGTTGGTTGGGGTCAATCCTTCCACCATTAAAACTTGGGCAAGTCGCAAGCCCGATTTTGCCAGAAGAGTGGAGTCCGCGAGAAAAAAACATGAACTCTCCTTACTGCGAGACATAGAACTTGCGGGACAAAAATCTTGGCAGGCGAAAGCGTGGATGGCTGAACGAATCTATAATCACGCACAACCCTCTGCCCGTCTGCAAGTTACGCAAGAACACACCCACGGAATCAGCGGGAACTTGGCTCAGCTCTTGGCGGGAATTGCGATGAAAAAGAAGGAGAAGCAGGCGCAGGTTATTGAAGGGCATCAAAGTAAATACAATATCTATTCTGCGACAAATGAGGTCAAGCCTATTGATGTTATAAGCACTTGCGACTTAGTTGCAAAGCCAACTTTGACAACACATAAGCAAACTTTGCCTAAGCCTAGACATAAGCGAATGAGACTACGCAAGCCTAGGTCAAGGCCATCGCAAGCCGTCCCTACCACCACGCCCCCTGCCACTCCCCCCGCCCCCGTTGTACACGCATAACCCCCCCTAAACAATTCTGGCACAAAACAAAAAGAGGTCCTAACCTCGCCCTATGCCAAAACCTCCCAAACGCACGCAGGATGAGATTTTAGAAGACCTCTCTAAACCATCTGCTTTCGCCTCTAATGTCTTGGGAATCAATCTATATGACTGGCAAAGGCGCGTACTGCGTGACTTAGAGGCTAAGGACTGCCGCGTAGCCCTGCGCGCTGCCAACGGCTCCGGCAAGACTTCCACCATCATCGCTTCCATTTTGATATGGCACGCGCTGGTTTTCCCGCGCTCAATCGCCGTGACAACAGCTGGCGTATTCCGACAGGTGGAATCACAACTCTGGCCTAGCCTGCGCTCGCACATCGCCAAGCTGGGTGGCGCGTGGGAAGTGACCAGTGGCGAGATCCGCTACCTCCACCCCAACGGCAACACCAGCCGCAT
>SXGQ01148367.1_pt1 | contig 10102 bp, 9 predicted proteins | sample 3178371 | NCBI WGS metagenome assembly SXGQ01 (sample SAMN11356859, study PRJNA531348) | freshwater metagenome | isolation source: freshwater sample F1-20 | place: China: Fuxian Lake, Yuxi | collected 2017-12-25 | reverse complement strand
GCGACGCCCTGGCCGAGCGGCCCTGTGGTGGTCTCGATGCCGGCGGTCATGTGGTGCTCGGGATGGCCCGCGCAGACGCTGTCGAGCTGGCGGAACTTCTTGATCTCGTCGAGTGACACGGCCGCCGCGCCGCACGTGCGGCGGATGCCCGCGAGGTGAATCAACGAATAGAGGAGCATCGACGCGTGGCCGCAGGAGAGCACGAAGCGGTCGCGATTGGGCCACTGGGGATCGGCCGGGTCGTAGCGGAGGAAATCCTTCCAGATGGTGAACGCCACGGGTGCCAGGGCCATCGGCGTGCCGGGATGGCCGCTCTTCGCCGCCTCGACGGCATCCATCGAGAGGGTGCGGATCGTGTCGATCGCGAGGCGATCGAGGTCGATGGCGTGGGGCACGGCGCTGGACATGCAGGCTCCTTGGGGGCGGTGAATGGACGCGGGAAGTGTAGAAGTGGCGGGAAACAGCCGTCAAACACGGCGGTCTTCTCACCCGCGGAACCCCCGGGGCGGAAACAGCGTGACTCCGCCTGGTGCAGTTCCGGCGGAAAAGAACCTCACCGCGAGAGATGGCGGCGGTATTCGGCGTCGAGATCGGCGTAGCTCTGCTTGCAGAGACGGGAGAGCGTGTCGGGATCGGCCGTGCCCGAGTAGACGCGGACAAGATACTCCACGAACGACTCGCGGTACCGACCGCCGCTGCCGTTCATGAAGAAGTCGGCCAGGCCCGCGAACTGACTGTAAAGCTGCGGCAGCCGGTCGTGCGCCTGCAGCTCCCTGCGGCCCAGGCCGCAGAGCTCCGCCAGCGGCATGAAAAAGCCCTCGTCGAGCCGCTCCTTCGCGGCGGGCACCCGGCCCGCGTCGCGGCCGCCCACCGTCCAGCCGAAAGGCGTCGGCTGAATCGTCTCCAGATAGCAGCCCGCCGCCTCGATCACCCAGAAGCCGCACCGCTCGCCCGCGAGCTGTCGGGCCTTCGTGGTGTCGTGCCGTGATTCGGCGAAGAGCTGGTGCGTGGCCTCATGGTGGACCGTGATCGGATCGGGCTCGGCCGTGACGTCGTCCTCGGGACCCTCGCCGCCGGCCGCATCGACGAAAAACCAAATCGTCTTGGTCGGCGTCCAGTAGATGCCGTTGGTCCGGCCGATGAGCGGCTCGAGCGGCTCCAGTTCCGTCCGGTATTGTCCACGGTCTGCGCAGAGGATCGCCGAGTGGGGCGTGTGCGGGGCGACCCGGCCCCTGCCGGCGAGCCGCTTCTCCAGCTCCTTCGGCTCGAAGGCGAAGGCCCCGAAGACCTGCCGCCAGACATCGGCCGTCTCCTCCAACCGCAGGGCGAGCGCCGCCGCGTCTTCGAGGCTCGCGGCGGAGACGATCTCCCAGTGGTCGGAGAGAAACTCGCGGCCGTGCTTGACGTCCCGCGGCGTCGTCGCGTCTTCGGCGGCCGTGATCCAGCGGCCACGATCGAGCCGTTCGCCGTCCCGGTGGCGTACGAGCTTCGCCTTCGGCATCCAGCCGAAGGCCGGGTCGTAGGCCTCTCCCTTGTCGAGCCGCCGCGCGGCCTCGGGCCAAAGCCAGTCGTCACCGCGCCTCACCCAGCCCCCGGCCGCCCGGGCACGTTCATGGTGGGGGTCGTCGCGCAGACAGAGAGAGAGAAGCCGAATCGCCTCGCACGATCGTTGGGGAAGGGGCGAGGCCCGCGGATCGACCGGAGCGGAGAGTTCGGCTCGGGTGGCCGCGCGATCATGTGCCCGGGATGCGGCGACGGCGTGCTCGAAGAGGCCGGCGGCCCGGGCACGGCGGGCTGCGCAGAAATCGTTCCAGACGGTCTCCTCGGCCGGGGTGTCGACCATCGCCGGCTTCTCCAGCCCGGCCGGGATCGACACGACGAGCTGACGTTCGCCTGCGGCGGGGAGATTCCACTCCGTGATCATCTTCGCCAGCTCGGCGTGCCCACCGCTCTCGGCGGTCTTGGCCAGCAAAACGGCCGCCGTGGTGAACGCCTCGTCGAGTTCCGCGAGGCCGGCCGCCGGACGCGCGGCGGGATCGGCGCGGCCGATGGAGGGGATCGCCATCGTCGCGGCACACGCCATGACGACGAGGTCGCGGGCAACGACGACGGACCGCGCCAGCCCCCCATCGCACGGCCACTGCCCATGACAACGCATCACGCCCTCCCGCGGCACGCCGCCGCTCAGGACTCCGCGAAGGCCGAGTCGAACTGCCGGTTGCTCGGGGAGAAGTCGAGGTTCTTGACGAATCGCGCCGCCTCGGCGGCACCATGCTCGCGGTCCATGCCGCAGTCCTCCCACTCCACCGACAAGGGCCCCTCGTAGCCGGCCTGGTTGAGGGCCCGGATGATCTCCTCGAAATCGACGCCGCCGCGTCCCGGCGAGCGGAAGTCCCAGCCCCGGCGGGGATCGCCGAAGTTGATGTGGCTGCCGAGAATGCCGGTGCGGCCGTTCAGGGTCACGATCGCATCCTTCACGTGGACGTGATAGATGCGGTCGTGGAACGAGCGGATGAACTCCACGGAGCTGACGCCCTGCCAGTGGAGGTGGCTGGGGTCGAAGTTGAAGCCGAATTCCTCGCGGCGACCGAGCGCTTCGAGGGCCCTCTGGGCCGTGAAGATGTCGAAGGCGATCTCGGTGGGATGCACCTCCAGCGCGAACCGCACACCGCACTCCGCGAACACGTCGAGAATCGGGTGCCAGCGGTCGGCGAACTCCGCGAAGCCCGCGTCGATCATCGCGTCGCTCACGGGCGGGAACGAATAGAGAAGATGCCAAATCGAGGAGCCGGTGAAGCCGTTCACGACCGACACGCCGAGCTTTTGAGCCGCCCGGGCGGTCCGCTTCATCTCCTCGGCGGCCCGCTTGTTGACGCCCGCCGGGTCGCCGTCACCCCAGACATGCGGCGGCAGGATCGCCTTGTGTCGCTCGTCGATCCGGTCGCAGACGGCCTGACCGACCAAGTGGTTGGAAATCGCGTAGACGGAGAGGTCGTGCCGCTCGAGGGTGTCGCGTTTGGCCCCGCAGTAGCCACTCTCCTCGACCGCGCGGGTGACGTCGAAATGATCGCCCCAGCAGGCGAGTTCGAGACCCTGGTAGCCGAACTCACGGGCCTTGCGGGCAAGGTCTTCCAGCGGCAGATCGGCCCACTGGCCGGTGAAGAGGGTGACGGGACGGGGCATGCGACGTGGCTCCGTGACGGTGTGCGAACGGTTCCCTGAACACCCCGCGATTGTGCCAGATTCACCCCGCAGGGCAACACCCGCTTGTCACTGGCGGATGACGCGGCGAAGCAACCACCAGCCCCAGAGCGTGATCAGCACGTTGCCCATCCAGACCGCCACGGGCGGAACGGAACCCCGCTTCGCCTGATCGACGCCGAGCATGAAGATCGGATAGTAGACGAAGAGGATCGGCAGGAAGCAGAGAAAGAAGCTCGTGAGAAAGTCCGCGTTGCGCATGCGGATCGCCATCGGCGCACCGACCAGCAGGAAGCAGAGGCAGCTGAAGCCGTTGGCCCACCGCCGCCAGGGCTCCATGATGATCCGGTTGAGCCGGTTCCTTTCCTGCCGCAGCATTTCCCGCTCATAGGCCGTGTGCACCGGCGCGGTCAGCTCCATCTTTCCGGTAAGGAGGTTCATCGCCGTCTTGCCGGCGGCGAGTTGTTCGATGCCGTCGATCTTCTTCATCTCATCGACGCGGGCCGCCGTGAACTGGGCCATCGCAATCTCCGAGGGGCTCGTCGATGTCGAGCTCTTGCGGCTGACGGTGTCGAGGGGCACCTCGCGGACGATCGAATCCGGAAACGAGGCGGTGTAGTCGCCCATGTGGAGCGTGCCGTCGCGGAAGGTGACGACCAGCGTGCCTTTGGCCGCATCGGCGGTGAGTTCGGCCTCGGCCGCCGAGACCGTGGCCGGCGGCCCGTTGGTGCTCGACTGGAAGGTGAGCGTGGGGCGGATCAACCGCTTTCCATCGACCGCCTTGACGTTGATCGAGATCTGCGGGGTGCTGTAGGACCGCTGCTGCCGGAGCCGGCCATAAATGATCTGCTCGACGCTGCTGACCACGACCTGCCGGACACCGTCGCGGCCCCAGGAGACGGCGACGTCGTTGAGCCAGACCGACACGAAACTCACCACCAGCGCGAGCGCCGCCGCCGGCCAGATGATCGCCACCGGCGAGATGCCCGCCGCCTTCAGTGCGATCACCTCGTTGGAGGCCGACATCCGGCCGAAGACGCTGGCCACCGCGAAGAGCATGGTGCCCGGCACGGCGAACCGCATCGCCTCGGGGAGGACGTAGGGGACCAGCATCAGGATCTGGATGAGGCCGAGCCCCTGCTGCTGGGCCTCGCGGACCAGGCCGACGACCAGCATGAAGAGCGTGAGCGCCGTCAGCGCCACCAGGAACACCTGGAGCAACTCCCAGAGCACGTATCGCGAGATGATCTTCATGACCGCGGGAGTGTAGCGGCCGCCGTGCGGCCGGCGGCAGGCCGATTTGGGCCGCTGATCACCGCAGTCGCGGGGCTCGGCCTCAAGCCGCCGCTCGCCGGTGGGCGATCTCGGGGAACGCCTCGCTGAAGGCGTGGCCGGTCTTGGAGCGGATCCCGAGCCACGTCAGGAGCCGCCGCCGGCAGGCCCGGAAGGGTATCGCCACGCAGCGGTGCGCGCGGATCCACCAGGGCCGCATCCGCTGCATGTCGTCCAGACTCAGGCCGACCTGGTCGGGGCGGTGCTTCACGCGATGCTTGAGCAGGTGGTAGCTGTCGCACCGCTGAAGGAGCCGGAGCACCCCACCCAACACGATCGCCGCGACGCGGCTCGTCGGGGAGAGGCCGAACGAGATCTGGTAGTCGATCAGATGGGGGCGGCCGGCATCGTCGACGAGGATGTTCTCCCGCTTGTGGAGATCGACATGGGCCACGCCGCGGCAATGGGCCTCCGCGAGGATCGCCTCCAGCCGCGGGAAGAACCAGTCGTCGACCTGCTCGCCCTCGGCGAGCGCGTGGCCGTCGATCCATTGATGGGCGACGGCCGTCGGGAGCGATCGTCCGGCGACGAGCACGTCACCGAGCGGGACGGGAGTGCCCTCGATGCCGGCGAGACGGTCCATGAACCACCGCTCGCGGGCGGCGAGCAACCGTCCCAACCAGCCCATCGGCAGCACCGAGATCGCCTGCGTGCGGTTGAACTTGCACTTCGCGGTGCGGGTTGCCGAACGGTAGATCGCCGTCGCGGCCCACGAGTCATGCTTGAGCGTCTCGACGTGACGGTAGGTCTCGCCGCCGAGTTCGATCGCCTGCGGCGGCTCGGCCCGGCCAAGCGCGCGAAACATGGCGGGCCGGGGACGGGACGCCAGCGATTCGGATGGCGTCTGCAAGACCGCTGCTGATCCCATGGGGCATCCCCGAGCAATGACGAAGGCCTGATCGACCTCCCTGGCGATCGACGTCGTGCGTTCGGGCACTGAAGACGTTTTGCCGGACGAGCGGCCGGCGGTCGTCGACTGGGCAAACCGTGCCACGGGCTCTGGCAGACCTTGACGACTGCGGGGTGGCTGCCGGGATTCAGCCGCGGGCCGTGTCGTCGCCCCGAGCGGCCTCGATCGACCGGCGATAGACGGCAAGGGCGTCGGCCGCCCCCCGGAGCGCCGCGGACAAGTCGTTCGCCGTGATCCGCGACCGCGCCCCCGCTACGGCGACGAGAAGTTTTTCGCGCTCCCGGGGCGAGAGGCCGTCGGCGGCCGTTTCCACACTCGCCACGATGCCCTCGACGAGATCCGCCGACGGGGTGCAGTCGTACGTGCGGTAGGGGCCGCTGCCGAGTCTCGCGCCCACAGGCAGCACGCGGACCGGGCCGGTGGACGTGGGGAAAAAGGAGAGAACCGCCGACAGCAGGCAACTGATGAAGAGCACGACCATCGTGATCGAGATGACGCAGGCCAGCGGGAACGCCAGATCGCCCAGCAGGCCGCCGACGCCGCCGTCCTTTGCCATCAGCCCGCTCCACGGGTTGAAGACCAGCGCCATCAGCAGGCCGGCAGCCGCTCCGGCAAGCAGCCTCACGGGAATGGGCTGAGGCGTCGGGGTCGCCGTCTCGTCGGTGAGGGGCCAGGGGGGATCGCCCGGCGAGGTGTGCGACTCCTCCTTCTCGCCGGCCCGCACGACGATCACGGTGACATTGTCGGGCGCGCCGCGGACGAGCGTCAGCCCCACCAGCGCGGCCGCCGCGGCGTCGGGGGGAAGGCCGCCGGCGATCAGGCCGATCTCCGCGTCGGCCACCTGTCCGGAGAGGCCGTCTGTGCAGAGCACGAACACGTCGCCGGCTTGCACCGCAAACGGCCCCTCGACATCGACGTCGATCCTGAGCTGGGGACCGACCGATCGCGTGATGATGTTCTTTGGCACGGGCTCATCGACGCCGGGCGTTCGCTGGCCCGCGAGTTCCCATGACAACGAGTGGTCGCGGGACAACTGGTCGATGCTGCCGCCGCGGATGCGATAGGCGCGGCTGTCACCGACGTGGCCGACGATCGCACCGCGCGGCACCAGGGCCAGCGCGGTGCAGGTGGTGCCCATGCCCTTGAGGTCGGCCGCGTTTTCGCCGCGCTCGTGGATCACGGCGTGGGCCTGCCGGATGGAGGCGTCGAGGGCCCGGGGCGGCGACCGGGCCGCAAGTTTCTCGTAGACGAGCGGCACGTGCTCGACCGCCATGGCGCTGGCCAGCTCGCCGGCCGCATGCGCTCCCATGCCATCGGCCACGACGAACAGCCAGCCCCGGCGCCGGTATTGCTCGCCGCTCAACGGGGTGAGCACCGCCTTGGAATCCTGGTTGCTCGCCCGGCGCCGACCGATGTCGGTGAGTTCGCAGTAGTCGAGGCTCGTGTCTGAACCCACGCTTCAGGCCCCGGACCATGGATGGAGAAAAAGGCCGGAACTCGGCACGCCCAGAGTCTAGCCGGGCTGCGGGGACGTCGCGACTTGGACAGTCTGGGGCAAGTGGCGGAAGACCCGCTGGTCTGGCGGCGGGCGAGGGCGGTGCCTATGGTCCGCGGCATGGAACAGGCCTTCTTGAACGCGTGGCTCCCGGGTTGCCGTCGTCAGGCGGCGGTCCTCGCGGCCGCGGTGATCACCGCCGTCGCGGCCTCGGGCTGCGTTCAGCGGCGCATGACGATCCGCAGCAACCCGCCCGGTGCGCTGGTCTACGTGGACGACTACCAGATCGGCACGACGCCGGTCTCGCACGACTTCGTCTACTACGGCACCCGGAAGATTCGCCTCGTGAAGGACGGTTACGAGACGCTCACCGTGCGGCAGCCTTTCCCGATGCCGTGGTACGAGATTTTCCCGCTCGACTTCGTCACCGAGAATCTGATTCCCTGGGAGATCCGCGACGAGCGGGCGGTCGAGCTCGCCATGCAGCCGGCCGCTTCGACCCCTCCGGAACTGGTGGTCGCGCGGGCGGAGCAGGTGCGGCTCGCAGCCGGGAGTCTGCCACCCGTCGCCGCCCGGTCGATCCCGCAGCAGATCCCGGCATCGCCGCCGCCGCTGCCCTCCGCTCCGCCGCCGCTGCCCGTGCCGAGCCAGCAGCCGCTCGTCCTGCCGCCGCCGCAGCCGCTGCAGGGATTGCAGCCGCCGCGGCAGAATGCGCCGTCGCAAGGCATTCCCTCGCTGGGCATGCCATAATCCCGGCATGTCGAGTGCCCCTCCCGCCGATCGCCCCTCCGACCGCGCGTCCGTCGAGTCGCTGAAGCTCGAGAGGCTGCGCGCCCTGCTCCGGGAGATCCTCCCGCACAACGCCTTCTATGCCAGGAAGCTGGCCCGGGTGGCCGACGCCGCGCGGATCAAGTCGCTCGACGACCTTGCCGACTGGCCGTTCACCTACAAGGACGAACTGGTCGAGACCGCGGCGACGCTCGGCCGTCCGGCCAACCTCACCTGGGAGCCGGCCCGGTATGTCCGCTACCACCAGACGAGCGGCACGCACGGCAGGCCGCTGCCCGTGCTCGACACCGCCGCCGACTGGGCGTGGTGGATGGATTGCTGGCGGACCATCCTCGACCGCGGCGGCGTGACCGCCGGCGATCGCCTGCTGGTGGCCTCGTCGTTCGGACCCTACGCGGGCTTCTGGAGCGGCTTCGACGGGGCGCTCGCCCGGGGCGTGATGGCGATCCCGACCGGCGGACTCACGAGTCTTGCGAGGCTCGACCTGATCCGCAGCCTGGGGGCGACGGTGCTGCTGGCGACGCCGAGCTACGCGCTTCATCTCGCCGAGGTGGCCGCCGACAACAAGATCGACACGACGGGGCTCGGCATCCGCCTGGTGATCGTGGCCGGCGAGCCGGGGGGATCGGTCCGAACGAGCCGGGGTCGGATTGCCGCGGCCTGGTCCGCCGACGTGCTCGACCACGCCGGCGCCACCGAGGTGGGGCCCTGGGGCGTGGGCGACCCGCACGGCGACGGTCTCGACGTGATCGAGGAGTGGTTTCACCCCGAGTTCCTCGCGCTGGCGACCGGCAGCCCGGCGGCGGCGGGTGAACTCGCCGAACTCGTGCTCACCACGCTCGGCCGCAGCGGGGCCCCGGTCATCCGCTATCGCACGGGCGACATCGTGCGGCCGACCTGGGCCGCCCCCGGCGACGTGGCCGCCGGTGCCTGCCCGTGGGTTCGGCTCGACGGCGGCATCCTCGGGCGGACCGACGACATGCTGGTGGTCCGCGGCGTCAATGTCTTCCCGCACGCGATCGACGAGATCGTTCGCGGTTTTCCCGAGGTGGTCGAGCATCAGCTCACCGTGTCGACGCGGGAGAGCCTCGACCAGTTGTCGCTCGCCATCGAGGACCGCCTCGCCGATCCGGCCCGCGTGGCCCGCGAACTGCAGGTGCGTCTCGGCCTCCGGGTGGACGTGACGACGGTGCCGATCGGCAGCCTGCCCCGCTTCGAGGGGAAGGGGCGTAGGATCGTCGATCTCCGCCAGCGCTCCCGAGGTGAAGCATGAACCCGACCGTGCCCACGTCCATCCGTCGGATCGGTGACCCGCGATCCCCGCCCGCCATCGAGATCGTCTGGAGCGACGGCACCACGGCCGCCTACACCCCACGGCTCCTTCGCGATGCCTGCCCGTGCGCGACGTGCCGCGAGCAGCGTGCCGTCAAGGCGCCGCCGCCGCTGCTCCCGGTGCTCGCGCCCGCGGAAGTCGCTCCGCTCGGGATCGTCGGCATGCAGCCGGTCGGCCAATATGCCTATTCAATCGAGTTTTCCGACGGCCACTCCAGCGGCATCTACACGCTCGAGTATCTCCGCGAGCTCGCCTGACAGCCGCCGCCGCGGCCGGCCGTGAACGGGACCCTCGCGGGTCAACCAGCCGGCTGCGCTCCCAGTCCACAGGCCGCGGCGTTGATCACGGCGGCGATCCGGACCGCGTCGTGACACGCGTCCTCGCTGGCTCCCAGGTGGAGCAGGCTCGACTCGTGGTTCTTGATGCAGAGCTCGCAGCCGGCGAGGGCGGCGCAGCCGAGGCTCATGAGCTCGAAGTCGAGCTTCCCCGTGGCGGGCTGGGCCATGCGGCTCATCCGCAGGCGGGGCGGGCGGGCCTCGTAGCTTTCCTTGCCGAGCATGTGCCGAAACCGGTAGTAGACGGTGTTCATCGCCATCAGGCCCGCGGCGGCCAGGGCGTCGGCAATGACCGCTGCGGCCGCACCGCCCAATCCCGCACGGATGTCGGACTCCAGGGCGTCGGCGAGGGGCTTCGATCGCACGAAGTGGGCCGCGGCCAGCGCCGTTCCCAGGGCCTGGGCCGGCTGGAGGCTTTCGCCGGTGAGCACAGCCGACAGGTTGAGGCGAATGTCCTTGAGTTCGTCGGGAAGGGTGTCGCGGCAGGCGTCGAGTGCGGGGAGGGAGATGGACATGGGAGAGTGTTCCGGCAGATCGGGGACGAAGCGGGTGAAAGCCACGGGGATTCTAGCCGTTCGTTGATAAACGGCCGGAGGATTGCTACTTTCGGGAGATTTTTTTCCACGCCCGCAGAGCACCCTTTCATGCCCCGCCGAGACGATCTCAAAACCATTCTTCTGATCGGGTCGGGCCCGATCGTCATCGGC
>SXGQ01761239.1_pt1 | contig 10103 bp, 10 predicted proteins | sample 3178371 | NCBI WGS metagenome assembly SXGQ01 (sample SAMN11356859, study PRJNA531348) | freshwater metagenome | isolation source: freshwater sample F1-20 | place: China: Fuxian Lake, Yuxi | collected 2017-12-25 | reverse complement strand
GGAAGTCGCCGCGTGCGACGCGTTCGCACCGCAGTGGAAACGTTGGGTCTCGTTCGGGCTCGAACGAAGTGTCGCCTTCGAGACCGACTCGCTGCACAGCACCCGTCCCATTGAGTACGAAGTGCGCTCTCCTGATGACAGTGAGGGCATGTTTGACGTGCTCACGTACCAAAAGGGTGGAGCGGTGTTACGAATGCTGGAGCAATACCTCGGCGAAGAGCGCTTTCGTCGTGGCGTCAACCTCTACCTCACGACGCATTCATACGTGAACACCGACACGTCCGACCTGTGGGATGCCATCGAGGCTTCGGTCGCCAGCGATGGTGGCGACCATGTGCCGGTGCGTCGACTCATGGACAGTTGGATCTGGCAGGCGGGATATCCACTCGTCACCGCACGCATTGCGGACGGCCAGGTGGTCCTCGACCAGCAGCGATTCAGTTTCGATGATGAGCTCGATGCCACGACATGGCTCGTACCTGTCCATGTGCGCATCGGGGCTGCGGTGCACAAGGTTCTCTTGCACGAGGAACCAGTTTGCCTGTCGCTAACAGAAGCGTCGGCACCTGTCATCGTCAACGCCGGAGGTAGTGGCTTCTTCCGCGTCGCCTACTCCGAAGAATTGCTCGAACGATTGTCAGGTGACACCTTCAGCGGTCTCGATGTGCTCGAGCGGTACAACTTGGTCGACGATGCCTGGAACGCTGTGGTTGCTGGGCACCTGCCTGCGATGCGTTTCGTCGACATGTGCCACCAATGGCGCCACGAACGCGAACTCGCGGTGTGGCAAGCGATGGTCGCAGGACTGAGATTCATCAATCGTTTGTTGCCCACTGAACATGATGGACTCCTCGCTCGACGCGTGGTCGACATCGTCACACCGTGCCTTGAGAGACTCGGCTGGAGTCCACAACCAGACGAAAGTGACCTCGACGCAAAATTGCGCGGACTCATCGTGTCGACAATCGCTGTTCTCGGTCGTGACGTCGATGCACAACAACGCTGCCGCGACATTTTCACTCGCTCGACGACTACAGATCTCGACCCGGAATTGGTCGCCAGTGCCACGAGTGTCGTCGCTGCAATCGGTGACGCGACCGACTACGAGACGTTTCTCGGCCGGTTTCGTGAGCCAAGCACACCACAAGAGCAGATTCGGATGCTGTACGCGCTCGCAGACTTCGATTCAGAAGAACTCGTGCTCCGCAGTTGTGACCTGGCCTTCAGCGGTGAGGTGAAGACCCAAAATGCCCCTTTTCTTTTGAATCGGTGCATGGCCAACAAGAACCACGGTGACGCTGCCTGGCGCCATGTCCGTCAGAAATGGGATGTCGCCAATTCGTCATTTCCGGTGAACACCATCATTCGCATGGTCGACAGTGTGAAATTGCTCATGTCAGACTCCGCAGAGGCCGACGTGCAGGCGTTCTTCGGCGAACACGACATTCCGCAAGCAGTGTTGACTCTTCGTCAGGTGCTCGAGCGACAACGCGTGAACGTGTCGCTACGCCGACGCGAGGCCGACCGTCTCGTCAGCGACTTGACGCGCTGAGCTCGCCTTTCGCGACACGTTCACGAAGTTCGCGCTTCAAGAACTTGCCTGCCGCATTTCGCGGGAGTGGCTCGGACATGAACACGACCTTGCTCGGAACTTTGAACGAGGCGATCTTTCCGTCGAGATGTGCCCAGAGATCTTGTGCCGTCAGGGTCTGTCCCTCATTGACGAGAATCGCCACTGCGACTTCCTCTCCAAGACGTTCGTGTGGCACCCCGAACACCGCTGCTTCGTGTACGGCTGGGTGTTCGTAGATCGCTGTCTCGACTTCCGCGCTGTACACGTTCTCGCCGCCGCGAAGAATCATGTCCTTGATGCGGTCTTGGATGTAGACGAATCCTTCGTCATCGATGTAGCCGGCATCACCGGTGTACAACCAACCGTCACGGATGGTCTCTGCCGTCGCATCGGGTCGATTCCAATATCCACGGATGAGCATCGGTCCGAACATGCAGATCTCGCCTCGTTCGCCACGCGGCAATGTGCGACCATCTTCGTCGCGAACTTCGACTCGCATCGGTGGAATCCATCGACCAGTGCTCGTGGGGTGCGTGATGTAGTCCTTCCCGCGGTTGCCTGGACCAAATGCGTTGGTCTCGGTCATGCCGTAACCCAACTGCGGTCCACCGGTTGGAACACTTTCAGCGACCTTCTCGACGAGTGGCGCAGGAGCTGGTGCGCCACCACCGCCAACTTGTCGCAGTGAGGACGTGTCGAACTCTGTGAATCGTGGATGGTTGACGAGGTCCCAACTTTGCGTCGGAACGCCGATGAACGACGTGATCTTCTCGTCTTGGATGATGTGCAATGCCTTCTCGGCATCCCACTTGTACATGATGACGAGTTTCGTGCCACCCACGAAACAGCCGAGCATGACAGGGACGCATCCCGTGACGTGGAACAACGGGACAATAAGAATAAACGCCGGATCGACCGAATCTGAACCCGGCGTCACTCCGTCGCGCAGGTTTTCGATGGCACCTCTCGCGACAAATCCCATGAGAGCACTGATGACAGCTCGGTGAGTGGAAACAGCCCCTTTTGGCCGACCCGTCGTGCCGGAGGTGTACAGGATCGTCGCGTCATCGTCAGTGTCAATGGACGCCCCTGGGTGCTTCGCGCCATGTGGCAGCACCGACTCCCACGCGTCGACACCGGCGGGTAGAGCGGACTCGGCGCGCACCACGACGACCTTCACCGACAGTTCCTCACATGTCGCACGCCCAGTTGCGAAGCGCTGCTCATCACAGATCAGGACCGACGCACCCGAGTCACGGAGCGCAAAGTCCATCTCATCTTCCATCCACCACGAGTTCATCGACACAGAGATGGCGCCGATTGAGGTGATGGCCGCGAACGACACCACCCACTCTGGATAGTTGCGCATCGCGACCGCCACTCGATCGCCCTTCGTGACGCCGTATGTGTTGACCAGCAAGTACGCGAGCGCGTCGACGTGCTCCATGGTCTTCGTGAAGGACCAACGTTCGCCTTCGTACACGAGGAAGGTCTTGTCGCCGTGAAGACGCGCAAGATCGAAGAATTGGCCGAGATGTTGCGGCGCGTTCTTGAACACCTGCATGCGCAGACCACGCACGTCGGCGTCGGTCAACTCGAGTGGAGTGCCCGACCCCGGGGAAAGAACCGCCTTGACTGCGTCATCGAAACTGAGTCCCACGATGCCCCCTCTGTGTTCCCATGTCTAAACCCCCGTCGGACATGGTCACGCGCACGACAGTGCGGTGGTGGAGCTGAGGGGAATTGAACCCCTGGCCTCTACATTGCGAACGTAGCGCTCTACCAACTGAGCTACAGCCCCGAGAAGAGCCAAGGCTACCTGCGGATGTGTCGCTCAGGCGGCGCTGAAATAACGCTGACGATGGCGACGCAACTGTTCTTGCGTGCGAATCTGCACCAACATCCAGCAGTATCCGACGAGCGCTGCCACGGCAATGGCGAAGGCCCAGATCATGGCTCCGCTGCCGGTGGTGAACGCGAGGAACAACGTCAAGAGATTTGCCCCGATGAGGGCGTACAGGGCGTTGGTGCGGCGGCGACGGACGATGTCACGCGTCGAAAGGAATGCTGTCTCTGGCGCCAGGTGTGACCGAGTGTGATCAGAGCTGTGATGACGTCGACGGGTGGTCGTCGTGTCGTCAGCCGGCGCCGGAGCGACGACGCGCATGCGTGCCGCTGGGCGCTCGCCCGCTTGGGGAGCCTGTGCCAACGGACGAGCCATGGCCCTCATCGGGGCCTGAGCCCGCAACGGAGCCTGCGTGCGTTGCAACGAATACAACTGGCGACGGAACTCGGTGATGGATGACACCGGACGAGAATCGACACGAGAACGGAAAAGGGGCGGCAACAGCACCGCCATCCATGCGGCTCCCACGAGGAGAAGTATGAGTTTGCTCATGCGGAATCTGGCCCTGTGTGTGAGATCTCACGCAGCTCCGAAATGGAGCCCGTTTCGTGAGAGGAAGTGTACGGGGGATGAACGGTCAAGGCGACGACCACCGCTGCCCACCTGTGGATAACCCATCCCATGCCCGCAGAAAACCCTTGAAAATCAGGGATTTCGCCTACCGGACGGAAGCGCCGTGTGGCAGGTGACCACCTCGGTCCGCGTGGCCTCAGGAGGGGTCAGTGGACGTCTCGCGGCGAAAAGTGCCAGAGCGGCCGCCCGTCTTTTCCCAGAGAGCCAACTCGCCGATGGTCATTGCACGGTCTGCGCTCTTGCACATGTCGTAGATCGTGAGGGCGGCGACGGAACATGCATGCAGTGCCTCCATTTCAACCCCCGTGCGCTCGACGGTGTCAACCGACACCTCGATCTCGACAAAGTCGTCACCGATCTCAAAGTTGACCGCCACCGCACCGACGAGGAGTGGGTGACACAACGGAATGAGATCGCTCGTGCGCTTCGCGGCTTGTATCCCGGCCACTCTGGCCACAGCCAGCACATCGCCCTTCTTCACTTCACGGTTGATGATGGCGGCCGCGGTTGCTGGCTGCATGAACACTTTGCACTTGGCGATTGCCCGGCGATGAGTCGCGTCTTTGGGCGTGACGTCGACCATGCGAGCATGCCCCATCGGGTCGAGGTGGGTGAAGTTCAATTCCGGCATTGCATGATGAGCGTACCGGTCGTTGGTCAGGCCAATTTCAGGAAAAGGCGCTCGACCTCTTCCAATATGAACCCTTCTTTGCCGGCCTTCTTCGGATCTTGCAGACACTTCTGCATGCCCGCTGACAGGATCCGAAATCCCACTTGGTCAAGAGCTGTACTTGCCGCCGATACCTGGGCGATGACCTCTTTGCACTCACGACCTTCGCCCAGCATGCGCTGCACCGCTCGTACTTGCCCTTCGACGCGCGCAAGGCGCTTGGTGAGTTCGTCGACCACGTCGTCATCCAACTTCATGGTTTAAGCCTACGATACCCCTAGGGGTATGGTCAAGTCAGATTGACGCCACGTCGAGAGAAGCAAAACCAGGACACCAACAGTGGAACCATCGAAAGAGCGCGCTCCCCCTCGTGAACTTCACGTTCTGCGTTGGCTACAAAGCCATCCTGCAGAACAACTAGCGCCGCCAGGGAAAAGTCGGTTTGCGCTTTTCCGTGAAGGCGGCGATGCCTTCATCAAGCTCACCCGAGGTCTTCGGCACCGACGCCCATGCAGCGCGTGTGGCTTCACTGACTAAACCTGTCAGCATGATCTCGGCGATCATCGCCTTGGTTGCAGCTTGCGTGAGAGCAGAGCGCGACAATAGCGTCGAAACAAGACCCTCGACACGTGCTTCAAGATCATCGGGGGCGTGCGTCTCGTGCACGACACCGAGACGATTCGCCATTTCGACATCGACAATGTCACCGGTGTACAACAGGCGCTTTGCGTTCGAGGCACCGAGTGCTCGCACCGCGCGCTCGAGAGAATTCGTCGGGTAGACGATGCCCAATTTCGCCGGAGTGATGCCGAATGTCGCCGTCGTGTCTGCGACTCGTATGTCGCAGGTGAGGGCGACGCTGACGCCACCACCGATGCAATTGCCACGGATCACCGCGATCGTCGGAGCCGGAAAATTCGTCAACAGTTCCTCGGCGCGCCAGTTGTCCCGCGCATAATCACCGTCGACACCATCACCGAGACCCGTGATGTCTGCACCTGCACAGAAATGGCCAGCGGCACCACGAACGACGAGCACGCGCACATTCGGATCCGACGCCAGATCTTCGAGTGCATCACCGATTGCACGCCACATTTCGTGCGTCACCGAGTTGCGTTTTTCGGGCCGATTCAGTGTGAGCGTCGCCACTGCATCCACCACCACGACCTCAACTGCTTTTGACAACGTCAGCCTCCGATTTGGCTCATCGTGCGGCGTGGCTTCACGAACGTGACATGACCGATCTGGTGCCCCGCCCATTTTGTGCCGACAGCACGCCGAATGAGATCTGTGATGTCGTCATCACTGGCTCCGTTCCGCAGCAGCGCTCGCACATCGAATTCGTTCGTGGCAAAAAGGCAGGTACGGAACTGCCCGTCAGATGTGAGCCGCACCCGATCACAATCTCCGCAGAATGGCTTGGTGACCGATGGAATGACACCGACCGTTCCCCGACCATCTTCGTACTCCCACCGATCCGCCGGAGCCGCACCGCGAGCTGCGAGTTGGCGTAGTGGGTACACCGCGGCGATTGCAGACACGATCTCGTCCTGACTGACGACCTTGTTGCGCTCCCACTCATCACTGGCATCAAGCGGCATGAACTCGATGAAGCGCACTTCGACGGCATGTTCACGACCGAATTCAGCCAGCGCGACGATTTCATCATCGTTCACTCCGCGTTCGATGACGGCGTTCACCTTGACAGGGTCGAACCCAGCGGCCTGAGCTGCGCGAATTCCCTCAAGGACATTTTCGAATTCGTCACGTCGCGTCATGCGCTCAAATTTCTCGCGTTGCAACGAATCGAGGCTGATGTTGATGCGCTCGAGACCGGCACCGCGCAGTTCCGCTGCATTGTTTCGCAGTGTGGATCCGTTCGTCGTGAGCGCCAGATCAGGTGCTTTTCCTGCGCGAGGGGACGTCGCATCTGACGGCACGCGGAGAGCGGCGAGTTTGTCGATGAGCACCGGCAAGTGTGCACGTACAGTCGGTTCACCACCGGTGAGTCGAAGACTGTCGACATGGAAGTGCTCGACGCAGATTCGAGCCACACGTTCAATTTCCTCGAACGTGAGAATGTGTGACTTCTCGAGCCACACCATGCCCTCTTCGGGCATGCAATACGTGCACCGAAAATTGCATCGGTCAGTCACCGAGATGCGCAGATCGCGCACAGTACGTCCGTGAGGATCGACCAATTCCACGATGACAGCCTATGCAGGGCCGAACAACAAAGCCCGAGCCGATGCGCCTGCCGACAAGCCTTCACCATCGGGTACTTCGAGCAGAGCGTTGGTACGTGCACTCGCAGACAACTGATGGCTGGCTTGGTCATCACCACGACGCACGTGGAGCCGACCATCGTCATGCCAGTAGGCGAACACCCTGTCGAAGTGGACTTTCCCATCCACCTTCCGCCGGACGTCACTGTCGACCACCACCGTCGCATACGAGCGGAACGCAGTCGTGGTCGGATGACCCGCCATCGTGCGCAGTGCAGGACGTGCGATCAATTCGAAACTCACGAACGACGACACAGGATTCCCTGGCAATCCGAAGATCGGCACGCGTCGCACACCATCGCTGAGTTCACCGAATGCAAACGGCTTTGCTGGCTTCATGGCGATCTGCATCCACTGCATGTCGGCGATGCGTGACAAGACCATCTTCACCACGTCATAGTCACCCATGCTCACACCACCACTGGTGACGATGGCGTCACACTGCGATGCCGCATCTCGCAATGCGTGTTCGAGAGTGCTCTCGTCGTCACGAATGATGCCGTAATCGACCGGCGTGCACCCTGCTTCGGTGACGAGGCGCAGCAGCATCATGCGATTGCTTTCACGGATCTGACCGATGCGAAGTGGGCCTCCATCGTCGACTAATTCATCTCCGGTCGACAAGACCGCAACTTTCGGTCGTGGGTGGGCCGACACCGTCCGCACGTTGCAACTAGACAGCACTCCCGTCATCGCTGCGGTGACTTCGACCCCGGCGCTGAACAACTCGTGACCTGCAGTGATGTCGCTTCCAGCACGTCTGATGCCAGCACCAGAAGACACAGCCGTAACCACTTTCACCTCAGAGCCATCTTTCAGGCGTTCGGTGTCCTCGACCATCACAATGGCGTCACAACCCTCTGGAAGTGGCGCTCCGGTCATGATTCGAACGGCAGTTCCCGCTTCGACCACCACGTCGGGTGCTGCACCAGCTGCAATCTCGCCGATGACTCGCAAGACGATGGGCGCAGACACAACGTCTTCACTTCGCACCGCGTATCCGTCGACGGCTGTGTTGTCGAACGGTGGCACGTTCTCTGGCGAACGCACCTCGGCGGCGAGAACCAACCCGTACACATCGTCGACGCCGACGAGCGTCGGAGCGAGACGGACACAGCGAGACAACACACGTTGACGGGCATCCTCAAGTGGGATCACATCAATGAAGGTACCGGCAAGGACAGATGCAAGGCTGTGACCGTGGCCAACTATCTCGCGTTGCCGTCGACTGGTCTGACACTCGAGTGGAACCAGCCCACCGGTGAACCAGCATGCAGAGCACGACTGCGCTGGGAGAACGAGGGTTGGACCGCAGAGATCGAACTTGCGTCCGAGCGGGCGACCGCCGTGCTGCGTTTGTCAGCCACGTGGACCGTGCAGCAGTTCTTGCTCTTTCGTGACATGGAAGACCCTGACTTGTGGCTCGCCACAGACGGCCGCGGTCGCTGGGGCGAAATGCACGGATCTGAGCGTCGGGAACTTGACGGTTGCGTGGACATCGACATCGCCGGGACACCGTTCACGAACAGCATCGCCATTCACCGCCTTCAACTTGACGTCGGCGACAGTGCAGACATTCTCATCATGCACATCGACATCGAGACACTCGCAATCGAGCGACTCTTGCAGCGCTACACCCGTACTGGTCCGTCGACATGGCGCTACCCGTCTCTTTCACTGGGTGCCGCAGTCGACGTTGAGGTTGATGAACATGGTCTCGTGATCGACGAACCAGGTTCGTTCGTTCGCTCACCATCTGGTGGCTGACGAGCAGTTCAGTAGCCGATGCGACCCCGCAGCCAGGCTTGAAGTGCATTTGATGTGTCGGGGCGATTGAGGGCGATGTCGATGACGGCCGTCAGCCATCCCATCGGCGTGCCAGTGTCGTAGCGCGCACTCTTGTTCAGTAGCCCTGCAAGTGGAGATTCTGCAGATTGCGCACGCAGCGCATCGGTCAATTGCAATTCACCATTCGCATGCGGCGTCAGACGCGAGATCTTGTCGAAGACGTCAGGAGTCAACACATATCGACCGATGATGATCAGATTGCTCGGGGTATCTTCCATCTTCGGTTTCTCGACGACATCGATGATGCGGAATGGTCCATCATGCGGTGCATCTTCCGCGGGAGTGATGACGCCGTAGGAACTCACTTCATCGCGTGCGACTCGCATGAGGCCGACGGCTCCCACTCCGCTGGCATCGACCGTGTCCACCAAGCTCTGCAGAAGATGTGAATCTCCCATCAGTTCATCGGGCAACAACACGACGAATGGTTCGTCGGCGACCACGTCGCGAGCACAACCCACGGCATGACCAAGACCAAGCGGGGCGTCCTGGTACACGACAGAGACGCGGACATCTGTTCCGATGCGCGCCAGACGATCCGCAAGCTCGACACGACCGCTCGCCCGTACGCGCTCGACCACGTCCGTCGCGGGTCGTACGTACGCTTCGATGCCGGGTTTATGGACACTTGACACGAGAACGATGTGATCGACTCCCACCTCGACGGCTTCGTCCATCACCAACTGAAGTGCCGGTATGTCGATGATCGGCAACAGTTCCTTTGGCACTGCCTTGGTGACGGGCAGGAAGCGGGTTCCGAGGCCTGCGGCGGGAATTACTGCGGTGCGCGCTTTCACTCACTGGCACCCTAGCCAGATACCATTTAGCACTCGAACCCCCCGACTGCTAGGGGCACACCAGCTCCCAGAGGTTGCCATGCCCACCTACGTGTACAAGTTCATCGACACCGGCGAGACCATCGAGGTGCAACAGGCCTTCACTGACGAGGCACTCACTGAGGCCGTTCATCCAAGTGACGGCACGTTGCGACCAGTGAAGAAGGTATTCACACCCGTTGGAATCACCTTCAAAGGTGGCGGCTTCTACAAGACGGACAACTCGAAGTCCGGCGGTTCGACATCGAGTACTTCGAGCACGACGGCTGCGTCCTCGACCACCGAGTCATCGTCGTCTTCATCTTCCTCTTCTTCAACGACATCGAGCACCACCAGTTCTTCCACTGCTGACTAGCGAGACCCTTCTGGCACTCAGTTCAGCTTCGCACGGCACACATCAGTGGGGTGCGTC
>SXGQ01113374.1_pt1 | contig 10103 bp, 12 predicted proteins | sample 3178371 | NCBI WGS metagenome assembly SXGQ01 (sample SAMN11356859, study PRJNA531348) | freshwater metagenome | isolation source: freshwater sample F1-20 | place: China: Fuxian Lake, Yuxi | collected 2017-12-25 | reverse complement strand
TAGTTCGCCGCCTGCGCCTTTCGGGTGCGGGTGACGGCGTTGAAGAGGGTCGACTTCCCCACGTTGGGAAGCCCGACGATACCGGCTTTGAGCATAAGGGGCCGCGAGAATGGACGGAGGAGGAGTCCGCGCAAGCGGTATGTCCAGATCAGGGCGCGGGTTCAGAAAACGACCCTCAGACCCTGTCGCGTTCCTCGAGGAGAGCTTCGAGCTCGGCAAGGGATTCCAGATCCTTGGGTCGTCCTGCCGCGCGCTTCAGCCGGATCAGGATCGGCAGGTCCACACAGCGGAAGGTCACCCCGAACGCATCGACCTCCATGGTGTGGGGAAGCAGGTCCTGATAGGTGCCACCTCCCAAGACCTCCCCCAGCAGGTCCAGATCCCCCATCCGGGTGGCCAAGGTGAAGTTCAGACCGTTCCTCAGGGTTGGAAGATCCAACCGGAATGGCAGTCCAGCCGGCGCACCCCGCAGGTAGGGATTCATCGGCGCCAGAACGCGGACCAACCGCTCGAGATTCGCCCGTCCCCGGCTGTAGACGAGGTCCACATCGTAGGTCAGCCGAGCCGCCCCATGAAGGTTGCCCGCGACACCGCCGATCAGGATGAATTCGACCCCCCCCCGGACGAGCAGCGGCAGCAGTTCGTCAAATCGGAGGTTCATAACTTTCGCGAACCGCGCGCGCGTTCACCTGCGGCACGCATCTCAGCAGCGAAGGCGCTGAACCGGAGGAGCTTCTCAAGCCGCTGGGCAGGGGTGAGCTTCAGGTTCTCGCGCAGGAGCGAGCGATCCACATCCCGCTTGTAGATCTCCACCACCGGATCGCGATAGGTCCTGTTCCTCATGCGACGGAGGCTACTCCCCTGCTCACGGCACGTAAACTTGGGACCAACTTGGACTGGGACTAAAAGGTCCAGCAGGAATCACAGGGCTGTCTCCAATGGATTCCAAACCCGACGGAATCCAAGCCCCACGAAGTCCTTCGCGTTGGCTGTGGCAAACTCGGTGACACCCTGGGCGATCAATGTGAGAGCGGTGCGGGCATCGTAGAGCCTACGGAAGGCGAAATCCTTGGCTCGGGCCTTCTTCCAGAGGATGTCGTGCAGCGCACGGCTCTCGGCCGGAAATCCGATAAGCCGCCACCGCGGGTGGTTCCGGTAGACCTGGACCACCTCGACAGCCTCGTCGGCGGCCAACGGGTATTTGAGGACTGCCGGATTGCGGAGCAGTCCGTAGAACTCGGCCAGGATGAGTTCGGAGACGGCGACATCTTCGTCAAACGCCAAGGACTCGAGCCATCGAATGGCGGCCTCCTGCCGGGGCGAGTCCTCATTGAAACCGTGCAGGAGGATGTTGGTGTCGATGGACAGCATTCCCCTATCTCCTCCGTCTCCGGATCAGTGTCCCTTCGACAGGTCGCACCTGGGCTTCGGCCTTGATCTCCTCGTCCGTGAGCCCCTTCCAACCGAGCCTCCGGGGCTTCGGTGGATGCCATTCCCGGTGTGCATCCGAATCAGGTGCATAGACGCTGAGGATGTATTCGATTCCCCGTCGGGCGAGCTCGGCGAAGGCGATCTCCCGGGCTTCGCAGAGTTTCTTGGCCCGTGCATAGGTTTCATCGGGCAGCTGGATCTGGGTCCGAATCATGCCATCAGATTGATGGCATCCATTGATGCCGTCAATACGGCGGCAATGCGAGGCTCCACAACCGTTCATTCAGCAGACGCCCTGCAGGGCTTGCCGGCAGGACGTTCTCAGGAAACCGAGACCCAAGCACACAAGGCAGGGTCCATACCCCGGGTCCTGTGGGTGATCCGCACCAAGTGATGCTGGGCACTGCATCACCCCCCCACGAAGGCCTTCGACGTCCCAAATCGGCCTCCCTGGTCTCCCCAGTCTTCCTCAACGTCGCCGCGTCGCCGCGTGGGTCCCATCCTCTCCGCGTGTCTGTTGCCGCTCAGGACGACGACGAATCCCTCTGGAATCCCTCTGGGCATTGCCGGGAGCGGGTCGCGGCGATACGTTCTCTGCCCGGCATGGAGCCGAATCCGTCTGACATGAGCGAGAACGAGACCCCTTCCAGCACGAACCCCCGCCCCGAGGCCGCCCCGACGGCGGATTGGCCCGCGGAACTCCAGATCCAGTTGGCTGCCGCCCAGGACCGCTACCTCCGCCTGGCTGCCGACTTCGACAACTTCAAGAAGCGCGCCGCCCGGGATCGTGACGACGCCCGTCGCCTTGGATCCGAGTCCGTCCTCGGCAAACTCCTGCCTGCGCTCGACAACTTCGACATGGCCATGGTCGCTGCCGCGCAGCCCAACACCTCCCTCGAAACCCTCAGGGTCGGTGTCAACATGATCCACAGCCAGTTCCGGAACTTCCTTTCCGAGGTGGGCGTCAAGGAACTCACACCCGTCGGGCAGCCCTTTGATCCAGGCCTCCACGACGCCGTCTCGGTCCAGGCCTCCCCCGAGGTCCCCGAGGGCCATGTGATCCAGCAGACCCGCAAGGGATACCAGCTTGGCGACCGCCTGCTCCGTCCCGCCAGCGTGATCGTCTCGGGCCAGCCGGCTTCCTCCGAATCCACAGCATCCTGATCCTCCCAGCTTCCCGACCTCTCCCATGTCACGCCAGCGCGTCCGCGAATGCTACTACACGATCCTCGAGGTCCAACGGACCTCCACGCACGAGGAGATCAAGAAGTCCTACCGCAAGCTCGCGATCAAGTACCACCCCGACAAGAACCAGGGGAACAAGGAGGCCGAGGAGAAGTTCAAGGAACTGGGCGAGGCCTATGAGGTCCTGAGCGACCAGCAGAAGCGGGCCCTCTACGACCAGCATGGCCACGCGGCATTCGACCGTCGCGCGGGCGGTGGCGGCGGTGGGTTCCAGGGAGATCCCAACGACGTCTTCCGTCAGGCATTCGGAAGCGGCGACCTCGGCAGCATCTTCGAACAGATGTTCGGCATGGGCGGTCGCGAGGAGGATCCCTCGGGACCCGGCCGCGGCTCCGACCTCCGCTACAACCTCGAGATCACCCTCGAGGAGGCCGTCAACGGGGTCGACAAACAGATCACGGTGACCAAGCCCGGAACCTGTCCGGACTGCCAAGGCAATGGGGCCGAGAAGGGATCCAAGCGCATCCGCTGCATCCAGTGCGCCGGACGCGGCCGGGTTGTCATGTCCCGCGGCATCTTCAGCATCCAACAGACCTGCCCCCGATGCGAGGGTGCCGGCGAGGTGGTCGACAAGCCCTGCAAGGCGTGTCGGGGAGACGGCAGGACCAACCAGACCTCCACCATCAGCCTGCGCATCCCGCCTGGGGTCGACCACGGCACCCGCCTGCGGTCCACCGGGAACGGGGAGGCCGGACAACGGGGAGGCGACGCTGGGGATCTCTATGTGGTGCTCCACGTGGCTGAGCATCCCGTGTTCAAGCGGGATGGCGACGATCTGCTCTGCGAGGTGCCAATCGCCTTCACCCAGGCCGCCCTCGGAGCCGAGGCCGAAGTGCCGACCCTCGGCGGCAAGGCCTCCATCCGGATCCCGCCGGGTACCCAGCATGGCACTCTGTTCCGCATCAAGGGCAAGGGCGTGAAGAACGTCCAGGGCTATGGCGTGGGCGACCTCCTGGTTCGGGTGGCGATCGAAATCCCCACGAAGCTCAACGCGGCACAGAAGGCCGCGCTCGAGGCGTTCGCGCAGTTGTGCGATGAGGACGTGCATCCGCAGAAGAAGAGTTTCTTCGAGCGGGCCAAGGAGTTCTTCAGCTAGGAACGGTTCCATGCACCGCTTCCTCGTCCCCGAGGTCCGGCATCCGGCGGTGCTACCACTGCCCGACACCGAGGCCCTGCACGCCTCCCGCGTGTTGCGGCTGCGGACCGGGGATCCGGTGACACTCCTGGACGGTGCCGGAGGCGAGGCTTCCGGGACCATCGAAAGCTGCGGTCGCCATGGAGTGGACATCCAGACCACGGGACTCAACCGGCATCCGACCCCGACGACCCGCATCACCCTGCTCCAGGCCGTGGCCAAGGGACCGGCCATGGAGGGATTGATCCATCGGGCGGTGGAACTGGGCGCGCACCGGCTGGCACCCTTGGTGACCGACCGGTCCGTGAGCCGACCCGACGACGCTGGCGACAAACAGGTGCGCTGGCAGACGATCGCGCGGGAGGCTCTCAAGCAGTCGGGGAACCCGTGGCTGATGGCCGTCGAGCCCCCCGAGACGCTGGCGTCCTGGTGGACCCGGCGGGAGTCGTTCGATCTGGTTGTCATCGCATCGCTCCTCGATGCGCCGCGTCCGCTGCTCGACCATTTGTCGAGGTTCCAACGGATGCACGGCCGCCTGCCGGCCAGCGTGGCCCTCGCGGTCGGACCGGAGGGGGATTTCACGCCGGCGGAGTATGGCCGGTTCCGGGATGCCGGTGCGGTATCGTTCAGCCTCGGCCCGCTCGTGTTGCGGGTGGAGACGGCGACGACCGCTGCGCTCGCAGTCCTCCAGGCGGGATTGACCGGTCTTGGTCCTGCGGCTCCCGTCGGGCAGACCTTTTCTTGAATCCAATTCCCGGAGGCTCGACCTTGCCGTCACGGAGCCCCGCTCCATCCCTCTCATGAAACCCACTCTTTTACGCCTCGCCCTTTCGACATCCCTGACCGCACTTCTCCTGACCACCGGCTGCGCCACCCGGGAACGGATCGTGACCGTGACGGAATCGGAGAATGGTTCGACCGTGAACATCGGGGCGGGGGACCGCCTTCGTGTCGAACTCCCAAGCAATCCGTCGACGGGCTACTCTTGGCAGACGATGGAACTGAACTCGTGGGTCTTGGCCCGGACGAAGCGTCCGGAATTCACGCCGGACTGGGTGGTCGGCGCGGACCGCCAGCGGATGGTGGGGGCGGGCGGGAAGCTGACACTCGAGTACGAGGCGATCGGTGCGGGTACATCCCCGGTGAAGATCGCCTACAGCCGGCCGTGGGAAACCAACACCGCCCCGGCGAAGACCTTCCAGCTGACGGTCGTTGTGAAGTAGTGCAGGACGAAGAGGGACCTACGGCAGGACCGTGGCCACCACATCCCATACCCGGATCAAAGCACCACGACCCGGGCACTGGTGATGGACGGGTCCTTGGCCAGTTCGTCAAGGGCCGCCTGCGGCGGGGTGCTGTCGAGGTGCAACACCGTCAGGGCCTGCCCACCGGCGGCATCGCGGGCCAGGGACATGTTGGCGATGTTGACGCCATGGGAGCCAAGGACGGTTCCCAGGTGACCCACGATTCCCGGACGATCATGGTTGCGGACCAGGAGGATGGTTCCGCTGATCGGGATCTCCACGGGCTGGCTGAACAGACGGACGATCCTCGGGTTGTTCGGGGATCCGAAGAAGGTGCCACCCGCGGAGACGACCTTGGTCGGGCCATTGTAGACCTGGACGTGCAGCCACTCGTTGAAGGTCACTGGTTCGTCGGAACGCTTCTCCTCCACGGAGATCCCGAGGGAGGCGGCGGCGCTGCGGACATTGATGTTGTTGATGTCCTTCACCGAACTCTGGCAGAGGAATCCCCGGAGGATGGCGCGCGTGACAGGATCGGTCTGGGGCAGCTCCTGGGCCTTGCCGCCGAAGGTGATGTGAAGGCGGTCGACCGAACCCGGGTTCAGTTGGCCGAGCAGGCGGCCCAGCTTCTCTCCCAACGCGATGTACGGCTTCACCAGCTCGTAGGTTTTGGCATCGACACCAGGAAGGTTCACCGCGTTCCGGACCTCGCCCGTAAGCAGGAACGCCGAGATGATCTCGGCGACCTCGAGCCCGCACTTCTCCTGGGCCTCCTCGGTACTCGCCCCGAGATGAGGTGTGAGGATGACGTTCGGGAGAGTCCGAAATGGATGATCGGCGGGGAGCGGCTCCACCGAGAAGACATCGAGCGCGGCCCCGGCGACGCGGCCGGACTGCAGGGCGGCGACGAGATCCGGTTCGTTGACGATCTCACCCCGGGCGCAGTTGACCAGGCGGACGCCGGGCTTCATGCGGGAGATCGACTCGCTGTTGATCATGCCCCGGGTCTCCGGGGTGACCGGCATGTGGACCGTGATGAAGTCGGCCTCTCGATAGACACCATCCGGATCCATGGCGAGCTCGAGTCCCAACTGACGCGCCCGGGCCTCGGTCAGGAACGGATCGTAGGCGACGACCCGCATGCCAAACGCCAGGGCGCGGCGGGCGACCTCGGTCCCGATGCGGCCGGCACCGAGGATCCCCAGGGTCTTCCCGGAGACTTCGGTGCCCTGGAAGGCCTTCCGATCCCATTTGCCCGCGGCCATCGTGGCATGGGCTCCGGGAATCCTCCGGGCGAGGGCGCCCAGCATGAAGAAGGTCAGCTCAGCCGTGGTGATCGTGTTGCCCGCCGGTGTGTTCATCACCACGACTCCGCGTTGGGTCGCGGCCTCGACATCGACGTTGTCGATCCCGACTCCGGCGCGGCCCACCACCTTCAGTCGCGTGGCGGCCTCGAGGACCTTCTTCGAGACCTTTGTCTCGGACCGGACGACAAGGGCGTCGGCCTCAGCCACCATCGGCAGCAGCTCGGCCTCGGTCAGGCGCTTCGGCAGCACGGTCACCGTGAACTCCGGACGGGCCTGGAAATAGGCAATGCCCCGGGGCGAGATCGGATCGCAGACAAGGACGTTCATAAAATGAGGAGCGACGCTACGGTCCCCGACCCGGGAGTGGCAAGGAGAGGTCGAACCGGGATTCAGAACGGCCAGCTGATGCCGATCGACGTCATCACCGTCTGGCCCAGGTCCAGGGTCGCCCGACGTCCCCCACCGCCGTACTGAGCGCCGCCCAGCGACATGAATTGCGACGAGACATAGAGGTCGGCGTTGTACACGACGCGATAGAGCACAGTCGCCGACGCGTAGCCGCCGAAGACGCAGACCAGTTTGTCCTGCCCCCCACTGTTGATCACCGTGGTGCCATCGGAGAACCGGAACGTCTCGTTGTAGGAGTATCCGCCCGACAACAATCCGAGTGCCGGTCCGATGCTGCCACTCAGGGCCCACTGCTTGCCGAAGCGCCAGAAGAGGTTTGGACCGAGGCGGAAGGAGTGGAGGTCGACATCCAGCCCCCGCGAGCCGGACAGGAATCCGCCCAGCACCTCATCAGGTCGGGCCTTGGAGATGTCGCTGATGACCGGGCCGATCCCGGAATTCCCACCTTGGTAGGGCGCCTTCGGCAGGGAGATCCCGCCCACGTCGAAGGCCTGAACTTCCCTGAGAAACTGCGCCGGCAGGGTGGAGGTGTCCCGAAGTTCCATCGGCACCCAAGCGTACCCAAACTCCCATCCGAGCCGGACCCAACGCCAGTCGTGGAGCCTCCCGCCATAGATCATTTCGACCCCCGGCATCGGACCGGAATCGACCGTGACCTGGTCCCGCGCCGAGAATCCCCGGGTGCTCCGGTAGACCAGCTGGCCCGTGGCTGGATCGTATTGGGAGGCGTCCTGATAGCCCCAGAACGAGGTCATGCCGCCCGCATTGCCGGTGGCGTCGACCCGGACGTAGCCGTCGTCATACTGATGGTTCTGACCGGCCACGCCGACCGATCCCGGGTCCCCAGTCCTTCGTGAAACCACGCCGTCGATCGACAGCTGGGCCTGGACGTTCAAGGTGACCTGGACACCCAGCCGGAAATTGCGGGTCCAGTCGTCCTGGACCCAGAACGACTGCGCGAAGGTCGGGCCGGTCGAGACCAACATCGCGACGATCGACGGGGCAACCCACGGTGGGGTCCGGAAGATGGGAGAAGGCCGTCGCATGGTTCAGGGCCAGGTCACCTCGAGGACCTCGTAGAATCGAGAGGCCGCATCAGCCGGTGGGATCGGGGTCAGCGGCGGGCCCCAGTCGAGCCATTGGACCCGGTTGGCGGTTGCCGTCTGCATGGGCAATGCGATCTGGCCTCGAGAACCCAGACCGGAGCCGAACCGTACCATGTAGCGCCTCCCGGGCTGGGTCGGAAACTCGAGGCCCACGGTGCCGTCGGGATTCCGGACGACGCGATCGATCGGGATCGGAACGGTCTCGGGCTGGAATCCACCAGGGAGGGGCACCTCGATCCCCGACAGCTCCGGATCAGGCCCAGGCGTCCTCGAGGGGTTGAAGGTCTGGAGCCACAGGTCCCTTCCCTCCCCCGGCAGCAGGGGCTCGGTGAGCGTCACAAACGGCACCAAACCATTCGTCCCCTGTGCGTTGTAGAGTCCGTTGGCGCTGCCGCGCACCAGGATCCGCACCGCCTCGACGGCATTGGACCCGACATTCTCCACGCGGATCCGCTGCTGCATCAGGCCGGTCTGCCGGTTGAAGGCGCCGGGCGCCAGCGTCGCAACCCGGAAGCTGCCGGGGCCGGGTTCGGCCACGGCCACAGAGGTGGTGGCCGCGGGAATCCAGCCCGGAGAGGTCCCAAAATCAGGCACCCCGGCACGGGTCGTCCACGGGAACACCCCGGCTGACTGCGACTGGAAGCGCACCTGCACGGACCGCCCCTCACCCACGTCGAGAGCGCCCAGAAGAAGGACCCACTCGGGATCGCGCCGATCGAGGACGATGCCTGAGGGATCGACCCCCTGCAGGACGAATCCCACAGGCCAGGAATTCGTGAGGCGCACGTCCCCGGCCCGGTCCGGGCCCTGGTTGGTCACCGTGACGGTGCAGGCCAAGAGATCCCCGGGAAGGCTGCCCGTCGGGACGGACCGGAACCCAACCCGAAGGTCCGCAACGCCCGCCAGGATGCGGGTCGTGTAGTTGGTGACGTAGAACACCGTGCCGGCAGACTGGATCCAGATGTTCTGCTGGATGGCCCCATGGGTCGAGGGGCGGAACGCATACCGGAGATCCGCCACCTGGTTGTTGGTCAGGACCGGGATCTCGAAGAAGACCGTGTTCGTGAGCCCGTTGCCGCTGACCTGGTTGGTGGCGTAGCCCAGGACGTTGGTCGCCGACAGGAACGTCCCGGCGCCCTCGACGAAGGCGGTCACCTGGAACGTCCCCTGTGCAAACGAGGTCAGATTGGTGATGACCAACTGGAAGGCGACATCCGACCCCACCTTCGCCGGATCGGGCCGCGCGAGGAGTTCCATGCCGTACTGCGGAACCTGGGCACGCAGACCGGCGAGGCTCCCCAGGAAAAGGAGCACTCCGCCGAGCCAGTGAAACCAGATCCGTCGCATGAACTTCCGATCAGCAAACGCCATGGAACGAGCCCGTGCCACACCTTTCCCATCCCACCCCTAGTGGCTGCAGTCCCCTTCGGCCCCATCTCATCCCTTTGAAGGCGAGCCAACCCAACACGACAGTCGGGGCTTCCAACGCATCGGAGCATCCCAACCGACGCCTCACTCCGTCGAAGCGTCACCGAAAGGATCGGGACGCCACCGGAACCCTGCACCCCTCTCAATCCGTTACCTCGGCGGTCACCAGAATTTGGATCGCCGCGTCGAGTGGCATGTCGCTGATGCCGACGGCGAGGCGGGCGTGGGCACCGCGGTCGAGCAGGACGGCGTTGAAGAGGTCCGACGCCCCGTTGAGGACCTGCGGATGTCCTCGGAATCCCGGGGCGCAGTGGACGAAGCCTTCCACCCGCACGAGACGTCGGATCCGTTCCAGATCCCCGGTGGCGGCTTTGAGCTGGGCAAGGGCATTCAACGCACACAACCGAGCTGCCTCGTAGCCCTGCTCGACGGTCAGTTCGGCGCCAAGCCGTCCGACGAACGCCATGCAATCATTCCTCCACGGAAGCTGTCCGGAGGTGAACACGAGCGATCCCGTGCGAACCCAGGGCTGGTAGGCCGCCACGGCCGCGGGGGCCGGCGGGAGGATCCAGCCGAGGTGACGGAGGCGTTCTTCAGCGTTCATGACACCACCCGGCTCCAAGCGCGCGAGGCCGTCAAGGCGGGTTTCAGTTGCATCGACCCCGGAGCGGCTTGCCAACCCGAATCCGAAGATGGGCCGGGCCCGACTTGCACAAGCCCTTTCACTCTGTCACAACCTGCCCCCGGTCTGCAGTCGCAGTCCACGCACCGGTAGCTCAATTGGATAGAGCTTCTGACT
>SXGQ01732836.1_pt1 | contig 10104 bp, 3 predicted proteins | sample 3178371 | NCBI WGS metagenome assembly SXGQ01 (sample SAMN11356859, study PRJNA531348) | freshwater metagenome | isolation source: freshwater sample F1-20 | place: China: Fuxian Lake, Yuxi | collected 2017-12-25 | reverse complement strand
CGAGGCCTTCAGGCGGAAGCTGCTGACCCGGTGGCAGGCGGACTATGTCGAGGCGCGCCCGCGAGCGGCCCGGGCCTTGCTCGAGCCGCCGACGTTCGTGCATGGCGTTCTCCAGACCGGCAAGCCGTGGTCGCACCTCCTGCCCGCGGCGCTGGCAGCCGCCTGGAAGGGGGACCCCGGTGTCTTGCAGGCGAGCGCCTTCTGGCAGGCCTCGGAGGCGCTCGGGGCCTTCGTGGGGCGGGTGCGGGAACTGCTTCGCTCGCTCCGGCCCTTGCTCGCCTTCGCACACCGGGTCCGCGCCGAGGTCCGGACAGAGCTCGCGCGACGACGGGCGTTGACCCACGACGCGATGCTGAGCCTGCTCGCCGAGCGCATCGCCGCGACCGGCCCGGACGGCGCGCTCGCCCGTGCCATCCGGGGCCGCTTCGACGTGGCACTCGTCGACGAGTTTCAGGACACCGACGCGGCCCAGTGGCAGATCATCGAGGCGGTCTTCGCCCACCGCAGCCCCGGCGTCGGCGCCGACGGGGACGTCACGGGATACGTGTCGTCGGACGCGACACTCGCCGGGCGCGAACACTTGCGCGATGGACGCCCGGGTTTCATTGAGAAGGTCCTGGACGGTGGCTACGGCATGGATACCGTAGGCGCCGACGGGCCACACGCCAATCATGAGCGTGATGGGGCGCTGCACGGCAGGAACGACGGGCAGCGGGCGCTGTTTCTCATCGGGGATCCGAAGCAGGCCATCTATGCGTTCCGCGGGGGTGACGTCCACGTCTACCTTCAGGCTGCTGGCCGCGTGGACGCGCGCCACACGATGACAACGAACTTCAGGTCGGACGCGCCGCTCGTCGAGGCCCTCAACACGCTGTGGGGGGCCGCACCTCGGGCCTTCGGACACCCTGGCGTCGCCTACGTCCCGGTCGAGGCCCGGAGAGAGACGTCACGCCTGCCTCCCGGACTGTCGCCGCTCGAGCTCCGCTGGTTCGACAGCGACACGATGGCGCGTCAGCTGGCGGTTCAGCTGGGGCGGAGCGCCGGGGACGATGCGCTCGGAGGCGGGGCTCCGAGATCGTTCCGGGGTTCGCATGACGCCAACGCCTGCGCGGCGCGCCTCGCGGCCGTTGAAGCCCTGAGGCTCGCGCGCACCCCAGGCTTTGCCCCAGGCGACCTGGCCGTGCTCGTCCCGGGCCACCGCGAGGCCTGGCTCGTCAAGCGCGAGCTCGAGCGCGTCGGCCTGCCCGCTGTTCGCACGGCGAGCGGCAACGTCTTCGCGAGCGAGCCCGCGCGCTGGCTCATCGCGTGGCTGCGCGCCGTCGCGGGCGGCGGGCGGGACCGCTGGGCGCGGGTCGTCGCGACCACCCCACTCTTCGGCTGGACGGTCGAGCGTCTCGCGGCCGCGCTCGAGGCCGACGCCACGGATGACGGCGCGCAGGCCGGGGATGCGTGGGCGGACCTGTGCATGCAGCTCGCGGCGTGGGGTGACGGGTTTGTGAAGGCCGGGTTCGTCCGGTCGTTCGAGGCCGCCTGCACAGCAGGTGGGGTCATGGCGCGCGTCCTCGGCGGGCTTGACGGCGAGCGGCACGCGACGGACCTGAGGCACCTCGTCGAGCTGACCCACCTGCGCTCGGTCGAAGGGGGAGCGCAGGCGCCGAGCCCCCTCGAGCTGGCCGCGTGGCTCGCCGACGCGAGCCCCGACCGCGAAGGCGGGAGGGAGGGCACGCGGGTCGAGTCGGATGAGTCGCGGGCCCAGCGGCTCGAGACGGACGCGCGCGCGGTGACCATCATGACGGCGCACGCTTCGAAAGGACTCGAGTTTCCGGTCGTACTGCTGCCGTTCGCATGGCGCCCTGACGCGACCGAGGTGCGCGGGGAGGCCTTCGTCTGGCACGACGACGCTGGCGAGGCGATCCTCGACCTGCGACACGGCGATGACCCTGAACGGGCGGAGGCGGTGCGGAGGCACCTCGAGGAGACGTCCGAAGAGCGCATGCGCCTGCTCTATGTCGCCCTGACCCGGGCCCGGCACCGGACGGTCGCATGGATGACGGTGACGGGGGATGGGGACCTCGACGACTCCGCCTTCGGGCGTCTGCTGATCGGCGACGCGGCCGAAGCGAGGTCGGAGGGAGACGTGCGGTCACGCTTTGCGGCCCGCCTCGAGGCCCTGGAGGCGGCTTCGGAGGGGCGAATCGGCGGGCGGCTCGAGCGCGGTGACGAGGCCCTCGAGCCATGGATCGCGCCCGAGAGCGGGGCTGCGACGCCCCTGCATGCGACACCCTGGCGCGGCCCCGAGGCATTTCCGAACCCGCGGCCGCGGGTGAGCTTCACCTCCCTGACGTCGCAAACCCCCGAGGCCTCGCGCGACGACCCGCTGCCATCTGATCCGGAGGTCCTCGGCCTGCTCGCCCCCGAGGCACCTGCCGAGCTCGGGTTGGCCGCGAGCGGCGGCCCGAACGTTGAAGCCACGACGGCGACAGGCCCGCTTGACGGCCTACGAGGCGGCAAGGACATCGGGGTGTGGGTCCATGGGATCTTCGAAACCCTCGACTTCGGCGCGTTGACCGGGCCGCTCGGCGAGCCGCTCGCCGACGTCATCGCGCGGGCAGCCGTTCGGGCGGGCGTTGCGCCGTCCGCGGGCGAGGCTGCGTGCCTGATGGCCGCGTTTCCGACCCTCGTGGGGGCGCCGCTCGATTCACGGGTCGAGGGACGGGAGGCGTCCCTGCCCGAGGGGTTCTGCCTCGGCCGTCTGCCGCGCCTCGACCGCCTCGACGAGTTGGCCTTTGACCTCCGCATGTCGGGTCGCCACGACGGGTTACGGCGCGCCATCCTGACAGCCCTCGCGCATCGACGCGGTGCGGGTTGGGACGGGGCGGCGTGGCTTGAACAGGTGCTCGCGGAGCGAGGCTTTGCCCTGCCACCGACGGGGGGAGCGCTGAATGGGGCCATCGACCTCATCTTTCGCGCGGGAGGACGGTACTGGATTGCGGACTACAAGACCAACCAGGCGTCTCCGACGGCGATGGGCCACCCCTACGGGCGGGCGGGCCTCGCGCGCCTGATGGGGGAGGCTCATTACCATCTGCAGGCCCTGCTCTACACGCTGGCGCTCCACCGGCTGCTTCGGCAGCGCCTCGGGGCGTCCTACGATTACGACCGCCACGTCGGCGGCCACCTGTATCTCTTCCTGCGGGGGCTTGGCGGCCCGGACAGCGCGCGCGAGCCGGACGGAGGGCGTCGGGGCGTCTTCGAGGATCGATGGCCGCGGGAGGTCGTCGAGGCGCTCGACGCACAGCTTTCGGATGGTGCCCGCGGAGGGTCCGATGCCTGACACGACGTCCCTGGCGGAACTCTCGGGGATTTCCCCGGCCATGCGGGCGGCCGTCGCAGGTTGCGCCGACCGCTTCGCCCCGCCCGAGCTGCACGCGGTCGATCTCGCGGCGGCCCGCTGGGGCGAGGCGAGACCGGACGTCCTGCTGGCGTTGCTGCTGGCCGCGCGGGCGCCGCGGGTCGGCCATGCAGGCGTCTCGCTGACGGAGGTCGCAACAAGCTTCGACGGCCAGTTGCCGCCCTCGGTTCCAGTCGAGGCCCGGGAATGGCTCGCGCGCGTCGCGTCATCCCCGCTGGTGGCCGTCCATGGGGCCGGGATGGCTGCGCCGCCGCCCGGCCCGTTCGTGCTGCAGGTCCTGACGCGCGGTCCAGACGGCGAGCCCGCCGCGCACCTGCTGCTGACAGGACGCATGGACGACACCCAGCGACGTGTCGCCGAGCTGCTGCGTGTGCGGGCGGCCGCGTCCCAGGGCGTCTCGCCCGACCTGGACGCGCGCGTCGAGGCCCTGTTCCCCGAGGACCCGCGCGGCGAGGCCGCGACCGCCGTGCGGGTGGCCGCGACTGGTCGTCTGACCATCGTGACCGGCGGCCCGGGGACCGGGAAGACGTACAGCATCGCGCGCCTGCTGGCCCTCGCACTGGCCGCCGATCCGGAGCTGTCCATCGTCCTCGCGGCACCGACTGGCAAGGCCCGCGCCCGGATGCGCGAGGCGCTGCTCGAGCAGGTGGCACAGCTCGCAGCGCCCCCGGCGGTCAGGGCGGCGCTCGGGGGATTGCAGGCCGAGACGATCCACCGGCTCGTCGGGTTGCGACCGGACGGGACATGCCGCCACCATGCGGACAACCCGCTGCCAGCTGGCCTGGTGGTCGTCGACGAGGTGTCGATGGTGGACCTCGTCCTGATGCGGGCGCTGCTCGAGGCGATCGCGCCTGACGCGCGGCTCGTCCTCCTCGGTGACCGGGACCAACTCGCGAGCGTCGAGGCCGGGACCGTCCTCGCGGACCTCGTGGCAGCGGCGAGCGGGGTGGCGTCCATCCCGGACGGGGCCAGCAAGGCGCGCCCCCAGACCTCGGATGGACCGCTCGCGGGGCGCGTCGTCCGCTTCACCCGCTCGCGGCGGTTCGCCTCGGCACCCGACATCGCGGAGGTGGCAGCCTGCCTCCAAAGCGGCCGTCCAGACAGACTGGATCGGGCCGTCGACCTGATGGTCGGACGCCTCCACGCAGAGGGCGAGACGCTGCGGGGACCCCTGCTCGCGCGCATCCGGCACCTCGGAGACCGGCTCGACGTGCTGTCGGGCACGGCATCGCAGCCGGCCCTCGGCGCGCTGGTGGCGCCGTATCTCGCAGGTCGCGGCGCAGGAACGGAGGCCGGCTACGCGGCGTTGCTGGCCGAGGCCTTCCCGAACGGCGCTGCGTGCATGCTCGGCCCGTCCTACCAGGCCGGCGTCCTCGACGCGCTCGAGCATTTTCGCGTCCTCGGCGTGACGCGGGCGGGGCCGCGCGGGGTCGAGGGCCTGGACCGCGCCATCGGTGGCCGGGTGCGCGAGGCTCTGAGGGAGGCGTGGCGCGCGGCCGGTCTCGGTGTGCTGCCGCAGGTGGGGCCCCACTGGCTCGGGCGGCCGCTGCTCGTGACGCGCAACGCGCCTGACGTGAGGCTCAGCAACGGCGACGTGGGGCTCGTGCTGCCAGTCGCCGTCTCCGGCGAGGGCGTGAAGCTCGGCGCCGTGTTCCGGGTGCCCGGGGGCGTGCGCGCGGTGCCGCTCGGGCGCCTGCCGCCGCACGAGGGGGGCCTCGCGATGACCATCCACAAGAGCCAGGGGTCTCAGTTCGACCGCGTGGCGTTGGTGCTCGCGGGCCACGCCGGTTTGGCGCTCCAGACTCGTGAGCTGGTCTACACCGGCCTGACGCGCGCCAAGGCCCGCGTGGATTGGCTCGGCACGGAGCAGGACCTGCGCGGGGCCTTCACACGGACCGTGTCGCGGGCCTCGAGTCTGGCGCAGCTGCTCGGCGGCTGATGTTGAAACAAAACGTTTCAGAGTTGAAAACGAGTGTTTCAGATTCGAAACATTTTGGTTCATGACCCTGGGGCGCGGGCACGCGCGAGGTCCCGCCACAGCGCAGCAGCATCCGGGGGCCACGCACCTCAGACGATCGGCGACGAACATGGGCGCCCGGAGAAGCGTCGGGCTCCGGCCTGACGAGGCACCGCCGACGCCCGGGACTTGCGGTCGATAGCTCAAGGGACCGGGGGGCCGCGCCTTTCCAGACGCGGCGAGTGGCTACGTGCTGCGGGCCATGTCGTTGTTCGGACCGCGATACCTGACGAGGATTCCGCACGGTGGGTCCGATTTCGCGGGGGCCCGCAAGGAGGGCCTAGCGCTCGTCGGCAAGACGGACCTCCTCGCGAGCGAGCTTGACCACACGGCGAAGGCCCTCATCGCGTGGTAGCCGCGGCGCTTCGCAAAAGTCGCTTCGCTCGTCTTTGGAGATGCCGACTTCGAGGCACGCCGCGCCGCCCTCTTCGATGACACGGGGAGGGCTGAAACTGGTGCAGGCGCCCGGCCCATGAGTCAGGGCGCCACGCGACCGGTCGCGTCGCCGCGGGCCTCGAGGACGGACTGCGCGAGCGCGAGGAGCAGCGCGTCCTCGCCCCGGTGTCCGACGAGCTGGACGGCGCGCGGCGGGCCCTCGGACTGCCAGACGGGGATGGAGGTCGCTGGCTGGCCGGTGGCGTTGAAGGCCGCCGTGAACGCGCCGAGCTGGGCGGCCGCGTACATCGTGTCGCGACCGTTCAGGCCCTGCCACGCCCCGACGAGAGGCGGCGCGACGGGCGTCGTGGGGGTCAGCAGGACGTCGATGCCGTCAAACCAGCTCGCGAGGCGGCGCGTCAGCAGCTCGCGACACGCCATCGCGGTGCGCCAGTCGACGTGGCGCCCCTCGGCGCGGAGCCACTGCCCGACAGGCTGCAGCTTCCGCGCGAGCGGGGTGAAGGCCTGGCCGACCGAGAACTTGTAGATGGGGAGAAATTCGTCAATCTCTCCGTGGAGGGGGGCGCCCTCGACCACCTGGTGCCCAAGCTCCGACAGCGTGGCGGCGACCGCTCGGACCGCCTCGACCGCCGCGGGTTCGACCGGCCCGACCGGCGATTGCGCGGTGAACGCGACGCGAAGCGCCTGAGGCGGCCGCTCGAGGCCCGAGAGGAAGCTGGTCGGGCTTCGCTCGCGCCCGGTCAGGAGATCGAGCAGCGCGGCCGCGTCTGGCACCGTGCGCGCGTGCGGCCCGACGACGGTGATGTCGATCGCGTCAAGCGCCGCGAACGGGTTGGGCACGAGCCCCCGCGTGGGCTTGTGGCCGACGAGGCCGCAGAAGGCGGCCGGGATGCGGACGGAGCCAGCCCCGTCACTCGCTGGCGCGAGCGGGATGAGGCCCGCCGCGATCGCCGCGCTCGAGCCGCCCGAAGAGCCGCCCGAGCTGCGATGAACATCCCAGTGGTTGCGGACGGGCGGGTGCAGGTCGGTCTCGACGACCGGGAGGATGCCGAGTTCGGAGGTGGCGAGCTTGCCGAGAATGACGAGTCCGGCCCGGCGGACGGCCGCGCTCGTCAGGTCATCGAGCGGAGACCGGATGGTAGGGAGGGCGCGTGAGCCGAACCGGGTCCGAAAGCCTCGCGTGAGGTGCAGGTCCTTGATGCCCGTCGGCAGCCCGAACAGCGGACTCCGGGCTGCGCGCGGGTCCCTGTGGCGCTCGGCGTCGCGCGCGCGGGCCACCTTCAGCGCGGCCTCCGGGCGCAGGTCGACGAAGGCGCCGAGCTGCGTGTTCAACGCCGCGACGCGGGCGAGATGGAGCCGGGTCAGCTCGACGACGCTGAGGTCACCTCGGGCCACCATGGCCGCGAGCTCGAGCGCCGACCGGACGTGGAGTGCTTCGTGCATGCGGTGATGATGGCCAGATGGCCCATCGGACGCAAGCACCTCGGCCCGACCGCGCCAGCCTCGGACCCACGCCAGCCCCGGACGCACGCCAGCCCCGGACCCACGCCCTGCCCCACAGAGCCCGCACACAGCCCTGCATGACGCCACGCGCCGACGGCTCCGCGCCGACCTCCACCCTCGGCACATCCGTCGCTCTGCGTGGACACGGGGCCACGCCTCTGGCAGCCTCCGGCCCCCATGACGGCCCCTCCACCAGCATCGCCCCGCGGTCTGCGCATCTGGCTCTGGGCGGTCTTCGCGCTGTATCTCGCGGCTTGCCTGCACGAGGCCTTCGGGCCGTTCCTCGTGGGGCACGACGGCTTCAACGGGGCGGCGTTTTCCCAGGCTGCCCGAAATTCGTTGCGCTTCGGCGTGCTGCAACAGGTCCAGTACTATTCGGGGTTCGAGTCGCCGCCGCTGTCGGAGGTCTACACCAACCACCCGATGTTGCTGCACATACACCTGATGGGGCTCTTCTCCGTGCTCGGAGACGAGCCGTGGGTGGCCCGCCTGGTGCCCATCACCTACTCGGTCGGACTGTTTCTCCTCATCCACCGGATCGTGGCACGACGAGCCGGCGCGGCAGCGGGAGCAGCAGCGGTCACCCTCTGGGCCCTCACGCCGCTGCACACCATCTTCGCGAACATGGTCAACCACGAGCAGGGCAGCCTCTTCTGGTGTCTCCTCCTGCTCGACCGCTACCACACCCGCCACCAGACGCTCGACGACCCCAAGGCGCTGGCAGCGCGCGAGTGGCCGATCCACCTCGCGGTCGGGTGCGCGATGCAGTTCGACTGGGTGGGCTATTACCTCGCGGCCTTCATCGGCCTGCACGCACTGCGGCACGCCATCTGGCCGACCCCGGGCGGAGCCGCGGCCACCCGTTCCCTCGGGCGCCGCCTCGGATTTCTGGCGCGCTTTTCGGCGACCGTCCTTCTGAACGCCACCCTGTTCTTCGGCTGGATTGCGTGGCTGCGCGGAGGGCTCGGCGCGATGGTCACCGCGTTCCAGCAACGTTCGGCCTCCTCCCCGGGCTATCTGGATGTCCTCCTCGACCGGAGCCTCGACCTCTACGGCCCGCTCTTGCTGGCCCTCGCCGCGGGCGTGGTGCTGCGTCTCGCGGTGCGCCTCGTCCGCGGGCGCTTCGACGGGCTCGACTTCATCACGCTCGGCTTCGCCTTCGCCCAGGTCATTCACTCGACGGTCTTCCAGAACGCGGGCGCCATCCACTCCTACTGGACCTACTCGGCCGGCCCGGGTCTCGCGATCGGCGGAGCGTGCCTGGTGCGCGACTTTGCCCTGGCCGCTTCGCGCGGGAATTGGCCGCTCGGGCGTGGCGCGACGACCAGCCTCGTCGCGGTCGCGGTCTGCGTACAAGCCGTCTGGGCCGTCGGGGCACACCTTCGGGGGCACGCGGACCACCGTGGATCGTACCTCCCGCCCACGCCGGACGAATACCTCGAGACGCGCTGGGCGGAGGGGCTCTCCCAGCGCTTTGGCCGAGATGGCACCTGCTATCTCGTTCACCCCTCGGCGGAGCGCGCTGTCCACCTGCGATACCTCCTCGACGCGCCCCTCATGCCCGGGGCCCGCCACCTCTCGAGCGACACCCCACCCTCGCCGCCCCGAGGCCGCTGTCGCCGCGCGGTGCTGCTTGTCGACCTGTCGCGCATGTCGGCCCATGAGACCGCGCGCTTCTTCCAGCTCGGCCGGAAACACGGGGTGCTTCTTCACGATCGGCGGTTCGGCGCTACCGACCTGGCCAGTCGCCAGCCAGGCGCTGACGACTGGCTCGAGGCCGTGCGTTTCGAGCCAGCCTCCCCTTCGCCCCTCTTCGAGTGGCTCGTTTACAGCGGTGGGCCGCGTCTCGTCATCGTGCCAGACCCCGAGGCGACCCACATCCTTGCGTCGTCGGGCACCGAGCGCGGAGCCTCCGCGGCGCCTGTCTGGGCTGGACGTCCTTCGGGCTCGATTCTGCGGGCGACCTGCCCGGAGGGGGCAGCGGTCACCGCGCTCGGCCCGACGTCCTCGGGCGAGATGCTCGATGGACTGCTTGCCACGTGCGCAACCCAGCCAGGCGCCGTCGACGACGGCCCCATGACCCTCGCCACGCCGCTCCGGTTGGGCCGGATGCGCCGTGAGGCCGCCCCGCCGACTGACATGCTGTGCCCCGACGCCGCCCCGCTCGCGGGCCTCCGGGGTCGGGGTGGAGCCCTCGTCGATGCGATCGGGCTCCTGTGTGCTCCGCGCGTGCACCCCAAGGCCCCACGAGAGCACCAGCAGGATTCGCCGCGACGGCCAGGTCGGCTCGAGGGAGGACCCGGTGGCAGCGACTTCGACCTCCCCTGCGCGCCCGGCGAGATCCTGACCGGGCTCGCGTGGACCGAGGGCACCTGGCTCGAGGCGCTGAGCCCCATCTGCACGCCCGCTCCGGCATGGTGCGGCCCGTGAGGGCGTTTTCGGTAACCACCTCTCGTCCGGTTCAGCTACAGTCTTCGGCCCTCGGAGGCGCTCTCAATCATGACCGGGCCCCACCTCAGCCTCATCATTCCCGCGCTCAACGAGTCCGCGCGCCTGCCCGCGACGCTGCAGGCGGTCGTGGGCGCGATGGCGACCTGGCCCTTCGAGACCGAGGTGCTCATCGTCGATGATGGCTCCACGGACGGGACCCCCGAGCTCGTCCGCGAGCGCGCGGGCCACGACGCACGGTTCCGCCTCGTCCGGCATCCGAGAAACCTTGGCAAGGGCGCGGCCATCGTGTCTGGCGTGGAAGCCTCGCGCGGGGCGCACGTCCTGT
>SXGQ01618088.1_pt1 | contig 10104 bp, 7 predicted proteins | sample 3178371 | NCBI WGS metagenome assembly SXGQ01 (sample SAMN11356859, study PRJNA531348) | freshwater metagenome | isolation source: freshwater sample F1-20 | place: China: Fuxian Lake, Yuxi | collected 2017-12-25 | reverse complement strand
TGTTTATTGTTCTCTCTGGATACTCTAAAGACAATTCCAATATTTTGGGTAACAAACCAACTGTTTTCTTGGGGAAGAATTTAAATAGAATCTCAACACTATTTTCTAATTGGTTTTCCAATTTTTTATTCTTCAAAGATTTTTTTAAGGTTAATAACCTACAGGCGGCAGAATTTTCATTTCTTTTAAATCTTTTACAAAGTAAACTTAGATGACTTGGTTCGAACAAAGAAAGTAATTCTTCTTGGCTTTCAATCAATTTTTTGTATTGTGACTCTGAAATAATAAGTTTCATATTAATTTATTTTCCTTAAGAGTTTTGATTTAGGGAATGAGTAATTTCCATCAACTATTTCAGTATCTGAATTATCAAAAATAAATATCGTGTGTTTAGCATTTATGAAAATCATCCATTTTGTTTTATACTTTTTAACCTGACCTGTATTTGTTATTATATATTTATCATCTAATAATTCTACGCCACCGAAACCTTTTATTTGTGCGGTATGATTGATTCCATCGACTTTTATAATAGCATCTATTCCCGCTTTCATATCGTCCACAACACCCAATCCACCTATACGGTGAACATTTTCTTTCCCGTATACTCTTTTCAGAATATTTATTGCTACATTCTCTCTGATGTCTCCCAAATCACTGGTTTTACCTAATGTTGCCATCAAATTTTTGAATGTATTCGACTTTGTGGAAAAAATTCTAAATTTGAACTGTTCCATAATAGAAACCATCCTTTGAACTTCTTGGATTTGAATCGATGGTGGTTGACCTATGAATTGTAATAAAGGTTGACTTTGCGACCTTAATAGTTTATTTATGTCATTCACCAAAATACAAAAACAAGTATAATTCGTATTAAGATAATTAATTACTGACCTTCCGGCTCCCTCTAAATCATATACACCATAACCTTCTCCTTCGTGATATTCTCCTTCTTCATAATATCTGTCAGAAAAAACAACTTTCAGAATCGACCCAATAGCTTCTTTGTAAATATTTTTGACTTGTGGGTTTACATTGAATATGAGTCTGTATCCCTCTTTATCGGTCTTTGAGCATGATTCACTAATTCCCTCGGATAATAATTGTTTGGTTTGCAATGACTCATCAAGTTTGGTTTTAACTCTCATAGTATACATCTTATTTACAAACTTCCAATTAATTGCCTTGAAAAAGTTTTTGATATAATCATCTCTTTTATTTTTGTATCGTAAATAATATGCGTGTTCCCACAAATCAAGACCTAAAAGCGGATAACCACCATTTCTAACAATATTCATAAGTGGATTATCTTGGTTTTGTGTAGTCATAATTTTTAAACTACCTGTCTTATTCAAAACTAACCAAATCCAACCTGACCCGAAATTCTTTTTTGCTTTTTCAGTAAACTCTTGTTTGAATCCCAAAAAGTTATGGAAGTCTTTTTTTATTCTTTCATAAATCTGACCACCACATTTTTGTTCCGTAGGAGATAACATTTTCCAAAATAAGGCGTGGTTAAAAGCGCCACCAGCGTTATTTCTAATTGTTTTGTTATACTTACCAATTGATTTAATTATTTCCTCTAACTCAACATCACCGTAATCTTTTTTACTTAATGCATCATTTAATTTGTCTACATAAGTTTTGTAATGTCCGTTGTAGTGGTAAGACATCGTCTCAGGGTCAATAAATTGTTTTAAAGCAGAATAGGAATATGGTAGTTTCTCAATTCCTATTTTTTTCATTTCGTTTATAAACAATTTTTCATTTTCCTTTGTGTCTATTTCTTTTATTTGATTGGCTATTTGTTCTACTTTCTCTTGAAGTTTTTTCATTATAAAATTATATGTTCGTTATCATAAATATCCTTTGAATTTGAATTATTCGTGACTATTGATTGAATTGAGTATTAGTTCGGCCACACTACCCTTATCTAAGTTGTCTCCCATTACAGTTTCAAATATCCCTTTTTTCCTAATTAAGATGTCATATATTGCACCTTCTATGGTATTTTCAAACAAAGGATAATATACCAAAACACTATTTTTTTGACCATATCTATAAGCCCTGTCCTCAGCCTGTGAGTGGTCCGATGGAACAAAAGATAAGTCATTAAATATTACAACCTCAGCGGATGTAAGTGTGATACCAACACCGGCAGCCTTTATGTTCCCACAAAAAACTTTAACCTTGTCGTTATCTTGAAAATCATCCACACCCTTTTGTCTCGCGGGTTTTGTGGTAGAACCATCTAAGTAAACTGACATCTTACCGAAGTGTTCGTGAATCCGTTTGAGTGGCTCAGTAAAGTTTGAAAAAATAATAACTTTCTTACCTTGTTCTAAAATGTTTTCTGCAAGTTCGATTGTTTGAGAAACTTTTTCTTCGGCAATTACTTGTCTTACTTTCATCAGTTTTGAAAACTGAACAGTAAGAGATGATGATTCCTCCCTATTATTTCTAAACCAATCATAATACTCACCCATTAGATTTTCATACTCCCGTGATTTTAATCTCAAATAAATAGGATTTATAATCTTCTCAGGTAAATCTAACACATCAGTTTTTAATCTACGAAGTATTTGTTTTGAGGTTCTCTCACGAAGTTCATCCAAATTAGACGCTCCGTTTACGTTCCACACTTTTCTTTGACCTGCTCTAAACTGATAACCCTCACAAAAACGAATTACATAAGCCATCCAATTTTGAGCCACAGGGGACTCAACCAAAGATAATAAATTATAATAATCAATAGGACGAGATGTAATTGGTGTTCCAGTCAATAACCACAATCTATTAACATTTTTAACAAAATGATTTATTAGTTTTGTTCTTTGTGCTTGAGAATTTTTAATATAATGGGCCTCGTCAATTATAATCAAATCAAACTTAGCATTTAATATCTGTGAGTTTTCTTTGTCTTTAATGTCGTGAAAGTTTTTAATGATATCGTAATTTATAATTACAAAATCGTGGTCAGATGAAAAATTCTTACCTTCACATATATAAATTGATTGGTCGGTATAGTTTTCGATTTCTCTTGCCCAATTTATTTTTAACGATGCGGGACAAATAATTAATACCTTTTTTGCTCCTGACTCTAATGCTGCGATAATAGTTGAGGTTGTTTTACCCAATCCCATATCATCTGCTAATATAAATCTTTTACTTCCTGCGAGTTTTTCAATCGCTTCTTTTTGATGTGAAAGTGGTGGTCTATGATTATACTTAGAGTAATCAATATCAACTTTCTCTACCGTATGAGTTTTAATCAAGGCACCTTTTGGAACCCAAAAGTCACTTAAATGTTCTGATTCGAAAAACTTACCCCAAATGTGGTAGGATTTCTCTTTTTCTACCAATAGTTTCTCTACATAGATTTTATCAGGAATCTCACGAAACAATTTTTCATCCGCAAACTTTCTTGCAAAATAGGGGTCCAAATCAACCCACTTTTTGGCAACCTTTGGTTTTTCGTTATGGTATGTAATTATATAATCAGATTGTGTTCTTGTTGGAAAGAACTTTTTATTAACCAAATGTTGTTGCTTTAATCTCAATATAAAATTGTTACCACCGTCATATGAGGATAATATATCAATTGCCTTTTGTTCTATCGAGATTACGTTTTCCAAAAAAATAGTTTTATAACTAAAAATAAGAAATGAGTAAATATTTATCAATATTATGGCTAAGAAAGTCCCAATAACAAGGTTAGGTAAATTTTTTGGTGCTGAAGACTACGATTTGGACATCGATATGGGTTCAGAGTGGTTGGAAGGTGATATGAATTTTACTTTGGTATTATATCGTGTCAATAGAATTAAAACAAAAAAGGACGATGTATACGGAGAAACTCTAAAAGATGGGGTACAGTTCGACCCACCAGTAGAGTTTAAGGGTTATGTACAAGTTGCTGCACCTACAACAAAGGCTTATGGTAATTCTAAAATAGAACAAACAGAACCTGGTAACTTGAAGGTATCGGTATATTCAAAACATTTACAAGAGTTAGGTGTTGATATTGCATTTGGTGATTATATCGGATATTATGAATCAGAAACAAGAGTTAGATACTATTCTGTAATAGATGATGGTCGTGTTGTTTCAGATAACAAACATACTTATGCAGGTTACAAACCTTTTTACAGAACAATAACGGCCGCTCCTGTGACAGATAACGAATTTAGAGGATTATAAAATGGCATTTCCGAAAAAAATAAAAAAACACTTACCACTTAATTATCCGAAAACTTTGTTCCCACGAAGAGAAGAGTTATTAGACCAAATAAATCAGGATGGTACATTTTTGCCCAAATCGATATTACATGCTGATTTGGACAGAGGATTTTTGGATTTTGTAAAAAATGATTTAGGTTTGGTAGTAGAGGGTACAACAGTACCTACGGTAGATATAATAATTACAACACAAAGTTGGGCTCAGTTTACAGAAACATGGAACTTCGTGGATTTGGACTTCAATGTAAAACCACCTTTTATAACAACTGTAAGGACACCCGAAGTTAAATTTGGAACGAATCCTGCCACACTTTATAATATTCCAAACAGAAAACAATATTTTTATGCAACAGTACCAACATGGGATGGAAAAAAATTAGGTGCTGATGTATATAAAATTCCACAACCAATACCTGTTGATATAACTTACCAAGTTAAGATTGTATGTAACAGAATGAGGGAACTAAATAGGTTTAATCAAGTTGTACTTGGAAAATTTGCATCTCGACAGGCCTACACTAATGTCAAAGGGCACTACATACCAATAATTTGGAATAATATATCCGATGAGTCAGTTATGGATTTGGACAAAAGAAAGTATTATGTTCAGAGTTATGAGTTTATAATGTTGGGATTCCTTATTGATGAGGAAGAATTTACCGTTAGTCCAGCAATTAATAGAGTGTTACAAATTTTCGAATCAGATGGTAGATTAATCACCAAAAAAACAAGAGGAAGAAATGAACCACAAGATATGAAAGAGGTTATACTAAACTTTCCATCAGGTACAACCGAAGTTATTAAAAACTTTAATCTAACCGATTCCTTGTCATTAATTAATACTACAAATATTTTATCTTTCGATGTTTATATCGATAATGACTATTACGGTTCTGATTTGACAACAATACAAATCAGCACTAATGATACAGTCAAGTTTGTGGTTACTAAGTCCGACAACACTTTGTCTTCACAAATTAAGTTTGAGTCATTTAACAACACTTAATTTTCACCATAAACATCCTTCTTATCAGCACACTTTTCACGAATTAAAGTTTCTAAGAAACGATAAATTTTTATCCCTCTTTTTTCACAATACCTCTTCAAGATGTCGTGAACTTCTTTAGAAATCTTTAAATTTTTTACTTCTGAGTCTTTAGAATCCATAAGATAAAAAAGGTAGAAAATAATCTACCTAATTTATAAATATTTTGAAACAAGTAAAGTTTTTGGTTTTTCAGGTAATATTTATTGAGAAAATAATAAATCTATAAAAACTCAAAAAAATGGCAAACAGTAAAGTTTTCGTTTCCCCTGGAGTTTACACGTCTGAAGTTGATTTAACTTTCGTTGCTTCGAGTGTTGGTGTTACTACGTTGGGTATTGTCGGTGAGACTCTAAAGGGTCCTGCTTTCGAACCAATTTTCATCAAGAACTATGACGAATTTCAAACAATATTCGGAGGTACATCTCCAGAAAAATTTGTGAACACACAAATTCCTAAATATGAGGCGGCTTATATAGCTAAGGCATATTTACAACAATCAAATCAACTATTTGTATCAAGAATCCTTGGACTTTCAGGTTATGATGCGGGACCATCTTGGTCCATAAAAACAGTCGCAAATGTTGATGCATCAACTGTTGGTTTAAATGGAAGTGAATCATCTTCACCAACAGTAACTTTCAGTGCGATTGGTGCAACATCCTCTACCACAGTTACCGATTACACATTCCAATTCGATAACCTACTCATTGGTGATATTACAAATATATTAGACATCAGTTATAGAAAAGTTGATGGTTCAACATCTACACCAAGAGCGGACATCGAGGATTTACTGTCGGATATTTTACAATACAAATTTACAAATTCCGTAAACCAAGATATTCCATTAATTGGATATTGGGGTTCGATATCTGATTCGACTTATAATACAAATTCTGCAACATTTACAGGTGAAACAAATTATTTTGGTGTTCCTAGTATAACACTTTCTGGAAATACTTTAAGTGATAGTGATAACGACCCTTGGTATTATGCAACATTCACTAATTCAAATGGAACATATGCTGGTTTTTCTTTCTATATTGTACAATCACCAGGTGCCGCAGGGGCTTTCTCAGACCAAGGAGACCATTGGTTGAGTGCTATAGATGTTTACATACAACCATTTTCAGGAACATCTTATTCGGATTATGACAACTTAGTTGTTGCGACTCTACGTTCGAGAGGTAAATCGGCTTATGTGTCAGATAATGGACCTGTTTATGAGGTATCAGCAATAACCAACGTCAACATGATTTGTACGGGTCCATATTCAGGAGTTTCTTCTAATCCATATTCAACTTTCAAATTATCAGGTTTGACTAGAACTAATCAAACGTTCCAATTTGAAACATCACTATTGAACTCCAATACAAATTATATTTCCAAAGTATTTGGTGTTTCTAATTTTGACAAACCAAAGACAGAGGTTCCTTTGTTTGTTGAAGAAAGTTATTCAAACTTACTTAATTACGCATATAATAAAGGGTACATCAGAGGTCTTAATTGTAATTTAATTCCATTAGAATCTGCTAGAAGTGGTTCAACTACATCATTAGGAAATTATTTGGAACAATACCAAACACCTGAAACACCTTGGGTGGTTTCGGAAGTTCGAGGAGACACCGTTTTCAGATTATTCAAGTTCAGAACAATTTCTGATGGTAATTCAGCAAACAGAGAAATCAAAATCTCTTTGGCTAATATGTCTTTTGTAAATAATACATTCGACGTTCTTGTAAGAGATTACTATGACTCAGACCAAAATCCTGTTGTGATTGAAAAATTCACACAATGCTCAATGAATCCTAACTTAAACAATTATGTTGCAAAAAGAATTGGTTCTACAAATGGTGAATATTCTTTAATTTCTAAATTTGTAATGGTTGAGATGAACACGGATGCACCGGTTGATTCATTACCTTGTGGTTTCGAAGGATATGTAATGAGAACATATAGTGGTTACACAGTTAATAAACCACCGTTCGTAATCTATAAAACAAAATACGAAGACCCTGGCACTACTATTTTCGAACCACCATTTAACACACCAATAGGTGCTGGAATAAGTTTAACAACTAATGGTGACAATGTTAGAAGAACTTATTTGGGTATTTCAGATAGAGTTGGATTCGATGGAGATTTCTTTGATTACAAAGGAAAGGTAAGAGCTGGAAATCTTTGTATTGAAGCAACTCAAGATTCTTGGGATTACAAAGTTAGAGGATTCCACATGGATAAAGAGGCAAGTGCAATTACAATATCAAACACTTATCAAACAAGTGGTACACCTGAATTCTTCGTCGGGGATGCAACATTCCAATCTGAACCTGAAAACTCAGATAATCCATACTTCAGAACATTCGCAAGAAAATTCACTTTATTACCAGCAGGTGGTTTTGATGGTTGGGATATCTATACTGAATCAAGAACAAATACAGACAGATTCATTTTAGGTGGTACCGGATATAAGAAAGGGGCTTGTCCTAATTCTAGATACCCATCCGCAACAGGAAGTGGTACTTTCAAACAAATCACAATTGACCAAAATACTGTGGATTACGCTAACACAGACTACTACGCATACTTGTTGGGTATGGAAACTATGTCTAACCCTGAGGCAGTAAACATCAACGTTTTTGTAACACCTGGTATTGATTATGTAAACAACTCATTATTGGTAAATCAAGCGGTTAATATTGTAGAATTTGATAGGGCGGACTCAATATATTTGGTAACAACACCAGACTGGGAAATGTTCGTACCGAATACAAATGATACTCAAGACCAAATATTACCACAATCTGCGGTTGATAACTTAGTAAATTCAAATATTGATTCAAACTATACCGCAACTTACTATCCTTGGGTGTTGACAAGAGATACGGTAAATAACACACAGATTTACATTCCACCAACTGCGGAAGTAACAAGAAACTTGGCACTTACCGATAATGTTGCTTTCCCTTGGTTCGCAACTGCGGGTTATACAAGAGGTCTAGTAAATGCTGTCAAAGCAAGAAAGAAACTTTCACAAGAAGACAGAGATGTTCTTTACGAGGGAAGAATCAATCCAATCGCTACTTTCTCAGACGTAGGAACTGTAATTTGGGGTAATAAAACTCTACAAATCGCACAATCGGCACTTGATAGAATCAACGTAAGAAGATTGTTATTACAAGCACGTAAGTTGATTTCTGCGGTATCTGTAAGATTACTATTCGAACAAAACGACGATATTGTAAGACAACAATTCTTGGACGCTGTTAATCCTATTTTGGATTCAATTAGAAGAGATAGAGGTCTTTATGATTTCAGAGTGACTGTAAGAAATACACCTGAAGACTTGGATGCTAATAGATTGGTTGGTTCGATTTATATCAAACCTACAAGAGCTTTGGAATTCATCGACATAACATTCTACATCACTCCAACAGGTGCGTCATTTGAAAATATCTAACGTATGGGTAATAAAAATAAAAAAACGACAACTCAAATAAAAGAGACCAAACCGAAAAAAATAGTAATAAGTGAGGCTCAATTAGAAAGGTTGATTCAAAAATTGTCAAAATGATTAAAAAAGGGATATATAAAAAACCAGCTTCCGTGTCCGAAGGGATTACGGAGGCTGGAACTCCCGACATGAAGTATTATGCTTTCGATTGGGATGATAACATTATGAACATGCCAACAAAAATTATCCTGAAAAACGATGATGGTGAAGAAGTCGGAATGTCAACTGAAGATTTCGCACATTACAGAAGTATGATTGGTAAAGAAGACTTTCAATATGAGGGTGAAACAATTGTAGGTTTTGGTGAAAATGCTTTCAGAAACTTCGGAGTTGAGGGTGATAGAAAATTTATTATAGATTCTATGACCGCACCTACAGGACCTGCTTGGTCTGATTTTGTGGAAGCAATCAACAACGGTTCAATATTTGCAATTATCACCGCAAGAGGACACACACCATCTGTTTTGAGAGAGGCTTGTTATAATCTTATATTATCCAACAGAGATGGTATATCATTTATGGAACTTGTAAAAAATTTGGAGAAATACAGAGACATTGCAGGTTATGACGGTACACAAGATAAAATGGAGATTTTAGACGAATATCTTGATTTATGTCGATTTTATCCTGTATCATACGGTGAAGGTTCTGCCACAAGTCCTGAAGAAGGTAAAATAAAGGCGATGAAAGAATTCATATCATATATAAAAGAAATCTCAAATACGATTGGAAAAAAGGCATTCCTTAAAAATGATGTTAGTAATAACTTCATTCCTGAACCAACTTTAGGTTTTTCTGACGATGATATAAGAAATGTTGAAACTATGAAAAAACATTTCGAAAACGAACCCGATAATATTTTACAAACTTACTCAACCGCTGGCGGAATTAAAAGGAAATACTAAAAAAAAATAAATTTGATAATATTTATCATAAAAATAAACTGAACAAAAAAATAAAATAAAATGGCTGATTTACTAATGAAAATGCCGATACCTTATGAACCGAAACGACAAAATAGGTTCATCTTGAGATTCCCTTCGAGTCTAGGTATCAACGAATGGTTTGTAGAAAGTGCAAAAAGACCTTCGATTAAAATCGCAGCAACCGAAATACAATTCTTGAACACTTCAACTTACGTTGCGGGTAGATTCAATTGGGATGAAATCGGTGTTAAATTCCGTGACCCTATCGGACCATCAGCGGCTCAGGCTCTTATGGAATGGGTACGTCTCTGTGCAGAATCCGTTACAGGTCGTATGGGTTATGCTGCAGGATATAAAAAAGATATTGACTTGGAAAT
>SXGQ01534392.1_pt1 | contig 10104 bp, 14 predicted proteins | sample 3178371 | NCBI WGS metagenome assembly SXGQ01 (sample SAMN11356859, study PRJNA531348) | freshwater metagenome | isolation source: freshwater sample F1-20 | place: China: Fuxian Lake, Yuxi | collected 2017-12-25 | reverse complement strand
GGCATGAACAGACGGGATTCCGCATTCACATCGCCCTTGCCACGGCCCATATAGGGAACCGTGACGAAGGGCCGGGCCTGTGTGCGACTCCGCAGAGGGCAGTGCGGCGACAGCGTCTGCAGACCGTGATTGCGCAGCGTGCTGTCAACGTCAATGGACCGGGCAGACCAGCCAAAACCATCACGCTCGGGTACAATCGGCTGCTCATGGGCGATCCGCTCCGCCGTGTCGAGCGATGGATACAGATTGAGTGTATTGTATGCACCGGGGCTCACCGTTTCCATATTCTGGAAACGCTGGTTGCAAGGGTCGTCACGTACCCGAGTGAATTGCTGGATATTAAAGGCCGCCATTCTTCTCTGGGTTATTAAAACATTTTAGCTCGGATCATTTCATTTCACGCCAGGGATAAGCGGTCGGACCCGTGTTAAAATGGCAGACCTCCATGTTGCCCTCCTTGCATGTCTGACCCGGGGTTCTGTACAGCCAGTTCATGTACGCCTCTTGATCATTCGGAATGGATGTAGATGGCATAGTGATGAATTGGCGCTGGCCCTGTGTCTTCTGGAAAACATCACCGGGATCTCTGGCAAACATGGTATCAAAATACGTGTCTAGAGCATCGCCGGGCTTTGTAGAGCTCGCCGGATACCGAAGCGGACTATCCGTATATTCCGTCATCAACACATTCATAAACGGATTTGCGGCCGTCGGTTCCGTTCTCCCGCTGGTCCCGATTACATCCGGGGTATAACTGTCCTTTACGGTGGCGGGATCGACAATCGGACTTTCGATGTCCAGAAAGTCCTCACGTGTAGTATCGACCGATTCCATGTACTTCCACATGGCGACAGCAAAGACGGCGAAACCCAGCGGTACAAGGAGCCAGAGGGGTTGAAACCGGATTACAGCCAGGACTATGCCCAGATACAGACCGAAACGGGTAAACGAATTCAGAGCCGACGCCGTACACCGTCTGTCGATTTCCGTAAAGGGAAAGAATTCCATCGAATCGTCTAAAAGCACCTTTGGTCTATTTAACCAAAAATCGGGACAAGATGTCATTCTCACTTACTTTGGGCTCCGCTTTTACGAGCAGCCAGCTTGCGCCTCAGACGTTCTTGAACGGCGCTCCGGCGGGCAGATGGCTCCGATGCCGGGCCAAACATCTCCGCTAGTCCACCTCCGCCCATCATCGCCTCCATCTTCTCCAGACCCTCCTTGAAGAGCGGATGATTCTTGAACAGATTCATGAATTCCTGGGCCTCGGCGACCAGCTCGTCCCGATTGATCGAGCCACCCATGATCCGTCGCTTGATCTTCTCCGCCATATTCTTGGCGCCCGTCATCAACTTCGTCGGATCTTTCTTGAAAATATCGGCGAGCTTGGTCATGATTTCCTCAATATTCTCACTTTGTAAAAGTTCCGGGTCAATTCCGAATTCTCGGGGATCGAATTGCTTGGTCAGCTCTTCGGCGAGTTTTGCAATACGGCCATTGCGCAGACGCTCCGGGATCTCGGGAAACGGTGTACCGGATGCCGATTCGGGAGTACTCGACATAAAGTCCTTTAGCCGATCCAGGAGGGGCTTCAGATGTTTCATCGATTCCTCGAATCCCGTCTTGGATCCGAGCTTCTCTTCCATAAGGATTTCCATGAGGGCGGTTACAGTCTCATCTGTCTCACTCAGACCCTTGCCCGTCTCCAAGTACGCTTCGAGCGCGAGCGTGCGCAGATATTTCCAGATGGAGGCTTTCGTATTCTCCGATAGTTCGGACCACAGCGACCCCGTCAGAGAAACGCCAGGTAAGAGGAGACCGTTGCGTGTTGTGAATAGAGTCGAAGCATCCCGGACCTTTAACACGGCCATGCTGGGCCCCCAGCAGCTCAGATACTCGACCGGTGTAAGATTCGCCGCACCGGCAACAGGTCCGGATAGCTCGGGGAATGTCTCCTTCAACTCTGTGCAAAATGTCGAGAGTGTCTTGGAAAACATGGATGGCGGGGTAGTCATCTCAATAATAAACCGAATTTGTCTCTATGTTTAGACCGTATCCCTGAAAGACTATACCCCAATGTAAGGGTTGTTTGATCTGCGAAAGACCATAGCATTTGCTATTTGAGTCATAAATGCTACAAGAATCGTACATAAGATATAAAAGATAAATCAAACAATCTTGCTCGGGGCTATAGTAAACCTAAAACATTATTACTTCTTAGATGAGCAAGCTACGATTCAGTAGACGCAAACAACGGGGAGGAGCGGATAACGATGTTGCAGGATGGCTTCGCCGACTAGTAGAAGATGACCGAGGGTATTATGAAGGAGACATGTATAGGACATCCGAATTTCCACGGATAGAAATTCCCTCGGGTACACTATTCGACGATGAAACGAGTCTGCGAGAGCACGGTCGCCATCTTAACTTCATATGCAAACGACCGAATGCGTGGAGAGACTTTGATAGAGCTATTCAAGAACTGGCGAATGCGGGCCAGTCGTCAACAGTCCGAATAAATTATATAGTCAGACTGGAAAACAAGTTGCGGAGCCTAGTCGGGGTTACCACCGCAATTACGCCTGAGGATCTTCAATCGAAAACGGTTTATCCCCTGTATATCTGGGGTCTCATGGGTTCGACTCATGGCAGAGACGAACGCTTGAAACCAATTGTCAGCTAAGTGAGGGTCGTTACAGGCCCGTGCATTTCTGCGATAAGATCACAATAGTCTTGAAATAATCCCACACGTGGCGCTTATTCGTCTCCGTCATGGTGCTCCAGTGCTTATCGAAGATCCAAAAGGCGTATGCGACTTCCGAATATTTGGAATTCAGAATGTCTTTTGCCTTTGTCAGCACGTATTCCTCGTCTTCTGCCAAAATATGTCCCACGAGTTCCTTGTCAACGGCATTCGTGAATACGGTGTGGATGAGACGGGGATTCGCCTGTTTGAGTAATTTAAGAGCGGAAGCCGCCATCGCAATATCCTTTTCTTCGGGATATGTATCACGCATATCCTCAAAAAAAGCGACGAGTTGGTTACAAAATGCGCCGAGAGTAGATGCCATCTAATGTTATCGGGTCGAGCTTGTTTTAAGTACCGGCTTATTTCCGTTGGATTCCCTTGAAATCATTTTCTCGGGCCGCTTGAAAAGCAGTATAGGCATCATCCAGGCCCTTGGACTTGTTCGACATACCCTGGACCGGAGCTTCCTTACCTGCGACCTTGGTCGAGCGAACACCGGCACGTTGATCCGATACAGCCATTAGCGAGAGATCATCGAGGCCGGCCATGTTTCCCTTGAGACGAGTCGTTGCTCCCGATGAAGACGCCGTGTCCTCACCAATAAAAGCGTAGCCCTCGTCGCCGCCGCCGAATAGCTCCGAGTCAATGAAGGCCGACGGCCCGACATCTCCTAATCCACCTGCTAAACCTACATCGGCACCGCCAGGAACTATCGTCTGTCGCTCTCCCAGACGTCTCTCTGATAACCAATTCATTACATGGGCATCTGTCCGGGGCTCCGTTTCGCCCTTGATCATGAGGGTGGGCACAGCCTTCACATACGAGGGAAGCTGGGGCCTCGAGCCATTCGGGGTCGTATCGACACTGACAAACCGGAACTCCTTCGAATACGGAGTGTGCGATAACTCCTCAAGAAATGCCTGTGAGAATTTGCATTTGGCGCTGTAGTAACACACGTGCTGTTGACTCATTGTAAGGTACCCTGGAAATCTTCAGGGATGATTGGACGCAAATGTGACTGGCACCTTAAACCCGCCGGATACATCAGATAGATGTTCGCCAATTACGTGGAAGAGGGACCGAATATGCTTACAGGTGAAGGAAAGATCCGAGGAAAATTCGTACTCACGGGCACGAATACGACGGTGGCGAATACGGTTCGCCGCTCCATTCTGATGGAGACACGGACTGCCGGGTTTCGGGCGGATCTCACGAATCAGGCCGATCCCGGTATTCGGATTGCGAAGAACACGGGGCCGATATTCAATGAGATGTTGGCGCATCGACTGACCCTTCTGCCTCTCGGTGTGGTGAACTTCATCATGTTCGATCCGACTCAATACGAATTTGCTCTCAAGGTGTCGAATGACACGGCGGAGACGAAGCATGTGACGGCGAACATGTTCCAGGTGAGACAAAAGACGGATACGGGCGTTTTCGAGCCGTTGGACGCCGGGGTAACGGCCTCCATGTTTCCGGTTGATCCGATAACCGGTCAGTCCTCGCTGATTACGACGCTGCGGCCTCGCTGGAATCCCGATCTTCCTCCGGATGAGATTGATCTCGTTGCGTATCCCATTGTCGGTCGGGGCAAGGAGTTCATGGGCTACAGTCCAGTGGCCCAGTGCTCGTTTGAGAATACTCGGGATGAGGATCCCGTGCGTCAGGAACAGTTCTTCCATGAGTGGCTCGCCAGCTTCAAGAAGGTTACGGAACCGGGATCGCTGGATCCGGCGCTGCTCGAGGTGTATCGGGCCGAGTGGAAGACCATGGCTATCCAGCGGTGCTTTAGTATAGATGCGGCGGGTAATCCGAATTCCTTTACATTCACGATTGAATCCGTGGGCATTCGTCCGGTTCGGGACATTGTCGCCGAGGGTATCAAGGCGGTCATCGATCTTGTGCAGCCCTATACGGAGTCGACGGCTGAGCTCGCCGTTATGCCGGTAGAGTCCCGAATGTCCGGTGTGCGTGTCGTATTCGAGGATCAGGAGCACACACTCGGCTGTCTTCTGGAGGCAATGATCCACGAACTGTATCTGGACAAGGCGGCTCCGGATTCTCCGATTAGTTATGCGGCATACAAGGTTCCGCATCCTCTGCAAAAGAAGATGGTCATGGTGCTCGGATCTACGCCGGAGAAGCCTCTGGCCGACGATGCCGCTCGTGGCGTTATTATGGCGGCGGCCAAAAAGGCCAAGTCGGTATTCGAGGAATTGGCGGCAGCATGGACGGCTCTTCGGCCGGAAATCTAGTCACACAATAGATGAGTAACACGGCCCTCCTAGTTGTTTTTTTGGTCGTTCTGGCACTACTGTTGGTTCACTATAGACCGTCTCGTGTCGAGGTCGAGGGCTTTGCGGTTGCCGCCGTAGATCCTATCCGAATGCCGGCGTGCGCCGAGCGTTCACCGGCGGCCCAGCGTATTTTGGAGGCTATCGCTCATTATCCGGAGTCCGATGAGGGGGCGGCCGAAATCCGTCTTCTGCTGAGCAAGCTGTGCTGCATGGAGGCGGATGTGAGCACGGCGGGTGCCGGCGTATACCGGACGCTGCCTCTTCAGTTCCGCACGTCGCACGATATGGAGCCGCCGACATCCTTTGTGGGACGCTGTCTGCGTAATGCGGTGCGGCAGAGAGATATTGATCTCGTAATGGACAAGTTCGAAAAGCGTGGCCACGCGCTCATTCGGTCGAGATGTCCCGAGTCTCGTAAGGACTTTGATGAAGTCATTGCGTCGACTCGTTTGGCATTTGTTTCCTTCTGTCTGGGTGATCAGCCGTCGATGGACAAGCCGATGGGTCCCAGAGATGTTGGATTCTGGGCACCGGAGGATACGGATCTGATGCAGTACCAGGGCGTGTCGTCGTCGCCCAAGTGATCAAGGAAATAGCATCACCAGGAGCACAATGAGTCCCAGCGTGTGCAGCAGCGACTTTAGGGGCTTGGCTACCGACAGAGCGGATACGAGCACATTGTTCCACAGAAACTGAACGACGAACACTTGAATCACGAGGATAACGATAAGAGCCAGTGCGGCCACGAGGCCGAGACTCGGACTCGTCCTGTTTTCGAAACATTCCTTCACAGTGTTCGTTAGAGGGCTAAACCAGCTGTAGTAAAAGGACATTGCGGTTCTATAACGGACTGCTAAAAAAAGGCGGCGGCGGCTATATCCGAGTCTGTTGTGTGGTATGTTTTACCTTTCAACAGAAACGAATGAACCCGGGCATATCCCCATTGTTGCTGAGTCGCTCCGGGCCGGTGTCCTGTTCTCCACGCCGCCATTCCACGATTGTATACTTGCTTTATAAAACGCAGCGGAACTCCGGATACCTCCGCCTTTTGTTTGAGTGATGTCGCACCCGGATATTTGCGTTTCCATGTCTTCGTATATGATGACGCCTTGGTTACCACGCCCTTGTCTGTCTCGAAACCACGATAGGCCCGAGGATTTTTCCACGACATTGCACCGAATTTGCGGATTTCCTGCCTTCGCTGTTGTTTCTTCTTACGAGTCAGACCCCGAAAATATTTTGCTGGATGATCCATATTATGGACGATTAATTTGGCTCCAGAGACAACTCTTCCTTCTTCTTCAAGGGCCGGTGCTGCTCTAGAAAGGTGGCGCACTCGGCGGCCTTGCTGGCGTCGCCCTTGAAGAATTCCGTGAGGGTTTCTACAATGAACTTTTTCGTAAAGGTGCCCTTGGTCTGCTTTGTGCGGTTCACGACGGCGCCGGTAGAAATATTGAGACGACCAATTTGGCCCTGTTTCATGATCCGAGTGATAATGGAACGAACGAGGCCGAGACGCTTCTTCTTTTCTCGGACCTCGGCGGTCAGCGCCTTGAGTTCGGATTCGGTTTGCATCCATTCCTTTATGAGACCGGGAAGCTGTTGGACAGTTGGTTCTTCACTCATTGCTACTATATAGTTGCGGGGACTTTAGGCTGGCCCTGCAATATAAAGCCATGCTATACAATTCTGTCTAATGATCACGAGATCCAAGATTGCAAAAGCACTATGTGATCTGGCGTATAGTGGGCCCGGATTCTCTATTCTGCGAGGATGGGCACCGGATCCTTCTCACGTGGTCGATACGTATCGTCGGATCAGTGTAGAACCGATTTTCAATTCGTCGACGAATGATAACAAGAGGAAGCAGGCGACTCTGGTTTATAAGAGCAATAACATAAAGGCGGGGCCCTATGTTCCCACTCCTCCAAGAACCGATTGGTTAAATGCCGTGCTCACGAAGATCGGCAAAGAGTCGCAGAGAATGATTGGCGGCGTAGTTCTTCTGCGTTCGGAACCGTGCTGTCAGGCACAAATGGCGCACTGCGACTATATTCCGAAACCCGATATGTTAGAATCGACGGATTCCACCGTGCCACAGTTACTTCTCGTTGCTCTAGAAGATGAAACCACAATGGATGTATGGCCGGGATCGCACAGGCTTGTGCGAGGCTCGACAGATATCCAGGATCCAGTTTCTGTTGACCACATTTCTCTGAACAAGGGCGATGCGCTACTATTCCGAGGCGATCTCGTTCACGCCGGCAGTGCGTATACACAGTCGAATGTCAGAGTTCATTTCTATCTAGATAGTCCTCTCGTAAAACGGGTGGCGAATCGGACGTGGATTATTTCGAAACATGCGGGGCCCGGTGTGGCAGATATGATTAAAGAAGAGCCCTGAGGGTGAATAAAACCTGACTTGTATAATGTCGGCTTCTACAGGGTTCATGGAGACCCCGGACGAATACAGGGAAGCTCAGGTTCGCAAACTGTTTACGGTCCTGTTTACAGAAAGAGCGAGACGAATTCTCAAGATTCTGGCTGTTGAATACGGCCTGAATCTGGAGGAGCTCGAGACACGGTTCATTAAACCGATTGACATGGTTCCGCAAATAATTTCGGGATATTCGGTAGATGGCAAGACATACTCGGCGCCGTAGACAGAGGGGCGGAGATACAAGTGTGATTAACAAAGAGCGTGTTGCAGCAATGAGAAAATTATGGGAAAGTAGATCGGCTACTCCTACACGAACTCCTTCCGCAACTCCTCGTATGAATACAGGTGTCCCTGCAAAATTAAATTTAAATGCCTTGAAGGTAAAACTAGAAGAAGCCAAGATGGAGAGAAATCGTTCCAACATGAATACTCTGGCCCCTATAATGCCTGCGCCCATGGTAAATACGATACCGAATTTACCAAATCTGCCTATTGTTGAAGTATCGGCAAATCCACTACAGGTGACATATGATATAAAAGGTAAACCGAGTTGTATGTACAATGGGCTTACTATCACGACACAGGCATGTGATAGAATTAAAAGAAATGTGCTGATAAGCTATAACGGAAAAGAACAACGGATTAAAGATGCACTCAGACAGGTGGGAGCCAACGAGAATGGCATATTCGAGGTACTATCAAAAGCCGAAATAAAACAGAAGGGCGGAAAAAGATCCACGAGACGTCGTAGACAGAAAGGTGGAGACAATAATCAAGATATGAAAAAATTTATCAAAGCGTATTTTGGTCCTACAGGCGTCGAGGCTCGCCCCGTTCCCGAAATATTAGAAGACTTCCCTAAACAAACGAAACCATATTCTCCCTGTGCACTATGTTCGACGCAGCCGTGTATATGCAGACACCCTGAAACGACCAAGCTTATGCTCAAGGAAGTAAATAAAATACTGGAAGACCCGAGCTATAGTCTCAAAAAGGATGGGACGGGAACACCCGTAATTGTAAATGGCGGCCCTGTATTTTTATACGGCAGTCGGGAAATTCCGTATAAACTACTTGAAAATGAAAAAAGAGTACAAGACCTTAAGAGTGCAGCAATCCGTGGAGGTGCAAATAGTGGTACGGCCTATGAACTTGCTATGAATGAAGTGTATGGTGAAGGCCAATGGTAAAGACCAATGGTAAAGACCAACGGTAAAGACCAATGGTAAAGACCAACGGTAAAGACCAATGGTAAAGACCAATGGCCCTAAGAAAAATACATCTTGACTCTGTCCCTAATCTGAATCCGGCAAATGTAGCACGCCGTAAGCTGCGACTTGCAGCAATCCTCACAATACGTGTGACCACACGGCGTAACCACGTGCGTCAACTCCTTTGTCATACAAATGGAGCAGGTCGGTGTCGGCGCCTTTTGAAAATTTCCTAGAAGCACAATCGGCCTCAGAGCACAGAAGCGTTTATATTGCGTCATTATCGCATTATAATCTTCTTCCAGCGAAATTTTGTCGAGGACCGATACGAGATAGGTTTGCGCAGCGCCTCCCATCTGCTCGAGCGCCATCGTCGGTTCCAAGAACATCAGATCATTTACACGGTTGACCACGGTCTCGATACGCTTGAGTTTCTCCTCGAGCCGTCCCTCGGCCACACAGAGAGCCGTCACGGAGTCCACATACATACGAATCGCTTTCCGATACGTTCTGCCGAAATCGAGTGCGGATACGCCGAGTTCCTGCTCTATTTCCGTCAGCGACTCCACTGACGACGTATTCATAGAAATATCCCGCATCGACGAAGTGAAACTCCACGTCGGCTTCGAGTACTTGGATAACAGATCGTTGCAACGCTTGATAAGAGGCGCATCCGCCAGATCTCCTGTTGGGTCCGATAACAAAAATCGTACCATACGAGCACTCTGGAGTTGAAGACAGTCGTTGAGTTGACGCCGCCAGTTCCGGAGGAATTGGCGCTCATCGGGTAATCCGGTGCTAATATCGTGTAGATTCCGAGAAGTAATATTATGTAGAGCCACCGTTATTGGGCCGAGCTGCGGAGATCCGCCAGTAATCTGGCCGGATCCGGCATCATCATCGGCCAAGTTTACAGAGGCAAACGTGTTGGCCCATGACATATTCCTATACGGTGCCACCTTATTTTAATTAGGTTCTATACGCACAGGCCCGTTACAGATCGTCCAGGTTCACTTCGGCATCCTCTGTCTCTACCTCTGTGGCCTTTGTCTCAGGCTTTTTCTCATCCCCAGACCCCTGATCTCCCTCCTCGCCGAATGTGAACCCCTCGTCCTCCACCTTCTGTGTACCCATGAGCTGCGGATGAATTCCCTCCTCTGACTCAATGTCACGCCAATCCGTCCGACTGAATTTCGACAGCACGTCACATGCCTTTGAGTCTGCTTCGAAATCCCGCAAGCTGACCAGGATGATATCACCCGTCTCAATTTTCTGTTTAGTCGGTCCCTTACAAATCCCGCCTCGAAACTTGCCGATCCGAGTCACGCCGTCATTGCAGAAACATTCGGCCCGACGATCTCCAAGAAGACGCACTACTCTGGCGTAATCCTGCCCCTCCTCCTTGGG
>SXGQ01399991.1_pt1 | contig 10104 bp, 7 predicted proteins | sample 3178371 | NCBI WGS metagenome assembly SXGQ01 (sample SAMN11356859, study PRJNA531348) | freshwater metagenome | isolation source: freshwater sample F1-20 | place: China: Fuxian Lake, Yuxi | collected 2017-12-25 | reverse complement strand
CCGTCGCCACCCGCAGGCAGCCCGGTCGGTCGGAACCGCCGCCGCGCCACCAGCGCCAGGCGAGGAGCACGACGGCCGCGACGCCGAGGTAGATGACCCAGTAGTGGGTCAGGAGGGCAGCACCGGTGAGGACGGCGAGGGCCGCCCACCGCCACCTGCTCGGCCGCCCGAGCAGGTCGTCGGCGAGGAGCCAGCCGGCGAACACGAAGAGGACGACCAGCGAGTACATGCGGGCTTCGGTGGCGTAGCGGATCGCCCAGGGCGTGACCGCCGTGACGGCGAGGACGCAGAGGCCGGCGGCGTGCCCGGCGCGGCGGCGCCCGGCCACGTAGGCCAGCGGCAGGGACGCGACGCCGAAGATCCCCGAGAGCGACCGCACCGCGGCGTCGGACGTGCCGAGGAGCTCCATCCAGCCGTGGAGGAGCCAGTAGTAGAGCGGCGGGTGCCCGTCCATCCGGAGGGCGTCGTCGATCTCCCCCAGCGGCAGCGCAGCGATGTCCACGCTGAGCGCCTCGTCGAGCCAGAGCGGCGAGCGCGTGAGGAACCGGAAGGCCACCCCGACCAGCACGATCGCTGCGACGGCGGCGACCTCGAGCGACGTGAGCCTCGCAGCCGGGGTCGGCGCGGCGTTCCGTCGGGGACCGGTCACCGGCGTACGCTAGCCAGCGCTGTCCCGACCGCCGAACGACCGAGATCGACGCCCCTCCCCGTGCCTTCAGACACCACCGAACCCACCCCCGCCACCTCCGGCCCAGGCGACGGCGGCGTCATCGGTGCCGGTCCCGCCGGGCTCACCGCCGCCTACGAGCTGGGCAAGCGCGGTGGCACGGCCACCGTGCTCGAGTCCGACGAGGTCGTGGGCGGGATCAGCCGCACCGTCGTGGCCGACGGCTACCGCTTCGACATCGGCGGCCACCGGTTCTTCACCAAGGTGAAGGAGGTCGAGGCGCTCTGGCACGAGATCCTCCCCGACGAGGACTTCATGCAGCGGCCCCGCTCGAGCCGGATCTACTACCAGGGCAAGTTCTACGACTACCCGATCAACGTCGTGAACGCCCTCAAGAACCTCGGCATCGTCGAGGCGATCCGGTGTGGGCTGTCGTTCCTCTGGGTGCGGGTCCGCCCGCCCAAGGACCTCACGACCCTCGAGGGCTACATCGTCAAGAACTACGGACGCCGCCTGTACTCGCACTTCTTCGAGACGTACAGCACGAAGGTCTGGGGCGTGCCGCCCTCGGAGATGTCCGCCGACTGGGGCGCCCAGCGCATCAAGGGCATGTCGCTGTGGAACGCCGTCTGGGAGCCCATCCGCGGCCGCTTCTCCCGGCGGGACAAGTCGAAGCAGGTCACGAGCCTGATCGAGGAGTTCCAGTACCCGAAGCTCGGACCCGGGATGATGTGGGAGCGCTGCCACGAGCTGGTGGAGGGCCAGGGCTCCAAGGTCCACTTCCGGGCCGAGGTCACCAAGGTCGCCCACGCCGACGGACGGGCCAGCTCGGTCACGTCGGTCGACCGCTCGGGCGCCGAGACCACCTACGAGGCCGACCACGTCATCTCGACGATGCCGTTCCCGGCACTGCTGCGGTCGATGGATCCCCAGCCGCCGGCGGACGTGCTCGCCGCCGCCGACGACCTCCACTTCCGCGACTTCCTGTCGGTCTCACTCGTGGTCCCCGAGGACAAGGTCGACTGGACCGACAACTGGATCTACATCCACGACCCCGACGTCAAGACCATGCGCATCCAGAACTTCGGCAGTTGGTCGCCGTACCTCGTGAAGGACGGGCGCAACGTGCTCGGCCTCGAGTACACGGTGGACGAGGGCGACGAGTGGTGGACCGCCACCGACCAGCACCTCATCGAGACCGGCACCAAGGAGCTGGTGAGCCTCGGCCTCATCGACGCCAGCGACGTCGAGACCGGCTACGTGGTGCGGATGCCGAAGGCGTACCCCGTCTACGACGAGGACTACCAGCGCAACGTGGCCGTCCTGCGCCGCTGGCTGGAGGAGAACGTCCCGAACGTCCACCCCGTCGGCCGCAACGGCATGCACCGGTACAACAACCAGGACCACTCCATGATGACGGCGATGCTGACCGTGGAGAACCTCTACGGCGCCTCCCACGACATCTGGGAGGTCAACGTCGAGGCCGAGTACCACGAGACCGACGAGGCACCCGCGTCGGCCACCGCCGGCACCGGCCGCGCCGCGCCGATCCTGCCCAAGCGCAGCTGACGCCCTGCGCCCGGGACGGTGATCGTCCCGGGCGGCGTCGGGTACAGCAGGCCCATGAGCAGCGGATCCGATCTCGCCGTCCACCACGACCAAGCCGTCCAGCGCTTCGTCCTCGAGCGGTCCGGCCAGCCGGTCGGCATCCTCGCCTACCGCACCGTGGGGCGGCCGTCGGAGCCGCTCGTCGACGTGTACACCACCCAGATCGACCCGTCGTGCCGGGGCCAGGGCCTCGGCGAGGTGCTCGTGAGGGGCGCCCTCGACGAGCTGCGCCAGCAGGGCACGTCGGTGAAGGCCTCGTGCTGGTTCGTGGCCGACTTCCTCGACGCGAACCCCGACTACCAGGACCTGAGCGAGGGCGCCCGCCGCCCCACCGCCACCGGCATTCCGGAGCACCGTGCACCCGCCGACGTGGCGCGCGACGCCCACGACCGCGGCATGGCTGACACTGCACCCGACGCCAGCGACGGCGCGCCGGGCCGTCCGCCCGCCGAGGACCGCTAGCCCAGGGGCTCCACCCAGATGGCCACGGAGTAGCGGGCCCGCCGCTGCTCCAACCGGGCCAGCTCCACCAGCTCGGGTGGCAACGCCCCCGGGTCGACCCAGCCACGGGACACCAGCGTCCGCAGCACGCCACCGTCGATCAGCACTGCTGCGTCGCGCTCCCAGCCGAGGTCCTCCGTGGCCGGCAGCATCCCGCGAGCTCGGGCCAGCTCACCCCGCTCGTTCAGCCGCACCGTAGCTCCATCGAGCAGGGCCGGCAGGCGGTCGATGATCGCGCTGCGGCGCTCGAGCTCGGCTCCGGTGAGGGCATCGGCTTCGGCGATCCGCTCGGCGCCGTCCGGCACCGTCGCGCCGTCGCCGATGGCGATCCGGACCTGGCTGTCGGCTCGGTCCGGACCGAGGCGGCGGGGACCGACCTGGTGGGAGAAGTCGTCATCGACCTCGAAGTCGATGTCCCGTCGCTGCAGCTCCAGCAGGAGCGGGCCGCTGTAGGGCTCGGCGAAGGGCACCGAACGGCCGTCGAAGTAGACGACCCGGTCCTGGTTCGCAACGGCCCAGTCGGCGATCTGGTCCACGACCACGTCGACGACCGGCTGGGCGGCGGAGTCCGCGCTCGGACCGGCCTCGGCGTTCATCGACGGCACGGTCGCCACGGCCAGGACCACGGCAGCGACACCGGCGGTGACGGTGACCGCACGGTGCCGGGGGGCGAGCACGGCGATCGGGAGCACGGCGGCGACGGCGGCGACCGGCCAGAGGAACCGGAGCTGGTGGGGGGCGATGCCGAAGGCCTTGCTGACCGGGAGGGCCGCGGCGGTGGCGACGGCCAGCAGCACCGAGATCCCGCCGACGACCGCCACTGCGGCGCCGACCCGATCGCCGTGCCGACGACCCCACCACGCGGCGGCAGCGAGGAGCACGACGACGGCTGCGATCGACAGCGCGGCAGCCCCGAGGCCACGGACCCCGGCCAGCGGGTCTCCCTCGCTCACGACCGCCGCCCCGGCGAGGTCGGGCACGAACCGGTCGGCGAACGACGGTCGCAGCCAACCGGTCGGGTCACCGATGACGGAGCCGGCGACCCGGATGCCGGAGCGGAGCCCGACCGTGTCGTCACCGCCGCTGGCGTTGGTCGCCACGGTGGCGAGGTTGCCGTCGCGCGCCACCTGCTCCCAGAGCGTCTGGGCCCAGCACACGAGCCCGACGACGACGCTGACGCCGACGGCCCTGCCCCAGTCGCGCCGTAGCCCTCCGCGCTCCGCCGCCGGCGTCCACCGACCGAGGCGCACCGCCGACCACACGAGCCCGGCCAGCAGGATCCCGGGGACCAGGACGGCGTAGCTCAGGTGCGACTGCACGATCAGGCTGCCCACCGCCACGGCCCACGGGAGCGCGACGAGGTCGCCGGCGGCGACGGCGACCGTGAGCACGAGCAGGGCGAGGAACGGCAGCAGCAGGCTGTGGGGCTGCCAGGGGTCGAACAGCAGCTCGCTGCCCATGCTCCAGGCCAGGCCGCCGGCGGCCACCATCGTGAACGCGACCAGCCGGGCACCGCCGCTGCGGCGGGCGAACGCGGCGGCGAGGACCCCGGCCAGCACGTTGATGACCGCGACGCCGATGGCGACCCCGGCGGCGGGGGCGAGCCTGGCGAAGGGGGCGAGCAGGTCGAACTGCAGGGGGCCGGGGTTGTTGATCGCGGTGCCGACGCTCAGGGACGCCGACGTCCACGTGCCGAGCCACGGGTGGTGGGAGGTGAGCACGTCCCGGCCGCGCAGGGTGAGCAGCGCGTTGTCCCCGAGCGGGTACCAGCCCTCGACCGCACCCCGGATACCCGACACGAGGATGGCGACCGTCACGGCGAGCACGGATGCTCGTGCGGTCCACCGCTCGAGCACCGTGGGATCCTCGTCGGTCGTCGTCATCCGCCTGCGCCCGGCTCGGTCAGGAACACGGCGGTCGGCCCGCCGATGGCGAGCATCTCGTCGAGCTTGCGCCGGAGGGGCTCGGGCGCGCGCGGGTCGATCGCGGCGCCGAACAGGTACTCATCGACCGCGACCACGACTTCATCGAGCCCGAGCGACCGGAGCTCGGCGATGGACTCGGCGCGCAGCTGGGCGAAGCGCTCCACGTCGGCGGGGCTGCGTGGGTCGTGGAAGGCGACCTCGACGGCATCGCTGCGGGCCCGGAACTCCTCGACGTAGCGGCCGGTCGCCAGCACGACCCGGGCGGTGGCGTCCTCCTCGTCGATGACGCGGTGGTGGGTGATGCCGACCTGGAACCGCGAGCCGACGCCGGCGTCGAGCCCGGCCCGCTCGAGCTCGCTCACCAGCCCGAACCCGGCCGAGCCGATGTTGAAGACGTCGCGCCAGGTCACGTGGTAGCGGCCCTCGGCACCGGTGGCCGGTCCGTCACCGCGCTGGATCGCGGCGACGGTGTCGGGCGTGATCGCTCCCAGCGCGTCCGACACCTCGACGTCGGAAGGCTCGGAGTCGGTCGCATCGGCTGCGGTCGTGTTGACGGTGAGCAGGGCGGCGACGACGGCGAGCGCGACCGGTGCGAAGCGCACGGAGCGGGCCGGCGCCTCGGTCCGGCCGGCGACGGCCTGCGCCGCCGTCCACACGATCGCCACGCCCATCAGCGCCCCGACCGCCCACATCCAGAGCACGAGGTAGTACCAGGTGAGCCCGAAGATCCGGGTGATCGACACGGTGCCGAGGAGGGCGCTGCCGGCCACCACGGCATGCAGTGCGACGAGGGTGCTGCGGCGCAGCCGCTCGACGGCGAGGGTCGCCACTGCTGCAGCGACCCACAGGAGCAGCACCGCCGCGCCCCGGCCGGCGCTCGGGAAGCGCTCGGCGGAGCCGTTGGTCAGCAGGGCCGGGTCCTGGACGGAGTGGACCGCCAGGTGCCACAGGTCCAGCCGCTGGAGCGCCTCCTCGCTGCCGGCCTGCAACCCGATCGGGGTCTCGTCCTCGGGCGGCGAGGCGAAGTGGTCGACGAGCTTCGAGTAGTTCCCCGGGTCCTCGGTGAGCTGGTCGATCGTCGGCGGCGCCCACAGGACGGCGCCGACGAGGACCGCTGCAGCGACCGCGACGAGGGCACGGCGGCGCCCGGCCGATGCCGCCGGCTCACGACGGGCCAGCACGAGCGCCCACAGCGCCGCCGCGGCTCCCAGCCCGACCGAGAGGCTGAGGTACGGCACGTGGGTCTGCGCGCAGAACGAACCGGCGAGCGCGGCGATGGGCAGGGCGCCGACGTCGCCCGCGAGCACCGACCACACCGCGAGGAGGAGCACGACCCACCAGAGCAGCGGCAGGTACGGGTTCCACGGCTCGGTCAGGGCACCGGTGCCGAACCCCGACACCAGCAGGGCGACGACCACGGCGACGCCGGCGAACAGCGTCGGTCCGCCCCGCCGCCGGGCCAGGGCCAGAGCGAACCCGATGCCCAGGACGTGGATGAGCGCGGTACCGACCTGGAGGGCCCACGACGTGCTGCCGAGCAGCCGGTAGGTGGGGGCGAGCGCGTAGAAGCTGGCCGGACCGGGGTGGCTCCCCTGCTCCTCCAGCACCTCGCCGATGCGCCCCGGCAGCCCGATCAGCGGCGTGTCGCTCGTGCCGACGTCGCGGACCCGCAGCTCGGTCATGGCCAGGTCCAGCACCGGGTGCCACTGCGGCGAGCGCATCTGCGCCAGCGCGACCACGAGCGGGAGCGCCAGGGCCGCCGCCACGAGGACGACCGCCCAGCGCGGGACCGAGCGGCGCCCGATCACGGCAGCCGCTTGAGCACCGCCAGGGCGCCCATGCGCGCCGGCGACTGGTGGTGCGAGCGGCCGGCGCCGCCGAGGGTGGACCGGTGCTGGAGCCACCACTCGTAGGACTCGATGACCATGGACGAGTTCGAGTGCGTCGGCGCCCAGCCGAGCTCGGTCCGGGCCTTGGACGTGTCGAACCACAGCGATTCGCCGTAGAGCAGCCAGTGGTAGGGGGCGAAGGGGGCGAGGCCGATCCGGGACGCCACCTGCATCCCGACCCGGGCGGGCGCGGACGGCACGGATCGCACCCGGGCACCCGTACCGGCGTGGTCGACCAGGGCCTGGAGCGTCTCGCGCATCGTGCCGAAGTCGGTCGCGCCGATGTTGTAGCTCGTGGGTCCGGGACGGCCGGCGGCGAGGATGCACGCGTCGGCCAGGTCGTCGCCGTGGACGAACTGGTAGCGGTTGTCGCCGCCGTCGAGGACGAACAGCGGCGCTCCCTCGGCGACCAGCTCGAACAGGATCGCCATGATGCCGAGGCGGCCGTGGCCGAGGATCGTCCGGGGCCGCACGATGGTGACGTCGAGCCCGCCGCCGGCGGCGTCGCGGCACAGCGCCTCGGCCTCGAGCTTCGCGACGCCGTAGGCCTCGAGCGGCGAGGGCGGGGTGTCCTCGTCGACCGGGTTCGACTCGGGGATGCCGTAGACGGCGCTGGTGGAGGTGTGGACCACCTTGGCCACCCCGCGGTCGCGGGCCGCGACGAGCACGTTGGCGGTGCCGAGGACGTTGACCGACCAGAACAGCTCGCGGTCGCGGGCCAGCGGGACCTGGGCGACGTTGTGCAGGACGACGTCGGCACCCTCGCACGCGGCGCGCACGACGTCGCGGTCGCGCACGTCGCCCACCACGACCTCGACGCCGTCGCGCTCCCCGGGCGGGTTCACGTCGAGCACCCGGGCTCGTCCGCCGGCGGCCAGGACCCGGTCGACGAGGATCGTCCCGAAGTACCCCGCTCCGCCGGTGACGAGGACGGTCTGGTCCCTCACAGCGCCAACCCCCGGCTCCGGCACCAGCGGATGCTCTCGCGCATCCCGTCGAGCAGCGTGGTGGGCGGGTCGTACCCGATCTCGGCCCGGGCCCGGGAGACGTCGCAGGCGATGGTGTCCTTCAGCTCGCCCAGCACGTGCACGGCCTGGACGTACCGACCGGTCCCCTGCACGATCCGGTCGACCCGCTCGGCGACCACGCCGGCGAGGCGCGGCAGCCGGGGCTGGCCGCCCGACACGGGCAGGCCCTCGGCGACGAACGCTTCGCGCACGGTGGCCAGCACGTCGGTCATGGCGTACGGCTCGGGGTCGGCGATCCAGTACGCCCGTCCCGGTGCCGCTGACGCGACCTCGGCCCGCTGCATCCCGTGGACCAGGTTGCCGGTGAAGACCATCGACCGCTGGTTCGTGCCGTCACCGACGAGGGGGAACCGGCCCCGCCGGACGGTGCGCAGCCACTGGGTCTGTCGCTCGGGTTGGTGGGGCCCGTAGAACCACGGCGGCCGCAGGACCACGGCTTCGACGTCGCCACGGTCGTGGGCCCGCCGGACCAGGTTCTCGGCCTCGAGCTTGGAGGCGCCGTAGCCGAGGTACGGCGACGTGGCCGAGTCCTCGGTGAAGCGGTCCTGGGGGGTGGCGTTGGCGCCGAAGGGCGAGTTCGACGACAGGTGCACGACGCGGCCGGCGACGCTCCGCCGGGCGCCGTCGAGCACGTGGGCGGTGCCGCCGACGTTCACGTCGAACAGCTCGCGCACCCGTGCCGTGGGGTGGATGACGGCGGCGGCGTGGAACACGGTGGCTCCCGACATCCCGTCGAACAGCGCCATCACTGCGGCCGGGTCGCGCACGTCGCCGACCACCGGATCGATCGCCGGCGAGACGACCTCGGCCAGGGCCGCCTCGGCGGGGGTCTGGACGAGGCAGCGGATGCGGTCGCGCCCCTGTGCCGCCAGCTCTCGGAGGAGGTTCCGGCCCAGCCAGCCGCCGGCGCCGGTGACCACCACGCTCGACGCGCGTTCGACGTCGGCGCTCATGCCCGGAGCTCGTCGAGGAGGCGGTCTGCGTTGCGCGCCGCGATGGTCATGATGGCCGCCTGGGGGTTGACGCAGGGTGCGTCAGGGACCAGCGACGCGTCGTTCACCCGCAGGCCATCGATGCCGTGCACCCGGCCCCAGCTGTCGGCACCGGCCCGCCCGGGGGCCTCGCCCATGCGGATCGAGGACGTGAGGTGCACCGTCATCAGGTTGGCGGTGGACCGGTCGATCTCGTCCCACCAACGAGCCAGGTCGCCCGGCGTGCGGGCCACGGTGCCGCCCCGGACCGACGGGTGCAGCTCGGTGGCGCCGGCCTCGAAGAGGGCCTGGCCCAGGTGCACCAGGCCCCGGGCGAGGCGGCTCAGGTCGCCGTCGGTCAGGCGATACGAGACCAGCGGTGCGCTCGCACCCGGGATGGCCACGACCCGGCCGCCGCTGTCGCTGCGGATGGCGGCGTAGTAGACGAACATGTCCTCCCAGACCGAGGTGCCGGCGTCGGAGCCCCCGTCGGCGAGGGCGAGCGCGATGTGGCCGCGCCGGCTGGCCGACCCGCCGATGGCGATGTCGGGCGAGAACTCGGTGATGCGGTGGGGCGGGACGTCGTCGTGGTCGACGGCACCGGGGAAGCGGGCCACCAGCTTGATGGTCGGGTGCATCTTCAACCCGCCGCCGATGCCACGCCAGATGCCGCTGCGCTGCAGCAGCGCCGGGGTGTGGACGGCACCGCCGCACACGACGACCTGATCGGCGCGGACCGTCACGTCCTCCCGCGTCCCGTCCGGCCGGCGGCGGCGTACGACGGCGCCGGTGACGCGACCCCTCCGTCGGGTCAGGCGGTGCACCCTGCTCTCGGGCTCCACGCGGGCGCCGGCGCCGACGGCACGGGGCAGCAGCGTCCGGGTCATGGTCTGCTTCTCGGCCGGACCGCCCTCGGGGTAGCGGTACACGCGGGGGAACTCCATCGCCCGCCAGCCGAGGCCCTCGGCGCCGGTGGCCAGTGCCGCCGAGGAGGGCGGCGGGTCGCCGGGGAGCGACGACACCGACTGCCAGCCCTCGACGAGGGCGGCGTACCGGTCGAGCGTGGCGGAGTCGAAGCCGTCGATGTCGTACTGGTGGCGCCAGCGCCCGGCCAGCTCCGCCGGGATGCGGTGCCACAGACCGCTGTTGACCTCGGTGCTGCCGCCCACGCAACGACCCTCGGCGTAGGCCACCGGCGGGCTCCCGAGCGCGGCCGACGAGCCGTGGTGGCGGTACTGCAGCGCCATCTCGCCCAGGGAGAACGACTCGGTCGTGCCCGGCTGGACCCAGGGACCCTCCTCGAGCACGACGACGTCCCGGCCGCCCTCGGCCAGCGTGACGGCCGTGGTCGCCCCGCCCGCTCCCGAACCGACGACGAGGACCTCGGTGTCGATCCTCGTCACTGCGCCGGCGCAGCGAGCTCGAGGTCGCCGAACAGCACCAGCGAGCGGAACAGCCTCGGGTACTGCTGCAGCAGGCCGATCGGGCTGCGCTCCATCGCGTCGAGGACGTCGG
>SXGQ01333156.1_pt1 | contig 10104 bp, 7 predicted proteins | sample 3178371 | NCBI WGS metagenome assembly SXGQ01 (sample SAMN11356859, study PRJNA531348) | freshwater metagenome | isolation source: freshwater sample F1-20 | place: China: Fuxian Lake, Yuxi | collected 2017-12-25 | reverse complement strand
TGTTGATATCTGGGCTTCGTACTTTGAATCAACAGTTCTAATTGAAATTGAGGCGCATTGGGAGCCATCAAATATAAATGGAGTTTTGGGTTCAGCTCGTCCTGGTGATTACTTCAATGCCTTTGATGGAGCTCCAGACTCTGATCTCTGGTATCCATCCATTTTGGCAGATCGCTTAGCAAAGAAAGATCTTGCCCCAGGCAAGCCAGATATTGTTCTCCGCTTTAATTCAAATGCCCTCTGGCATACCGCAATTGATGGCAGGCCAGGACGATTTAGTTATGACCTCGCAAGCACTGTTTTACATGAAATTGGCCATGGTCTGGGTTTTCTATCAAATGCAGAGTATGACAAGTTTTTTGGCACTGGATATTTAATTCAGCCAACTCCATACGATGCATATGTTCAACTTAATGATGGTCGCCTTTTCAGAGATTTTTGTGGTCGCTCAGTCGATTTAGGTAAAGCCATGACATCGCCGCTTTATTGGGCTGGCTCGCAGGCAATTGCCGCAAATAGCGGTATTAAGCCTAAACTTTATTCTCCCCAGAGTTATGAAGACGGTTCATCAATTACGCACCTTGATGAAGCAACATTTTCATCTATGGGAACAAATTCCACTATGACTCCGGTTCTTGACACTGGTGAGGTACTCAGGAGCCCAGGCAGTATCGCTTTAGCGATGATCGAAGATATGTTGCTGATGCCCCCCACAAATAAAGCACAGAGCCTTCCTGCAAAGCCAATTGATGTTAAAGCTTTAGTTGGAGATAAATACGCACTTCTAACATTTGATTCCCCTAATTGTCGCCGAATCGATCGAGTCTCTGGATACATAATCACAGTTAATCCAGGTGGGCAGGAGCGAACATTTACTCAAAGTCCAGCCAAAATAACTGGATTGAAAAATGGAAACACTTACTCATTTACCGTTAAAGCTAAGAATGATAACGGAGAGTCTGATGCTGTCACTAGCAATGAGGTCATCCCTCAAGCAACGTCAAGTGTGAGGGTTATCGATAAGAAGGCTGATGCCAAATACCTTGCTTCTGGAGTATTTAGGAAGAACCAAGTTATCGCATACTCTGACGCTATCTCTGGGAATCTCAAGCTTGCGACTCTAGTTGGAAACGCTTGGAAAATTTCAATAGTTGATGGTGTTGCTACTACCGGCGGTAGATCAGATAGAAATTTAGCAGGTCCTGTATCGCTCTGTGTTGCAGGAACAAAAACAGCCGAGAGACTCCATATCTTCTATACCGATACTGAAAATAAAGATCTACGCCATGCGTTCTATGATGGTAAAAACTGGCGATATGAAATCTTAGATGGCAATGGTGTGGATATTCAAAATTACCAAGAGATCGTGAGACGAAAAACTGCCAGCGATGTTAGTGTCTCTAATGCTTGCGCCGTAACTACTGCTGGACTTCAAGTTTTCTATAGAGATGAGACTCAAGGAATAATTCTTGGTGCATCTCTGACTAAAAATGGTTGGATATATGAAATTGTTGACGGGGATAGACAGAGTGAGGAAAGGACCACGGGAGATGTTGGATTTACGATAAGCGCTGTAGCCAGTGGTAAGACAGTTTATGTGATCTATGATTCTGTTCTTACTCTTTCATCTAATAATCTTGCTACTCAAGGCGAAGTTAGATTGGCACGGCGCAATTCCATCTATCCTGAAGATTGGCGATTTAGCACCCTCGACGGTCCCGACTTTGGTACAGCTGTTGCCGGATATGAAGTTTCGATAAGTAATTCTGATAATACAATCGCAGCAGCGTGGTTTTCTGCCAGCGGAGTTAGTCTTCCCAAGCCTGATGCTATTCGCTTTTCTACCCTTAGCGAAGATGAATACCCTAGCCAAGTTGTTCCTGAGAAGTATGGAACCCCTAGTGCTCCTCTTTTGATTCATAATAAAGGATTAGTCTTTGGTTGCCAAGAACGCTTATGTTCAATTAATTCTTATGGTAACTTGCCTAAATTAAGTAATGGAACAATGCCTAGTCGCGTCAAAAAAATAGCCCTCGTTAAAGTGGGAAATGTTGAATATATGGCAACATCAATCTCAAATAGGCTAGTTTTAATCAAAACTTAAAGCTACTTCTTATTTCTGCGTTGTATACGAGTCTTTTTAAGAAGTTTCTTATGCTTCTTTTTTGCCATTCTTTTTCTCCGTTTTTTTACAACTGACCCCACGATGCTCCTCTCTTGTTCAAAACTATACTCAACTTTAGTAGTGTACAGCTTATGTCGAGGATAAAGCAGCTAATTGTCCGTTCTTTGAAGAAATATGGAATACATGTCTATAGGGAAATGCATGAGAGCGACTTCCAGTTAAGTCGTCGCATAGAAGCAAAACTCATTAAGCAAGCCAAAGGAATTCTTCATATAGGGGCCAATAAAGGGCAAGAATCTGAGTTTTATAGTCAATATAGCTCTTCCGTGCTTTGGATAGAAGCAGACCCTGAAATATTTTCAGAACTTATAAATACTATCCAGAAGTATCCCCAGCAGAGAGCGATTTGTGCTCTTCTTGGTCCCGAAGATCTTCCTAGTGTAAAATTTAATTTGGCTTCAAATTCAGGAGCTTCTTCTTCTATCTATCTTCCAAAAGCACACGAGGATATCCCTTTTGAGATATCAGGGCATTTGGAAATAGAAATGAAGCGATTAGACTCGGTAATTTCTAGTAATGATGAATTCTTTTATGATCATTGGGTTGTTGATGTGCAGGGAGCTGAATTACCGGTTCTGAAGGGGTCAGGAGAGTTACTTAAAAAATGTAATTCTTTAATAGTAGAGGCTAAACATAATTCAGCTTACTCTGGGGGAACCAACTACCACGACTTGGAAACTTTCCTTATACAAGAGGGCTTCCTGCCTATCTGGGATCTTGAAGAAGGGACGGAGAGCAACGTTTTTTTCATTAGGGTAAACCGGCTCTTTTGTACCTAGTCAGACTTTATTACTTACACTATTAAACTAAAGGAAATAAATTATCTTTCAAAAATTCTAATTTCTTAACTCAATTACCGACACTTTAGGAAGATGGGCGAGAGACAAAGTTGTCGATATCCTCTCTTGTAGCCTCTTCTTTGCTTAAGTCTTTTTGTATAGATTCATACCATCTAGATGTTAGATTCACTCCTTCTTCAAAGGTAAGTTTCTCCTTCCAATTCAAAGTACTTCGCGCCTTACTAGAATCTAAAGCCAAAAGATTGGCTTCTTGAGGATAGGTCATGGGGTCTTGTCCCCAAGCTGGTTTGATACCCCAGCTTCTTCCCACTAAATCAGCAACTTTGAAAACTTCCATAAACTCCTCAGCTCTTGGACCAAAGTTCCAAGCAACTTCTTTTCCTCCGGATAAAAGGTAATTGCATAGTTTCAAATAGCCATTAAGGCAATCAAGAACGTGCTGCCAAGGACGTACCGCATTCGGATTCCTTAGAAGGGCAGGCTTTTTCTCAATATAGGCTTTGACTAAGTCTGGAATTAATCGGTCTTTGCTAACATCGCCACCACCAATTACATTTCCGGCCCGCGCAATGGCAGTGGGGATTCCAGGAAAACTTTTAACCCACGACTGAGTTAAAATATCAGCCATAGATTTAGATGCGCTATATGGGTCATCACCACCAAGTTCATCGGTCTCGACATAACCCCTCTTCTGATTCTTGTTCCTATACACCTTGTCGGTCGTGACAATAACTTGAGCTCTAATTGAAGTGGTTTTGCTCGTCGCTTGTAACAAATTAAGTGTTCCGTTTACATTTGATTCAAATGTTTCAATTGGATTTTTATAACTTTCTAGAACCAAGGGTTGTGCGGCCATGTGGATAACAACATCTGGCCGAGCCCGAAAAATAGCTTTAGTGAGTGCATCGCCATCACGGATGTCGGCCCTAAAATCGTTTGAAAGACTTTTTGCTATCAAGCTATCTGCAAAAAGTGAACCCTTGACTGGGTCTAGAGCGTAACCAGATACCTCATGACCTTCTCTTGCGAGCAAAAAACTTAGCCAGGTTCCTTTAAAACCTGTGTGACCGGTAATAAAGAAATGCATTTACTTTGCCTTTGTCATAAATTCATTAATTGATTCAATAACATAATCCAACATTTCCTTGCGAAGCCCAGGATATACACCCACCCAAAAAGTCCTATTCATCACAACATCAGTGTTTGATAAATCCCCTACTACCCTAAAGTCAACCCCTGTATATGCTGGTTGCTTCAGTATATTACCGGCGAACATTAGCCTTGTGCCGATTTTTCGACTATCTAGAAAACGTAAAAGAGCTTCACGATTTACTGGGTGCTTTGGATCTAAGGTAATAGGAAAACCAAACCAAGAAGGATCTGAGTTAGTAGTTGCTTTTGGAAGAATTAAACCCTCTACAACTTCTAGTCCGCTATAAAGATAGTTAAAGTTCTCTTTTCTTAATTTAACGAAGTGTTCAATTTTCTTTAACTGAGAAAGTCCCAGCGCTGCTTGCATATCAGTGGCTTTCAGATTGTAACCAATATGACTATAAATATATTTGTGGTCGTATCCTTCTGGTAACTCACCGAGCTTCCACTCAAACCTCTTTTTACAAGTGTTATCACACCCAGTTGCACAGTAGCAATCTCGACCCCAGTCTCTAAAGGATTCGGCTTGGCGCTTTACCAGAGGGGATTTTATAAATACTGCTCCTCCTTCACCGGTGGTTATGTGATGGGCTGGGTAGAAGGACAAAGTAGCGGTATCTCCAAAACTTCCAGTCTTCTTTCCTTTATAAGTTGAACCAAGAGCATCGCAACTATCTTCAACAAGCCAAAGGTCATGCTCCTTGCAAAGATCTTGGACCAAATCTAGATTGAAAGGATTTCCTAGGGTATGAGCCATCATTATCGCTCGAGTTTTTGGACCAATTGCGGAGGCAAGCCTCTCACTCATTGCATCATAGGTAGCAAGCTCAACATCAACTACAACGGGCTTTAATCCATTTTGAATAATTGGATTAATCGTGGTCGGAAATCCCATCGCAACCGTTAATACTTCATCTCCTGGCCGGAGGGCATCTTTTCCTAACTTAGGGCTTGTAAGAGCGCTCAAAGCGACTAAATTAGCGCTTGAACCACTGTTTACAAAAAGAGCAGAACGAGTACCGACATAATTACTTAACTCCCGCTCAAATTCTTCCGTAAATCTTCCAGCAGTTAGCCACCCATCAAGTGATGAGTCAACCAGGGCAACTAAGTCTGAGGAGTCCAGAACTTTGCCAGAAACTGGCACAGGATCAACTCCTGGGCTAAATGGGGAATGTTGTTTCAGAAAAGCATCCCCAAAGTTAGCTACGCCCGAAAGAATGTCATTGCGCAGCTTTGAAAGATCCTCAGTAGACATGTTCCCATTCTAACTTCATTGATTTCATTTATAACCCCATGAGCTTAGCCTGGTGGTCAAAAGCTGGAACTTTTGACCTGACTTCATCAAAATTTCCTAGAGCTAAGACTTTACCTTGGTCAAGATATAGAATCTTATCTGCATCTCGAACTGTTGAAAGTCTATGAGCTATCATAACCACAGTTACTTCTCGCTTAAGTCGATTTATAGAAGCGGAGAGATCTGCTTCAGTCTTACCATCTAGTGCGCTGGTAGCTTCATCCAAAATGATTAGTTTAGGATTTGAATAAAGTGCTCGAGCAATCCCAAGTCTTTGCCTTTGGCCTCCGCTTAGTTTTGCACCTCGTTCACCAACTTTGGAATCAACCCCATCAGCAAGACTTAGTACAAATTCATCTAGCTGCGATGCTTTAACTGAACGCTCAACATGTTCTTGGGAAAGAGATTCTCTTGGGTATCCCAACGCTATATTCTCGCGAATTGTTCCATTCACGATTAATACATCTTGTGGAACATACGCGATTGCGCCCGACCATTCTCGAATCGCATCCTGTGGTGAGAAATCTGAGATTAATACTTCTCCTTTGCTTGGATTTAATAACCCAAGGATAAGGTCAGCAAGAGTTGACTTTCCTGCTCCAGATGAACCAACAATAGCTACAAATTCACCATGGTTAATCTCCAGAGTTACAGAATCTAAAGCATTTTGTGCAGAACCTGGATAGGAATAGCTAATGTTTTTAAGTTTGACACTTGCAGTGAAATTCGGATACGAAAACTTTGGCCCAATCTCAAAAGACTCTTCTACAGATGGGTATTGTTCTAGTTCCCCAATGAGATCAAGAGTTGGGCCAGCTGAGCCAAGGGCAGACTTTAGCTGAATTCCACTTTGCTGCATGCGCAAAACTGCGGGAGCTATACGGGTGCCGGCTGCTAGAAAAATCGAAAGTGTCGCGACTGCTTGAGCGGCATCTGATAGCGCAAATTGAATAGCGCTTATAGCAAGTGCCCCGAGAATTACTGTCGTCTCAATCACGTATTTGCCAATATAGGGCAGAAAAGATGATTCAGCTAAGTCTCGACTCAATTTAAATCTCAGCTTTGATATTTCTTTAGCATAAAATCCCTTACGATTTTTGACGGCAGCTTCACGATAACCTTGAACAATCTCTACAATACGCTCATTGCTTTCGATAGTAACTCGTGCTTGTGACTCACCCAACATTTGAGCTTTTCGGTGCAAAACTCGATAAAGAATAAACGCAATTCCTGAGAAGAGAGTTATTGTACTTATCGCTACCGTAGGATTAACAATTAATAATCCAATGAAAAGCACCAACAACAACGATAAGTCTGAAACTAGTGTAACTGAGTTGCCAATTACCCCAAGTGTTATATTCATAACCCCATTTGTAAGAGCGTAAAGAGTTTCTTGAGAAGTTCTCTTGTTTATGTTAGTAATTGGCTGAGATAGTAGTTTTCCAATCAAATTTGAAGATATTGATGCCCCTCTTGAACTTAAAAAATGAAGTACTCGTCGTGTTGTAAGAATCGAAAATACAGTTCTTGTGACAAGAACTAGTGCAGCTGCTATACCCAAGAGTGCGGATTGTTGCTGAAATGTTAATTCTGTGAGCCTAAAAGTTTCTAGAATACTGGCAACAGTTCCCGAGGGACTTCTTGATTGAACGCCATTTACTGTAAGAGCGCCTAATACTCCAATTAATGCAACGCCGATGAGATCCAAAATGCTCAAGCCGATCTGAACAATGACCACTATGAGAACTCTTACGATGTCTCGTCGGGGGAGAACTTTAAGAGAACGAGAGTAGAGGCCTTTAATCACCTTTAAGCCTTCTCTCTGTGCCAGTTGGGCGGTAATAAATCTTTTGGTTCGGCCATACCTGCAAACCAAGGTTCTGGAGCTATAACCTTACTATCTTGATTCAGTGATAGGGCAGCTCCCCACCAGCTAAAGGAAGAGTTAGCGATCACATAATCCTCACCATATCGAAGCAAGTGTAGGAGTTGAGCAGGTGATAGCTCACTATCATCCACGTAAAAATATTGACTGCTAAATTCAGTAGGCATTCTTGATTTAGCCAAGGCCATATCGTCCGAGAAGACCCAGATATTTCTTGATTCCCCTCCTAGTTTAGCCAAGGACTTAGAGTAATAACCAATACCAGGAGTTCCAAAATGTTCTTCATTTAGGTAATCACTCAATCTAAGATGAACAAAAATAGGTTTCTGCTCCAATGCTCTACTAATTAGCAGATCAAGTTTTCCCGATTCACTCTTTGGCCTAATTACATCTAAGGCACACTTTACATTCGGATTTTGCAGATATCTATAGCTTTGAAAGTATCCCAAAAGTAGCGAATCTGCTTTAGCATTAAGTCCTGCAAAGCCCACGTTCTTTGATATCTGTAACGAAATAAGTTTTCTATACCTTAAAGAAAAGATGATTTGTCCAGAGATCTGAAAGATTAATCTCGAAAAAGCTCTCTTCTCCAAAGGTGTTGGGTCAATTCCCATGCGGAGTAAGAAGCCAGCAGCCTTTTGAGAGAGCAGGCTTGCACGACTTGAGTAGTCAGTAATATTTGATGGCAATTTCATATGTAGTAAATCTGCTATTTCACCGGTCGTTCGAGGCCTTCCCAAGGAGGTATCAAGAATGATATTTTCTTCATTCACTTGGCAGTTACTTAACGCGGCGGCAACTTGGAAAAGTTGATTTCCAAGTCCGCCGGTTAAGTAAACGTAGGTTGACTTCATGTTTTCCTAAGTCTAGAATTAGAAACGATACTCTTTACAATTGTAAAGAAACTAAACATCCATAACTTCCGCTTTCGCCAAGATAATTTACCGTCTCCAAAAAAATACTCTATAAAGCTAGCTACTGATAATCCTCGATACTTCAGAGCAGTAAATGCCATTCTTGCATTAAGGGTATAAAGATATTTTTCTATTACATCCTTTTCATTAATAATGTTTTCAAGCTCGATTAAAGCTTTCTGAATTTGATAGACAGATTCCCTCTGCATCGTCAATTGATGGTTGAGGCCTTTGAAATAAGTATAAAAGCAATCATCAAAATACTCGATGTCCTTTCCCTGCATCATTAATTTAGCTAGAAAGACTTGGTCTTCCCCCATTAACATGCTCGGATATCTCACCTCTCCTATAAAGTCTTTTCTGAAAACAAATCTCCACCCGCCAGGATTCACCATAAGTTTTGTTAAATCTCGTTCTGGCTTAATTAATTCGGTTGTCCCCTGACTTGTAATATAATTGATCTTGTATCCACCAATCAAAACATTTGAATTTCTGCCTGCGTTCGACACAGCCGCAAAAACAACGCTTGGATCTCCAAGATCGTCACTGTCCCAAAAAGTCACCCATTGTGCACGCGCAAATCTCAGGCCGTGATTTCTTGTCAAACCTGGAGAACGGAATTTCACTTCATAATATTCAGCTGAGTATTTATCTGACAAAATCTGTAATTCACTAGCTGTCTCTTGATCACCATAATCATGGAGTAATAGAAACTGGATAGGGAGACTTAAGCTACTAGATACTTTTAGGGACTCCTCGAGGTTTTGGAGTTTACCCGCCATCAAGCGGACAGGCACAACCACTGAAACTAGTGGTTCTTGCACATTACTCACTTAGGCATTCTAAGATTCATTCATGAATTTAGCCGAATTTGCAACCAGCAATAGAGCTCTTTCTGTATTAATCGTCGCTTATCGTCGTTGGGAAAACATTGCCCAAATACTGGAATCTTGCCAGCAAGCGGGAATTGGTGACATTTTTCTAACTCTTGATGCTCCTAATGAAAATGATCAGGAAGCTTGGGATGACCAGGCTGCAATAAAAAAGGTGGTCTCAGACTTTGAAGTACGAACTGGTCGAAGCGTTAAAATGAGAGTTGCCAACAACAACCAAGGTTGTGCTGTGAATGTGATCCTTGGATGCGAATGGGCGTTCCAATCTGCTGAATATCTAACGGTTTTGGAGGATGACTGCCTTCCCTCGTTAACATTTTTTGATTTTTGCCGAAATGAACTACCCTTCGTAAGGAACGACAAATCTTGCTGGCTACTTTGTGGTTCACAATTTGCGCCTGTTTCAATTACTAAAAACAGAGCTTCACTCTCTAGATACGCTCTTACTTGGGGTTGGGCAACACATAAAAGTAAGTGGTTAGAGATGCGCAAATCATTTTTCTCGCCTTCTAAATTTCCAGAAGTTAGAGATTTCTTCTCGGCTCTTAAAGAAGACTCTTTTTGGAATGCGGGTGCTCGAAGGGCTATTCGCGGCTACACAGATGTGTGGGATACCGTTTTGTTACAGCGTATGCAATATGAGAAGAAATATGCGATTTTGCCACCACAAAACTTAGTCGAAAATATTGGAAATGATCATGTTTCAACGCATACAGAACCTAACTCTCCATGGGTTGGCAAAAAAGTAATGAATGCAGGTTTGAAACAAAACGGTTCACCTGTTGAAAATCGCCTTCTCGATAAATGGCTATCACATGCTTTTTACAAAATTAGATTCCGTCACGTCTTTTCAACTAAAATAACACTAGTACTGGATTTAATCTTCTACAAGTATCGAAGAAGGTTTAAATCTCAGCTGAAAGAAAGACTGAGTTCATGAACCATCTTGGCGAAGTTTCAATTCTTGTCACTTGCTTT
>SXGQ01098450.1_pt1 | contig 10104 bp, 16 predicted proteins | sample 3178371 | NCBI WGS metagenome assembly SXGQ01 (sample SAMN11356859, study PRJNA531348) | freshwater metagenome | isolation source: freshwater sample F1-20 | place: China: Fuxian Lake, Yuxi | collected 2017-12-25 | reverse complement strand
CTCTTTCGAGCCGCTTCTGCCTGGTTGCGTCGCCAATCAGGATCCTGTGATCTCTTTCGAGCCGCTTCTGCCTGGTTGCGTCGCCAATCAGGATCCTGTGATCTCTTTCGAGCCGCGTCTGCGTTGTTGCGTTGCCAGTCAGGATCCTGTGCTTTCTTTCGATTCGCGTTTGCCATCTTTTGTCGATACTCAGGATCTTCAAATTTCTTTCGAATCGCGTTTGCCATCTTTTGTCGATACTCAGGATCTTGTGCTTTCTTTCGAGCCGCTTCTGCCTGGTTGCGTCGCCAATCAGGATCCTGTGATCTCTTTCGAGCCGCGTCTGCGTTGTTGCGTTGCCAGTCAGGATCCTGTGATCTCTTTCGAACCCCTTCTGCGTGTTTGCGTCGATACTCCGCATCACGCTCGAATATCACTGGATAGGCGCTGCGGTTGATGCGACCGGGAGTATTCCAATAGGCAATAAGGAATTCCGTTTCCCGCGTCTTCAGCGCCGCATGAGTGGGAAACCCTTCCTCAAGAATGGAGCATCGATACTGGTCTGGATGTGCGCGAAAGTCTATGCGAAACTCTTTATCTCTGGATGAGGTGAAATAATGATGCCCAATATCCTCTAGCGGGGGGCATGTCGATGTTCGACTTCCTCGATACCACTGTTTCGCCCTAGCCGGGTCGATGTGTTCGACGTGATACACATACCGAAACACAGAAGATTCAGCCGCGTCTATCTCCATAGCATTCCTCGTCCTTTCGCCATCGGTCTACTCGTTCCATTCACGCGAAACCGCCTATGCTCACCCAGTCGTCTTGAAAGATTTTGGGCCAGGTTCGATGCCGATGTCCTCGGTAATGGCGCGCCCGGCTGGATGCGAACCAGCTACCCCCGACTTAGAAGGTCGGTGCGCTATCCGAATGAGCTACGGCCATGCGATCACGTTATTCACAGGAATACACCGTCGTTTGCGTTTTGAGCTGTGGAAACGGCACCGGGCGATCCGTAAACGATCGATCCTCATAGATAATACGATTGGTGGGTTGAATGGTGAGGCCGCCGCTGTCCAGTGACAGGAAATGAAATTCTTTATTCTGAGCAGGTTCTAAACTAAACCCATCCCCAATGGGGGCCGCCGAAAACAGATAACACCCCGTGCGCGTGACAGCGCCGGTGTGAATGGTACTGCGCAACCCCGACAAATACGGATAGACCACGGTGCTGAAATCGACACTATAGCAATCCCATGTTTGTGTTTCGTCAGGGCGCAGAATTTCTGGATCCGGACGAAACGCGAGGGCCATCGGCGGCAACCCTCGATAGACAGCCCCGCTTTCCAGCATCACGGTACAGCCCCACATGCGACCGGGAATCGACACCAAGCCAAACCAGATCGCGGGTTGCCATCGGGGCGTGGCGGCATCAGCATGCGTAAACGTGGTATCCACATGCACATAGATGTGATGTGGGAGCGGGCCGACCAAGGAATACATCATATTAACGCCGTGTCGCTTTCGGCTGTGGTTTCGATTTTGGTCGACGAGTTGGAGTGGAGAGGGATCGGTCGATGAACACCGGAGTGCCGCGACCCATCCAGGCCCCAGCGACATTGAACGAGAAATATTCCTCGGCTTCGTCGTTCGTCATGCCGTCGCGCGTCATGAGAATGTCGAGACACTGTACTCGATCATAGACGGCGATCGGCGTGTTGAACTGGAATCCGAGACCCACGAGAGCGTCTTCGAATCCATCGGCGAGGAGTGGGCCGTCATAGGGAGCAGTAATCATGGTGTAGCCAGTATATCATGAACCCGTGGGGGAAAGGAACTTTTATGTGTCGTCATCATAAATGGCGGCACCGATCGCCGTTTCCATGACGCGATGCCGCGTTTGTGTGTGCGATAGTATTCCTGATACGATTCGATGGCTGTCGAGCATTTGCAGATATCAGGCATAGCGGGTGGTGGGGTGGTGAATGGTGCAGAGGGCAGCTGTGTCGGAAGTGATGCGAGGGCCGGGAGTAATTTCGCACAGCCATGCACTTTGCCATAGCGATGAGTATATTCGGCGAGCAACGCATTCCACAACTGAAACAACCATCGATAGTTGGCGTCGCCCTGGCGCGCCCATCTTGCTGAAGGGTGGTTGACATGCGCGGCTTTATACACCAGCGACTCACGGTCATCTGAGAGACGCCAGAGGGTCTTCTTACGAGGCGTGGTCACGATCTGCGGAGTGCCGTCGAGAAGACGATGGGCGGTCGAGAGGAGTTGGGCATACTCGATGTTCATTTTGGTAACATGTTTATCGAGATGCCAAGCGGCGCATTCGTGTGGGTTATGGGACAGATAGAAGATGTTCATGCACAGGCTTCGCGAGTAGAGGACGCCGATTCGTGAATTGCGGGGACAATATCGCCCGAAACATGGTCGCAATATTAAATCGTTCGTGACTGGTTGTTGCCCCTAATACCACCACCACATAGCGTTTCTGGGTGGGCGTTTTAAATAAAATCGAGAGACAATATTTGGCAGAAGACGTAAATCCGGTCTTCGACGCCAACATCCCGTCATCGACGTATCGATTGGTGTTTGAGATCACCACTGTGCGGTTTCCAATTTTCGTAGAGAATTGTTGGGTATTGAACACACGGCGTAGGACTGATTGTGAGTGCGCTTCTGCGGCAATCAACAACCGTCCAACGTCACGTCCTGACATCACGTTGCCAGACAACAGCCCGGCCGGATCGACAAAGTGACTTTGTACCAACCGTAGGGATGCGGCCGTCACATTCATCCGTTGTACAAATGCGATACTCGTACCGGCAGCCTCTCTTGCTAATGCCCGTGCGGCGGCATTATCAGAGCCGACCAGCATCAAAAATAGCAACGTCTCTACGGTGACAGAATCTTTCGCTCGTATATGCGTGGTCGAGGCGCGATGAACATCGCTCGCGAGTATGCGTACAGGGCGATCGAGCGGAAGGCCGGATTGCATCACGACCAGTGCAGACATCATTTTAGTCAGGCTCGCAATAGCAAACGGGAGATCGGGGTGCTGCTCCCACAGGAGGTCTTCGGTATCGGCGTCCATGACAATCGCGGCGCGAACCGACGATATCCACGGCACTGTATTAATGACGGTCTCTGTGGTATGAAGATAGGGTGAGCGTAGTGGCGTGGATTGTGCGGATTGTGCGGAAACCGTCACCGACCAGAGTAGAAAAAACGCGATTACGAATAATAGAGTACGCCTCGTTCTCCACCCAGTACGCGGCATCGGTCGAACATAATGATATCGATGGAAGATACCCCACGACACCAATAAGCAAACGCCCCACACCGACATGATATCAATAACATCATTCATCATGAGGAGAAGGATTCTGTGGGAGGACAGCCTCGATGTCGCAATTACATGGCCATTCGGGGCAGGTTTCGTCCATTGGGAGATTGCCCCATTGAGGACACCAATGCGCATACTTTCCCGTGAGCATTTGACCGCGCCAATGGAAACAATCGTCTTCCCATTGAGCAAAAGAATAATCTAACTCCGAGTCCTCGACGGAGGCCTCGATGAAAGCAGGGTTCGTCCATGTCGGAGAGGCATAGTATTGTGGTTTGCGTTTATTGGTGTTAACCATAATGATTATAGAGGTTTGCGAGAATAGAGAGTAGACGGATCACCGGAGCGAACACGAACGGAAGATACACCGTGTTCATCAACGGCCTTATTGATATACTCAATGAGTGTGGCATCAATGTTCGGGCGTGCGACCATATAGCTAGGTTTGCCGACCGGAATATCAATCAATTCTAACTGACACCGAATACATGTCCAAGCATCTTGACGTTCTTTCCATAGGGGTGCTGTGGGTTTCCATTCCCACTCGCGAAAGACGCCGGGATGCCCAAATAGCATACACTGAAGATACCGAAAAAATTTCATTGCAAGTGGGATGAAAAAAATTTTATTTCGAATGATGACTCGGTCGGGTGATGTTTCATGAAGCATTTGTCTTCTTCATCGTTGTTGCCGTTTTCTTTGAAGTCTTCCTTACTGGCTTCTTGGTTGTTGGCTTGACACGACGAGTCGGTTTCTTTTTCGCATGGTCATACTGATTGTCGAAAGAACTATCATACAGATCGGGAATCTCGCCAAGCGGTCCCGGAAGGGTGGGAAACACCTCAGTCCCACGTTGCAGCGTGTCAGGAATATTGACCGTTGTGGTATTCGGCCCAATGCCAATGCCAAGCACCACCGTCCCTGCGTCACTCATCGTTCGACGCGATGTACGAATCCGCCATAACAATCCGGCGACCCCGATCAGCAATACAGCCGCGATCACCCCTACGATAAAATCTAGATTTAATGTCTGCATAACTGTCTCCATGCGAAATAGTATATGATACCTCATACAAAATAGTCAAGTACTATTTTTGGGCGTTTTTGCTGGGCTTTTTGCGTGTTTTGCGGCTTCTTCCATGGCTCAAGCCTCCGCGTGTGCGCCGTGCTTCCGCTTGGGTTAAAAATTGAACGACCGCGCTCACGATCTTCGCCTTGCTTTCTTTATCCATATAAGCCATTGACTACTCCGTTCGTTGCTGGCGTCATTGCCAGACAGAAATAGTATATCACACCATGTGATATATTAGAACACGTATTGTGTTGATACGAGTGGCGTCCGGCTGGCCGCAACAACCTGTTGCAGATCGCACGTCGTTGGCGCATCAGGAATTGCCTGTCGATAATCATTTTGACCGTCCATGTCATTCATCACGGAAGATTCGTTTCGTGCCTGTGGATGGGACAATCCCAAGATATGCCCAATTTCATGCAGGGCGACTTTATAATACCCAATACAACTACTCACCTGCGTCGTATTGCTATTAATAAAAATTCCACCACTATTGACATATCCGTTTATCTGCCGCAAGACTTCTGTAATCGCCCCTGCCACGTTTGTAGGCAAAGAAATAAACAGCACGGTGAGAAGATGTGGATGGTGTGGAACAATCTCGGCGGAACCAATTTCTTTAAAATCAATATTCAGTGACGTGTCTTCGAGATACACGTTCCATGTATCGAACGCCCGTCTTGTACACGCTCGCACCTCCTCCGGCCAGACGCCAGAATAGTGCACACTGAAGGTCGTATTTGGCTCGACACTGTGATCAGACAACGGAGGAATCACACAGGGATTCGATGATTGTTCAGCCAACACGGTGTCGTTGAGCGGATCGAATTCTGAGGGTGCCAGAGTTGTGATACTATAAACGATCAGTGTGGCGACTCCTGCAAGGGCTGCATACGAGGCGATTTTTGACCGGATTGATTGAACCCGAGATGTTATCATCGAGATAGTACTCATCGATATATTTAGTCAAACGACAATCGAAGCTGATCGCCATCGAACGGGAGTGTGCCTTGGACAAGCTCCCGCTGTACGGAGGAGAGAACATCCTTCTGTATAAGAGGACAAACAATGATATACGACACGCCAGAAGGAATTTCTGTATGCACACCGAACGGGTTCCCACATCGACGACAGATACGGTGTGCGTGTATATAGTGGGAAAGAATTGCGGATGACATACCCGTCCTTATATGGCAGATCGATGTGGGGACTGCAATCGAGCCGAGACAAACGAGAGCGTTTGTGCAACATCAGTCACATCGGTTGACTGAAACACATCAAGATGATTGAGACACACCTGTTCGTATAATTCAAGATCCATCGACCATAGGCAGTTCATCACTACCTGCCCATATCGGAGACCGCGATGGCAGTCGTGATATTTTTCGACCACGGATAAAAATTCAGCATATGTCATTTGTATATTGCCTGCAATATTGATATGGCGCAGAAGTCAGTAACATAAAGAATAGTATAGCACAGGTTCCAGTCTAAAGAAAATATTCGAATGGTTGTGGGTGTCACAATGACGCATATAAATAGATAGGTACGTATGTACATGATTCGTTTCGCTGTAAAAGGATGTTCCCATGCAACTATCATCAAAAGTGCTCGCCCGTATTCATGAATTCGCCGCCACCTATAGTATTCCCACGGGAGATGGCTCTGATATCTACCTCGACACCCTCCGTGCCTGGATGCAACGGCTCTGCGAACAGATTCGCCATGATTTTCCGTGCCCAAATGCCTCCGACGAAGAAGTGAGTGAACAGGTGTTTGAGTGGGGGTGGAAGCGGGCGTCGGCCACGCGGCCGTTGTCAAAGGAAACTCTCGCGCTGCAATACCGCGATCTCTCGGGGCGCGAAACAGAGCTACATGGGTGGGATCTGTTGCGCGGGGCCAGCACGGGCGCACCTGTGCTCAGTCACAATCCTTCCTACCACGATCTTGTGGCAGAATATAATCAAATCTTTGTGCCCGTCTCACCCGTCAATCATTTGGCAAATATGCCTGTTGGACTATCTGATCGCGCAACGCTTTCGGGGTTCATCGCGTCTGCATCCTCGTTCGACTGGCATCTACAGCGCGATATTCGATGGTTAGATTTTCTGGTGTCAGCAAATATTCCCACTCTGCGATTGGTGGTGTCGTCGGTGTATCGCCGTGGGAGCACCTTAGTGCAAGGGCGATCTGCGTTGGGTCTTGGGTTGGAGGTGTTGCGCTCACGAAAGTTGACCGCGTTGGTTACCATCAATACCGACACTCGCACTCGCGATATAGACCGTAGCACCTGTCTTGATCATACACGAAAGACGAGCGACATTCTTCGCGCATACCCCGATGTTGTGCTCGGCGCCCGACTCTTCAATGAGAACAGCCACGGGGTCGAACAATCCTGGGCCTCGGATCCCGCGTTCCTACGAGAACTCGATGCCGCCGTGGACCGGTCAATTCCTCTCTCGTGGGGGGCGAATCACGGCGGCGAGCCCGTCAGTGCGACGTTGGCAGGTGGGTCGTGGATTGCATTTCATTCTGATCGAGACGGAACGCCTGAAGAGAATGCAAAGATTATGGCTGATGCAGAAAAACGCTTCGATCGTCCCGTCATCGATGACGAACCGATTGGCATCTTTAGAGACGCTCAGCCAGGGCGTCGCGTAAACGATCCACAATGGGCGGCACGACAAGCCCGCGCAGCACTGAAATTCGGACTCGGAGGCACGACACTACATCTGGACGCTGGAATTGCGGCAGATGTGGATGCGCTCGATGATGTGCAGCGAGAATCGGCCCGACTGTTCGGGGAGACTCTTTCTCTGCGAGTGGTCCCGCCGACTCCGGTGCCAGTGCCGGTACCGGTGCCGGTGCCGGTGATTACTGTGGAATCACCGATTGTTGTACCCCCACACAAACAACCGTCGCTATGGGATCGCATTCGTTGGTTTATTCGGAGAGTGTTGAGATAGCATCAATAATACATAAGAGAGTCTCTACGTATAGTGACAACACCAGAATTCGTCATTCGTTGTTCCACACAAACTTCGTATAAGATATCCACGGCGATCCGTCTGCATCTCCATCCAATCGTTCAAGCGTCAAAATATCGGCGTCAGTGACTGGACGTGTTTGGATGATGGTTTCTCCCAAGTATTTCTGTTGCCACTCTGGTTGTGGGGCATCAAGGCCTTCATTCATCACCACATCGTCGGCCGCATAGTCGGCACACTCAGCGTTCACCAAATAGCGGTACCTAAAGGAGAGTAGAGTCTCAACTAAAAAAACTGATTTCTTGTTCTTTGTTCGTTCGGGTCGTGTGTTATTGGGCGTCGGCCGAGTCTGAACTGTTACAGGCGGCACAATTTGTTTCTTCATACGGTCTTTCTTTTTTGCGTTACTACGTTTCACGGATTGTTTATTCATAATCTCGCACCGTAATGCCGACAGGAAACACGGGAATGCCCGCATCACTTAGGCACTGATATTTGACCGTTAGCATCTTGCCCACATAGTTCTGACGATTCGTCCATTGTTCGCGGCGCTGTTCGTCGGTGCCCTTGCATCGCGCATCAAACGTCACGCCGTTCCTCATCTTACAGATGAATGTTGCCTGACCTTCAGACTTGCCGACACCCTCATTTGCACCGATGATTTCAAACTCGGCATCCAGAAAGTCTTTCACCTTCAACAGCGACGAACTCCGATACTGGAAACGATACGGTTCGGTGCCACCGCTCCGTACCATCGTGCCTTCGTAACCATTTTGCATAAATTCGACATGGCGCTGACGCATCTCAGCATGGTCGCTAACACGATAGGTCGGCACTCGTTTGATGTTGCCATGTTCAACCAAGCGCGAAGCGCGGCGTACGAACGGCACATCTTCGCACCTATCGTAATTCCAAAACCTCACAAACTTGGTAACTTTGGCAGGATCGCCGATCTCCCGTTTAATCAGTCCTACCAATTTCTGAAACGTAATCTCGCCGTGGTTGTATAGTTCGCCATCGAGAATATCCCCATCCTTCAACACCGCGAGTGCGTCGGCTTTCAGGTGAGTGAGCGTCGAGAACTGTTTGTTGCCGCGTGAGTGAAAGATAATCTCGTTTCCGCGACGTTCCATCAGACACCGCACGCCATTAAGTTTGGGCTGTACAAATGCCGGCCAGACGATATCGTGTAACCGATCCTCATACTTCAATGCGAGCATAGGCAAACGGGTTTGCTGCTGCTGTGTTGCCGCCGCAACTTTGGTTGAGTTATATCCCTTGTTGATTTTTTTAGCAGCAAAGGCTTCGGCTTCGGCAACGGCTTGCGTCCACGACGTTGTTGCATTGGCGCGACCAATATTCTTGCCTTCTTTTACTCGTCGAGTCGTTTCCTGTTGTTTGCCGTGTTCCAATCCGTGAGTAATAATAATATGGGATTCGGTGCCGTGGTCTTCAATTCGGCAGTTCCATACTTTGATAGCTGCGGCAGTGGTATGCCCATACAAAGTGGGAAGAGTTTTTGTTTTCATAAAATACATTGTATCAAATTTTTCAAAGGATGTCAAATCGAGCATTCCGGTTATTGTTTTGCAACCTACTCGATAGTATCTTCTGTCATAATCGTGAACTGTAATGTCGCAGTTTTTTCCAATTCGTCCATCTGATGGGTAATTGCGGTGATCGTGTTCCAGTCGAGCGAGTTTCGGTGTGTAGAGAGCCAATGTTTCAAATCCTGCCATCGGTTTCGCCAGTCTTCTCGTTCGGCATACAACCGTCGTATTTCTGTTTCGATCCAGATAATTGAAGTATCGGGCACGAATAACAGGGAATCTTCGAGTATGCTACTCTCTATCTCAAGTGAATCAACGTGTATCTGCTTGCCAGTTGCAACTTTTTTATCACTATCGTCAAACATATACCAGCTATTATAACATATTAATATTGGCATTATATTGCCAAATGCTGAAATCAAAATAGCTACATATCGCCATGGAGCTACCAGATACACACGTCGCAACTACTCCTATATTTGCCATAGACACAACCAGCACAGAACGTCAGATTGCCTTGGCTATAGAGAGTTCGAGAATTGGATTTGGAGCAAACACTTCAATATGGCTGATTATTACGGCAAATAAAAATACTGGGGAATTGACGTGTGCCATAAAGGCAAATTTACCGGTGACGTTTCTTCCCTCAATTCGGCCACTACCGAGACAATGTCAATAGCCGTTCCCTGATTTTATTTTGGAATGTTTCTTATTATATTCGTCCGCCGAAACGTCGTCAATAGCGGCAACTGACGTGATAACAGCAGCGTTCCTTATTTCATTTGGGAGTCTAGATATTGTCAATAGCGGCAACTGACATTATTACGGACGTTTCCTTATTGCGTGTGGTGACCGAAACATCATCAATAGTCCGTATTGACATTATTAGCAACGTTTCCTTATTGCGTGTGGTGACCGAAACATCATCAATAGTCCGTATTGACATTATTACGGACGTTTCCTTATTGCGTGTGGTGAGCCGGATATCGTCAATCGTCCGTATTGACATTATTACGGACGTTTCCTTATTGCGTTCGGTGACAGAGATATCGTCAATAGTCCGTATTGACATTATTACGGACGTTTCCTTATTGCGTGTGGGAGTCTAGATTTTGTCAATAGCGGCAACTGAGGTGATAACAGCAGCGTTCCTTATTG
>SXGQ01512179.1_pt1 | contig 10105 bp, 5 predicted proteins | sample 3178371 | NCBI WGS metagenome assembly SXGQ01 (sample SAMN11356859, study PRJNA531348) | freshwater metagenome | isolation source: freshwater sample F1-20 | place: China: Fuxian Lake, Yuxi | collected 2017-12-25 | reverse complement strand
GCCATTCTTTTTTGCAAAGGTTGTCATACCTGATGGATTTGAACCATGGTCGGCCTCAGTTAAGCCAAAGCATCCAATCACCTCACCTTTTGCCATTTTTGGCAACCACTCCTGCTTTTGCACTTCACTACCAAACTTATAAATTGCAAACATTACCAACGACCCCTGCACAGATACTAAGGATCTTAATCCGGAATCAACTGCTTCCAACTCCATGCATGCAAGTCCATATGACATTGCATCGGTTCCTGAACACCCATAATTCTTAAGATGCATTCCAAGGACCCCAAGGCTGCCTAAAGATTTCGCTAAATCGCGTGCAGGTAGCTGACCTTCTTCATACCAAGATGCAATCTTTGGTTTTAATTCTTTGTCTGCAAAATCTCTAACAACTTTTTGCATAGACTTTTGTTCTGAGGTTAAACGCGACTCAACCTGCATCAAAACGAGAGGATGAATTGGTGTTGCAGATTGCTTACTCATTGGAAAAGTCTATCGGGATAACTCTTTGACTGCCAGATAGTTCAAATTAATGACACACTGGAGTGATAAATCTCATTACTAAACAATGTTGTACTCCGGACTCAGTTGGCCAGTTGTAGTAAACCGGTTTGCAGATAATCGATCGATTTTTACAAATGGTTGTTTACCTAGATAAAGATCCCGCAGAATCTCACCTATCGCAGGTCCCTGTAAGAAGCCATGGCCACTGAAACCTGTGGCATAGAAAAATCTGGAAACTTTTTTATACTCACCTAGTATCGCATTGTGATCTGGTGTCACCTCATAAAGTCCAGCCCAACCCTTTCCAATTCCAACATTCATAAGTCTTGGTGCTCTATTAATTGCAATTGCTCCAAGTTTTTCCAAAAATTGTTGGTCCTTCTTTAATTCAAAACTTGGCTGGGCTGTTTTGTCGGAGAATCCCATCAACAAGCCTTTACCTTCGCGGTGCCAATACAGTGATGAGGAGTAATCGATTGTCATCGGCATCTCCTTTGGTAAATCAGCGAATGAATCATCTAACGGCTCTGTAATCACTAACTCACGCTTATACGGTGTTACTGGCAAATCTAATCCCACCATTGATGCAATTTTTGGTGACCAGACTCCAGCACAATTAATTACCGTAGTTGTTTTGATCTCACCCAGCGATGTACTTACCGATGTTATTTCACCACCGTGGCTATTTATTCCAGTGACTTCAACATTTGTAATTACATTTGCGCCCAGTTTTTTTGCACCACCTGCGTATCCAAGTACTACCGATTCGGGTGTGCAGTGACCATCATTTGGTGTAAATGATGCGGCTATAAGATCAGAAGTGTTTAGTAATGGAGATAGTTCACCTGCCTCTTTCGGGGTAAGCATCCTTGATTCAACATTAAATTGTTTATGAATTTTGGTTGATTTTTCAAAGAGATCAACATCTTTTTGATGTGTAAGTGCAAACAAATATCCAGGTCGATGCAGATCGATTTCATACCCTGGTCTATTTTTAAAATCTGCAAACAGCTCTAAAGATCTTGCACCTAGTGCGACATTAAACTCATCTGAGAAATTTGCCCTCACGCCACCTGCTGCTTTGGAGGTAGAACCACTTGCTAAATCATTTTTTTCACAAAGAGCCACTCGAACGCCAGCTTCGGCTAAGTGAAATGCGGCTGATGTACCCATCACGCCACCGCCAACAATTACTACATCAACTTGGGCCGGTAGCAACATTTTTTAATTTTAGAGGACGAAATTTGGATCGTGCTTGATTTCAATCAGATCCATTTGTGCCTTTTGTAGTTTATTTGACCAATCCCAGTTCATTGATTGCCATCTTGTGAATTGGTCTAATACCCAGATACCACTTTGTCGAGAACCATTGCCACTCATGCCATTTCCACCAACTGGAAGATGTGCCTCTGCTCCAGAGGTGGAGTTATTAATCGAGACCATGCCGGCAGAGATTCCCTCTCGAAAGCGCCAAACATTTTGTGGATCATTTGTGTAAATTGCTGAGGAAAGTCCATATCCGTGGCCATTTGCCAATTCAATCGCTTCATCAAGTGTTGAAAACTTTCCAACGGTTACAAGTGGACCAAAAGTTTCTGTCGAGTACAACTCATCATTTTTGGTAATTCCAGCAACAATCACCGGATGGGCAAAGACGCCTTTATCAGGATCTCCAACAAAACCTTTACGTGAATTACTTGAGGTGATGCGACCGGTCGAGGTTGAGCCTAAAACTTTGTGGTGGCTTTGAATCATTTTCAAATGCTCAAGATGATTATCTAAGTATTTTTGACTAATCATTGGTCCAAATAAAACATCTTTAAAAGGGTCACCTACTGCTGCATTTTCAACTAAGGCTGCAAATTTTGTAAGTACTGAATCATAAATTGATTCATGAATCCATAATGTGCCTAGGGATGTGCAGCGCTGGCCTGCAGTTCCAAAACCTGCAAATAGAGCACCATCTAATGCAAGATCAATGTTGGCATCTGGCATTACTACCATAGGATTTTTTCCACCTAATTCAAGACAAGCACTCTGGATGTATTCCCCAGTTTTTGCACCTATCTTTCGACCAACTGCGGTTGATCCTGTAAAACCAACTTTATTAATTACTCCTTCTTTTAACCCAGATTCTAAAGCGGCAAATGTTTGCGCACCATCTGCAACCACAGTAATCAAAACATCTTGTGGAACACCACCAGCATGAAAGATTGAAGTGAGTGCGTTAGCAACCGCAGGTGTGAACTCGGATGGTTTCCACACAACAGTATTGCCAGCTAAGAGAGCTGGCACGATGTACCAAGATGGAACAGCGGTGGGAAAGTTTCCAGCAGTTATCACAAAAACATTTCCAACTGGCATTCTGAAAGTGAAAAGGTTTTTATTTTGCATTTCACTGGGCACAGTCTGGCCATAAAGACGTCGACCCTCGCCAAGGAAAAAGTCGCAGGTATCAACGACCTCTTGCACCTCACCTAGCGCCTCGGTATATACCTTGCCCATCTCTTTCGTAATTAATTTTGCCAGCTCATCTTTATTTTTTTCAACTAATCTTCCAACGTTGGCAATTATTCGTCCACGAGTTGGTGCTGGTAGTTTTGCCCAGCCTTTTTGGGCGTTCTTCGCTTTTCGCAAAACTGTCAAAATTTCAGCAGTGGTTGACTCAGGAACAGTGGCAATCACTTCAGATGAATTTGTCGGATTAATTGATTTGAACATGAGTGTATTCTCTACTAGATAAGCAAAATTGGAAAATGCCGATATTGTTTGAACATGGATGGCTCTGTGCGCACCGTAGCAGCGGTGATTTTAGATTTACTTGCAAAAAAGGGTGTCACTAAGGCTTTTGGTATTCCAGGAGTCCACAATCTAGGTTTTTGGAACGCGCTGTCTAAGGACAGACCAGAGATCATAAGTGTCAGACATGAACAGAGCTGTGTTTATGCTGCAGATGGTCTGGCAAGAGCAACTGGAAAGTTAGCTGTTGCGATAACTACTACTGGACCTGGTGCAGCAAATACTTTAGGGGCATTTGGCGAAGCAGCAACCTCTGGTTCACAAGTTTTGTTGATTTCATCTGAATCTCCCATCAAAAATAGATCTGATGGGGGTGCCAGGGGAATTTTGCATGAGATGGATGATCAAAGTGCAATATTCACTCCGCTTGCTAAGCGAGTGTCAATCGGTGGTAAAGAATTAGTATTGGCTAAAAGTGCAACCACGGCAATTGATGCGATATCAACGGTGGTGGATTTCCTAGAATTTTTGACACAGGCGCCCACCGGTGCCGGGTACATTGGTATTCCAGCAGATATTTTAAATCAGGATTTTACTGAGCAGGTTCCAGCACCAAGTAAAAACTGTGTAGATTTTATTAATCAAGAGAAAAATCTCGAAATAGATCATTCATTGATCGAAAAAGCGTTAGATGGTGTGAACAAAATTGGAATATGGGCAGGTGGTGGCGCGCAGGGCATTAGCGAGGAAATAGCAAAATTATCAGAGCACTTGAATGCGCCAATATTCACCTCATTCGCAGGAAGGGGTGTAGGTAGCTTAAGTAAAAACTACCTGACTATTCCGATTCATGAAGTAGAAGCTGAACAGGTATTAGGCAAATGCGAAGCATTACTAGTTTTTGGATCCCAGTTGGATGGAATGAATACTAAAAATTGGCGGATAGATTTTCCACAAAAGATTATCATTTTTGATCCACACCCAAGCATCACGCTTCGAAATATAAAAGCTGATTTAGTGGTGCGCACAGCAGATTTGGCAACAGCAACTCAATACTTAAACACCTTGACCCCGCGTGAGCATTGGATTGATATCTCCCAGATTTGTATAGATGCCAGGCAGCGGATTGCTAATAGTGAAAAAGGTAGAGATGGAATGGCATTGGTGGCTGCGATTGAAAAGAGTTGGCCAATTAAGAATTACATTGTTTGCGATATGGCTATTTCTGGATATTGGACAGGTGTCTATCTGCAAGCCAAACGTGTGCGGCAGATTGCATACCCAGTTGGCTGGGGAACTTTAGGTTTTGCACTTCCAGCTAGCTTAGGACCAGCTGCTCATGGAATTTCAACCTTAGTTGTTTGCGGAGATGGTGGCATTGCATTTGGTCTAGGTGAGTTAGCAACTGTGGCTCAAGAAAAACTGCCAGTAACAATCTTGCTGCATGATGATGGTGGATATGGAATGCTGCGATTTGACCAAAAAGTGATGAGCCATCCAGAACGAGGGGTCAATTTATTTAATCCTAATTGGCAGTTGCTCGCCGAATCATTTCAGATCGATTTTATTAAAAGTGATTTGGAAAGTCTGGCTGAGGTTTTACGCAAGCGAGCTGCGAGTAACACCCCTGGAATAGTTTTAATTGAGGGTGAAATTTATCCGCCAAAAAGTACTAGCCCAAGATGGAATGAGAGTTAATTACTCGGTCAACCCTGCGGAAATTATTAGATAGTAGATGGTAAAAATTACTGAAGCCCAAAGAAAGCCAGTCCACCAACTCATGCTGAGTTTTAACTTATAAGTATCCCAATTTACTTTTGTTAGATTCTTATCTGCTCTTACTTTATTGCGATAAGAAATAATCATGTAGGCAGAAACAAGTATTCCCCAAAAGAACATAAATCCAGATCTCATCTGCGTAGTTTAACCCTAGTTCGGTGAGTGTGACCATTTGCATCTCGTGAATATGCCCATTCCTATCTACACTAAGGGTTATGGCACTTATGCAAACTCTTTTTGTTACAGCCGAAGAGATTGATGCGTTGTGTAGCTATGAAAAAATCATCAACAATCAACGACAGGTTTTCAAGAATTACTACTTAAATGAAGCGGTGATGGGGCCTAGAGCCATTTTGTCTCAGAATGAAAATGCCCAATTCTCATATATTGCTCGAGCATCAAAGAATGGACCAACTGTTATTAAATTTGGCAGCGTAGTCCCTAGTAATTCTGATAGGGATATTCCAGTGGTTCAAACAACGGTTGCAATTCTTGATACAACTACCGGAGGTATTAAATTATTTCTAGATGGAGAAGCTGTTACAAAGTGGCGAACAGTGTGCGCCAGTATGGCTGCGGCCAATACATTGGCAAATCAGGTTAAAAAAATTGCGGTGATCGGTCTTGGGCATCAAGGCATTGCGCATATCCAAGCAGCTAAAAGCATATTCAACCCAGAAAGAATTATAGGTATCTCAAAAAGTGGTAAAGCAGTAGATCTTGGATTTGAAATTGAAATGAGTACAGAAATAGATGCGGTAAATGCATGTGATTTGATTTTTATTTGCACCAATTCTTCAGAGCCGGTGATTAAATCTTTGTTAAATCCGGGTTCCACTTGCATTTCTATTGGCTCATTTTCTCCCACCCGACTAGAGGTCTCGGTAGATGCGCTATCAAAGACTGATAAGGTTTTTGGTGATGATGCTAAAACAATCTCGGAACAATCAGGTTCGGTACTTAGTACACTTGCTAAGTCTGAACGGAAATGGACGCGAGCTCAATCTATTGGTGGAGTTTATGCTGAGAAAATTAAGGGTAGAGAAAATGAGCAGCAAGTCATTTATTACTTTTCGGTTGGATTGGGAATTCAAGATGCCGCAATTGCTGAGTACATCCTTGAGAATGGAAAATTTTGAGATGAAAATGGGGATGTAAGTGGAAATAAAAGAGGTAAAGTCTCTATTAGCCAAAAATTGGGGAATTACTGGTGAGCTATCACCGCTACCAAGTGAGCGCGATATAAATTTTAAGGTTGATGGTAAAGAAACTTATGTACTAAAGATTTATCCCAAGGTTAATGCAGATTTAAAGATTAGGTTGAACCTACAAAATAAGGTGCTTGACTTTTTGCATGAGAATTCCGTCAAAGTATCACCGGCGGTTATTCCCACTAAAAAGAAGAAGATGCTCCTCATCCCTGGTAAGAACAGTGCTGCTCGGTTGCTTAGCTTTCATCAAGGAAAAACCTGGGGGAGTAGTTCTGGGCATAAAAGTGAACAGATTGAACAATTAGGCCGCCTAATTGCCACAATAGATAAAAGCTTAGCCAAGCTAAGTATTACCAAGGCGGAGCGGAAATCACTTAATAGTAATTTTATTTGGAATATGTTGCAGGCAGACAAGATTCTCACCTGGAGCTCTAAAATTAGCGACACCCAAAGCCGCGCAGTTGTTGAGAAGACCTTAACTCATTTTGCGAAAAAAGTGCTTCCGAAATTGAAGAAGATGCAGATGCAGGTTATTCATAATGATGGTAATGATCACAACATTATTGAAAATGGTGAAAATCTTTCATTGATTGATTTTGGGGACATGATCTATGCGCCAAAGGTTGTCGGGGCTGCTATCGCTGCGGCGTATGTAGGGTTGAAGTCTGATGATCCAGGCAAGCAGATTGCGCAATTTGTTCGCGGTTACCACAGTGTCAATCCCTTATCCAATGAGGAACTTTTAATCTTTATTGAGTTGGTTAAGGTGAGGTTGGCTGCAAGTGTGGCGAATGCAGCGCTACAACGCTTTGATCACCCTGAAAATGAATACCTATCTATTAGCCAAAATGATGTCCCAAATGCGCTGATCACACTGGATAAATTCGATAGTAATTTCGCACTTTTCAGATTGAGAAATGCAATTGGGCTTGAGGCAAACCCTAATGCAAAAGCAGTTCGAGATTATTTGTTAACTACAACATCTGCCAATATTTTGAGCAAGCCTTTTTCACAATTGAAAATAGTTTATATGAATTGGTCATTTGATAATAAAGAGATTCCACGCTCCACCCAGGCGTTGGAGGAATTGAAATCTAAATCTGGTGCAGATGTGGTCATTGGTTATTACTGCGAAAATCGTAATGTCTATCAGGGTGAGGCTTTCAATCCGGTAGCTGACAATGCCAGAACCTTTCACTTAGGTGTTGATATTGGTATGCCAGCAGGTACTGAGGTTTTTGCGCCTTTAGATGGTGTAATTGAGTTATTTAATAATAATTCAACCAATTTGGATTACGGCCCAGTTGTTATTTTGCGCCATAAAACTAATAGCGGTGTTCCGTTTTGGACTCTTTATGGTCATCTATCAATTGATTCCATGCCAAGTTGGCAGATTGGTAAGCAAATAAAAGCTGGTGAGTTAATTGGTCGCATGGGTAAGGAAGAGGAGAATGTTGGTTGGCCACCTCATACTCATTTCCAATTACTGACGGATCTTTGTGGGATGGGTATTGATATTCATGGAGTCGCACCTAAGGATGAGATCTCTTTATGGCGTGGAATCTCATTAAATCCAAATCTGATTTTAGGAATCCAATCTGGTACCGACGCACATGCCCGGATCTCACCTGAAAGTATTAGAAGTGAGCGCAGAGTCGTGGTTTCACAAAATCTTTCACTCAACTTTAAAAAACCGATCAATATTGTTAGTGGTTCTGGTGCCTACTTATTTGATGAGCAGGGAAGGAGTTATCTAGATTTAGTAAATAATGTCGCCCATGTAGGCCATGGCCATCCCCGAGTTGTAACTGCTGCCGCCACACAGATGGCTACTCTAAATACCAATACTAGATATCTGCACCAAGCGATGATTGAGTATGGAAAAGCATTAACCAACAGCTTGCCAGATCCACTCTCAGTAGTTTTCTTTGTAAACAGTGGCAGTGAGGCAAATGATCTTGCGATCAGGCTTGCTAGGGCTGCCACAAAATCAAAAGGCGTAGTTGCACTTAAACATGGCTATCACGGACACACCCAAGCTGTTGTAGAGATTTCACCATATAAGTTCTTAGGTAAAGGTGGGGCAGGAGCGCCATCACATGTGGCAGTTGCTGAGCTGCCTGATCTATTTCGTGGAAAATTCACGGGTAAAGATGCTACCGAGAAGTACTTAAGTAATCTTAAGAAGAGTATTAACTCCTTAAAGCAGCCCTTATCAGCATTTTTTTCTGAGGCAATTGTCAGCACTGCAGGTCAAATTGTTTTACCACAAGGCTATTTAGCACAAGCATTTGAAATAGTCAGAGCCAATGGCGGAGTCTGTGTAAGTGATGAGGTGCAGATTGGTTTAGGCAGAGTGGGTGATAAATTCTGGGGTTTTGAATTACATGATGTAGTTCCAGATATTGTCACTATGGGCAAACCACTAGGTAATGGCCATCCATTAGCCGCTGTTGTGACCACCCCAAAGATTGCTAATGCATTTAACAACGGGATGGAGTACTTCAATACCTTTGGTGGAAATCCAGTGAGTGCGGTGATCGGACAGGCAGTCCTTGAGGTTGTCTATGACGAGCGGCTACAACAAAATGCTAAAAACATTGGTGCTTATCTGCGCCAGGGTGTAGCTGAGTTAGCTAAGAACCATCCCATAATTGCAGATATCAGAGGATCTGGCTTGTTTATTGGTGTTGAGATGATGATTGATGAAAAGGTTCCAGCAACAAAAGAGGTCGCTAATTTGATGGAGTTTGCACTTTCCAAGGGAGTATTACTCTCATGTGATGGCCCAGATAATAATGTGCTGAAAATTAAGCCACCGTTGATTATTACAAAGGGTGATGTGGATCTACTTTTAAATGTATTAAGTGATTGGTTAGTTAAAAGGTGAAGCCACCATTAGCTGGAATAAAGATTGCTGATTTTTCTAGGATTTTGGCAGGTCCTTATGCGACTATGATGTTGGCAGATCTGGGAGCGCAGGTAGTAAAGATTGAACGTCCTGGAATTGGCGATGACACCAGAGGTTGGGGACCGCCCTTTGATAAGAGTGCAACCTCAACCTATTTTCTCTCAGTAAATCGAAATAAAGAAGGTCTTACCTTGGATTTATCAAAGGAGAGTGATCAACGCAAGGCGCAGGAGTTAATTTCTGATTGTGATGTTGTAGTTGAAAATTTTGGATCAGGTGGAATGGAAAAGTTTGATTTAGGTTATTCAAAATTAGTTGCTGCTAATCCAAAGTTGATCTATTGCTCAATAACTGGCTTTGGCACATCAGATCTAGCTGCATCTCTTCCTGGATATGACCTTTTAGTTCAAGGGATGAGTGGATTAATGAGCATCACTGGAAGTGATAGCGATAATCCAACCAAGGTTGGAGTGGCCCTTGTTGATGTTATTACTGGATTACATGCGGTAGTGGGAATTTTGGCAGCACTTAGGGCAAGAGATGAACAAGGAATTGGTCAAAAGGTGGAATTAAATCTACTCAGCTCAACATTGTCCGCTTTAGTTAACCAGGCATCTTCCTATATTTCAGCTGGCATAATTCCAAAAGCAATGGGCAACGCCCACCCATCTATTGCACCGTATCAAGTATTTGCTGCATCAGATAAGAAATTTATTGTGGCAGTAGGCAATGATCATCAATTTGTAAAATTTGCGGGTCAAATCGCACCAGCACTTTTATCAGAAAAGAAGTTTGCGACCAATCAATTACGGGTTGAAAATCAGGCAGAGCTGACAAAGCTCCTTTCAGCAGTATTCACCCAAAATACTGCTCACCATTGGATAAATACTTTGCGCAAAGTGAATATTCCAGCAGGTGCGATAAATGATATTAAAGAGGCTTTTGATCTTGCTCAATCCTT
>SXGQ01224430.1_pt1 | contig 10105 bp, 8 predicted proteins | sample 3178371 | NCBI WGS metagenome assembly SXGQ01 (sample SAMN11356859, study PRJNA531348) | freshwater metagenome | isolation source: freshwater sample F1-20 | place: China: Fuxian Lake, Yuxi | collected 2017-12-25 | reverse complement strand
CCCGAGCACGACTGAGATCTGCGGCACGACACCCGATGACTGCACGTTGCGCCAGAAAATTCCGCCGTAGCTGGCGAGCGACACCACGCCTTCTTGGATGCGCGCACCCGCGCCGTCGTTGAGGCCGATGACCGGCGCACCGGTCTTCAGCGCGAGGTCCATCAGTTTGTGGATCTTCTCGGCGAACACCTCGCCGAGCGCGCCACCGAACACGGTGAAGTCTTGGCTGAAGACGAACACCTTGCGGCCGTCGATGGTGCCCCAGCCGGTGATCACGCCGTCGGTGTACGGACGCTCGTCGAGCCCCGCTGCTTGTGCGCGGTGTCGCGCCAACAAGTCGAGTTCGTGGAAACTGCCGGGGTCGAGCAACGCGTCGATTCGTTCGCGCGCGAGCATCTTGCCCTTTTCGTGCTGGCGCTCCACCGCGCGCGGGCTGCCGGCGTTCCGCGCCTCGTGCTTGCGGGCCTCGAGATCAGCGAGTCTCTTCTGCATTGCGTCAGAGGTCATTCGTTTCAAAACTACCGAATAGCCTGACATCAGTGTGTGGCGTGGCTGGCTATGTCGGCCGGACTCGTGATGGGCTTCTCGATGCGATGCTCGCGAGAATCCGTTCTCGCGGACCTGACGAACAGCGCACGAAGGTGGCAGGGTCGATCCACTTGGCGTTTGCCCGGCTGGCCATCATCGATCTAACCGCAACGGGCAGCCAACCGATGGTGTCCAACGACGGTCGCTATATCACGATGATGAATGGAGAGATCTACAATCACCGCGAATTGCGAGAGCGTCTTGTGACTGCGGGATACCGGTTCAGCGGCACCTCCGACGCCGAAGTCATCCCGCATGGTTTCTCCGAGTGGGGCCCGGAATTGTTCGCTCGATTGCGAGGAATGTTCGCCATCGTCATCTGTGACACGGTGGCAAATGAAGTATGGCTGGCCCGCGACCACTTCGGAATCAAGCCGATGTACTTTGCGTCAGTCGGCGGAGAGTTCGCGTTCTCGTCGTCGGCTCGTGCCGTGACACTCCACCCGAGCGTCGGATGCGAACTCCGTGAATCTGCAATCGGGGAGTTTCTTCGGTTTCGGTATGTCGCCAGCGGAGACTCCATGTTCGCGCACGTCGAGACTTTGGCGCCTGGAACCTATGTCCACTGGAGCAATGGACGCTTCACCGCCACGAGATTCTGGCGACCAGCCCAATACGCCGCAGGCGATCAAGTTGATTCGACCGACTGGGTGCGCATGTTTGAAGACGCGCTCTCGGCCAGCGTGAAGGTACAACTGATGTCAGACGTTCCACTCGGTGTCCTGCTCTCGGGCGGCATCGACAGCGGAGCGGTGTTGCATCATGCGGCTCGGCGCGATAGCGAAGGACTCCTGGCCTTCACGTATCAGATGCCTGCGCATCATGACGAGACTCGTGATGCACGCGCCATCTCCGAGGAATCATCGGTATGCCATCGAGTGGTAGGAGCTTCGCGCGAACTGTTTGCTGACTCGTTCGTAAAGGCGCTCAGAGCCATGGACACCCCGGTCGGTGACGCCATCATCGTGCCGACCTTCCATCTTCTGGAGGCTGTCAGTCATGAGCGTAAGGTCGTGCTCACCGGGGAAGGCGCCGACGAGTTGCTCGGCGGCTACGCACACATCGGACCATTGCTTAAGCTCGGCCAAGCAGCGACTCTCGGGATGCCGCTTGGAGTCGCCGCCTCGCTCGTCGGTCTGATGCCGAGACGCTTGCTCGACCTCTTCTTTCCGTATGAGACTGCACTCGGTCGTGGCGGTAAGCGCAAACTGCAGTCCCTCGTGCAATCAGCGAACAATCCTGCCCTTGCTCTTGATGTGGCCACGTCGGTGATATCGCGCGACGAACTGCCCAGCATCGCGAATCTCCCCTCACACTCAGATGGCTTCGCAATTGAGTCGCTCACGATGCCTGCCCTCATTGACTGGGGATACTCCGCATGGTTGCCGAACCAGATCCTCAACAAGATGGACCAACTCTCTATGGCTCACGGAGTCGAAGCGCGAGTTCCGTATGTCGACCCCGTCGTCTACGACGCCGTGCGGATGATGCCGCGCGAGATGCTCGTAAATTCACGAGAGAATAAGGTCGTCTTGCGCGAGTCTCTGCGTCGGTCGTCCTGTGCCTGGGCTGAACGACCAAAGCGCGCGTTCTTTGTTCCCAACGATGCCGAGCACGCGCGAGACCTTAGTGGTGCGGCGCGAGACTGGCTCGGGGAGGGAATGTGCTCCAAGCACGGTGTGTTGAAGCCTGCGTCAGCGCGCGAAAAAGTCGCTGAGATGCAGCAGGGAGACTTCCTAGCCGCAAAGCAGGTGGCAACGATGTGCGCCCTGCACATGTGGCTTGATCAGGACTTCGCGGCGTGAACGAACCAAGCGTCGTCCTTCAGCCGTTCATGAATGCCGCCGTCCATCGCCTCGACGTGATGCGCTGTGTCGACCCGCAATCACCGCAACATGGTTCGATGGATCGCGAGTTTTGGAACTACCGAACGACGAGAGGCTTCAGCTCCGCACCGTTCCAACACGCGATGGGTGCCTATGCCCTTCTCGGTGTGATGACCACCGATGTCGAGCATGCGAGCCTTGCCTCGACGGCCGAGCAATTGGCGACGTTTTGGGTTGCATCGCGCAACACGAACGGCTCGGCAAATGAGTGGTACCGAAACGAGCAGAGCTACTGCGCAACCGCAATGGGCCTGCATGCCCTCACCGAGACGGCCACAGCGCTACGCGCGACCTCGGGGTTCGGTCGACTGCAGCCTCTCCTTGGCGCCGCAGTCTCGTCTGCCAAATGGCTGCAGCGTCGCAGTAACCCGCTTGCAATGAACCAAGAAGTGGCCTCTGTGTCGGCACGCTGGTCACTCGGCACACTGCTCGGCGATACGACCATGTGCGAGAGGGCGGCGAGCGACCTAGGGAACATCGTGAAAGTCGCCGAAAAGCACGGTCATCTGCTCGAGTCGGGTGGTTTCGACATCGGGTACACGTTGCTTACCTTGGATTTGCTCGTAACCGCCCACATCAATGGTCTCGAGAATACGAAGAATTTGGCAGAGATTCTCTGCGACCGGCTCGCCGGTGTCGTGTCGAAGTCGGGTGAACTTCCGTTCGCCCTCGGCTCGCGCGGCACGGGCCATCGTTTCTTTGGCGGTGTTCACTACTTTGCCCGCACCACTGGCTGGGCGGCGCACTTGGTGTCGATATTGCGTGCAGACCATTTGGAGCAACAGGCCATCCACTCGCAGGAGTACGACGATCGGTATCTCGCAACCTTTGCATCCACGGCATTGGCGCGCGTCGCGACTTATGCGTCTCGTGATTTCCGAGAGTTATCACTCGATCAACCGCGACAGTCGACGCTCCCAGAAGTGTTCGAGCGTCTCGAGCTTCCATCGGCCACCGTGTTCTGCAACCGAAAACTCGGATCGGCACTCTGTTACATCGATGTTGAACATCGCACAGTGAACCACCTTGGCTATTCGGTTGCTCGTGCCGAGTCAGAACGTTTGTGCACGTTGTCGATTGGTGTTGAGGCTTCAGGTACAACGACGCACTCATTAGTCCCCGCAAGTCAAGCCATGCCACTCGTGCGATGGGAGGCGGTGTTTCATGTGATTACGGCGCTATGTCGAATTCCCGTCATCGCCAGGTTGGTGTCGTGGAACGCCCGCTCGAGAATCGCGAGGCCGGTTGGCTCGGAACGGGGCATGTTCGTGAGGATATGTCAGGTGAGTGCAGGACAGTTGGTTGTCGAAGATTGTGTCACGCTGTCGGACCGAATCCGTTCGAGTCAAATCTTGCGGCTTGCTTCCTTCCCGTTTCACAGCCCATCAGCGCTCGGGGGCTATACAGAAGTCGACAAACCAACACAAACCAGTTCCACAGCTGCGATGGCTGCAGATGTGTTCGTACGTCGATGGACAGTCGCGCAGGTTGACGGACGACCTAGTGTTTCCATGGTCCACGCATGAAAGTCGCCGTAGTCATACCGACGAAGAACGAAGCCGAGACTGTCGGCTCAGTCATCGACTCTGTGCGGCACACGCTTGTGGGACTGGGGCATGTGCCGGTCATCTACGTCGCCGACGACTCGCATGACGCCACACGACAACGCGCCGTGCAAGCAGGAGCCACGGTCGTGCGCGGAAGCGGCGATGGTCTGGGCACGGCGATGTTTCGCGGATTGAAGACGGCCTTGGAATCGAATCCTGATGTGATCATGAGCGTCGACGGTGACGGTCAGGCTGATTTCGCTGCTGAAGTGCTCCGCTTCTTACAACCGATCCTCGACGGTTCGGCCGACCTCGTGCTCGGTTCTCGATTCCTGTCCGACGGTCTCGTGCAATACCGCTACAAGGCAAAGAATCGTTTCGGTACTCGAATCTTGGTCGGCATGCTCCGTCGTCGTACCGGTCTTCCGCTCACCGACAGCCACGGGGGGATTCGCGCGATGGTGCCTGACGTGGTGCGCGAACTCGAGATGCTCGGCAGTCATACCTACGTGCAGGAGACCATCATCGATGCCCATGAGAAGGGCTTCAGAATCGCTGAAGTTGCCAGCATCTGGAAACCGCGAGTCCATGGCTCGTCGCGCGTGGTGCGATCGATTCCCAAATATGTTTTGTACACCTTGCCGGTCTTGCTCGTGCGTTCGGGTCAACACATTCGCTGGCTGTACTCCCTCGGGGCACTGGCCTTCTCGCTCGGCTTTGTCGTCTTCGGTGTGATTCTCGCGCAAGAAGGTTTCACGTATGCGCTCGCCGACCGGCTGCCCGGTCTGACACTCGTTGGTTTGCTGGTCACGACGGGGCTGCAATTGTTCTTTTTCGGCTTTGTCCTTCAGCTGCTCAAACAAATCAAACAGCGCATCGATTGAGAACTGTTTCACGACATGGATGAAATCCGCGGAGCAGTGATCGGTTTCGGAAAACTTGGCTTGCTTCATGCCGGCTTGTTGAACGGACTACCCGGCGCGCGGCTCTCGGCGGTGGTCGAGAGTTCGCCGCTCATCCAACGGGTCATTCGTCAACATTTTCCCGCCGTTGAGGTGTTCTCCGATGTGTCGGAACTCGTGTCTGGGCAGCTGCCGACGTGTGCGGTGATTGCGACCCCGACGGGTAGTCACGTGCAGATTGCGGGGGCACTACTCGAAGCCCGTGTCCCGGTCCTCATTGAGAAGCCTCTGTCGATCACAGCCAGTGATGCGGCACCGCTCACCGCCGCCCTTGACCGTCATTGGGTGCCGAACATGGTCGGGTACATGGGTCGATACCTCGACACGTTCCGCAAAGCGCGAGAACTCTTGCAGCACGGCGTCTTGGGCCCGGTGCGGATGATTCGCAGCTCGATGTACATCGAGCAACTGATGAAGAGAGGAGAGGGATGGCGTTACGACCCTCGCGTCTCGGGTGGCGGCGTGCTCATCACCCAGAACTCGCATCTCGTCGACAAACTCTGCTGGATGTTTGGGGACGTACGCAGCGTGTCTGGCCACACGACCAAATTCGTTTCGGCAGAGGTGGAAGACCATGTTCATGCCTACTTCGAGTTCGCTTCTGGCGCAGTCGGTTATCTCGATGCTTCCTGGTCAGCCCGCCACTACCGGACACCGACCATCAGTATTCACGCCCAAGGAGACAACGGCACGCTCGACGTCGATGACGACGAGGTGCGGGTGTGTCTCGACACGCCGGTTGCAGCACTTGTATCGGGCTGGCATCGATGGCGAAAACCCGACCTGTACGAGGGCGTGCCATTGGACATCGGTGGACCGCAGTACTCGCTACAGATGATGGACTTTCTGCAGGCGGTCCGCTCAAAGTCTGGCGTGGAGTCCGACATCGCGAGCGGCATTCGAACGCAACGTGTGATTGATGCGATTTACGCATCTGCAAAGTCGGGTGGTGCCCCACATTCGCTCGGGGCCGCCAGCCGATGAGTCCGCTGCCGAAAATCGTGCTCGGACACAACGCATTCTTCGGAGTCGACCATCTCTCGACACGCCGCGGTGCAGAACGAGCGGCACACTTCTCTGACGTGGAGAACGTGATGACCGTGGTGAATGAAGCAGTCTCCAATGGTGCGGGTGGCCTGATGCTCTCGACACACCCTCGCGCTGCTGCAATCACCGAACGCTTGCGCCGCGAGCGAGAATTGTCGCAACAACTGCAGATCTTTCCCTTGCTGCCGTACGCCCAGAAATATGTGACGCGCGCGAACGAGTTGGGCATGGTGCGCGTCGTCACGTCGACTCTCAGCGAAGCGAGTCTGCGAGACAAAGCTGGTCTCGGCATCGATTTTCTGCGAACCGTGTTGCGCCGTGATCCGCTCGACATGGTGCGGGCCCTCATGCGACTTGAACTGCGCATGTTCCGCAATCTCGATATTCCCGTCGTCTTCCTGCATGACGCACTAGCCGACCTGCTGCTTGCGTTGGACCAACCGCACGTGTTCGGCGTCTTCGAACAAACGCTCAGGAAGCGATTCGGCACGCGCGCAGGAGTCGCCACGAAGAACCTGCCCTACCTCATCCGACGATTCGAACACTGGGGCTTGCGTCCTCCGGTGATTCTCACTCACGTAAACAAAGCAGGCTTCCACGTGAACCCAGGCATCGCCGACTGTGAAGCGGTGTTGCAACGAACCGATCTTGAAGTGATGGCGATGGGGACTCTGGCGTCCGGATATCTCGCGCCCGATGAGGCGTTCGCCTACGTCGGCAGCTTGTCAGCAGTGAAGTCGCTCGTGGTCGGAGCCAGTAGTCGCGAGCACATTGCAGAGACGTTTCGCGCTATCGAGTCGTCGCAGTGAAACCAAATCTTGAAATCTCCATTGACTCGCCCGCCGCATTTGTTATACGCAACGAGGCAATCCAGAGCAAGCGATTCCTTCGTCAGATTTATCTGGAGTGGAGTCAGATGATCGTCGACGCATGCTCGCGCGGTGGTGTGTCTATTGAGGTGGGTGCGACCAACGTGGTTTCCCGAGAGGTGTTTCGCGGGATGACATGTTGGGGTACTGACGTGGTCGCTACCAAGGGCGTCGACATAGTGACCGATGCTTGCTCATTGGCTTTCCGTGATGAATCAGTCAGAAACATCGTTGCAATCGACACTTTCCATCACCTGCCGGATGCAGGGAGATTCCTCGAGGCGTCGGAAAGAGCCTTGTGTGCGGGTGGGCGACTGGTGATGGTCGAACCGTGGAACAATCGCTGGGCACGGTTCATCTACTCGAAGTTTCATCCTGAACCGTTCGACGAACTCGCCGGCTGGACGGTGTCCGGGGATGGGCCGATGACACGAGCCAATGGCGCTCTTCCATGGATTGTGTTTGAACGAGACCGAGCACTTTTTGAGCGCCGATTTCCCCAGTTGAAGATTCTTTGCATCAAACAAGTGACCCCGATTGCTTTTTTGCTTTCCGGAGGAAGCCGATCACGGCTCGGCATGCTGGGGAATTTCTATGGACCAGTGCGGAGATTCGAGCATTGGTTCGAGTCTCGAGGTATCGGCATGTCAGCCTTGATCGTTATCGAGAAACGCTAACGCTTGCGATATCTTGCTTCAGCCATTCCGTCTAGCAACAATCCACAATGATCCGCTGAGTCTCTTAATGAGAGGAATTCGTTCGAAAGACAAGGCAATTTGATATCGAAGCGAGGAAGTCTCGATGGCGCCGAGTGCTGGATGCCAAAAGTCAAAGTATTTGACTTCGATATCAACAAATGACGAACTCAAATGACGAGTGATCGCTTGACGAGTGAATGCCTGCTCGTCGGGCGTCAAGCCATGTTTGGTTCGACGTTTAGGTGAGCTGTACATCAACCGTACGAGCGGATTACTTCGATTGGGTTCTCCTGCTATCAGGCATCCACCGTGTCGCAACACCCTGTGAATTTCAGGTAGTGCAGTCGATAAGTCAAGGTGATGCAGGGTCGAATTCGCGAAACAGAAATCAAAGGTTCCATCGGCGAATCTGAGATTGTGTGCATCACCGACCTCGACGCTTGCGCGTTTGGGCTCGTGCAGTTCACGCGTTGCGCGAGCAATAGTTTGGTCGGAAATGTCTATTCCCACTACGTCAGCAAATCGCGAGATTTCATTGACCCATTCACCGTCTCCGCAGCCGACTACCAGAACTCGGGGGGATCGTCATATCGTCTCAGTTTTGCCTGGAGCATCTCGATACGACGTCGAAATCGAACGAGACCACCCGGAGACTGCCACCACTCTCGCATGGCAATCGTGGGGCTTCCGTCGGCCGCTAGCGAGTTGTGGAATTCGCGTTCGCGTTCAACTCGTGCCGATTCGGTCATGTGCTCTCAGATTACTAGCCTTGCAGTCGCGATGGCATCCGAACAGCAAGTTGGTGACTACTGGGAGCAAAACCCACTTCTTGCTCATGAGGTGACTACTGATGATCCCATCGAACGTTGGCACTATCTCGATCACATCAAGCGCACGGATGTCGAGGCGTTTGCAATGCGCTAATGGCAGTTCGAAAACGTCGCAGACAAGAGTCTTCTTGACCTCGGATGTGGGCCCGGTTGGCTGTCGGTGATGTACGCCCGTGGAGGTGCCCAAGTCACTGCCGTTGATATCACGAGCCAGGCCCTGACTCTGACGAAAGCAGCACTTGAGGCAAACGGACTTTCGGCCCACCTGCGGCAAGCAAGTGCAGAGAGCTTGCCGTTACCTGATCATTCCTTTGATGTCGTGGTGTCCTCTGGTGTGCTACATCACACACCAGACCCAAGCCGCGCATTCTCTGAGGCACATCGAGTCGCCAGGCCTGGGGCCCTCGGGCTTATCACGCTGTATCGCATCGGAATCCTTCACCATTCGCTGGTTATCCCAGTCGTGCGCTTTTTGATGCGTATCTCAGGTACGCGGCATCCGGGCGCTGATCTCGGTCGCGAAAGCACGTCAGTCGCAGAGTTCATTCGTCAGTACGACGGCGCGGAGAACCCGGTCGGAATTGCACAGAAAGAAGGCGACTGGGCGAATGATCTGCGAGTAGCGGGTTGGGAGGTAGTTTCCGTCGAGCGCCACTACTTTCCTGCCCGCATGGTTCCGCCATTGCGGCACGCTCCTCGTTGGGTCAGGCGAATTGTTGACAGATACTTTGCGACGATGGTTTATTTCACACTCCGTCGCAGCGATGTGACCGGCTGATTGCTGTGCTTCATGTGCGACGCTGAATCACGAAGACGGAAGTTGTCATGAGAATCGCAGTCATCAGCGACTCTGGTCGTATCGGCCTCCCGCTCTCGCCGCCGTTGGTCATTCGACGGGGGTCCCGTAGCCGAAAATTGATCCCTTAGTCAGCCCCCGGCGAGCGTCGTCTGAGTATCAATCAACGATTCGGTCACGTTGATCGTGGTGCCGAGCGCCGTGAGATCGCCCGTTGTCGTCGTGCCGACGACCTCCACGTTCCACACGCCAGCGACGGGCAAGATGAGTCCGCCGTCGTCGGGCGCCACTGCGGCACCCGCGTACTTGATCGGCACGATGAGCGCGATTCCTGCGTAGCCCTCGGCGCTTGGCACGAGGCGCACCTCGAAGTTGTTGATGCGTTTCGGTGCGAGCAACTCCACACGCATCGCGTTCGCACCGGTGGTGAGCGGCGTCAGCGACAGCACCACGTGGAAGCGGTCGTTCTTCAACTCTTCACGCCACACGTAATTGGCGGTCGGCGCCGCACGCTTGGCGACGGCCTGCGGCGGTCGCATCGACACCGCCCACGAGGTGATCGCAAGAATCAAGATGCCCACCACGATTTCTGCGCTGATTGCCCGGCGCAAGCGCCATGCCATCTGTGCGCTCAGGCGTTTTTCGCGCGAGAGGCGCCGCGCGGCGAAGTTGCGCAACAGCAGCATGATCCAAATCATCAACGCCACCACCACGAGCTGCAGCACGTTCAACCGCCCGTGGCTGCTCGTGAAGATCGCCGCGCCGTCCATGAGGTACACCTGCACCAACCCGGTGAACACCGTGGCGACGATGAGCAGGCCCGAGATCTTCGCGAAGTAGCGCACGGCGTCGACCAGATCGCGTTCGCCCGGGCCGGCGAGT